>Ga0224512_10005174_pt1 | contig 10821 bp, 7 predicted proteins | sample SF_May12_sed_USG_4_FD_169103 | JGI IMG/M metagenome (GOLD analysis project Ga0224512, IMG submission 169103) | Sediment microbial communities from San Francisco Bay, California, United States - SF_May12_sed_USGS_13 | ecosystem: Environmental > Aquatic > Marine > Sediment | place: USA: California...
GCGTCCAGATGGGCGCCGCCGATCTGGACCACGGTGCCGTCCATCAGCACCATGGTGACGCCGAGCAGGTTGTTGGTGGTCACGCCGTATTTCAGGCAGTGCGCGCCGCCCGAGTTCATGGCGATGTTGCCGGCGATGGCGCAGGCGAGCTGCGACGAGGGGTCGGGGGCGTAGAAGAACCCGTCGGCCTCGACCGCGCCGGTGACCGAAAGGTTGGTGCGGCCGGTCTGCACCCGGATCACGCGGTTCGCGTAATCGGCTTCCAGCACCTCGTTCAGGCGCGCCACGCCGAGGATCACGCTGTCGGCGGTGGGCAACGCGCCGCCGGCGAGCGAGGTGCCCGAGCCGCGCGGCACCACCGGCACGCCCTCCTCGTGACAGACCTTCAGCACCGCCGCGACTTCCCCGGTCGAGGCGGGCAGCACGGCGGCAAGCGGCGGGCAGCGATAGGCGGTGAGTGCGTCGCATTCGTAGGCACGGGTCTCGGCCGGATCGTGGATCACCGCCCCCTCGGGCAAGACCGACTGCAGGCGCCCCACGATCCGGTCCTTCTTCGCCAGGACCGCGAGGTTCGGGGCGGGCATCTCCATCGGCGATCTCCTCCAATTGGTAAGCAAATATAACCAATTTCCGCGCAAAGCAAGGAAAGCCGGGCGCGGGATGGCGGATACTCGGCAGGAATTCCCCTTGCCGGAGGTGGCACGGATGGGCGAGGCTCGCCGGGCGCCGACATTCCAGCGGAAGAGGTCTTTGGATGAAATCCTGTTTGCTAGCTGCCGCCCTTGCGATTCTTGCCACCTCTCCCGCTCTCGCGCAATCGGCGCAGAATGCCGGGCGATCCGGAATGATCAGCGGCACCTGCGGCCAGCCGCTCGCGCTGACCTACTCGCTGAGCCTGCCGGTCGACCAGGTGCCCGCGGCGCCGCTTCAGGCCGGCTTCGTGCGGGTCGAGCCCTTCTACCTCGAATTCACGCTGTCGCGGCCCGAGCGCGTGGTGCTGCGCACCGAGACGACCGACGACGTCATCGACCCCGTCCTGACGCTGATGGACAGCTCCGGCGCCGTGATCGACTCCGACGACGACGGCGCCGGCGGCTACAACTCTCTGCTCGACCGCAGTCTCGAGCCCGGAAGCTACTGCGCCCAGGTCCGCCCGCTGGGCGGCGACGTCGCCTACGAGCAGGCCGTCACGCTCGTCCTGGCCACCGGGGCGGCGGCCGAGGAGCTTGCCGGGCGGATCGACCGTCCGGCCGGGCCGGGCGACCTTTGCACCGACCCCGCGCTCACCGCCGATCTCGACCGGATGCTGGCGCCGGGCCTTGGCAGCTACGGCATCCAGGCCAGCGTCGATCCCCAGAGCCACCGCGACTGGCGGCTCACGGTGACCGAGGCGATGGAGCTTCAGGTCGACGCCACGAGCGGCCAGTTCGACACCATGCTGATGCTGGTGGACGAGGCAGGCCAGGTGGTCGCCGAGAATGACGACGGCTTCACCTCAGGCACCGACAGCCGCATCGCGCTGGCGATCGAGCCCGGGAGCTACTGCCTCAGCCTCTCGGGCTTCGACGGCGAATCGGGGCTTGCCGAGATTGCCATGACCGATACGCCCGAGGCGCCGATCGCGGGGCCGCTCGCCGAAGCCTGCACCGACCCCGCGCTCTCCGCCGATCTCGGCCGGAGCCTCTCCCCTGGCCTCGGCAGCCACTCGGTTTCGGCCATGGTGGGGCCGCAGTCGCGCAGCGACTGGCGCTTCGAGGTGTCCGAGGAGGTGCTGCTGCAGTTCGACGCCATGAGCGACGAATTCGACACGCTGATGAGCCTCGTCGACAGTTCCGGCACGCTGATCGAGCAGAACGACGACGAGCCGAACAGCATCAACAGCCGGATCGTCCGCACCCTGGCGCCGGGCAGCTACTGCCTGACCGTGGAAGCCTTCGGCGGCGGCGGCGGGAACTTCGAGATCGCGGTGACCGACGCCCCCGGCGAGATGTCGCCGGCCTCCGGCGCCGGCGGCTTCTGCGCGGTGCCCGAGACGACCGCGGACCTGGGCCGCGACTTCGAACCGGGCTTCGGCAGCTTCAGCATGCCGGCCGAGTTGGCCGGTGCCCCGCGGCAGGACTACCGGCTGACCGTCACCGGCAGCGTGGCGATGCGCTTCGAGGCGCGCAGCTCCGACTTCGACACCGTGCTGAGGCTCGCCACGCCCGACGGGCCGGTGCTGGCCGAGAACGACGACGGGCCCGCGGGCGGCACCGACTCGAGCTTCGACTACGCGCTGGCGGCGGGTGACTACTGCCTGAGCCTCGAGGCCTTCGCGGGTGGCGGCGGCGGGGCCGAGCTGACCTTCAGCGAGATCGACGAGGCCACGCTGGCGGCCGAGGCCGTGGCGCGGGGCGAGTCGATCCCGGGGCCGGATTCGGGGGTCGAGATCGAGGCTCTCGGCACGCTGGCCGACCGGCTTGAGACCAACCACGTCTCCGAGGACCTCACCAAATGGGTGGGCTTCGAGGTGGCCGGCGAGGGCGGTGTCCGGATCGACGCGATCAGCCTCGGCGGCGGTTTCGCGCTCCGGCTCTTCACCGAGGCGGGCGAGATGGTGGACGAGGCCTATAGCGGCGGCGGCATTTCGCCGGCGCGGATCGAGCAGCGGCTGCCGGCGGGGCGCTACATTCTCGCGGTGGCGCTCGATCCCTACGTCACCTCGCGGCTTCGCAGCATCGTGATCACCCGCGCTGGCGGCTGAGCCGCCCGGAGGGGTGACAGGGCGGCCGCGCTGGTGCAGGCTTGGCCGATGCGGATTGCCCTGATCCCCGTTCTGGCGCTCGCCGCCGGCATGGCCCGCGCCGAGCCGCCGGAGATCGTCGCCGCCGAGGCGCAGCCGGCGGGCGGGGCCTGGAGCTTCAGCGTCACCCTGAGCCACCCCGACACCGGATGGGACCACTACGCCGACGGCTGGTCGGTGATCGCGCCCGACGGCACCGAGCTGGGCTTCCGCGAGCTTCTGCATCCGCACGAGACCGAGCAGCCCTTCACCCGCTCGCTGTCGGGGGTCGAGGTGCCGGAGGGCGTGGCCGAAGTGACCATCCGGGCGCGCTGCTCGGTCGACGGCTGGGCGGAGCAGGTCTTCGAGTTCCGGCTCGGGGAGTGAGGAACCGGCGAGACGTTCCTCGCGCCATCGGGCCACGAGCGCGGCCCCGATCCCGCGGCCCTGACTTGTTCCGGCTGTGCCGGACCATTCGCCTCTCTACCGCCTTCCCTCGCGCAGCCAGGCGGCCACCGTCAGGGCCGAAGCGATCAGCAGGAACAGCCAGGCCGGCAGGAGCGGGCTGACCCGGACATCAGCGGTGAGATAGGCCTGGCGCGGGGTGATGCCGATCCAGCCGCGGCCGGCAGCGTTGCGGCCCGCGCCGACCCGGCGCACCGAGGGCACGCCGTCTTCGAGCCGGAGCACGCCGCCTCGCGTCGCCTCGACCGCGGGCGCGAGCTTCGCGCCGCTGGCGATGGTCTCCTCGAACTCGCGCGGCGCCGCCGGGCCGAGCGCCACCACCGCCGACAGATCGTCCTGCTTCAACCGGTAGAGCCCCATCTCGGGGCCGTCGAATTCGCCGGTAAAGCGGCCCGGCGCGGTCTCCTCGAGCGGCAGCACCGTCACCGTGCCGTCGGGCGCCGTCACCTCCGCATCGCGCGGCCCCTCGCCGAGGCTCCTGCGGGTGACGGTGACTGTCTGCCCGGCGGCCGATGCGGTCAGCGCCTCCTCCTCGAGCTCCGGCTCCTTCATCATCCAGTGCGCCAGCCGGCGCAGAAGCTCGAGCTGCGGCCCGCCGCCCTCGTAGCCGCGCGACCAGAGCCAGGCGTGATCCGAGGCCAGAAGCGCTACCCGCCCCTCGCCGACCCGGTCGAGCACCAGGAGCGGCCTTCCCTCCGGCCCCTCCATCACCGTCTGCCCGCTCAGCACGGCGAGGTCGATCAGCCGGAACCAGCGGCCCCAGGAGGGCCCGCCCTCGGCTCCGCCCTCTGCGCCGTCGAGCCCCTCGGTCACCGGGTGCCGCGCGCCGAGCTCGCTGACCACGGGCCGGAACGGCGCCTCGATCACCTGTGAAGTTGGCGCGGCGGGGAGGATCTCGCCCAGAGGCGAGCGGTAGAGGCTGTCTGCCGAGGCATAGTCGGGCCCGGCGGCGAGCAGCACCGCACCGCCGTTCTCCACATAGGTGCGCATGTTCTCGACATAGGCGTTGGGCAGGATGCCGCGGCGGCGGTAGCGGTCGAAGATGATGAGGTCGAATTCCTCGATCTTCTCGACGAAGAGCTCGCGGGTGGGAAACGCGATCAGCGACAGCTCGTTAACCGGCACCCCGTCCTGCTTCTCCGGCGGCCGCAGGATGGTGAAGTGGACGAGGTCGACCGAGCTGTCGGACTTCAGGAGGTTGCGCCAGGTGCGCTCGCCCGCATGCGGCTCGCCCGAGACCAGAAGCACGCGCAGCCGGTCGCGCACGCCGTTCATCTGCACGACGGCGGCGTTGTTGCGGGCGGTGAGCTCGCCCTCGGCCTCGGGCGCCTCGAACTGCAGCACGTTGATGCCGCCATGGGGCAGCACCACCGGCAGCTCGATGTCCTGGCCAACGGGCACGTCGAAGACCAGCGGCTCGGCGCCGTCGATGGAGATCGACAGCTCGGCGGTGCCGCCGGCCGAGGCGGGCACCAAGCCCTGGTCCTCGATCCTGAGCGTCAGGGTCACCTCCTCGCCGAGGATGGCGAAGGCCGGCGCGTTCTTGACGATCAGGCGGCGGTCCCAGTCCTCCTCGCGGCCGGTCAGCAGCGTGTGCAGCGGCGACGGCAGCGCCGGCATCCGTTCCACGTCGTGGAGCTGGCCGTCGGTGACGAGGATGGCGCCCGCGACGCGGCCGATCGGCTCCTCGGCCAGGGCCTCGGCCAGCGCGGTGGCAAGCTCGGTGCCGGCGTCGCCCTCGCCGTCGCCCACCCGCACCTCGCGCAGCTCGGTGTCGGGCAGCCCCGCGAGCGCGGCGCTGAGCGCGGCCACCGCCTCGGCGCTCTGCTCCGGGCGGTCGGAGATCGCCTGGCTGGAGCTGTCGTCGACGACGAGGAGCACGATGTCGGTGAGCGGCGCCCGCTCCTCCTGCTGCAAGGCCGGGTTGGCGATCGCGGCGATCAGCGCCGCGGCGGCCAGCGCCCGGAGCCACCAGCCCGCGAGCCCGCGCCAGAGCGCGATCCCCGCCGTCAGGACCGCGAGCGCCCCGACCGCGGCGATCACCGGCCAGGGCAGGAGCGGATCGAATACGACGGAGCCGGTCATTGGCCCAGCCTGTCGAGCAGCGCCGGCACGTGCACCTGGTCGGACTTGTAGTTGCCTGTCAGCACATGCATGACGAGGTTGATGCCGAAGCGGTAGGCGATCTCGCGCTGCCGCTCGCCGGCGAAGCCGCGGCCCACCGGGAACATCGGGACGCCGCGCTCGTCCAGCGCCCAGGCCGCCGCCCAGTCGTTGCCGCCGATCACCACCGGCGTCACGTTATCGTTGAGGTTGCGGAACGGCATGCCCTCGACCTGCTCGGCATCGGGCGGCGCGGCCTCGACCCAGATCTCGCGGCTGGCGAAGCGGCCAGGGAAGTCCTGCAAGAGGTAGAAGGTGCGGGTGAGCACGTGGTCGGGCGGGACGGTCTCCAGAGGCGGCACGTCGAGCGGGGCCGCGAGCGCCTGCAGTTTGCGGCCGTTCGGCGTGGCTTGGCCGAAGCCGCCGAGATTGGCGTCGCGGGTGTCGAACAGGATCATGCCCCCCGAGCGCAGGTAGCGGTTGAGCTTGGCATAGGCCTCGGGCGAGGGGGTCGGCTGGTCGGCGGTGACGGGCCAGTAAAGGAAGGGGAAGAAGGCGAGCTCGTCGGTCTCGAGGTTCACCGCCATCGGCAGCGCGGGCTCCACCGCCGTGCGCTGGAACAGGAGCTCGGACAGACCGCGAAGCCCGGCCTCGGCGACCCCGTCAACCGTCGGATCGCCGGTCAGCACGTGGGCGAGCACCACCTCGGTGGTGGCGGCGATGGCGAAGTCGTCGGCGGTCTGCGCCTCGGCGCCGCGTGGCGTCAGCAGCAGCAGCACCAGGAGCGCCGCGAGGCCCTGGCGCGGCCCGCGCAGCCTGCCGGCAAGCGCCAGCGAGGCGAGCACGTCGAGGAACAGGAGCATCAGCGCCAGCGTGAGGAACACCGGCTTGAGGTCGGTCTCCTCGGCCACGGCGATGCCCTCGACCGTCACCGCCGCAGGCCAGGCGGCGGGCGCCAGCACCGTCTCGGCACCGATGGCGTTCACCGCGATCCGCCGGTCCTCGCCGGCATAGAGCCCGGGCGGCATGTCGGCCCCCGGCCGGCCCTCGGCGAGGCGTTCGCCGGCCACGCCGGCCAGCGTGCCCGCCTCGCGCACGTTGCCGAAGCCGTCGAGCACCTCCTCGGCCTGCCAGACGGTGCCGGCGAGGTCGGTCGCTTCGGGCTCTGCCGGGCGGGTGGAGATGGCGAGGCGCTCGAGCATCTGCACGAAGAGGCCCGAAAGCGGCAGCGTGGACCATTCGGCATTGGCGGTGACGTGGAACAGCACCACCTGCCCCTCGCCCAGCGCCTTGCGGGTGACCAAGGGCGTGCCGTCGGCCAGCGTGGCGATGACGCGCTCGGCGAGCGTCGGGTCGGGCTGGGCCATGACCTGGGCGGTCACCGTCACCTCCTCGGGCACCTGGAGGCCATGGAACGGCGAGCCTTCGGGGAAGGGGCGCAGCGTCTTCGGCTCGCCCCAGCTCATCGCGCCGCCCACGCTGCGGCCGCCGGCGCGCAGCCGCACGGGCATCAGCGGGTCCTCGTCGTCCCGGCTCACGTCGGAGGCCGCGAGACGGTGGCCGGCGAAGCGCACGAGCAATCCGCCCGCCTCCGCCCAGGCCTGGATGCCCTCGGCCTCGGCCGCGGTCAGCCGCGCGACATCGGCCAGCACGATGACGTCGGGGTTGGCGAGCAGGATGTCCTCGAGCGTTCCGTGGATCAACTCGGCGGTAGGCTCGAGCGCCTGTTCCAGGTAGTGCAGCGGCGAAAGCAGCCGCAGCCGCTCGCGCTCGCCCTGCCCCGCGATCAGCGCCACCTCGCGGCGCTTGAGGCTGTCGTCGGTGAGCGTGACGGCGCCGGCCGAGCGCTGGCCGGTCAGGGCGAAGCGGGTGACGCGGTTCCTGAGCTCGGGCGGCAGCGACAGGGCGACCTCGGCCTCGGTCGCGCCGGACTCGAAGCGGAGGAAGGCGGTGGCGAGCTGGCGCTCGATTCCCGACGGGTCGAGCCCGAAGGCCGCCACCTCGACCTGCGCCGCCTCGGCCGGCACGGCGCGCAGCGCGGTGAGCCGCACCTCGCCCTCCTCGAAGCGCGCGGGCCTGAGCGCCAGAACCGCGCGCGGGCTCTCGAAGGCCGTGACCGGCCCCCGCACGAGCAGCGCCTCGAGCAGCTCGGCGCGGCTCTCGCGGGCGAGCCCGTCCGAGAGCCAGAAGGTCTCGAAATCGCCTCCGAGCCCCGTGGCCCAGGCGGCGAGCGCCGCGGGGTCGGGCTCCCAGGCTTTTGGCTCCAGCGCCGGCAGCCGCCGTGCCCAGGCGTCGGCGGCCTGGAACGGCAGGTCGCTCGCGGGAAGGTCGGTCAGCGCTACCAGCGCCACCGGCCGCCCGGCGCGGCCCGCCTCGCCGATCAGCTCCTCGATCCGCGCCACCCGGCGTGGCCAGTCGCGCGCATCCGCCCAGGTGCCGTCGACCAGCACCAGAAGCGGGCCCTCGCCGAGCCGCTCGGGCACCGGGTTGAGCACCGGGCCGGCGAAGCCGGTGATGGCGGCGGCCACGGCCGCCATCCGCAGGAGCAGGAGCCACCAGGGGGTCCGGTCGGTCTGGTGGTCCTCGTCCTTCAGCCCGAGCAGCAGCGCGACGCCGGGGAAGCGGCGGCGGATCGGCGCCGGGGGCACCGCGCGCAGGATCAGCCAGAGGACCGGCAGCGCGAGGAGCCCCAGGAGCAGCGTCGGAGCGGTGAAGCCGATCGGGCCCAGCACCCACATCAGCGCCGGCGCTCCAGCGCGCGGTAGAGCCAGAGCAGCGCCGGCAGCGGCGGCTCGCCGGTGTGATGCACGCTTGCCTGCCAGCCGGTGAGGCGGGCGAGGTCCTGGAGCCGAGCCTTCCGTTGGGCCAGCCGCTCGAGATAGCGGCTGCGCAGGTCGCGCGCCTTCAGGGTCTCGTGCCTGACCGCCCCGGTCATCGATTCGAAGATCGTGCGGCCGTCGAAGGGGAACTCCTCCTCCTGCGGGTCGAGCACCATCAGGAGCGCCCCCCTCACGCCGCGGTCGGCAGCCTTGGTGAGCTGCGCCTCCACCGGCGCCGGGTCGCCCAGGAAATCGGACAGGAACGCCGCGCGCGAATGGTGCAGCATGCCCCTAGCCTCGGGCGCGCCGTAATCCGCTGCCGCCTCGGGGCGCGAGAGCACCTCGGCCAGGCGGAGGAGCTGCAATTCGCCGCGCCCGGGGCGAAGCTCTTCGTCAAAGAGCCCGACCCGCTCGCCGCCGCGGATCAAGAGCACCGAGAGCGCCATGGCCAGCAGCCGGGCGCGCGCGCCCTTGGTCGGGCGGTTGCGGTCGCCGGTGAAGCGCATCGAGGCGGCATCGTCGACCCAGAGCTGCACCGACTGCGCCGCCTGCCATTCCTTCTCGCGCACGAAATGCGAATCCGACCGCGCCGAGCGCCGCCAGTCGATCGAACGCGCCTCGTCGGAGGCGGTGGCGGGCCGGTATTGCCAGAACTGGTCGCCGAGGCCCGCCCGGCGCCGGCCGTGCTCGCCGAGAAGCACGGTCGAGGCCAGATGCTCGGCCTCGGCCAGCAGAACCGGCAGCGGCGCGGCGAGCGCCTCGGCCCTGTTCCGGAGGGCGGCGGCTTCGGTCATGGCGAGGCCCCGGCTGCTTCCTTCACCCTGTCGGAAATACTCCCGGGGGGCGTTGGGGTTGGAAAACCCCCCGCTCCTCCGGCCCGGCCGGGCGTGGCGTCGAGGCCGGAGCGGGGGCTGTCTGCCCCCGCACCCCCGAGGGTATTTGGAAAACGGGGAAGACTGGAAAGCCTCAAGCCGCAGCCTCCACCCGGGTCACTTCCTCCGCCACGCGGTCGATCAGGCCGCCGAGCGAGACGCCGCGGGCGCGGGCCGAGAAGCTGAGCGCCATGCGGTGGCTGAGCACCGGGCGGGCGAGCGCGAGCACGTCCTCGGCCGAGGGCGCGAGGCGGCTGTCGAGCAGCGCGCGGGCGCGGACGGTGAGCATCAGCGCCTGGGCGGCGCGGGGGCCGGGGCCCCAGGCCACGGCGTCGGTCACTTCCGCCGGCGCCTCGGCCTCGCCCGGGCGGCAGGCGCGCACCAGATCGAGGATCAGCTCGACCACCGCCTCTCCCACCGGCATCCGGCGGATCGTGGCCTGGGCGGCGATCAGCTCGGCGGCGCTGAAGACGCCATGCGCCTTCTCCTCCTCGATGCCCGTGGTGGCGATCAGGATGTCGCGCTCGGTGCCGCGGTCGGGGTAGTCGACGTCGATCTGCACCAGGAAGCGGTCGAGCTGCGCCTCGGGCAGGGGATAGGTGCCCTCCTGCTCGATCGGGTTCTGGGTCGCGAGCACGTGGAAGGGCCGGGGCAGCGGCCGGTGGGTGCCGGCGATCGTCACCTCGCGCTCCTGCATCGCCTGCAGGAGCGCCGACTGGGTACGGGGGCTGGCCCGGTTGATCTCGTCGGCCATCAGGAGCTGGCAGAACACCGGCCCCTCGATGAAGCGGAAGCTGCGCGAGCCGTCGGCCGCCGTCTCAAGCACTTCCGAGCCCAGGATGTCGGCCGGCATCAGGTCGGGCGTGAACTGGATGCGGCGGCCGTCGAGGCCCATCACCGTCGACAGCGTGTCGACGAGCCGCGTCTTGCCGAGACCCGGCAGGCCGATCAGGAGCCCGTGGCCGCCGCAAAGCAGCGCGGCCAGCGTCAGGTCCACCACCTGCTCCTGCCCGATGAAGCGCTTGGTGATCGAGGCCTTCGCCTCGGCGAGCTTCGCTCCCAGCGCCTCGATCTCGGCCACCAGGACTGCCGCTTCGGCCATGACAACTCTCCTCTCAGCCCGTATGAGGGACATTAGACGGAACTATGCTCCCGCCCGCAATTGGCAAAACCGATGGCCGGACAAAACATCGTGAAACCTCCGGCCGACGGTCTCGCCGCTTCTGCCAAGGCGGCTGGCAAGAAGGGCCCGCCGCCGGTGCACCTGTGGAACCCGCCCTTCTGCGGCGACCTCGACATGGAGATAAGGCGCGACGGCACCTGGTTCTACCTCGGCACGCCGATCGGCCGAAAGCCGCTGGTGAAGCTGTTCTCGTCGATCCTGAAGAAGGAAGGCGACAAGTATTTCCTCGTGACCCCGGTGGAGAAGGTCGGCATCCGGGTCGAGGACGCACCCTTCGTGGCCGTGGATTTCGAGGCCGAGGGCCGGGGCCGCGACCAGCGCCTCACCTTCTGCACCAACGTGGACGACGAGGTGACGGCCGGCCCCGACCACCCGATCCGGGTGGAGCGCGACCTTGAGACCGGCGAGCCCTCGCCTTACGTCCACGTCCGCGCCGGGCTCGAGGCGCTGATCGACCGCAAGAGCTTCTACCGGCTGGTCGAGCTCGGCGCCCACGAGGACCGGGATGGCGAGAGCTGGTTCGGGCTCTGGTCGGAGGGGCGGTTCTTCCCGGTGATCCCCTCCGCCGAGCTCCCTTGATGCCGCGCTTCTGCGCCAATCTCTCCTGGCTTTTCGCCG
>Ga0224512_10005177_pt1 | contig 10815 bp, 14 predicted proteins | sample SF_May12_sed_USG_4_FD_169103 | JGI IMG/M metagenome (GOLD analysis project Ga0224512, IMG submission 169103) | Sediment microbial communities from San Francisco Bay, California, United States - SF_May12_sed_USGS_13 | ecosystem: Environmental > Aquatic > Marine > Sediment | place: USA...
GTCCGCGGCCGGCGGCCGCTCCGGCGCCGCCGCCGGCGCCGGCCCCGCCGCCGGTGGCCAAGCCGAAGCCCGCCGCGCCGCCGCCGCAGCCCCGGGCCTTCATCGTGTTCTTCGATTGGGACCGGGCCGACATCCGTCCCGACGCCCAGCGCGTGATCGAGGCGGCGACGTCCTACGCCAAGCAGCGCGGCCTGGCGCGCGTCAACCTGACCGGCCATGCCGACCGGTCCGGTCCGGCACGCTACAACATGGGCCTGTCCCTGCGCCGGGCCCAGGCGGTGCGCGATGCGTTCATCAAGCTCGGCGTCTCGCCCAGCAATATCGCCCTGGTGGGCAAGGGAGAATCAGAGCCCCTGGTCCCCACCGCCGACGGCGTGCGCGAACCGCGCAACCGCCGGGTCGAGATCATGTTCTGATCGGACTGGCGCAAGTTTGAAAAAAGAGAGACCCGCGCCCTTTTTGGGTGCGGGTCCTTTTTCAGCGCGATCCGGGCGCGTGCGCCGCGACCGCGCGGGCCGGAAGATCCTCCGGCCTTATTTGTTCTCGGCGGCCTGCAACAGGCGGCCTGCGGTGGCCTTGTTGCTGGCGCGCAGAACGGCGTTGAACTTGCGTCCGGCGACCTCGCAGAACTCGGCCCGCTCCATGGAGCGCACCGAAACGTCGTTGGCGAGCTGGGTGACGTAGCGGTCCAGCCGGCGCTTGCTCTGAGTCCCGTAATTGCGCTTGAAGATGGTTTTCAGAATGCGCCCGTTGCGCTTGAGCGCCGGGCGGTAGCGGAGGACGAAGGTGTTGTATTTGTTGCGATACTCCTGACGTCCGCAGGACAAAGCGGCCACCATCAGCTCGGTCTGAAGATGGCGGAAGGCCATGGCCTCTTTCTCCAGCGAAGAAAGCGTGCCGATACGCGCGGTCTGCACGGACTGCTGGCTGTTGGCGGCCGTGGTGTTGGCGGCCACCGCGGCGGTACCGACGAACGGCACCAGGACGGCAGCAGCTATGGTTCCCCGTAACGACATTTGGTACCCCCTTTCCATGTCCGGCGGACTTCAGGCCCGCGTACCCGGCATGAATACCTTCGGCGAAGTTAACGCGGCATTACCCGTTTGTCATGATAAGAATCGGATTCGATTTGATTTTTATGAATTCGAACAAGGACTTTCGGCGCGGCGGGGATCATTTTGTTTCTCGGCGCTGGACCGGGGCTAAGTATTGCAGGGTTGGGCATTTGTGACTACTCTCGCGCCGCCGGCGGCTTGGGCCGCCACCCATCTGATCCCCATCTGACAGGCTGGATACGGTGAACGAAAAGATCGGCAAAGTGGTGCTCGCCTATTCGGGCGGGCTCGATACCTCGGTCATCCTGCGATGGCTGCAAGACACCTACGGCTGCGAGGTCGTGACCTTCACCGCCGATCTCGGCCAGGGCGAGGAGCTCGCACCGGCACGGGCGAAAGCGGAATCCATGGGGGTGAAGGAGATCTTCGTCGAAGACCTCCGCGAGACCTTCGTCGCCGATTACGTGTTTCCGATGTTCCGCGCCAATGCCCTTTACGAAGGGGTCTACCTTCTCGGCACCTCCATCGCCCGGCCGCTGATCGCCAAGCGCCAGATCGAGATCGCCGAGGCGACCGGTGCCGATGCGGTCTCCCACGGCGCCACCGGCAAGGGCAACGACCAGGTGCGGTTCGAGCTCGGCTACTACGCGCTCAAGCCCGATATCCGCGTCATCGCGCCGTGGCGGGAATGGGACCTCACGTCGCGGACCAAGCTGATTGAATACGCCGAGCGCCACCAGATCCCGGTCGCCATGGACAAGCGCGGCGAACCGCCCTATTCCACCGACGCCAACCTCCTGCATATCTCTTACGAGGGCAAGGCGCTGGAGGATCCCTGGGTCGAGCCCGACGAGGACATGTTCACCCGTTCGGTGGCGCCGGAGGCGGCACCCGATCAGCCGACCGTGGTGGAGATCGAGTTCGAGGCGGGCGATCCGGTGGCGGTCGACGGCGAGCGGCTCAGCCCCGCCAGCCTGTTGGCCCGGCTGAACGAACTGGGCGGCGCCAACGGCGTTGGCCGCGCCGACATCGTCGAAAACCGCTTCGTCGGCATGAAGTCGCGCGGCGTCTACGAGACACCGGGCGGCACGGTGCTGCTGGCGGCGCGGCGCGGCATCGAAAGCCTGACGCTGGACCGCGGGGCGGCCCATCTCAAGGACGAGCTGATGCCGCGCTATGCCGAGCTCGTCTATAACGGCTTCTGGTTCGCACCGGAGCGGGAGATGATCCAGGCCGCCATCGACAAAAGCCAGAAGCACGTGTCGGGCACGGTCCGGGTCAAGCTGTTCAAGGGATCGGCGACGGTGGTCGGGCGCAAGTCCGATGCCAGCCTCTATGATGAGGACCACGCCACCTTCGAACACGACACGGTCTACGACCAGCGCGATGCGGAAGGCTTTATCCGCCTGAACGCGCTCAGGCTCAAGCTGCTGAACCGGCGGGCGCGCTAGCCGCGGAACCGGCGGGCCGCGCCCGCATCCTGCTCAACCCGCGAGCTGGGCCAGGATCGGCACGTCGATGACCACCCGGTGGCCGAACAGCAGCACCACATAGAGCACCATCCCGGCGGCCAGCCGTCCCCAGCCGATCTCCGACAGCGTCACCCGGGTGCGTCCGGCGAGCAGCGCGGCGAACGGCACCACCGACGAACCTGCCGCGAACCGCTCCCATGCGGCGCCACCTTCGGCGCGCTTGCGGGCTTCGATATGGACCATGCCGCCGAGGCACAGCACCAATAGGCCGCCGAAGAAGATGACGGACGCCTGGTCCCCGTTGGCGGCGAGGTGCAGGGCGGCCCAGATGGCGATGGCCCACATCATCGGGTGTCGGGTGACCTTCTGGATGCCCCTCGGTTCGCGCCCCTCGGCCATCAGCTTGTCCATGCCGACCGCGCCCGGATTGGCGGTCGACACCCCGGCGGCCAGCAGGATGGCGGCGAGCGGCATGATCAGCACCGAGGCCCAGCGCGCCCAATGGGGATCGCCCCACAGGTCTTCGAACGGCGCCTTGGTATAGGCGATGTTCATCCACACGAAGGTGGCGATGGAATAGAGGGAGTAGACCGCGAGAAAGCCGTTGCGGCTCAAGATGCCGATCAGGCCGGCGCGAACCGGCCCGGCGGAGAGGAAGAAATGCCCCAGGACGAAGGCCAGGGTGGCGGAGATCAAGGGCGTGAAGTTGGCGCTCATGGCGTTTGTTCCCGTTCTTATGGCCCAAGCGGGGAGACTAAACCTCCGGTGCCGGCAGACCGGCCTGGGCGGCGGTGGCGATCACGGTGTTGCGCAACAGGCAGGCGATGGTCATGGGGCCGACGCCGCCCGGTACCGGGGTGATGTGGCCCGCGACGCCCACCGCTTCGTCGAAATCGACGTCGCCCACCAGGCGGCTCTTGCCGCCCTCGCCTTCGATGCGGTTGATGCCGACATCGATCACCGCGGCACCCGGCTTGATCCAATCCCCCTTGATCATCCGGGCCCGGCCTACCGCGGCGACCAGGATATCGGCGCGACGGGTCTCCGCCGGCAGGTCCCGGGTGCGGGAATGGGCCACGGTCACCGTGCAGTTCTCCGCCAGCAGAAGGTGGGCCATGGGCTTGCCGACGATGTTGGAGCGCCCGACGATCACCGCGTGGCGGCCGGTGAGATCGCCCAGCGCGTCCTTCAGAAGCATGACGCAGCCTTGGGGCGTGCAGGGGACCAGGCCGTCGGTCCGCCCCGCGGCCAGGCGGCCCACATTGATGAGGTGGAACCCGTCGACATCCTTGGCCGGATCGAGCGCGTCGATCACCGCATCGGCGTCGATCTGGCCGGGCAGGGGCAGCTGCACCAGGATGCCGTTGACCGCCGGATCGCCGTTGAGCCGCGCGATCAGGTCCATCAGCGCCGCCTGTTCGGTGTCCGCCGCCAGCTTGTGGGTGAAGGAGTTCATGCCCGCGGCCTCGGTGGCGCGGCCCTTGTTGCGCACGTAGATCTCGCTGGCGGGGTCCTCGCCGACCAGGACCACGGCGAGGCCCGGCGTCAGGCCGTGATCGGCCGTCAGCAGCGCCGCCGCGCCGCCGATGCGGGCGCGCAACGCCTCGGCGAAACCCTTGCCGTCGATGAGGGAGGCGGAGGCGATCTCGGTCACGATGCGGGAATCCCCTGACGAATTCGCTCAAGTATAGCCTTAGGCTCGCCGACCGCCAGGACGGTCTTGGCCCGGGACCGGCCGCCCGCGGCGATCGACAGGCTGGATTTGGGCAGTTTCCAGGCTTTCGCCAGCAGGGCGATCACCGCGCCGTTGGCCCGGCCGTCCGCGGGCGCCGCGGTGACCGACAGCTTGAGCCGCTTCGTCCCGTCGGCATCCGTCACCGCGCCGTCGATGGCGTTGACCCGCGCCTTGGGCGTGACCCGGACGGGCACCAGCACGCCCGCGGGACTGCCCGAGATGCGGGTGGATGGCGCGTGCGGGCCATTCTCGGGCATGGCGCGGCGGCTCAGTGCCAGAAATACTCCCGCAGAAGGCTGCGGGCGAACCAGATGCCGAGGATCAGGACCACCGGGGCGATGTCGATCCCGCCGAGCGTGGGCACCACCCGGCGGATCGGGCGCAACGCCGGTTCGGTGGCCCGGTAGAGGAAATCGCTGATCACGTAGACGGCGCGGTTGCGCGTGTTGATGACGTCGAACGCCACCAGCCAGCTGATGATCACCCAGATGATGAGGATCCAGATATACAGTTCCAAGATGATGTCGATGAGGGCGAGGAAGGACTGCATGGAATTTCGTCTCTGGTCAGCGATTGGTGTCCCGGCGAAACCTAGCGGCGTTGGGAGTCCGGCGCAAGGCCGTGAGTGGCGCGTGCCGGACTTGACAGGACGGCATGGGCGCCCACATTATCCGCCTTCCCGAGACCCGGGCCGGTGGGGCCGTAGCTCAGTTGGGAGAGCGCGACGTTCGCAATGTCGAGGTCAGGGGTTCGATTCCCCTCGGCTCCACCAATTCTCTTATCGCATGATTCGCCGCGCCACTGGCCGTTGCGGGCCGGTGACCGACAGTGCCCGGCGGGTGGAACCCGGAGGCGCGGCTGCGGCCCTCAGCCCGCGGGCGTGACGATCTCGACCAGTTCGATCTCGAACACCAGGTCCTCGCCGGCCAGGGGGTGGTTGCCGTCCAGCGTCACGGAGGTGTCGTCCAGCTCGACGATCTTGAGCACCAGCTGCTGGCCCTCCGGGGTCGTCGCCTGGACCTGGGCGCCGACGGCGAGATCGACGCCTTCGGGGATCTGGGTGCGTTCCAGGGTCTGGACCGCTTCCGGCCGATGGGGGCCGAAGGCATCCTCCGCGGCGATCTCGACGGTGGCCTGATCGCCCACGGACATGCCGACGACGCTGGTTTCGATGACCGGGATGAACTGGTTGTCGCCGACCTTGAGTTCCACCGGGTCGCGATCCTCGGAGGTGTCGAACAGGGTCCCGTCCTTGAGCTTGCCGCTGTAATGGATGCGGACGGTATCGCCGGTATTGACCTGGGTCATGGCATGTCTCCCTTGTTACCAGTGCTGACGCGAACTGGTCGATCTGGCGACATCCCCGATGTTGGCTGGCCGGCAGAACGATCGCCGGTCCCGACCGGCGGCTGTCTGATCTCCCCGCCAGGATAACAGGCTGCGCCTCCGGCGGCAAATTGGCGGGCCATAAATCCCTTGCAATTGCCCCGGGCCCGGCCCATATAGGCGCGGTGACGGCTACGCAGCCGGTTTGGCGAATATCCCGCCCCGTGCGGTTGAAATCTTCTCCTGAATTTGTTGTGCGGTCCCTCACCCCGGATGCAGAAGCGTCTCGGGCATTATCTAAATATGGAAACAGCGACCATGACCACAGGCACCGTAAAATTCTTCAACCAAACGCGCGGGTTCGGATTCATCTCTCCGGAAGACGGCTCGAAGGACGTTTTCGTCCACATTTCGGCGGTCGAGCGCTCGGGAATGTCCCAGCTTAACGAAGGCCAGAAAGTGACCTTCGACGTCGAGGCCGACGCCCGCGGGCCCAAGGCCGTCAACCTCCAAGAGGTCTAGGCGCGTCCGGGAGCCAAATCGAAGAGGGGCCACTGTCATGGTGGCCCTTTCTTGCTTTCCGGCGCCGGTGGTGAACCCGCCGGCGGCTCCGGGCCCCTGAGACACGCTTCCAACACATGAAGGGATTCCATGGCAAGAAAGCCCAACTACAAATTTGAGAAAATCGAGCGCGAGCGTCAAAAGGCCGCCAAGAAGGCGGCCAAGATGAAAGCGAAACAGGATACCAAAGACGAACCCGAAGACGGCGGCAACACGCTGCAGGGATCGAAGGACAGGGAAGCCTAAAGGGGCGCATCCCCGGGCCCGATCCGGTCCGCCCCCGCCACGCGTCCCGCGATGCGACCCGATTGCCGGGGGTCCGCCTGGCCGCGCGCGGATCCTAGGTCAAGACGCCGATCACCGCTATGTAATGGCACCCCGCGGCCGCAAGAACGCAGCCGTGCCACAAGGCGTTTTGGAATCTGAGGCGTTCCCAGACATGGAACCCGACCCCCACGGTATACAAGACGGCTCCGGCACCGAGGAGCGCCAGGCCCGACCGGGACAGGCTGTCGATCAGCAAGCCGACTGCGGGCAGGCCCACCCAGCCGAGGACCAAGTAGTAGGCCACCGCGGCGGTATCCCAGCGCCTGGGCGCCAACACCTTCAGCAAGATGCCGGCCGCGGCCATCAGCCACACAAGGCCGAGCAGGCTCCACCCGAGGGCGCCGCCGATCGCGAACAGGGCGAACGGCGTGTAGCTGCCGGCGATCATCAGAAATATCGCGGCGTGGTCGCAGACCCGCAGTCTGTCCTTCCACCGCGGGTGGGAAACAAGATGGTAGGCGGCGGAGAACCCGAACATCGCCAGCATGCCGAAGCCGTATGCCGATGCCGCCGCGGCGGCGAGCCCGTTGCCCGACGCCGCCGCCTGAAACAGCAGCAGGGCCGCCGCCGGCAGGCAGAACAGCAGGCTGAGGGCGTGCACCGAATTATCGGCCCGGCAAGCGATCGGGTCCTGTTGCGGGCCGCGCGCGGCGGCGCTGGGTTGGGTCACGGCTTTGCGTCTCCGGTTCGGCGCCGGGCCGAGGCACGCCGGACGGCGTCTCGACATCGGGCCGTCCCTGGTCTTTCTTGGCTCGGGTTGCTGTCTTCTTGTAAACATGCCTTAAAAAAGCGGGAAAACTGCAGATTAATATCTTTTTTTCTCATATAAAATTTTGCCTTTCGTGGAAAAATATTTCAACAGGGATCAAAAAATACTTGTGTTTTTAACTTTTTAGGCCCATGTATAACCGGTGACGGCTCCACAGCCGGTTTGGCGATTGTTCCGCTTGAGGGCGGCCAACTTTTTTCTGAATTCGTTGTGCGATCTTTCGCCCCGGGCGCAAAAGCGTTCCGGGTCTCAAATACCTATGAAAGCTATACGACTATGACCACAGGTACCGTGAAATTCTTCAACCCGACGCGTGGCTTCGGATTCATTTCTCCGGAAGACGGAGGCAAGGACGCGTTCGTCCATATCTCCGCCGTCGAGCGCGCCGGTTTGAGTTCACTCAACGAAGGCCAGAAGGTCTCTTACGAGCTGCAGCTCGGACAGAACGGCAAGCATTCCGCCGAGAACCTCTCCGTCGTCGAGTAATCGACCGCAGCACCGCCCCGGCTTCGGCCGGGGCGGTTGCCATTCCGCCCAGTTCATTGGGTGCTCCCTGATGGGAAGCCACCGCCACCGGAATTTCCGGGCCTCAATTGGCGGCGCGCGGAACCGTCATTAAAGGGCCGTCAACATGTACAAACCTTCGAGAGCTGCTGCCGAGGCCCATTTCACGACGAAGCAGAAGCAGATCAAACAGATTCAAAAGGAAAAGGATAAGGCTCGGGAAGAGAGAATGAACCGGATGGCGCGGCTGAAGGCGCAGCGCTTGTCGCAAGAGGGCGCCGGCGAAGATACGGCAGAGCCGGAAGCGACGAATTCGCCCGTTTCCGATCCACGCCAGGTTTGACGGGCCTCAGGGCGAGCGACCATGGAAACCCCGAAATCCCACGGCTCGGCAGGCCACTTCCTCTCCATATTGTCCTTTTTGGTGATTGCATCCCTCGCTTCAACCGCCGAGAGCGGCTCGGGTCCGATGCCGCCGAATGCGAAAGCCAACCCCTATAGTGAAGGTTGGGTGTGCAACCTGGGCTACCGTGAATCGAACGGGGCCTGCCGTCGCGTCCAGGTTCCCAAGAACGCTTATTCCACCGACACGTCCTATAGCCGTGGATGGGAATGCAGCCGCGGATACCGGAACGTCGGCAAGTCCTGCACCGCGATAAAGGTCCCCGCGAACGCCTTCCTCGACCAATCGGGCGGCGGCTGGCTTTGCGCGCGGGGTTTCCGCAAGCTGGGCGAAACCTGCGTCGCCGTCAAGGTGCCCAAAAATGCCTATTTCCTGGAATCTTCCTTCGGCCCGGGTTGGGCGTGCATCCGGGGATACAGGATGAAGGGCGCGACATGCGACCCCATCAAGGTGCCCGGCAATGCCTATCTGAACGATGAAGGCGACGAATGGATTTGTGAGGCGAGGTATCGCAAGGTCGGCCAGACCTGCCAACGGATCGCCGTGCCCAAGAACGGCTACTACGTCGATTCCTCCTATGGCTCGGGCTGGAAATGCGACCGCGGATACCGCGCCGCCAATTCGAAATGCGAGGCCGTCAAGGTGCCCGCCCACGGGTATCTGGCCGATTCCTATGATGGGCGCGGCTGGAAATGCGACCGCGGATACCGGGCGGTGGGGGCTGCCTGCCTCAAGCTGAGAGTGCCCGAGAACGCCCATGTCTCCTATTCGGGAGACGAATGGCAATGCGATCCGCCTTACCGGCAACGAGACGGATCCTGCGTCCAGCCATGACCGCCTGTCGCGGCCGACGGAAGGGATCATGGGGGGACAAAGCCGGTAGAGCGTGCTGCCGCCGGACCGCATTCATGGCCATGGGCCGTTAGTCAGGAGGACAACAGTGTATTGGGATCAAATTCTATCGTGTCTATGGGGCCTCGTTGGCGGCATCGTCTTGATGGGAACCGCCGGCATCGTTTGGGGCGGTTGGCTCGCGGTCTGCGTCAAGTAGGTCCCTCCCATTTCCCGCCCGCGGCTAGGTGGCCCGGCGGAGCCTGAGCGAGACGGAGCATGCCATGAGTATCAAGAAACCCACCCAAGTCGAAAGTTTGGACGCGAAACCGCGCAATTGTCTTTGTTGCCAGCATGCCTTTTTAAGTTCCTGGGCGGGCGAGCGGATCTGCCCAAAATGCAAGGGGTCTTCCGCCTGGCGCAGCGGCGTGCCGCACCACAATGCGTCGCGGTCGAGCAAGTGAGCCGCCGACCGATCTGATTTCGGCCGCGCAGCAAGCCGCCCCGCGGCGCGGGCTTCAGATGATTAGCCGGATCGGCCGGTCCTGCCGGCCCTGGCGGGGTCGACCAAAAGGATTGCGCACCGCCGAATATCCTTACACCATGGATTTGGAGACCGGATCAGGTTCCGAAACGCGTTTCGTAAGGAGAAGACTCAATGCTCAGAACCCAGACCTCATTCCGTAGACCCTTCTTCGCGGCAGCGGCGACCGTGGCGGCCCTGGCTTGGATGGCCGCGCCCGCCGCCGCCTCGGAGCACTGCCGGGATGTCTATGTGAAGGTCACCAACAAGACAGGCGACAAGGTCAAGATTATCGATCTCGACTATTTCGATTACGGCCTCGGCAAGAAGGGCAGATGGCGTTCGGAACCAACCAAGAACGAGGTCGTGCCCAAGAATCAGGTCTACCAGACGACGCGGCGGCTCGAGAACGTGAAGGCGGAATACACCAAGATTCGCATCAAGTACCGCAAGCCGAAGAAATTCGGGGTCGGCACTTTCGGCGCAAAGGTCCATAAGAGCAAGTCGACGAAAAAGCAGATGTGCGCGGACGGCATCAAGTTCTACATCGACCTCAAGTGATCGGAGGCCGTTGGCCGATATGTTGCGCCGGGGATCGGGCCGCGATCATCCTCCGTGAAGGTCGCCCCAGATCTCCGTCGCCATCTCCACCACCAATTCCAGCTTGGCCCTCTCGTCGTCGATGGTGAGCCCCTTGCGCCCGACCCCCGACGAGAATCCGCATTGCGGGCTGAGGCAGATCTGATCGCCGCCGACAAACCCCGCCGCCTCATCGATGCGGCGCTTGAGAACGTCCTTGGATTCCAGCTCCGGCCGCTTGGTGGTGACGAGGCCCAGCACCACTTTCTTCTCCTTGGGGAGGAAGCGGAGCGGCGAGAAATCTCCCGCGCGCTCATCGTCGTATTCCAGGAAATAGCCGTCGACAGTGAGGCTGCCGAACAGCGTCTCCGCCACCGGCTCGTAGCCGCCCCGCGCCTTGCTGCCTGCCGCCACGCCCGCCTGGCGCGCGTTGCCGCGGCAGAGGTGAATACAGACCGTCACGTGATCAGGGACGCCCTCGAGCGCCCGGTTGATGACATCGCAGTAGATGGCGGGCAGGGAGCCCGGGTCCTCACCGATCCGCGCCACGGCGGCGCGGAAGTTCTCGTCGCACAGATAGGCGAGGTTGGTGTCGTCGAGCTGCAGGTAGGTGAGCCCTCGGGAGACCAGATCCATGATTTCTTCGTGATAGACGCGGGCGAGGTCGTCCCAGAAGGCAGCCATCTCCGGATAGGCATCCTTGTCGATGCCTTCGCGCCCGCCGCGGAAA
>Ga0224512_10005178_pt1 | contig 10814 bp, 11 predicted proteins | sample SF_May12_sed_USG_4_FD_169103 | JGI IMG/M metagenome (GOLD analysis project Ga0224512, IMG submission 169103) | Sediment microbial communities from San Francisco Bay, California, United States - SF_May12_sed_USGS_13 | ecosystem: Environmental > Aquatic > Marine > Sediment | place: USA...
ACGGTGATCTCCGGGCGCGGGCGATTGGGGCTCTCGACGGCATGGGGGGCGGCAACGTGTCTGCGGCAGGCAAGACCGATCGTACCTCCACGAGTGCCGTCTCACCCTCGAGGGTCTCGATGCGTCCATCGGCATGTGCCACTTCCACCGGCGGCATGGACACGCGTTGCACTCCCGACTCGAAGAACGCCACCCGGTACACCAGCGTCACGTCGCCCTCTGCATAGCTCCACCGGGGAGCTTGGAGCGGCTCCATGCTCGATGTTGCACCGAGCGGTTGCATGCGAACCCTGACTTCGGGCGTGGCTGCCAGTCGGCGCGTCAGCGTCACCGTGTCTCCGACCGTGACGGCTGTCGGGGTAATACTCCACACCGGGGCCTGAAGCATGAACAGCAGAGCGAGTGAATTCATCGTCGCAACCGCCGAGCCCGCTCGGCAAACGCGCGGTGAAGTGCTTCCGCATACGGTTGATCGGTGCGCAGCGCAATGTGATCGACGTGCGTCTGCTTGAGCGTTCGTGCCCTCCCGAGCCGGGCTTCTTCCGCCGCCATGGCAAGCGCGAGCCGTGTGCCCCCGTGACCGGCATCGACGAGCGCACGCTGGCCACTCTCGGCGTCCTCCAGATCGATCCACCCCGCCTCGGGGAGTCGCATTTCACGCGGGTCATCGACCGTAATGGCCACGACCTCATGTCGGCCGACCAAGCGAATCAGGGGGTCCTCCCACCCCGTCGCCCGGAAATCGGACAAGATGACGACAATCGATCGGTGTCGCAGCAGTCGCGCGGCATAGACGAGCGCGCTTCCGAGGTTGGTTTGGCGATCCAGAGGACGGAAGGCGAGAAGATCGCGGATGATGCGGAGCGCATGGCGCCGACCCTTCGCCGGGGGGACGACGCGATCGATCCCTCCTGAAAAGATGAGGGCGCCCACCCTATCGTTCTGCCGAGCTGCGGCCAAGGCCAAGACCGCCGCTACTTCCACCCCCCGTTCCGCCTTCGTGATTGGTGAGCCGAATTCCTCTGATCCCGAACGATCGACGACAAGGAGCAAGGTGAGCTCCCGTTCCTCGACGAACGTCTTGACGAAGGGCGAGCCCATTCGCGCCGAGACATTCCAGTCAATCGACCGGTAGTCGTCGCCATGCTCGTACGCCCGCACCTCCGCGAACTCCATGCCCTGACCGCGGAAGACGGAGCGATATTCGCCAGAAAACAAGGTGTTGACGAGTCGGCGTGTGTGGAGCTCGATCGTCTTCACCTGGCGCAGCACGTCGGCCCCGACGAGGGCGGACGGTGCCGTCATGGGACGTCCACGGCCTCCAAGATCTTGGCGATCACGCCGTCAGCAGTGACGTCTTCGGCCTCGGCCTCGAAGGTGAGGAGGACGCGGTGGCGCAGAACGTCGGGGGCCATCGCTTTGACGTCTTCCGGCACCACATAGGGTCGCGCGCGAAGGAACGCATGGGCTCGGGCCGCCTGCGCCAGATAGATCGAGGCGCGGGGGCTCGCCCCATAGGCGATCAACGGCCGGACTTCGTGGAGCCCGATCGCCTGCGGGTCACGGGTTGCACGCACGATGTCGATGATGTAATCGACGATCTTTTGATCCATGTAGAGTTCGGTGATCGTGCGGCGGATGGACATGATGTCCTGCGGCTCAGCGACCTGGTCAACGGGAATCTCGTCGCCGCCTGCCATACGCCACAGGATCTCCTTTTCGTCGTCGCGGGAGGGGTAGCCCACGAACACCTTCAGCATGAACCGATCGAGCTGCGCCTCAGGCAGTGGGTACGTGCCTTCCTGCTCGATGGGATTCTGCGTCGCGAGGACGAGGAACGGCTCGTCGAGCCGGTAGGTCTCGTTTCCGATCGTAACTTGCTTCTCCTGCATGGCCTCGAGCAGCGCAGCCTGCACCTTCGCCGGCGCTCGGTTGATCTCGTCCGCCAGAATGATGTTGGCGAACAGGGGGCCGTGCTTCGGGTGGAACTCTCCGGTGCGTTGATCGAACACCATGGTGCCAATGATGTCCGCCGGAAGCAGGTCGGGCGTGAACTGAATGCGCTGGAACGCGGTGCGCACGACATCGGCCACTGTGCGCACGGCAAGCGTCTTCGCGAGCCCCGGCACACCCTCGAGCAGAATGTGCCCTCCCGTCAGCAAGCCAATGAGTAGACGCTCGACCATCAACTCCTGGCCGACCACGCGCTTCCCCACTTCCTGCACGATCGCCGTGGTGAGGTTGGCATCCGACACGCGAACCGGTCGAGCCGTCACCATGCTACCCTCACGTCACACGACGCCCACAATCCCCAACTCATCGTTTGATGCGCTCCCCCCCGTCCTCGAACCGAAAGATCCAGGTGGCAAACTGCGGAGGACTGATTGCTTGCTCCGCTTCGATAGCAAACCAGTCGGTGGCACTGTCAGACCCTCGCGCGCGAGACGCTGCCTGCTCGACCATGCGCTGTGCCCGCCGGATCCACACCGACATGTTGCGCTCTCGCACATCGACCCAGCCGCGCGCACCCGCCTGCTCGAAGTTCCCATCCTCGGGCTGAATGATCACTTTCTCCCCGCGGTACACGTTGTCACCATCTACCACGATCGGAAGGCCGATCGACACGATAGTGGAGCGGAGCTCTGTGTCCTTGGCGACCAGCTGCGCCGCCTCGTCAGCGAGCGAGGGCGCATCGCTTTCCGCCAAGGCCGCTACCGAGGTACGCAACCCCGAAAGGAGAAAGACCTCGTATAGGAGCTTGGTCAGCCTCGGCGGGCCTAGCATCTCGAACGCCACAGACCGAACCCCGTGTTCCCGCTCCAACGCTTCGAGCCGATCGATGGCGGCGGCCCGCAGGAGCCCCGCGTGATAGGTCGGGCCAGCCGTCGCCGCATCGAGTGCCGTGACGATGTCACGCCCCGTGGGACGGCCCAGCAGCTCCGACACGACGTAGTCCGCAACCTCCTCTGGGGTGATGAACTCCATCTGCCGCAACGCCGTCACCGTCTCGAACTCATCGCGCGCAAACAGCCCGTTCTCTCCCAAATCAGCGTAGACCGACTGCAGGATCGTGCCGAGGTCTTTCCATGGCTGCTTCGACCCATCAAACGCTTGTCGGACAGGCACGGGTCGCGGGCAGTCGACCTTCCGAACCGGCAGTCCCTTCTGCCTGATGTCGCCATGAGCGATTTCCTGCCACGCGATCGCCGTGGTCGGCTTGATCTCGATCGTGGCGGGGGCTCCCGGCGTGCGGGCGACAAGGAACAAGAGAAGTGAGTGGGAACCCGCCACCGCAGACTTGGCCAGGAGCATACGCGATGGTCGCTCTTCGGAATGGGTGTACGGGATGTTTAGGCCCATCCCACCCGTGCCGCTCGTCCCGATCTTCACGTAGGCTTCGGTTTCGACGCTGCGCAGGCACTCGAGCATGATCTGAACATGGCGGATGAGTTGCGGCATGGGAATCGACAACACATGCTCTTCGACCAATTGGCGGGTCACCTTGCCCTGCTCCGCCGCCTTCAGGAGGTCCCGCGCGCTGTGGAACACGTTCCGATAGGCAAAGGCGGTCGCCGTATTGATGCAATCGACGACGGCATCGGGCTGATAACGCTTGAACAATTGGTACAGGAAGCTCCGCTCGAGCACATCAGGCGTCATGTCGTCGAGCAGGTCGGCAAGTACCGTTCGCCGGTGAGCAGCGTCCGACATCAAGTTACCCCACCCGAGTTTGGCTACCAGTTCCGGCAAGAAGATGTCGCCCCACTCCGCGTCGATGACGACGTCGCCTGCCCGTGCGCTCAGCCACGCCGCCCCCTGTTGCACCTCCTCCTCGTAGAGCGCAACCAGCACGATGCGGCTCGGACGATGTTCGAGCAGTCTGAGAGCCACGGCGCGGCCCACGAGACCACTTCCCCCCAAGATGAGAACCGTCTTGCCTTGCAGTTCCATGACGTCCCGTCGCTGTTCTAGGCGGCCCGCAGCGCGTCCACCGCCTCACGTTCCCGTTGAGTGAGATGCCGCCACTTCCCCCGCGCGAGCCGCCCCAATCGCACCGGTCCGTAACTGAGGCGGATGAGACGCTCGACCTTCAGGCCCAAGTGCTCGCAGAGTCGGCGGACAATACGATACCGGCCCTCCGCAAGGCCCAAGGTCAACTCGACTGCTTCTTGCTGCTCACGAACGTGGACCTGCACCAACTGCACGGCCCGCCCGTCGATCACGATCCGGCGCTCGAGCCTCTGCCGAATCTCGTGTCCGGAACGCCCGTGCACCAGTACCCGATAGGTTCGCTCCACCGCGTACCGAGGGTGCGTCAACCGGTGCGCACCGATGCCATCCGTCGTGAGTAGCAGTAACCCCGACGTCATGACGTCGAGGCGGCCCACGTAGGTCAGCGCCGCAACCTCGGGTACCAACTCGAACACGGTGGGGCGGCCGCGGGGATCGTGCCGCGACACGACGTACCCCACCGGCTTGTGCAACGCGATCCAGGTGGTGGCGACTGGCTTGACGCGTCGCCCGCGCACGACGATCACATCTCGATCCGGATCCACCGTCGCCCCGATCGTGGCGACTTGCCCATTCACCTTCACGCCGCCACCGCGAATCAGGTCTTCGGCGCGGCGCCGGGAGGCGATCCCAGCCCGCGCAAGTGCGCGCTGGAGGCGCATGCGGCTCACGACTCGGGCACCTCGCGGTGCTCGGTGAGCGGTCGCAGGGCGACCGACAGTTCCTCCAGTCTAGGCAGCTCGTCGAGACCGCGAACGCCGAGATGCTCAAGGAAGAGATCAGTGGTACCGTACAGGAGCGGCCGGCCGAGCCCATCGGCGCGACCGACCACCTCGACGAGGCTACGCTCCTGCAACGACCGCAGCACCCCCTCGACGGTCACACCGCGGATCTCCTCGATGTCTGCGCGGCTCACCGGCTGGCGGTACGCGATCACCGCGAGCGTCTCCAACGCAGCGCGGCTCAGCTTGCGTGGACGTCTAACGAGTTGGGCTTCCGCAACAGCATCGGCAAACTCTCGTCGTGTCACGACCTGGAAGCCATCCGCCACTTCGATCAACTCAACCGCATGGTGCCCCTCATCGTAATGCCGTCGCAGGTCATTGACCGCCGCCGTGATCTCGCTCGCCGCGGTATCGGGCGCGAGTCGGGCCAGCTCTGCCCGAGATAGCGGGTGGGCAGCCGAGAACAACGCGGCCTCAAGCAGCTGCGTAAGCGGATTCACGTCGTATGATGACCGAGTCAAAGGGTTGTCGCTGCGTCAGGCGCACGGCACCGACACGGGCGAGCTCGAGGAGCGCGAGCAACGAGGAGAGCACGTCCACGATCGACGACGTGCCCCCGATGATGTCGAGCAGCGTGAGCTCATCATGGTCCTCGAGCAGGCGACGAATGCGCGCCGTGGCCCCTTCCACGTCCAGCGGGCGCGGGACCACACGATGGAGTACCGGCTCGGGCATGGCCTCGATCGCGCGCTGGACAGCCACCAGCAGCTCCTCGAGCGACAGCGTGACGGGTGCCAGCGGCTGCGGCAACTCATCCGGGATCCACCCGCGGGGGAACCGGCTTCCGTGCCGGCTTGCCTGCTCAGCGAGCCAATCGGCCACTTCTCGGATCTGCTCATACTCGAGAAGTCGACGGACGAGCTCCGCTCTCGGATCTTCCCATCCCTCGTCGTCGAACGGACGGGGCAGCAACAGCTGGATCTTGATGCGCAGCAGCTGCGCCGCCATCTCCAGGTAGTCCGCCGCCTCGTTGAGGCCGAGTTCATGAATCGTCGCGAGAAACTGGTCGGCGATAGTCGCGATGGGGATGTCGGCGATCTCGATCTCCTGCTCCCTGATGAGATGCAGCAGCAGGTCGAGTGGGCCCGAGAACGCCTCCAGGCGCACCACGAACGGGGTGTCCAACGGAGCCAAGAGACGAGCGGTCACAGTCTGCATACGGGGATGGGTCCGATCGCGTGTGGGACCATCACCTCACAGGCAATTTGCTGGAGCGCAAAGGCTGGGGTGAGTAGCGTGTAGAGCACCCCCGGTGCGGCGAACACGAGCAGGAGGAGGACGAGGAATCCGTACCGACCCAAGGTACGGTATCGGGCTGCCCACCGGCCCGGCAGCACGTGATAGAGCACGTGCGACCCGTCGAGCGGCGGCACCGGGATGAGGTTGAAGAACGCCAGGAGCAAGTTGAGCCACACCCCCCAGGTGAACATCCGCTGTACGATCTGGAGCGCTCCCCCCCCACCGCCCACGGCCTTGCCAAGCAGTCCAACCGCAACGCTCAAGACGAGACAGGCGACAAACAAGGCGAGATTCACTGCAATCCCGGCGAGCGAAACGATGACATCCCCGCGCTTGTAGTTCCGATAGTTGCGTGGGTCGACCGGAACGGGCTTGGCCCCACCAAACACGACGCGTCCCCCCGAGGCGAGAAACAACATGAGCGGCATGAGCACCGTGAGGAACGGATCGATATGGCGCAGCGGATTCAACGTGAGCCTCCCCCGTAGCGCCGCCGTCGGGTCTCCCTGTTTGAGCGCCGCGTAGCCGTGGGCGTACTCGTGCGCGACCATCGAGAGCAGAAGCACAGGGAGAGCAATGAAGAACTCTTGCACCGTCGGGGAATGTCCAGGAGGTTGGCCGCGCGAAACCTAACGGCGCCCCATGCAGGTGTCAAAGGCGTATTGCCTTGACTCACAGAGACTTGCGAGGTAGAATACCGGCCGGTTCGAAGGGGCCTTTGGCCCCGTTTTTTGACAGGTGAAGGAGCTGCAGTGCCAAATCTCCGTTCGTCGAAGAAGCGAATGCGTCAGAATACCGCACGCCGGGCACAAAACCGCGTGCAGCGAGCTGCGGTGCGCACCTCCGTCAAGAAAGTGCGCGAGGCGGCAAGCGCCGCTGAGGCGGCCACCGCTTTTGAGGCAGCCGAGCGCATCCTCGATCGGAGCGCGCGCAAGAACCTGGTGGCCAAGAACGCGGCGGCCCGAACCAAGCGCCGCCTGCGTGCGATGATCGCGAAGAAGTCCAGCTGATCAGAGGGCCGTCAACTCCGCACCACAATTCTCGCAGTACCACTCCGTGGGAAGATTGAGCGTCTTGCATTCCGCGCACTTCACGGTCTTCTTGGTCGAACCCTTCGATGGCCGGTGTTCCTTCCGCTTCGGCTGACGCGTCCCCTCGGTACCGAGTCGAATCCGATCTTCGGTGCCCCGCCCGCCTTTCTTCGGTGAGTTCAGACCCGCAAGCGCCTCCGCCGACCGTTCGCCGCTGATCACGGACTTGAGAAACTCCATCTCGTCCTGGGCCTTCTTCTCCTTCCCTCCCTTTCCTGCCGTGTCCTCCTCATCCAATTCCGGGACCTCGTCAAGCTCCGCCACCTCCTCATCATCGTCCCCCGTCGGGGCATCCATGGCGTTGAGCACCTCGTCGAGACCCTCGATCTCCTGATTGACGTCATCGAGATCTGCTCGAATGCCTTCGAGCGACTCGAGGATCCCTGCGCGGATCGACGACCATTTCCCTTCGTCATACTCGCCCACGGAGTGGCGAAGTTCGGCCTCGGCCAGGTGCTCCGAGGCATCAGCCTCACGTCGTTCGAGCTCTTTCTGCCGGGTCCGATGCGTCTTGAGCTCGGCGTCGAGCTCGTCGCGATACCCTTGGAGCTCCTTGAGCAGGGTCTCGAGACGCCGCCCGTAGTCGGATTTCACCTTGTCGCGGACGTGGCCCGGAGCCTCCTTGTCCGACATATCGAGCCGATTCAGCCAGCGCTCCACCTCTCGCTTCTCCGTCAGGAGACTCTGAATCGCGCTCTTCGAATCCTTCGAATCCTTAGTTTGCCTGGCCATCCGTTCCTCGTGCGTCAGCGACAGCTCCTCGCAGGGCTGCTGTCCGGCTGAGGCCGCCTGTCAGATTGAGGTTAACCTGTTCAGACTAAAGGAAATGAGCCCGGGGGTCAATTGCCCCCGGCAACGGCTTTCTCACGCCGCGAAGGCCGTCCTGCCGCCCACAAGCGTGCGGTCCACCCTGCCGACGAGGTCCCAGCCGGCGAAGGGGGTATTGCGGCTGCGTGAACGGAAACGCTCCGGCTCGACGCGCCACGTGGCCGTCGGATCGAACACGACGACGTCGGCCGGCGCGCCTCGTCGCAGCGACCCTCCAGGCAGATGAAAGATTCGTGCGGGCCGCGTGCTCATCCGGTCGATGAGTTCTGGCAGCGTGAGCAGGCCCCGTCCCACGAGTTCCTTCATCCCGAGTCCCAAGGAGGTCTCGAGACCGATCACGCCAAACGGCGCGTCATCGAACTCGCGCTCCTTGGCTTCGTAGTGGTGCGGGGCATGGTCCGTGGCGATGACATCCAGCGTTCCGTCGCGGAGTCCTTCCCGTACGGCTTCGACATCGGCGGCTTCCCGTAGGGGCGGATTCATCTTCGCATTGGTATCGTAATTCTCGCACGCGTCGTGAGTGAGTGCGAAATGGTGGGGTGTTGCCTCGGCCGTCACGTTCACCCCACGCTGCTTCCCCCATCGGACGAGATCGACCGACCCACGCGTCGAGATGTGGCACAAGTGCATGTGCCCACCCGTCAATTGGGCCAACAAGATATTGCGAGCGACCATGACGTCCTCAGCGGCCGCGGGGATGCCGCTGAGACCCAATCGCGTCGCCACAACGCCCGCGTGCATGACGCCGTTCCTCGCGAGCGACGGGTCCTCACAATGTTCCGCGACGGGGATGTTGAAGGACCGCGCATACTCGAGCGCGGTACGCATCAAGTGGCTCGACACCACCGGATGACCATCGTCGGAGACGGCAATAGCACCCGCAGCCACCATTTCTCCGAACTCGGCCAGTTGTTCACCCCGCTGGCCGACCGAAATCGCCCCGATGGGATAGACGCGGGCTGCTGCCGCCGCTTCCGCCTGCTTCACGATGAAGCCGACCGCCGCCTGGTTATCGGTGACCGGATCAGTATTCGGCATGGCACACACAGTCGTGAACCCACCGGCGGTCGCCGCCCGCGCCCCGGTCGCAACCGTTTCCGCATCCTCGCGCCCTGGCTCGCGCAGATGGACATGCACATCCACGAGTCCCGGTGCCACGACCTTGCCAGCAACATCGACGACGTCGGCGCCATCAGGCGGCGTGAGCCTCGATTCAATACCTTCGATCACGCCATCCCGGATGAGCACGTCGGCGACAGCGTCGTAGTCTCGTGACGGGTCGATGACGCGGCCGCCAGCAAGAACGAGCGGCCTCACGTGCCCCGCCCTTCGCGCTCGGTCTCTCCCTTTGCGGCTTCCGCCAACTCGGGCCGCCCACCCGCCAGCAGGTACAACACCGCCATGCGGACGGCCACGCCATTCGTCACCTGATCGAGAATGACGCTGTGCGGACCGTCGGCAACCCGTGAATCGATCTCCACACCCCGGTTCATCGGGCCGGGGTGCAAGATGAGGAGATCACGTTGGACTCGTTCGAGCCGCTCGAGCGTCACGCCAAACACCCGATAGTACTCACGCAGCGATGGGATGTACCCCCCCGTCATCCGCTCGAGCTGCAGGCGCAGGATGTTGAGCACATCCGCCCATTCGATCGCCTCCTCGATCCGACGGAATACCACGACCCCCAACTCCTCGATGCTTCCTGGAATAAGACTCTGGGGACCGCACACTGCCACCTGTGCCCCCAGCTTGGTGAGACCCCAGATGTTGCTGCGAGCCACCCGACTGTGTGCAATGTCGCCACAGATACAGACCTTGAGTCCCTCGATCTTCTCGTAGTGGTCGCGAATCGTGAGCATGTCAAGCAGGGCCTGCGTGGGATGTTCGTGCATCCCGTCACCGCCGTTCACCACGTTCGACCGGATTCGCTCAGCGAGAAACTTCGCTGCCCCCGACGACGGGTGGCGGATGACGACCATGTCGATCCGCATCGCTTCCAAGTTGCGCGCCGTGTCGACAAGGTTCTCACCCTTCTGCACCGCCGACCCCTGGGCCGCAACATTCACCGTATCCGCCGACAAGCGCTTCTCGGCGAACTCGAATGAGATACGGGTGCGGGTGGAAGCTTCGAAGAACAGGTTGACGATCGTCTTACCGCGCAGTGCCGGGACCTTCTTGATGGCGCGTTCACTGACTTCCTTGAATGGTTCCGACGTGTCCAGAATCAGCCGCAGCTGGTCCGGTGTGAGATGCTCGAGACCGAGAAGATCCTTTCCCAAGCTCGGAACCGTCACGTCCCCCCTCCGTCGACCAACTCGACCGCATCCCGGCCGTCGGGCTCGGATACGAGGACGTCGACCCGATGGCCCGGCTGCACGTCGACAGTGATACCGACGATATCGGCCTGAATCGGGAGTTCCCGACCGCCACGATCGACGAGCACCGCGAGACCAATGCGTGCCGGACGTCCGAAGTCGGCAAGCTGATCCATCGCCGCGCGGATCGTGCGGCCCGTGTACAGGACGTCGTCCACGATCACAATCCAGCGGTGATCGAGCTCCGTTGGCAGGCGAGTCTCCCCGACGACCGGTCGCGGACCCACCGTTTGCAGGTCGTCACGATATAGAGTGATGTCCATGACGCCGAGCGGGACCTCTTCCCCCTCTCGGGCGGCAATGAGTGCACACAACCGGCGCGCGAGATCGGAGCCGCGGCGTTGAATCCCGATCAAGATGAGATTGTCGGTGCCGCCTGCGAAGGAGACAATGTCCCGACTCATCCGCGCGAGCGTCTCGGCGACGCCGGCGGCATTCAGCAGGACCTGTCGGGGAGAATCGGTCATCGTCCGGCCGCAAGTTAG
>Ga0224512_10005179_pt1 | contig 10812 bp, 11 predicted proteins | sample SF_May12_sed_USG_4_FD_169103 | JGI IMG/M metagenome (GOLD analysis project Ga0224512, IMG submission 169103) | Sediment microbial communities from San Francisco Bay, California, United States - SF_May12_sed_USGS_13 | ecosystem: Environmental > Aquatic > Marine > Sediment | place: USA...
TGCGAATCGCTTTCACTTTCACCCGCTGGGATATTTCGCCCCATTCGCCAAACGTCACCAGATCACCCACAGCCGGCTGAGTCCCAAGAAGCGGCGTCACAAACCGCACGCGGCTCACTGTGGCCTCCTCAGTCACAATCTGCGCCGTGATCGTCTCGTTGGTCGCCGTCGTGCGAATTTCCACCCCGTAGGTTTTCCCGGCCACCATGACCACGGTCGCATCGAGTCTCATGGCTATCGTTTGCGCCCCCGATAGCTCCACAGATTTCACGGTGCCCCATCCCAGCCCCACCAATAGGGCATCATAGGAGAGCGCCATCAGATCGCCCCGCACCACCATTTTCTGCTCGAGATCCATCGAGAACGACATTTCCTCAAACAACAAGAGCCGTTCCGCCAATTCATACCGGGCGAATTTAAAAATCTGATCGGGGTTGGTAATCCCTCGGTACTCGACCAGCTCATAGATCGTGGCATTGCTGGCGGTATACCCATCAGCAAAGACCACCCGCTCATCATCCTGAAAATTGAGTAACTTATTCTTGAACTTGACCCGCAACGCATGGACCACGTCGGGATAGGTGGCCGTCGACTCAAAGTCCCACGTATTGCGTGGCGTGGCATGTTGCCGCACCACCGTCTGCGGCTGATCGATCACGATAATATATTCGCCGTCCACTTCTTCCAGCGACCCGCGCCCGGCGGCAGCAGCCAATCGCGCGGCATCCTCCATGTTGTCCGTGTCTTCAAACGCATAATTAAAACTAAAGGCATTCGCCGTACACCAATCGGCAAACGCTTTGAAACTGGCCCCATTGATCGCGGTCAACGGCACCGACAATTCCGGAATGTTTTCGTTATAGCCGGTCAGAATATCGGCCACGGCCCAGGCGGGGTTATCACTTAAAATAGGTTCGGTCCAGGCGGCGCCATCATAGGTCCGCAACAGGGAGCGCGGTTGACAACTCAGATTATCAATCAATCCGTTCAGCTGATCGGTGGCACGAATGCGTCCGGCAATGAGCGCACAATTGGGCTCCACCACCGGGGTTTCATTCCGAATGGTCCGGAGCGCCGTCCAGGTGGTCTCATCAACATCTTGGGAATCACCCGGCGAGGTCGTCCGGCGCATCCGGACATGATATTGGCCCTCAGGGACATTCCAGGTGTGGTTACTGCGCACCACTGAGGTCGTTTTGCCGATCGTTTCAAACCCACCGAGCACCCCGATCCGTATCAGATCGGAATAGCCGGGGTTGCCCACGGCCTCAGGATCAAATTGCTGATAGTAATAGAGGTAGACCAACCGATTGGTGTCCGGGGTGACGACGGACGCGGAAATCAGTTTCGTATTATTAATCTCCGTGCTTTCAACCAGCGTCGTGCCGTTTAGCGTAAGATCAATGGAGCCCTGTGTCCCGTCGTCGCGTTCGACCACACAGGTGACCACGCGCGTATCCGCGCCATCGGAGTTGATCACAATCGGCCCTGGGAGCGGTACCTGCGGCCAGGCGCCCAGGAGATATTTATTAAATACAATGTTGGTATCAAACACCTGCCAGACCCCGGACCCGACCAGCGAATATTGGATCTGCACATTGACCGAGATCGCACTGCGTCCGCCATTTTTGAGGGCGCGTTGCAACCCGCGCAAAAAGGCCCAATCGACCGAGAGCGCATTGGCCCCTAGATCCGAGGTTTGGGTTTGCCAATCGGCCGCTTGGGTGAGGGCAATGTTGAGCGTGGTCTCGCGGATGTCGCGGGTATAGAGGGTGAGCGGCGGGTCGGTGGCTTTGCCTTCTAAAATTTCCAGTTCCACATCCTGAAAATTTTTAATCGAGGTCTCGCCAATTTTGACTTCCTGGCGAATCATCGTGACCGGCCCCCGACAGACCAGCAGCAAAAACCGGAGGTATTGATCACCACCCACCACTTCGGTGTATTGGGTTTGTGTGGCGCCTGGAAATTTCGGAAACAGGCGCACCTCGCCGTAGACTTTGGTGATGGCGCCAAACGGATCGGGGCGATTGCCCACGCCCGTAATGGACTGCGTCGGCGTATCGGTCCCGAATGTTTTAATTTTCGGCCGGAGCAGATAGGTGAGCCCAATCGAGACCCCCGTGAGCACCGCCGAGACGGCCAGGGAAATCAGAAACGAGGTCAGCGTCGCGGCTTCTCCCGGCACCCCGCACACCGTCACCTCATCGGATTCGTGGAGAATGCGATCGTAGGCCTCAACGGGAATTTTTTCACCGTTGATGTGGATCACATGCGCAGGAATAGTACGGGCGAGCGTGCGCGACAGCGCATCCACCGTGCGCCAGGCCGAAAAATAGCGCGTCTCGGCCCGCTGCCGAAGAGGGTGGGTTTTGGTGGTAATGATCATCGGTTGTAGTGATACACCTCCGACACCCGGTCCCGCCAAAATTTCCGATGGTACGACTCGACCACGCTCTCACCCCCTTTCAGGCAATGCAAAAACAATCCCGGCTCGACCACCACGCCCACATGAGGCGGGCGCCTCACCGACATATCAAACACCAGCACGTCGAAGGGTTGTGCGGTCGTAAGCGCCACCGTCTGCCACCCCGTCACGCGCGGCGCCGCCGTGCGGAGCGCCACCACATCATCGAGAAAGGGCGGCAGTTCCGCCCCCAGGGCCTCCCGCAACACCAGCCGAAGAAATTCCCAGCAATTGCCCACTGAGGCAGAGGAGCGGCCCACCCAGGCATCCCAGTTAAAACCCACCGGGAAACCCGCTGGGGGTAATGCGTCCACGAGGGAAGCCCTCATTTTTCAAATTCTCCCGTCCAATCACACACGTCACCGTCCCGCCAATATTATGATAGGATTGGATGCGATGCCGCAGAATGCCGGTGGTGGTCTGCACCGTGTCCGGATCCGAGGCCATCACCTCTTCCACCCAGATATACGGTTTCCGGTTAAAACGTTTCAGCTCGGCCAACACCACCTGGTCGGTGTTATCGATTTCAATTTCCCAGGTAGGTGACTCGCCATCCGCCTGATCGGGCAGTTTTGGACGAAAGGCGGCCGGGAAAAAAATCCCCCCACGACTCTCAAACGGCGTGCGGCTCAAAACCCGCCGAATAGCCACCGCCCATCCGGGATCGTAGATGGTCAACAGAATCACCCAGGTCTCGGCGGTTTCCCGCGCCAACACGGACCGCTGCGCGGCGGGTGTGAGGTTCCGTGGCATTAGGACAGCACCTCCAGGGCGAACCGCGTGAAATAATAGGTGCCGACATAGTTGTGGCTGAATCCCTCGATAAATCGATAGGTGGTGCTCAAGCCCGTGCGCGGCCCAAACTCCACAAAACTTAAACTCCCATTCATCAACTCAACAAAATAAAACTGCTCAAAAATATCCAATTGCGCGCGCGTCAACATCTGCTCGAAATTGATCGTCCGATTGGGGTAATCCGGACGCGGCCGTGTTTTCGCCGCACCACTACTCATATCCGTGCGGTAGCTGGCGGAGGGCACAGCCTCACCATACGATTGCGTCACCGCCAGCTCCGGCAATTCCGCAGGCCACGGCATCAGCCCACCCTCCCCGGCTTGGGACTCAACCCGAATTCGCGTTTATTCACCTGTTTCACCTTGCGCTCAATCATCACTTCCAACACACTCCCATTCGGCGCCTGGCGCTCCTGCACGCGCACATCCGCCCCCGCCGCATAATTATTCATCACATTCACCGTCAGCCCGCCGCCGCCGCTGCGCCGTTGCTGCGCCTCCGTCTCGACCGTCACACGCTCGCCGCGTGTCAGCCGCAACGGCACCAAGTTCGCATCCACCCCACCACGCCCACCGACCACAAAACTGCCACCCGAGGCGAAGCCGGGGCCAAACAGCGCGGGATTGGCGGCGCCCCGCGCCTGCGCCCCCGAGATACCACTCCCGACACTCCCGCTTAATCCCCCGCCAATGGCCGAGGCCACGCCCTGCACGATGGCCATGGAGAGGAGCTGGGCCGTAATTTGTTTCAAAATATTCGGCAGTGTTTGGAGCACATCGCGCCAGGTGATCGTTTTATCGGTGATGGCATCGAGCGCCGTGGAGATCCCCTGAGACAAAAAGCTCTGCATGTTGGTGACAAAATTACGCGCCAGCGTTTGCCCGAGGCCAAACGCCCCCTCGGCATCGTTGGCAAAATTGGCAAAGGCCCGCCGCCAGCCATCAATGAATGAGCCCTGCGTGTCCGTCTGCAAAGCCCGCAACTTGGCATCTTCGAGAATGAATTGCCGCGTGGCGTCTTCGCCCGTCACCAAGCCCACCCGCCGCTCTTCTTGGGCCAAGGCGACCACTTGTTTTTGGAGTTCGATCTGCCGGAGGAGCTGTGTTTCTTTGAGTTGGCCGGGCAGGGCCGCGCCCAGATCTACATCGAGTTGAGCCTCACGGACGGCCTTTCGAAAGGGTTCCAGTTGGCGTTGAATGTCCGTGGTGGCGTTCTGCACAATGCTGCGGCCTTTGGCCGCTTCGTTCTCGGCATTGATCTTTTGCTTCAGGGTAAGCAGCTCCGCTTCGGCGAGTGCAGATTTTTGAATGGCGTCGGTGGTGCGGCCGTTGACTTCCAGTTCCGCTTTCGAGAGGTTAAACCGTGCCTCTAAGACTCTCACCCGTTGGGCATCGAGCAGTCGCGCATCGCCTTGCGTATCCACCTGTCGGAGTTGCAGGGCAAACTCTTCCCTGGCTAATTTGGCGCGAAAATCAGCCGTGCGTAGGAGCAGGGCCTGCGTGGCGCTCGATTGAATATCCAGGCCCAGGCCCACCTGTTTCTCGCTGTTAATGTCAGCAATCCGCGCCTTCTCTTCTTCGGCGAGCGCGACCTGCTTCGCCCTGGTACTCAGCCCAATCGCATCGAGCGCGGTCTGATCCACGCCCCGCTTGGCCTTCTCCGCCGCTTCAATTTCCTTTTGCACAGACAGCGTTTCTTCCAGCGTGAGCAGTTCCGCCTTGAGCATAAACTGTCGGTCGGTGGAAACCTGATCGCGTTTTTCTTCCACAGCCAACAATTCCAGTGCGGCCTTTTTCAGCGCAATGCTGGTGGCAATAGTGGCGGATTCCTTGGGGGCGATGGTGGCATCAAGCGGCGTGCTCAGGGCACCGGGCGTGCTCGCCTCTGGTCGGGCGAACCGCTTCTTCCGCTCGGCCATGAATTGCTTATCCAGGGCCTCATATTTCTCTAGCGTCTGTTTATAGTTCAGGGGATCGGCCAGCAACTCCGTCACCAGCCCGAGTGAGGCGAACAGATCCTGCCCCAGGGTTTTCAGGCGAAAGCCCAGTGCCTCGGTATCGAGCGACACCAGCTCCGTCATCAACTCCACCAGGCGCGTGAGTGAGGGCAAGAGCGGCCCCACGCCACGAATCAGGAACCCCTCAAAGGCCAGCGTGAGCGTGGTGATGGAGTCATTGTAGGCCTCAGAGGCCTTCGCCATCTCCGCCGTAATCGGCCGGAGTTTGTGCATCTCCGCAATCTGCGCCGCAATCGCCTCTTTCCCCTGGTTGAGTAGCGGCAACAACTGGGCGCCGGACTTGCCGAAAATCCGCATGGCTTCCGCCGCGCGAATGGAGGGATCCGGAATGGCGGCCAACCGATCCGCAATGGTGAGGAACGCCTGCTCCGGCGTTTTCAAGAGCGCCGCCGCCTCGGTCGCGCCGATACCCATCGCCGCAAACGTCGTTTTCGCTTCCCCTGTGCCGCGTACCGTATCGAGTAAATTTTTATTGAGTTGAAAGAGGCCGATGGTGAGCTGCTCCATACTCACATCAGCGAGCTGCGCCGTCTGCGTGAGGCCGTTGAGAAACTCCACGGACAGGCCGGTGCGCTGATTCATTTTAGCCAGTTCATCGCCGAGATTGGCCACTTTATTAATGGCCTGCGCGATGGCCCCGGTGACAAACACCGAGACCAACACGCGGCCGACATTCGACACGGAGGTTTGAAAATTTTGCAGGTTGCGGGTGGAGCTATCGGCAAACCCCTTCACCTGCCGCTCCGCTTGGCGAAATGGCCCGATAAATCCGTCGACCGTCGCCACGAGCCTGGTGACAATATCAGCCGCCATGGATTAGCCTTTCTGACAGACCCGGCAGAGGGTCAGTGCGAGTTGATGTTCCGTGACCACCATCTTCAGTTCCTTCCCGTCCATGACGCGCTGGGGCGCTCGCGCCTGGAGCCACCCGAGACACTTTTCAATCTTGCTCCCCCCACAGGCCTCCCCCAATCCTTTCACCGTCTGTTTCTCGCTAGGGACGGGATGCTCGAATGTTGGAATCTCGGTCACCCCCGCCATTCTCAATACGGCCTCCTCAAACAACATCCGCCGATTAGCCAGCACCAGATAGGGTTCCAATTGCGCATCGGTTAATCCAAGGACGGCGCCCCGATGGGCGGGATTGCCGCCGGTGACAAGGGCGCAGATCCGTTCATAGTACTGTCCGTGGTCGAGGGGCTCAGGCGTCCCTGGAGTCCGTTGGCGAACCGTGTCATAAGTGAGGAATCCAGGTTGCAGCCGAAAAAATCTTCAATCACCTCCAGCAAATCGACATGGGTCAACCGCCCGAGAAACCACTCCCCACTCTGCGCCGCGCCAGGAGTCGCCAGGCGCTCCACGTGCGCTTGCGGCGTGAGGCCCTTGGGTATCAGCACAATGCTCAACACATCGCCCAGCCGATCCCCGAGATTATTCAACACGGTTTCCGATTGCAGATCGGCAAACGACATGCCGTGGAGGTACGGGGCAATCCTCGCCGACTGCCCCAACACCAACGTCCCTTGATAAAACGGTTCGCCGTCGATCTCGTACCAGCACACCTCGCCAATCTGTTGGCCGAGCGTTTTCATGGTCTTCGGCATCGCGTTCCTTTCTTAGGTCAGCACCATTTTAAAATGTGAGGCGCCGCCATAGTTAATCTGCCCGGTAATGGTGGCGAGGGGGATGCCCCGATCCTCACTCAACGCAATGCCGGTGTATTGCAATTTGGTGGCCGAGATGGTGATCGTGTTGCCGGCCACGGCCGGGGTGGCAATACTCAGGGCGATCTCCGTGGCGGCCCGCATGATCGCGTAAATATCCTGGGTGGCAATCCCCGGCAGTTCACAGGTGACCGAAAACGTCGGTTTCAATTTACTGATCCGCGCATACTGAAAGCCCTGCGCGTCGGAGATCTTGGGAATGAGAAAGAGTTCCGGGTTGGTGTCCATCGAAAACTCCCGGACGTTGAGCGCGTCGCCGTCAATGGTAAACGTCCCGCCCATAAAAAATGGCGGCGCCAGCAGTTCCAGCGTCGGCGTGAGGGGCGCCACATCCGCCGGGGCTTGGTATTTGCCGAGCCCTTTCACACGGATCGAGCCGGGTTTTTCAATACCCAATGAAATTGACAACCCGCAGAGCGCCCCATAGATGAGGAATCGCGGCCCATTGGCGCCGGTGTCGTCCTTGAGATCCCACGCGAGGGTTTTATGATTGTCGGCCCCATCGAGTTCATAGGTGACAGTGGTGGAGGCTACAATCGTTTCGGAAAAATTCGCCATCTGAAGAATTTGCCCCACCTTCGGCGCGACGCCCAACGGCGTGCCCCCGCCCTTCAGCTCGGTATCGAATTCAATCGATGGCTCCCAGGCCGGCGACATGAGGGAGGCAATCTGCCCCTTATTGGAAATGATCGCATTGCGATCAATCGGTTTCGGGTTGGCGTTGTAGGTGATATTGGAGACGATCATCCCGCCATCACCCGCGACTAAGGCCTCTGCGGTGCCCGGCACCGTTTCATCTGCGATCAGCACGACTCCGTGGTTATAATTCAATCCCATGCGCGTCTCTCCTTTTGTGTTATTGCGTGGTCATATCGCCCAGTACATGCCGATAACTAATGGTGTAGATCACATCCTTCGCCGCCCGGCCACCGGCCTCATCGAGGTCAACCGGTTCGCTGGATTGGAACTGCGTACCATCATCACGCGCCTCGGCGAGCCCCCCGCGTGAGCGGTCGGCCATCACCGCTTTATGCAGATCTTCTTCAATCGCGTTGAACACCGTGTCGGTACTCAACCCGTCCGTGGCCGGATCGTGCCGGACTTTCAGCACCGTATGAATCGTGAGCGTGCGCGACTCAATCCCCAGCGGGCCGCTGCTGTCGCGCTGGTCGCTGCCCTGTTTAATTTCAATGAGAATATTGTCCTCTTGCGCCATACTGACGGCGCGGAACCGCTGCACGTGGCCGAGGTCGGTGTTGTACCCATTGGCGATGCTGATGCCCTCAACCGTCGTCAGCCAGTTAGCCATGATCTGTTCACGGATGGATGGCATTTATCGTCCTCCCCTCTTCGCATCGCGCACTACAAATCCAATCCAATCCCACCGGATGAGGTGAAGTCATCGCCGAGCCGCCGCGACGGGTTCCCAATACTGATCGGCCCCTTATCTTTAAGTTTTTTATCCAATACATTTTGGACCAGCCGCACCGCCTCTTTACTGACTCGCGCCTGGATGGCTTTCGCCTCCGCCGCAAACATCGCGAGCAGTTTCGCTCGAATCTTGCTCTCATGGAATGTGAGAAATGTGGACGTATACATCGCCAAAAAGATGGTACTGCGCCCACCCGTCTTCGCCAGGATGTGCCGCCGCTGCACCGCTTTCGCGGCCTTCGCGCGGCCTTTCAAGAACACCCCTCGGCCTTTTTTCTTCCCACTGGTCGCCGTGCGAACCAGGTCGCGCGGCAAGCTAATACCGGGAGGGCCGGTCAGGAGCGCCGCCGCCGCCTTCGTCACAAATTTGCTCCCCGCCCGCTTAAATTCACGTCGGATGCCGCCCGCCACCACCTTAGGCGCCAGCCGCATCGCCGCCGCAAACCCACCGGCATTTTCAATGGTGAACGTGATCGCATCGCCACGCGCTAGGGGTTTTAGTGCCATTTATTTCACCACCTCCAACACATACGCCCCGGTATCGGCCTGCACCACCCGCGCTAACCGAAACGGGCTCGCCTGCAAATCATCCCGCCGGGCTTTCAGTTCAAAGACATCTTTGCCCTCCGTGGGATTCCACACCCCGAGCAATTCATCACGACTCACCATAAGCTGATAGCGCAGCACCGGCACCGAGCCGCCGCCACCGAATTCCGCCAGCGGTTCCCGCCGATCCACCAGCGCCGTGATCTGCCGAGGGGCCGCCTGATAGGGGCAATAGGTGATGGTCTCCCCCTCGCCCAGGGCCACCTGATCGGCCAACAGCGCCTGCATGTCGGATTGAAAACTCATGCGACCCCCGAGAGATTGCGAATGAGAAAATCTACATCCCAATTCGATTGACCGCCGCCGCTGTTATAGGTGCACCGAAAGATCGCCCGGTGCGTTTCAAAAGAGAGCGTCGTGTCCTGAATGGCCGTATCGAGCGGCTGCAGCGTATAGGTCAGGAGGCCACTGGAGGCATGCACCGTGACATTGTTGGCGTTCAAGGCATCCTGCGCGTCGCGGCCGTTGATAATGGCGCCGTCCGCGACATTCAAGAGCGTGAGTGTGAGCACCGAGATGGCACTGGCCGGAATGATCGTGCCCTCCTTATCCGTGATCGTGAGATCATAAACGGCGGTGTTGCCCTCATTAATGATCTTGTCGAACGCCTTCGGTTCTTTGCTCATCGGTTAGCTTTCAATTAGAGCTTCATTAATAATTCCCGGCACGCGCAGCCGTTCGTTCGTCAGACCCGGCACGCGCAGCCGTTCGTTCGTGCGTAACAGCACGTTGCCATACACTGGCGCGCCGCTCCACATCATGAGTATGGCGCTGGGCGTCAGGACCACCTGGGCAGGATCGCAGGGAATCAGGAATGCCCCGCGCAACATGACATCGACGGTCGTGATGGTTGCAGCGACTGGATCAACCGCCAGCCGATAGCCCCGCGTCGTCGTCAGATTGACCGGCACGAGATCCACCGTGACCGGATCAACCGCCAGCGCCGAGCCTTTGATGATGGCGGGATTGACCGGACTCACCGCGACACTTGCAGGCTCGACATTCAGTTCATAGGCCCCCACCAGTGGTTGATAGGCTAACGTGACATCGATGGCATTAAGCGTGAGTGAGGCCGGATCAATGGCAAGGGCCGAGGCTTTCGTCAATGCCACATCAACAGGACTGGCCGCCACGCTTGCCGGGTCAATGGTGAGTAAATAGGCATTGGGAGCCGCACTCGCTTGTAATGTGATATCCAGAGGGGTAATGGAGTATGCAGCCGCATCAACCGAAGTGACGGCATGATGAAGGAATGATACATCTGTTGGCGTCAGACTGGTTGACGCCACACTGACCGCCAGCACAACATGACGCACCACTGCTGGGTCAATTGTCGTGAGCTGAATAGTCGCCGGGTCGAGGGTGAGTCCAGCATGCGTAAGAAGTGTGGCATCGACCATTGACACGGCCACGGAGGCGGGGACAATGTTTAGCGCGTAATTCTTGGCAAACGAGACCGCTACCGTCGTGATGGCGACCGCCGTTGTCGCTGCGCCCGCCGAATAGAGCGTGGGAAGAATGAGTTGCGCACCTTGTTGCACCCAGGCCGGATGATGGCCTTGGCCGCTCTTATCGGAAATATCTGTCGGAGTTGGATTGAGATTGAGGTACCAGATACCCGCCGCCCCGGCAACGGTGGAAAGCGGGTTTTCCGCTTCTAACAGGATATCGGCTTCAGTGAGCAGAACTGAATAAATTTGAAGGCCTCGTAAGGTCCCGCTACACAGCTCTTGGCCTGGCGCCCATGGTGCATCACCAAAGGTTAACGCTGGAGA
>Ga0224512_10005180_pt1 | contig 10811 bp, 8 predicted proteins | sample SF_May12_sed_USG_4_FD_169103 | JGI IMG/M metagenome (GOLD analysis project Ga0224512, IMG submission 169103) | Sediment microbial communities from San Francisco Bay, California, United States - SF_May12_sed_USGS_13 | ecosystem: Environmental > Aquatic > Marine > Sediment | place: USA: California...
CCCGAGCGCCGCAGCCCGACGGATGGCATCCACTTCGGCCGGGTCTTTCTGGACGCGCAGCGCCTCGACGAGGCCCCGCGTGGACCGTACATCGCTGCCGCCGACGGCACCGGCCAGGCGCTCCGCCGTGGCGACGGTCATCGTCTCCGCCTCAAGCCCCAGCACCCGCGCGCGCGCCCGCTGCACCAGCTCCGCGACCCGTTTCCAGGTGCTCGCCGTGACGTCGACCCGCGCCGCGTTGCCCACCTCCTGCGGCGCCTGCACCTCGTACCGGAAGTCGGTGACCAGCACCGTCTCGGCCGCGAGGACGATTAGGACCGCGGCGCTGCCGGTGAAGCCCGTCAGGTACCGCACGTTGGGCAGGTGGGTGACGACGAGGCCGTCCAACTGCTCCGCCGCCAGGCGCGCACGCACGTCCCGCTGGCGGCGCGCATGCGCGTCAACCACGGGCGCGAAGATGCCGGACCAGCGCCTCCAGCCCCAGCACGTACGAGTCCGCGCCAAAGCCGGTCACGAGCCCCACGGCGAGATCCGCGATGACGCTGTGACGGCGTTCCGGCTCGCGGGCGTGGATGTTCGACAGATGCACCTCGACGAACGGGGTGCGGGCGGCGAGCAGCGCATCGCGCAAGGCGATCGACGTATGCGTGAACGCGGCCGCGTTGATCAGCGCCCCGTCGGCCGTCCGGGGCAGGCCCTGGACGAGCTCGACGAGCTCGCCTTCGTGGTTGGTCTGGTGCCAGGCCACCGCGACGCCGAGCTGGCTGGCCCGCTCGGCGGTCGCCTGCTCGATCTCCGCGAGCGTGCGCCGACCGTACAGCTCCGGTTCGCGCGTGCCAAGGAGATTGAGGTTGGGACCGTTGAGGACAGCGATCCGCACTAGCTCTTCAGGCTCTTGAGCCAGTCCCGGAAGGCATCGTCTCCCTCGTCATCGGCGAGGGTGTCGCGTGGGGCGCGGCCGCCTCCCGACCCCCGGGAACTCCCGTAGAACTCGTCGAACGAGAACCCGCCCGGCGCCTGCCCGCTCGCGGACTCCCGCCCCGACGCGTTCGTGGCGGAGGACCCCGAGGACTTCCCGTCGCCGAAGATCGTCGAGAGCGACACCTCGTCGTCCGGGGCCGGCTGCGTTGGCCGCCCCTCCGCCCCCGAGGCCTCGCCGAACGCCTCGTCCATCGGCTCGGGCCCGGACGGTTCGTCCACCGCGGGGCCCGGAACCGACTGCCCGTCGGCGTTGGGCGTCGGGCGGCCGGCGAGCACGTCCGCGAGATAGTCACGCACCCGCTGCCCGCCGGTGGCCGAGGCCGCAAACCGCTCGACCCGTGGCTGCGGTCGCCCGGCACCGGGGCGCTCCAACTCCGCCAGCCGGGCCTGCAGCCGCGCGTCGCCGGGGCGCGCCGCCACCAGGCGCCGGAACACGTCTCGCGCCTCGCCCACGAGCCCCTGCCGCAGATACAACTCCGCCATCGTCTCGGTGACCACCGGCTCGGGCTCGGGATCCAGCACGAGCGGCTGGTCCGGCTCGTCATCGGGGAGAAACACCGGCAGCCCCTCGAGCGAGCCGCGGTGGTCTGGCGCCTGGCCGCCCACAGCGGCGGCGGGCGGCGAGACGGGTTCCGCCTCTTCCTCGACGTCCGCGTCCTCGTAGGCCTCCTCGTCTTCGTCGGCGGCTTCCTCGTCGACGTCCTCCCAGTGGCGTGCGGCCGCCGGCTCGGCGGCACCGTCGGCCGCGATGACCTCCGCGGCCATCCACGGCTCGTCATCCTGCGCCGCGACCGGCTGCTCGACATCGGCGCCCGCGGCGAGTTCGTCGATGGAGTCCGACTCGGCAAGAACCGTTTCCTCCGCGGCCCCCAGATCGTGCGTTTCGAAGCCCTCGACGGGAACGACCTCCCCATCACCCGCCTCGATGCGCTGCAGCCCCTCGACGGCGGGCGTGGCCAACACCTCCGCTATGTCCGCGGCGTCGGGAACCTCCGCTCCCTGAAGTCCGGGGAGTTCCTGCACCGCAGCTTCGAGTCCTTCCTCCTGCGCCGCTTCTGCCTCCGCGATGTCCTCCGCGCTCACCTGGTGAGACACTCGCTCACCCGCATCCCAGCCCAGGGACTCGTCGAACGGCTCGAAGCCCGGCGCGTCGGCGACCGACGCGACCTCCTCGTCAGCGACCGCTTCTTCCTCCCCCGCGCCGAACAGCCCTTCCACCGCCGCGACCGCTCCCGGCTCGACGACGTCGCCTTCCCCTTCGTCGACCTCATCGGGCATGAGCGCGTTGATGCCGGTTTCCGGCACGTCGGCTGAGGGCTCGAATTCGAGAGTCGGGGCGGTCTCGATTTCGAAGCCCGGCGTGGCCGCCGCCGCCGCGTCGGCGGCCAGCTCCGTCTCGCGCCACTGCTCCACATCCATCGGCTCGAGGTCCGCGGCCTCGACCTGGTACTCGGTCGAGGCCCGCTCGATCGTCAGCTCCGGCCCATCTGCGGCTTCGGCCGCGTCGACCGGCTCGGCCGGCTCCACCGTACCGGTCCCCGCAAACTCCGCCGTCCGGACCTCCGGGGTTTCCTCGGCCGCTTCGGCCCCGGCGAGGCGTTCGAGCGCCCGCTCCGCTTCCTCGTTCATGGGGTCGATATCGAGCAACCGCGTGAACCACTGGCGCGCGCTCGCCGGGTCGCCGCTGCGCTCGGCGATCTCGCCCAAGGCACGGAGCGCGATGATGTGCTCGGCGTCCACGGCAAGCACGCGCGTGAAGGTCTCGCGCGCCTCGGCATCGTTCTCCTGGTCGAGGAAACAGCGACCGAGAACGATCAGACCACTGACGTAGTTGGGTCGCTCGTCGAGATGACGGCGAAGCAGATCGAGCGCCTCGTCGAGACGCCCGTCTTTGCGGTACCGCTCGGCCAGCTGCGCAAAGTTGCGCGCCGGATCCTCCTGGTACCGCCGCTCGAGTTTTTCGATCTCGGGTTGGTAGGCCATTGCGCTGCCCGAAGTTAGCGGATTCCTGGGAACGCTGTCAACCGGGAGCCACGTCCTCCAGCTTGAGATTCCTCGTTGTCGCACTTAGACTTAGCGCTTTCCCGACCGCCCCTTGGCAGGTGTTCTCGCGATATGATGCGAACAATGCGCGCCAGCGCGAAGTGGATCATGGGCGTCGTCGCCGTGACCTTCGTCGGCTGGATGGTGTTCGAAGTGGGGATGGACGCGACGGCTCGCGGTTCGTCGGCCGGCAACGTGGTTGCCCGCGTGAACGGCCGGGCGATCGACGCCACGACCTTCTATCAGGCGGTGCGCAACGAGCAGGAACGGCGCCGCGCCGAGCAGCAGCCCGTCGCGGTCACGCTGGAGGAGCAGCAGCAGTTCGAGGATGCGGTGCTGGAACAGCTCGTCCAGGACATGCTCCTGCGCACCGAGTTCAACCGGCGCGGCATTCGCGTGTCGGACCAGGAGATCGTGGAAGCGGCGCGCACGTCGCCCCCGCCCGAGGTGCTCGAGCTGCCGCAGTTCCAGACCGAGGGGCAGTTCGACCTCCAGAAATACCAACGGTTCGTGGCGTCCGCCGCGGATCCGACGTTCCTCCTGGCGCTCGAGGCGCGGTATCGCGAAGAGCTGCCCCGGATCAAGCTGTACGAGCAGCTCACGGCCGGCGTCTTCGTGGCGGATGCCGCGCTGTGGCGGGATTACCGCGACCGCAGCGACTCCGTGACCATCGCGCTGCTCCAGCTGTTCCCCCAGGTCGCAGCCGCAGACACGGTGGCATCAGACGCCGAGGTCGAGGCGTATTACCGGGAACATCGGTCGGATTTCGAGCAGCCGGCCGTCGCGCATCTGAGCTTCGTCGCCGTGTCCCGGCGGGCCAACGCGGCCGACTCCGCGGCGGCGGTCGAGCGGGCGGCAGCGATCCGTGAGGAACTCCGGGGCGGAGCCGACTTCGCCGACGTCGCGGCACGCGAGTCGGCGGACAGCGCCTCGCGCGCCAAGGGAGGCGACCTGGGCGCGGTGCCCCGCGGAAGCTTCGTGCCGGAGTTCGAGCGGGCCGCTTTGGCGCTGCGTCCCGGACAAATCTCCGACCCGGTGTCGACGCAGTTCGGCCTCCACATCATCCGGCTCGAGTCGAAGACCGATTCCACCCTCCACGCGCGCCACATTCTGATCCCGATCAGGCCGGTGGGCGAGCATCTCGCGACGGTCGAGGCCATGGCCGACACGCTCGACCTGTTCGCCGCCGAGCAGGACGACCCGACCGCGCTCGACCGGGTGGCCGAGCGATTGGCCCTCCCGGTGGCGCGTGCCCCGGCCTTGTTCGAGGGCGATCGCCTGCAGCTCGGCCGATTTCTCGTGCCCGACGCTGGTGTCTGGGCGTTTGGCGGGGCACAGGCCGGTGAGACGTCCCCCGTGATCGAGACGGACTACGCGTACTACGTCTTCCGGCTCGACAGTCTGCAGGCCGCCGGTGTGCCGCCGCTCGCTCGGGTGCGCGAGAGTGTGCGCGCCTTGGCCGGCTCCGCCAGGCAGCAGCAGGCCATGCGCGCGCTGGCCGATGGGATCGGTGCAGACCTGCGGGCGGGCCGCGCGTCGCTCGAAAGCGTGGCCGAGCGCTACGGGCTCAGTCTGCGCACCGTGGGACCGTTCACGCGCTACGAGCCGCCAACGGCCCTCCAGGGCGCTCCCGAGGTCGTGGGGGCCGCGTTTGGGGTTCGGGTGGGACAGACCGGCGGACCCATCCACACGGAGATCTCGTCGTACTTCCTGCGGCCCGTGCGGAAGACGCAGGCCGACAGCTCCGTCTGGCGGGCGCAGTTGGAGACCCAGCGCATCCAGATGATCCGGCGGGCGCGCCAGGAGCGGGTGCAGCTGGTGCTCGCGTCGCTGCGCGAGCAGGCGACTGTGCGGGATCTGCGGAAAGAGCTGCAGCGGGCCCAGCGGGAGGCGCAGAACGCGGCGCCGCAGGCCCCTCAGGCACCGGTCTTCTAGGCCTGCTTGTCCACTACTGACTGAGCTTCTTCGGCTCGCCGTCGTCGCGCGCCGCCGCGTCCAGGCGGCGGGCCGGCGGCGGGACCGGATCGTTGCCCCCCGCCTCGACGCTGTCCTGCACCTCCCGGATGCTCTTCTTGAACTCGCGGATGCCCTTCCCCAGCGCGGACCCCATTTCCGGCAGGCGCTTGGCGCCAAAGACGAGCAGCACGATGAACAGGATGATCAGGATCTCGGGCATTCCGATCTGGCTGAACATGGGTGCCTCGCGACAGCGTTAGAACAAGGATCGCGCGATCAGATACGCGATCACGATGCCCACAATACCGAGCAGGGAAACCTGCAGGCCGACCGGGCCGAGCGTCATATTGAGTATAACGAGATCCAGATGCAGGGGGCCAACCGTGGGGGTGACGGTCCAGGTAAAGAACTCCTTGGCCGGCCCAGCCGGCAGGAACCGCTTGAGGAGCGACGACAGCAGCCCCCCCAGGATGAACCCGGCGCTCAGCACCAGGAGGTAGAAGGCCGGCCGGCGGGGCCCGATGCTCATGCTCAGCTCCGCCGCTCGACGGCGTACGTAATGCAGTCGCCGAGGGCATCCCGGGCCTCTCCCTCCGACACGACCGCGAGGGCCGCCGCGGCCCGCTCCGCATAGGCCGCCGCCTGAGCCCGCGCGGCGCTCACGCCGCCCCGGGCGTGGACGATCCCGATGACATCCGCCACCGTTTCGTCCGTCGGCTCCGGGTCGGCCATCACCGCACTGACGCGCTGCCGCTCCGCGGCACTCATGTGCGGCAGGCCCGCGATCAGCGGCAGCGTGATCTTGTGTTCCTTGAGGTCGAGCCCCGAGGGCTTGCCGGTGACCCGCTCCGTTTCGGTGTAGTCGAGCACGTCATCCGTGATCTGGAACGCCATCCCGAGGTGGGTTCCGTAATCCCGGAGGGCCACCCGCTGCGCCGGCGGCGCCCCGACGGCGCCGACCTCGCACGCACCCGACATGAGCGACGCGGTCTTGGCGCGAATGAGCGCGGTGTAGGCGTCCATGGAGTAGTCGAGGGCGTCGTACGCCTCGAGCTCGCGCATCTCGCCCACCGTCATGTCGTTCGTGACACGGCTCATCACCCGCAGCGCTTCGGGATCAGGCTGGTTCACCAGCTCGATGATGGCCCGCGAATACAGATAGTCGCCCATGATGACGGCAATCTGGTGGCTGAACCGGGCGTTCACCGTCGGTTGCCCGCGGCGCAGCACCGAATGGTCCACCGAGTCGTCGTGGACCAGCGTCGCCACGTGAATCAGCTCGACGGCCGCCGCCAGGGCAGTCTTGGACGGCCCCATGCGCTCGACGGCCTTGGCGGACAGGAGCAGCAGGGTCGGCCGGAACATCTTCCCCTTGATGCGCAGGAGGTGCGCGTTCACGGCTTCGATCAGGGGAAAATCTGACCGAACGATGCGCCCCAGTTCGGCGAACGCGGCGTCGAGTTCCGCCCGGACCGGACGCTGGATGGCGGCCAGGGTCACGGGCGCGACCTGGGAAGGGGTGCTCATGAAACCGACCCAGCCAGTCGCTTGACCCGATCCGCCACGTCCGCGAACCGGATGTCGAGCGCGAACACGCGCTGAAAATGGCCCAGGGCTAGCTCCTTCTTCCCCATCTCCTCGTCGCACCGCCCGAGCCAGTACAGGAGCCCGATCTTCGCTTCGTCTCCCGCGACGTCGGTCTCCACGGCCCGCCGCATCACGGTGGCGGCGACCGAGAACTGGTGCTTCTCGAAGAAGCAGCCCCCGAGCGCCTCGGCGGTGCGGAGCCGACCGGCCGGCGACCGCAGCGCCTTCTGGAACTCCGCAATCGCCTCGTCGAGCAGGCCCATCTCCTTGAACGCGACCCCCAAGTCGTAGTGGGCCTGCCAGTCGTCCTCCTCGATGTTCGCTTCGATGCCGCGCTTGAACTGGGCGAGCAACTCCTGGAAATCCCGTTCCTCGTCGCCCGTGGGCTCTTCGTCCTGGACGCGCATGCGCGTGTCGCGCTGGGGCTCGTCCTCGAAGATCAGGGCGCCGAGATCCACGAAATCGGCACCGGCCGGCTCGGCGGCCGCGGCCGTCGGCGACTCCGGCTCCAGGCTCCCGAGCGCCGCGAGCGCGCTCTGGTTGTTGGGCTCGTGCTCGAGCACCCGTTTATACACCAGCTTCGCCCGTTCCATGGCCTCGGACCGCACCAGGACATCGCCCAGCCCGACGTACGCCTCCACCAGGTGCCGCTTGTCGCCGGTGCGGTAGGCGTGTTCCACCCGTTTCTGGTGGTGGCGCACGCTGTTGTTGTCGAGCCGGAGAATCTCGTCGACGAGCGTGCCCGCGCGGCTCCACTCCTCGCGACCCTCATGGAGGGTGAGCGCGATGTCCAGTTCCTGGAGGCCGCGCTCGCGTTCCCCGCGTTCCAGCAGGGCCTCGCCCAGCGCCACGTGGTGCCCCGGATGGTCCGGATCGTCGGCCACCGCGCTCTCGAGCGTCGCCAGATCCACTGCCGCCGGCGCCCGATCGTCCACCTCATCGAGCAGGGGCAGCTCGGGCTCCGCGACCGCCACGTCCTCTTGGGGAAAGTCCTCGATCTCGTCGAGCGGTTCGACCGCGTCAGCGCGCGCCGTCTCCTTCGAGCCCTCCACGCCGGCGGCGGCGTCAAAGCCGTCGAGATCCAGATCGGGTACCTCGATGGCCCCAAGGGGATCATCCGCAGGAATCGCCTCGACCTCGGGGATCTCGAGCGTGTCGGTCAGCTCCGGGGTCACCTGGAAATCGAGGTCGTCCGCCGAGAAGCGCTCGATGGCCTCCGCTGGCTCGACGCCCTCCGCGCGCACGTCCTCCGCAGGCTCCTCCGCCTCCTCGACCAGCGAGGTCGGTTCAAACTCGATCGACGGCACGTCCGCCGCCTGCTCCTCGAAGTCGCGCGCGACCTCGAGCCCTTCGAGCCCTTCGAGCCCGACGTCCGCGTCGGCGGCGGCCGTCTCGGCGCTCTCGAGCACCGTCGGCTCGATCGTCAGCGTCTCGGGCCCGGCCTCCAAGTCCGAGCTGGGAGCCTGCGGTGGGGCCGGCGCGACCTCGTCCGCGGTCCCTTCGGCTTCCTCGATCGCGGTGTCCGTACGGTACTCCGCGTCCAGGTCGAGGAAGACGAGATCGCTCGACTTCTCCTTGCGTTCCTTGACCTTCACCTTCGGCGCATCGGAAGGATCGAAATCGGGATCGATCGCGCGAATCTGCGCGAGCGTGGCCCGCGACCGCCGTTGGTCGCCGCTCGCTTCCGCTTCATGGAACAGCTTCGCGAGTTGTTCTCGCGCCTCCGCCGTCCGGGCCGCCGCCTTGAGCTGTTCGGCGAGGAGGAGCCGGATCTCCTCGTTCTCCGGCGAGAGATCCGCAAACTCCTTCAGCGCGCGGAACGCCTCGTCCGTCTTGCCCGCCTTCTGCATCCGGTCGGCGTACTCGAGCAGGTTCTGCTTGGCCTCCGCCACGAACCCGCGCTCGACCATGAGCTGGGCGAGCGTGAGATAGATGTGCGTCCGCCCGGGCGCGTTGCGCAGCACCTTGTTGCACAGCGCGATCGCGTTGTTGGGAAACCCGTGGTCCGCGTACAGGGTCGCCGCGCGCTCGTACATCTCGACCGCTTCGGGGACCTTGGACGCCCGGAGGTAGAGGTCGCCCGCCCGATTGAAGAGCGACAACTCGTTGGCAATCTCCGGTCGCCCCTCGAGCCCGCTGAAGAGCTCGAGGTACACCTCGATGGCCTTGTCGACTTGCCCCTTCTCTTCGAGCCTGCGGGCCTTGTTCTTGAGCTTCTCGATGTTCAGGGCTGACCTCGCCCGGCTGTGGTGAACGGTCCTGAGCGTGCAACTACCTCAAACTAGGAACTTTAAAGCCGCTTCGCGGGGGTGACAAGGCAAACCGCCCACCCAGACCTCCGCGACGAGGTTCATCCCGTACCAATACGCGAGCTCCCGCCAGTCCCGTACCGCGGCCAACGCCAGGTCTGCGGCGAACCCGGGAGCAATCTGCCCGCGTGCGCCGGCTTCCCCCGCGGCGGCCGCGCCGTTCACGGTGATCGCCATGACAGCCTCCGCCGGCCGCATCCCGAGCTGGGAGACCCCGAGGGTCGCCATGAGGGGCAGGCTCGCGCCCGGCGAACTGCCGGGATTGAAATCGGTGGCGAGCGCCACGGCCCCGCCGGCGTCGATCAGCGCGCGGGCCGGCGCCCGGTCGCCCTTGCCCAGAAAGAGCATGGTGCCCGGGAGCAAGACCGCAACCGTCTCACTCGACGCCAGCGCCGCAATCCCCGCCGGGGACGCCTTGGCCAGATGATCGGCGGAGACCGCGCCGAGCTCGGCCGCCAGCTCGGCGCCCCCGGATCCGTCCAGCTCGTCGGCGTGGAGCTTGAGCCCCAGCCCGAGCGCGCCCGCAGCCTCCAGCACCCGTCGAGCCTCGGCCACGGTGAACACCCCGGGCTCGCAGAACACGTCGCAGTACCGGGCGATCCCCTGCCGCACGACCGCCGGCAGCATCTCGTCGATCACCAGGGCCACGTACGCCGCCCGGCGGTCGCGGTACTCGGCCGGGACCTCGTGCGCTCCCAGGAACGTGGGGACGAGCCGCGGTGGTCCCTCGGCGAGCGCGCCGATTACTTCGAGCTGGCGCAACTCGGTGGCCAGATCCAGCCCGTAGCCCGACTTCACCTCGACCGTCGTCGTGCCGTGGGCGAGCAGTCGGGCGAGACGCCGTCGCGTGAGATCGCTCAGCTCGTCGGCGGTGCGCGTGCGCGTATCGCGCACCGATGAAAGAATCCCGCCCCCCTCCGCAGCGATCGTCTTGTAGTCCTTGCCCAAGGCGCGCCGCTCGTGATCCTCGAGCCGGGCCATGCCGAACACGGCGTGCGTGTGGGCATCGACGAACCCGGGGAAGAGCACGCCGTCCACCTCGGTCACCCGCGCGCCCCCCGCCTCGCGGCGCACCTCGGCATAGGGGCCGACGGCCGCGATCCGCCCGTCGCGCACGAGAACGGCCCCGTCCCGGACGACCTCCACCTGGGCCATTTCCGGGCCGCGGCGCGCCCGGGCGGGGCCCCGACAGGTGACGACCTGGGTCGCGCCGGCGAGCAGCAGACTCAGTCGCCCGTCTCCTGCATCGGGAGCCGGATGCCGTGGCGCCGGGCCGCCGTGAGCGCCTCGGCGTAGCCGGCGTCGGCGTGGCGGGCCACCCCGATGCCGGGATCGTTGGTCAGGACTCGCTCGAGGCGGCGTGCCGCGCTCGCGGTGCCATCGGCGACAATCACCTGCCCCGCGTGCAGGCTGTTTCCGATCCCCACACCGCCGCCGTGATGGAACGAGACCCAGGACGCCCCCGAGGCCGTGTTCAGCAGGGCGTTGAGGATGGGCCAGTCGGCCACCGCGTCCGTGCCGTCCTTCATCCCCTCGGTTTCGCGGAACGGCGAGGCCACCGATCCGGTATCCAGGTGATCCCGCCCGATCACCACCGGCGCGGAGATCTCGCCGCGCGCGACGAGCGCATTGAGCGCAAGCCCGAACCGCGCCCGCTCGCCCATCCCCAACCAGCAGATGCGGGCCGGTAAGCCCTGAAACGCCACGCGCTCGCGCGCCATGCGTATCCACCTGGCCAAATGCGTGTCGTCCGGAAACAGCTGCAGCACCAGCTCATCCGTGCGGTCCAGGTCCTTCGGCTCACCGGAGAGCACCGCCCAGCGGAACGGTCCCTTCCCCTCGCAGAACAGCAGCCGCACGTACTCCGGTACGAACCCTGGAATGTCGAAGGCGTTGGCCACGCCCTGATCGCGCGCCTCCGTCCGGATGTTGTTG
>Ga0224512_10005181_pt1 | contig 10810 bp, 7 predicted proteins | sample SF_May12_sed_USG_4_FD_169103 | JGI IMG/M metagenome (GOLD analysis project Ga0224512, IMG submission 169103) | Sediment microbial communities from San Francisco Bay, California, United States - SF_May12_sed_USGS_13 | ecosystem: Environmental > Aquatic > Marine > Sediment | place: USA: California...
TGTCGCTGGTGATCTTCGGCTTCGGAGGCGGCATCACCGGCGTCGTGCTGGGAACGCAGCAGATCAACATCATGGCCCACAACACGCTGCGCATTCCCGGCCACTTCCACGTCACCGTGGTGGGCGGCACGACGCTCGCCTTCATGGCGCTCACCTACTACGTGGTGCCGCTGCTGTTCCAGAAGGAGTTCTACGCCAAGGCGCTCTGCCGGATTCAACCCTACATCTTTGGTCTGGGCATCACGCTCGCGGCGCTCGGCATGTCGTTTGCCGGCTCCTATGGGGTGCCGCGCCGCCACTGGGACGTGGAGTTCACCGGCAGCCTGTTCTCGACCGGCTTCGACTCTGGTGCGCACGTCATGCTCGGAATCCTGGGCATCGGCGCCGTCATCGCATTCATCGGCCTGATGCTCTACATCGGACTCGTGGTGGCCGCGGTCTTCTTCGGCCGCTCCAATGCGGGTCGCGCCATGGAGCCCTGGCACGAGGAGGCGCCGGCCGCGGGACCCGCGCTTCCCGAGGGCGAGGCCGAGCACCGGGTGCCGGGCACGGTGGCCCTCGTGATCGTGTTCCTGCTGACCTTTGCGGTCTACTACTTTGCCAATTGGAAGTGGCTGAGCGATGTCTGGGAGGTGCGCTAGTCGCGCGAGAAGGGCAGGAGAGAGGTCGAACGCATGAACGCCGTGCGCGGTGTACTCGAGCGGATCCGATGCTTCATCGAGGGTGGGGGCTTTCCTGCCACGACGCTGTGTCTGATCGTCTTCTACGAGCTGCTGCTGCTGGGTCTGCTGCTGACGCCGCCCGGCGGCGGCGAGCTCGGAGATTTCGCCGAGGAATTTCGCGTCTGGTGCTTCGGCTACGACCCCGCAACCGGCGGCATGCAGTGGGCTTATGTGATGGCCATGCTGGCCCCCCAGCTGATGCTCGGGGCCGTGGTGGCACTGTTCTGGTGGGAGCCGCTGCGCGCCGTATGGGCGCAACCGCGCCGCTTCGCGCGCTACGCAGCGGCTGCAGCCGCGCTGATCGCGGTGCTTGCCTCGGGAATGATCGCTCTCGGCTCGGCACCGGCGCGTGGCGAGCTGCCGTTTCCGGCGGAAGCGCTGCGCACGGCCCAAGCGGCGCCCGAGCTAACGCTCGTCAACCAGGCGGGCGCGCGGATCGATCTGGCGTCCATGCGCGGCAAGGTGGTGCTGCTCACCGCCATGTACGCGACCTGTGGTCACACCTGTCCGTTGATCCTGGCGCAGTCCAAGGCGGCCGTCGGCGCGCTGACCGACGCGGAGCGCGAGGATCTTCGCGTCGTTGCGGTCACGCTCGACCCGGAGCACGACAGCATCCAAGTGCTCGCCCAGCTCGGTCGGCTGCAGTCCCTTTCCGCGCCTCTCTACAACCTGGTGACGGGGGATCCGGTCGCGGTGGGGCGCGTGCTCGACAAGATGGACGTCGCCCGGTCGCGCGATCCCGAAACGGGCATCATCGATCACGCGGCGGTCTTCCTGCTGATCGACCGCGGGGGCCGCGTGGCCTATCGGCTGGGCTTGGGGCCGCGCCAGGAGCGCTGGCTGACCACCGCGCTGCGCGTGCTGCTCCAAGAGCCGATCGCGAGCGGATGAGTCGATGTCGCCGCCGCCCGGCAACCCGCTGGCGCCCGGCGTCGATGGCGCGCAGGAATTTCGCGTGTTGAGCGGTTCGCAGAGCTCCGGCGCGGAGGCGCCCGAGATCCACGTCGAGCCGGTGCTGCTCGGCGACCGCGCCCTGCGCGTGCTCGAGAAGGGATTCCTGCATCTCGATCGTCTGGTAACGACTGCGCTGCCGGCAGCGTTCAATCCGTTTCAGCAGACGGGTGCCATCGCGATCACCTCGCTGTCGGTCGCCACCGTCACCGGTATCGTGCTGCTGCTCTGGTACAAGCCGAGCGTGCACCTGGCCTACACGTCCGTCACCGCCATGTCCGAGGCGCCCTGGACGGCCGGTCTGATGCGCTCGCTGCACCGCTACAGCTCGGATGCCTGCATGTTCTTCACCCTCGTGCACGCCTGCCGTGTGCTGTTCGAGCGCCGCGTCGGCGGGGCGCGCTGGCTGGCCTGGGTGACGGGCATGGCGCTGATCGGCGTGCTCTGGTTCACCGGCTGGACGGGCTACTGGCTGGTCTGGGATGAGCGGGCTCAGCAGGTGGCGGTGGGCAGCGCGCGTCTGCTCGACGTGCTGCCCATCTTCATCGACCCGATGGGCCGCTCCTTCCTCACCGACGCGAGCGTCAACTCGCTGCTCTTCTTCGTCGTCTTCTTCGTGCACATGCTGGTGCCGTTGGCGATGGCGCTCTTTCTCTGGTTGCACATCGCGCGGCTCGCCCGCGCCCGCTATCTGACGCGCGGCGCGATGACCGGCTGGGTGCTCGCCTCCCTCGTTCTGATGAGCCTCGTCCTCCCCGCCGACAGCGCCGAGCCGGCGCGCATGGCGGTGCTCCCGCAGTCCTTCAGCATGGATTGGTGGTATCTGATGCCCCTCGTCCTGACCGACCGGCTCGGCGGCGGCGCGCTCTGGGCGGTGCTCCTGACGACCGGCGCGCTGGGCTTCTCGGCGCCGTGGTGGATGGTGCGCGGGCGGCCGCGGCCCGCGCAGGTCGTGGTGAGCCGCTGCAACGCGTGCATGAAATGCTTTCAGGACTGCCCCTACGAGGCGATTTCCATGGTGCCGCGCAGCGACGGGACGACCCGGCATGCCCTGCAGGCCAAGATCGATCCGGCCAAGTGCGTGGGTTGCGGAATCTGCGCGGGCTCGTGCGACACCGCGGGCATCGGGCTCGACTGGTTCGGGATGGTCGAGCAGCGCAAGCGCATGGATGACTGGGTGGCGCAGGCCGTTGACGCGAACAGCGCGCCGCACGTGGCTTTCGTCTGCGCGGAATCCGCCGCCGCGAATCTGCGCATCGATCGCGCGTCGGGGCAGTGCGCGGAGCTGCCGGGCTACCGCGTGCTCGAGATACCGTGCGCGGGCTGGGTGCATCCCCTGCTCGTCGAGCGCGCGCTGCGCCGCGGCGCGCTGGGTGTCGTGATCCAGAGCTGTGGACCCGGGGAGTGTCGTTATCGCGAGGGCGCCGAGTGGACACGGCTGCGCCTCGCGGGCGCGCGCGAGCCGGCGCTGCGAGCCGACAAGATCGAGCCGGAGCGGGTGCTGCTGCTCGAGCTGGATCGCACCCGCACGCGCAATCTCGTGGCGGCGGCGAACGCGTTTCGCGCGCGCGGCAGCGCGCCGGGGATGTGGCGTCTGCCCGCGCGGCTGGGCGGTCTGGCGGCGGCGGGGCTGGCGGCGCTCTGCATCGGCGTGACCTGGCTGATCAGCGACCTCGTCTACGCGGCGCCCGGCCTGCAGGGCTCCGAGCTGGTCGTGACGTTCAAGCATCCGGGCGTGGTGAGCGAGGACTGTCGCGTGCGGACGCCGGAGGAGCTCGCCGACCTTCCCGCGCACATGCGCCGGGCGGAGGTATGCGATCGCATGCGCGCCGACGTGCGTCTGCAGGTGAGCGTGGACGGTGAGCCGCGCGTGCGCGCGAGCTTTCGGCCGAAGGGGATCTGGCATGACGGCAACAGCATCGCCGTCGAGCGCGTTCCCGTGGCCCCCGGCGAGCACCGCGTCCGCGTTGCGATCGGTGACAGCGTCGCTCCCGACGCCTGGCAATTCGTCACCGAGCAGACGCTGCGCTTCGAGCCGGGGGCGCGCCGCGTTCTGGTCTTCGACCGATTGTCCGGCTTCAGCTGGCACTAGGAGCAACCGTGAGCGCCACCCATCCCGTTTCCCTGTCGACTCTTGCGCTGCAGCGCGGCCGTTCGCGGGCGGCGGCTCGCGTCCTGGACTACGTCGCACTGACCCGACCCCGGGTGCTCTCTCTCGTGCTGTTCACCGCGCCGCCGGCGCTCTTTCTGGATGCCGGTCGCTGGCCGGGTGCCACGCCGCTGATCGGCGTGGTGCTCGGCGCGGCACTGGTGGGCGGTGCATGCGGGGCATTCAATGCGTACATCGAACGCGAGCGCGACGCGCGCATGGCGCGCACGCGCAGCCGACCGCTGCCCACCGGGCGCCTCGCGCCGCAGCAGGCGCTCAAGTTCGGAGTCCTCGTTGCCGGGCTGGGACTGGCGATCCTGCTCGGCGTCGGCGGTTGGCTCTCGGCGCTGATCGGCGCGCTCACGTTGGCGCACTACGTGGGCATCTACACGCTGTGGCTCAAGCCGCGCACCCCCCAGAACATCGTGATCGGCGGCGCCGCCGGCGCGGCGGCTCCGCTCATTGCCGATGTCGCCGTGGACGGACGGCTCGGCGTGTGGGGCATCGCGCTCTTCGCGATCATCTTCCTGTGGACACCGCCCCATTTCTGGGCCATCGCCCTGTACCGCAAATCGGAGTACGCCGCCGCGGGGTTTCCGATGATGCCCTGCGTGGTCGGCGACGTGGCGACGCGCCGGCGCATGCTCGCCTACGCGATCGCGCTGCTGCCGGTGACGCTGCTGCCCTGGCTCGGCGGCGCGCTGGGGTTGCTCTACGCCAGCGTCGCACTGCTCAGTGGAGCGGGGTTCATCGCCAGCATCGTGCGCGCCATGCGGGCGGATTCGAGAGATCAGGACCGGCGCGTGTTCTTCGTGTCCATCCAGTATCTCGCGCTGCTCTTCGGCGCGATGCTCGTGGATCTCGCTCTGCGCTGACGCGCGCGCGCTCGCCGCAAGGGCTTGATTCTTCCGGCGTTCGCCCGACAATGGATCGCAGCCGAATCGCGGCGGGATCGCTGCGCCGCGAGGAGCGCGGTTGGGAGGGGTGGATTGTCGGAAGCAGCAGGGGGCGCTACGTGACGCGGGTGACGCAACGCGCGCGCCGCTGCGCCGGTGTGCTGGGCATACTCCTCGCGTGCAGCGTCGTGCCGCCGGCCCGCGCCGACGAGATCGCGCTGCCCGCGCCGGGCAGCCCGACCTGGCGCTCGCTCGAGTTTCCGCGCATCGAGCGGCATACCGCCTACGGGGTCGAGGCGGACGAGCGCGCCCTGCGCGCGCGCAGCGCGTGCGCCGCTTCGGGACTGCTTCTGCCACTCGACGACATCGATCTGCGCCAGACGCCGCGTCTTCGCTGGCGCTGGCGCATTCCGCAGCCGATCGAAACGGCCCGCGACGAGCGCAGCAAGGCCGGTGACGACTTCGCGGCCCGCGTCTATGTGGCGTTCGCGTTCGAGCCCGAACGCGCCAGCCTCTTCGAACGCGCCCGGCGCCGTCTCGGTGCCGCGCTCTACGGCGAGCAGCTGCCCGGCTCGGCGCTCGCCTACGTATGGTCTCGCGCCGAGCCGGCTGGCGCGAGCTGGGAGAACCCCTTCGTCGCGAGCAGCCGGATGATCTCGCGGGGCATGGGTCCGCTGCCCGACTGGCGCGTCGAAGAGGTGGATCTGCTCGCGGACTACACGCGCTTCTTCGGAACCGAGGCCCCGGCAGCCCTCTTCCTCGCCGTGATGACCGACACGGACGAAACGTGCAGCGAGGCGGAAGCTCTCTACGCGGATTTCTGGCTGCTCGGGCGCGGGGGCGCGCCGCGCTGAGGCGCGGCCGCCACGCGGGCTGCGCCTGGGGCCCGCGCTGCCGTCACGCGGGGCGCCCGCTGCGCGCCATCTCGGCGCCGAGTAGGGCCACGTGCTCCCCGAACGCTTCGAGCGTGGCGATGTGTTTCACGCCGGCGGGCGGCACCAGCCGCGCGCTGCCCGCGCCACCGATCCAGATCTTCACGCCGTCAGGGACGCGCGCGCGCAGCGCGCCGAGCCAGGGCTGCGCGGCTTCCGTCGAGAGTGCCGCGATGCCGAGCGCGATGGCGTCGGCGCCGGACGCCGCCGCGGCGCTCGCCAGCTCGTCCAGCGGGAGATCCGCGCCGAGAAAGATCGGCACGGCGCTCGCGTGGATCGAGACGAGCGCGGCGACCAGCAGGCCCAGCTCGTGGCGTTCGCCCTCCGGCGTCGCGAACACGATGCGCGGTCCGGGAATCGCCGTGGGCGTCGGGCGCAGCGCCGAACCGAGCAGCGAGCGCAGCGCCGCCGTTGCGAGGTGCTCCGCTGCGATCGACAAGCGAGCGCTCACCCAGCGCTCCCCGATGGCCTGCGCCAGAGGCAGTGCGAAATCCGTCGCGAAGCGCAGGGGGCCGAGCGAGGCGAGCTGCAGCGACAGCAGCCGCTCGACCTCGGCGCCGTCGAGGCGCTCGAGCGCGAGGAGCACCGCTTCGAGGGGCGGCGCCACGGGCCGACTCAGTGCCTCGGCGCGGCGCTGCAGTTCATGCATGTCGAGCGCTGCGACTCTCCCGATCCGCTCGCCCGCGTCGACGAGCGCGCGCAGCAGACGCAGGCGCTCGACGTCCGCCGAGTGGTAGCGGCGCGTCCCGCCCGGCGTGCGCTGCGGCGAGACTGCGCCGTAACGCTTCTCCCAGGCGCGCATCAGCGCGGGGGAGACTCCGGTAAGGCGCGAGGTTGCGCCCAGCGAGTAGCTCAGTCGCTCGATCTCTCGGTCACCCACGGGCCGCTCTTTCCACGCCGCCGAGGCGAACGCCTCACGTTCAAACGTCAAAGTATAGATTAGACAGATTGAAGATCGAGGCACTACTCGAAGAATTGTCCGAATTTCAATATTTACCTATTGATACAATAACTTATGGAACTTTCTGCAATCTCTTGAAGTCATGCCTGTCGGGCGCAGCGTGACGCTCTCGATATAGATGTCCAGTGATTTTATCGACAATCTGACGTACGCTAGCCCGCTTGCGGAGCAGCGAGGGAGCGCACATGACGGCCAGTCGGGAGCAGACGGAAGCCGCCGCCGCGCGACGTGTACTGCTGACGGGAGCCACCGGCTACGTCGGCGGGCGTCTGCTGGAGGCGCTGCTCGAGCGGGGCTGTGCGGTGCGTTGCCTCGCGCGGCATCCCGCGCATCTCGCCTCGCGTCTGACCGCGCGGGTTGCTGTGATAGGAGGTGATGCGGTTTCCGGCGAAGGCCTCTCCGAAGCCATGCGTGGCGTCGACACCGCCTTCTACCTGATCCACTCGATGGGGTCCGGAGACGGCTTCGAGGAGCGGGATCGGAGAGCGGCGGAGAACTTCGCCGCGGCCGCCCGCGCAGCCGGGCTGCGGCGCATCGTCTATCTGGGGGGCCTCGCCGACACGAGCCAACCGCTCTCGCCGCATCTGCGCAGCCGCGTCGAGGTGGGGCGCATCCTGCGCAGCGCAGGCGTGCCGGTGATCGAGCTGCGGGCCTCCATCGTGATCGGTTCGGGCAGTCTGTCGTTCGAAATGGTGCGCGCACTCGTCGAACACCTGCCGGTGCTCGTCACCCCGCGTTGGGTCTCGATGCCGGCGCAGCCCATCGGCATCGACGATCTGCTCGCCTATCTGATCGCCGCGCTCGAGTGCGATGCGACCGAGAGCCGCATCTACGAGATCGGGGGTGCGGACCGCGTCTCCTACGCCGGATTGATGCGGGAGTACGCCCGGCAGCGCGGGCTGCGGCGGATCCTCCTGCCGGTGCCGGTGTTGACGCCCCGGCTCAGCAGTCTCTGGCTCGGGCTCGTCACGCCGCTCTACGCACGGGTGGGCCGCAAGCTCATCGACAGCATTCGGCATGCCAGCGTCGTGAAGAACGACGCGGCGCGCCGCGATTTCGACATCGAGCCCGGAACCGTGCGGGAGGCGATCGCCCGGGCCCTCGAGAACGAGGATCGGGAGTTCGCGCAGACGCGCTGGTCCGATGCGCTGTCTGCCGGCGGATCCGAAGCCAAGGCCTACGGCGGCGTGCGCGTCGGTCCGCGCCTCGTCGACTCGCGCGAGATTCGAGTCGAGGCGCCGCCCGCGGTCGCCTTCGCGCCGATCCGCCGCATCGGCGGCCGCACCGGATGGTACGCGCACGACTGGCTGTGGCAGCTGCGGGGCTTCCTCGATCTCCTGGCAGGCGGCGTTGGCATGCGACGCGGTCGCCCACATCCGGACCGGATCCGCATCGGGGATACGGTCGATTGCTGGCGGGTCGTCGAGTACGAGCCGGATCGCTCCCTGCGGCTCTTCGCCGAGATGAAGCTGCCCGGACGCGCCTGGCTCGAATTCGAGGTGACGCCCGACGCGGACGGCTCGCGCATCCGGCAGACGGCGATCTTCGAGCCCCGGGGCCTCAAGGGCCTCGCCTACTGGTACGCGATCTACGCCCTCCACGCGCTCATCTTCGGCGGCATGCTCCGGGGGATTGCGCGCGCAGCGCGTTGAGCTCTACCCGCTGCGCGGCGTGTCAGCGCGCCGTATTGCCGCCGTCGATCGGAAGCGCCGCGCCGGTGATGAAGCGCGCGGCATCCGAGGCGAGGAAGCAGATGGCGTGGGAGACCTCTTCCGGGGTCGCCATGCGTCCCATCGGGATATCCGCCGCAGAGGCGCGCTCGCCTGCCTCGACCGAGAGGCCGAGCTGTCGGTAGCTCTCGAGCATCATCGGCGTGTCCGTGTCGCCCGGACAGATCGCATTGACTCGAATCCCGTCGCGCGCGTGGTCGAGTGCCATCGACCGGGCCAGGGCCACGACACCGGCCTTGCTCGCGCAGTAGGCGGCGGCCTGGGCGGCACCGACCAGGCCCCAGTCCGAGGAGACGTGGACGATCGCCCCGGCGCCCTGCGCCCGCATCACGCGCAGCGCCGCGCGGCTGACGAAGAAGAGGCCCGAGAGATTCGTCTCGATCGTCTCGTACCACTGGGCGTCCGTCGTGTCGAGCGTCGACGCGGCGTGGGAGATGCCCGCGCTGTTCACGAGGATATCGAGCCGGCCGAAGCGCTCGCACGTCTCGGCGACGACGCGTTCGCAGAAGGCCGCGTCGCGAACGTCGCCGGCCAGGAAGGCCGCTTCGCGGCCGAGCTCGCCCAACGCGCCCAGGCACGCCGCGCCGCGCTCCTCGTTGCGGCCGCTGAGCATCACGCGGGCGCCGAGCTCCGACATCTCGCGCGCGCAAGCGCTTCCGATTCCAGAGGTCGCGCCCGTGATCAGTGCGACCTTGCCTTCGAGCGTATACAGCTGGGATGTCATGCCGACCCCTTCGCCATGGCGCGCCGCCGGATCCCGTGCCGGCGCGGCGCGGTGCAACCTGTTTACCACGTTCTCGAAACCGGCGCGGTGCAGGCCGCGGGCGGCGCATGGAGTGGCGCTGTAGAATCGGCATCTTCTGCACCCTGGGCGCCTGCAAGATGCCGAGCTGCGGGCGATGCACTCGCAGCGGATCGTGTCTTTCGTGGGATTCGTTGCCGGCCGGTATGCTGCGCGCCCCATCGGGTTGCCCCTGTGCGCAGCGTTTCGCCGCACCGCATGCCGGGAATGATTCAGTCGAGGTCGGATCGCTGTTCACGCTCGAACTCATTCGCACGGGACTTCGCGCGCTCGTCGCCGGGCTCGCGCTGCTCTCCGTGGTGTCGTCCGCCTCGGCCGAGGAGTCGACCGTGCCCGAGGTCGCGGCCCTCGCATTCGAGGGCGTGAAGAACGTCTCTCGGGCGGATCTCGCCGCGTCCTTCCTGACCCAGGCGCCGAGTCGCCTGCCCTGGGCGGATCCGGAGCCCTTCGATGCGGCCACGCTCGATGAAGACCTGGAGCGCCTCGCGACATTCTACCGGGAGCGCGGCTACTTCGGTGTGAGCGCAAGCTACACCCTCGAGTGGAACGAGGCGCGCACGCGTGTTCACATTCGCATTCACGTCGAAGAGGGCTCCCCGGTGCTTCTCGCGGGTGCGGAGGTGCTGCAGGTCGGTCGGGCGCCCTTCGACCCGGAGCGCTGGCGCGAGCTGGCGGTGGATCCGAGCCTCGCGCTCAATCGACCCTTTGGCGTGTCGGACTATCGCAGCGCGCGGGCGGTGTTGCTGCGCAAGCTCGCGGAGGCCGGGCATCCCGCACCCAAGCTCGAAGGCGGCGTAGAGATCGACGTGGCGGCGGGCGTGGCGCGCGTGAGCTGGCGGGTGGATCCGGGTCCGCGGGTCCGCTTCGGCGCGATCGAGATCGCGGGTCTCGATCGCGTCGCGGAGCACCTCGTGCGCCGCGAGCTGACCTTTGCGCCTGGACAGCTCTACTCCCTCAGCGTGCAGCGCGACAGCCAGGAGCGGCTCGCCGAGCTGGGTCTGTTTCGGGCCGTCGCCGTCGAGCCCGCGGTGCCCCCCGACGCGGAGGACGGGCGCGACGAGGCAGCGCCGACGCCCGAGGCGCAGGTGTGGCCCATGCGCATCCGCGTCGAGGAGCGGCCTCCGCGCACGCTGCGCATCGGCGTCGGCTACGGCACGGAGGAGCTGATTCGCGCTCGTGTCAGCTGGCGGCACCGCAACTTCCTGGGCGAAGCTCGTCAGCTCGACCTGCGCGCGCAGTACAACTCCCTGTCTTCCGGAATCGACGCGCGGCTGGCCCAGCCGCACTTCCTGCACCCGAAGCAAGAGATTCAATCCAGTGGCTTCGTGCGCTACGAGACGGTTCCCGCCTACGATGCGCTGCGCGGTGCCGTGGGCGCGATGTTGTTTCGCAAGCTCACGGACGTCTGGACGCTGCGGGGCGGGCACCAATTCGAGATTGCCCGGGTCTTCGAGGATCGCGAGGGCCCCCCGGATGACGAAGGCGAGAGCCGCATCAGCGCGATCCAGCTCGGCATCGGCCGCAGCCACACGGACGACCGTCTCAACCCGAGGCGCGGCTCGATCTTCGATCTCTCGCTCGACTCGGCCCTGCGCGCGATCGGCTCGAGCGCCAATCACCTCACGCTGCGCGGCGAGATTCGCGGCTACATTCCCCTGTGGTGGACG
>Ga0224512_10005182_pt1 | contig 10807 bp, 6 predicted proteins | sample SF_May12_sed_USG_4_FD_169103 | JGI IMG/M metagenome (GOLD analysis project Ga0224512, IMG submission 169103) | Sediment microbial communities from San Francisco Bay, California, United States - SF_May12_sed_USGS_13 | ecosystem: Environmental > Aquatic > Marine > Sediment | place: USA: California...
GACGGCATGACGCTGACACAAAGCGGACTGCCCGCGTTTTGTGCGCTAAGCGATAATGGCAATGGCACCGGCAACATCAGCTGCAACCCGCTCACGGGGAACGCCGGCACTTACCCGACGACGGTCACGGTGACGGACAACGGTTCGCCGCTGATGTCCGACAGCGAAACATTCGATATCGTTGTCAATTCCAGCGCAGCCAATCAGGCTCCCCGGTTGAGCAACATCCGCAACGAGTCGGTGACTGAGGGCGCAACCTTGATTCAACCGATTTCCGCAACTGACAGGGATGGCGACATTCTGGCGTTCAGCACCACGGGCCTGCCCGTGTTCTGTGTCCTGGCCGATTTTGGCGACGGCTCCGGAGAAATCACCTGTTCGCCCGGATCAACGGATGCGGGCGTCTACCAGATCGCGGTTATCGTCACCGACGATGGCACACCGAACCTGAGTGACAGCAAGAACTACACCCTGACCGTGATCGATGCGGCCAACCAGGCGCCGGTGCTCGCGCCTATTGGAAATCAGAGTGTTGACGAGAACGCGAGCCTCGTTTTCCCCCTGAGCGCAACCGATGCCGACGGGAATAGCCTGGCGTTCAGCACCACAAGCCTGCCGGCATTCTGCAACCTGACGGACAACCTGAACGGCACAGGCTCTGTCAGCTGCAACCCGCTTACCGGGAGTGCCGGCACTTACCCGACGACGGTCACGGTGACAGACAATGGCACGCCGGTTTTAGGCGATAGTGAGACATTCGACATCGTCGTGAACAACGTCAACGCAGCACCGGTCTTGATTCCGATCGGAGATCAGACGGCCAAAGAAAACAGGACGCGTGTATTTGATTTAATCGCGACAGATCCGGATGGAAACACGCTGAGTTTTGCGACAAGCGGATTGCCGGGTTTCTGCGCCCTGACGGATAACGGTGACGGTACCGGTGAGATCAGTTGTAGTCCGACCGGGCTGGACGTGGGTACCTATCCGATCACGGTGACTGCAACTGACAATGGTTCGCCTGTGCTGAGCGATAGCGAGACGTTCAATATCATCGTCCTCGCCCGATCAACGATGCACGACATGAACGGGGATGGCATGTCGGATATCTTGTGGCGCAATCAAGTGACTGGCCAAAACTGGTTGTACCTGATGAACGCTGCGTCAATCACAAACAGCGCTGGCATCAATACTGTCAGCCCGGAATGGCACATCGTCGGCAACGGTGATTATGCTGATGATGGTAATAACGACATCCTTTGGCGCAACAGCCTGACCGGCCAGAACTGGATGTACCGGATGAGCGGCGCAACAATAGTAGATAGTCTCGATGTGAATTCAATCAGTGATACGAATTGGCAGGTTGTTGGCAACGGCGATTTTGACGGTGATGGCAGGGCCGATATTCTTTGGCGGAACAACTCAACCGGCCAGAATTGGCTGTACCTGATGAATGGAGCAATCATCATACAGAGTGCGGGCATCAATACGGTGAGTGACCTGAATTGGGAGATTGCCGGCAACGGTGACTTTGATGGTGACGGCAAATCGGACATTCTGTGGCGCAACACGGCAACGGGCCAGAATTGGTTGTACCTGATGAACGGTGCAACCATTACGAGCAGTGTGGGCATCAACACCGTCAATCCGGATTGGCAGCTGGCCGGCAATGGTGACTTTGACGGTGACGGCAAATCGGACATGCTGTGGCGCAACGGTGTGACCGGCCAAGTTTGGCTGTATCTGATGAACGGTGCGACGATTATGAGTAGCGCCGGCATAAGCACCATCAGTCTGGACTGGCAGATATCGGGTAACGGTGACTACAACGGTGACAGCATGTCGGACATCCTGTGGCGCAATCGAGTGACAGGGCAAAATTGGCTGTACCTGATGAACGGCGCGACGATTGCCGGCAGCGCCGGCGTGAATACAATCGGCGACATCAACTGGAAAATCGTCAACGTCGACTGATTTCTGAGGCTTTCTCCCCAAAGACGTCGAAAACCTTTACATTCCCCTGCGGTATCGCATGTAACTTGCTGATTTCTTTCGCAAGGAACGGTTATTGCATCAACTCTGGAAACAGGGTCTTCACCCCGGTCTGAGCGAACGCAATAGGAGCTTATGGAGCAAGGCAAGCCCTCTGTTACTCTGGCGACTCTGGTCGGCGGCATCGTGCTCGTTGGAGTGCTGTCGATCGGTATGGTCATCTATTCCCAATGGCTGAACACGCGCAATTTCCAGGAAAATGCGACTGTCATTCGCATAACGCAGAAGATCCAGCAGGAGATTGCGACCGCGCATCTCTGGTTCGAAGAAGCGCTCGGCGGAGACCAGAGCATCGACTTGCAGCGAGATGTACGCGAGCCGATCGCTGCCGCGCTTGATTTCGTTGATGCAGGCCTCGGTCGGGGCGACTCGTCGGTGCAGAATTTCGACTTTTTCCCTGAGGTGCGAAGGGACCTCCTCGCGCTACGCAGTGACATCGAAACCTTCGAGCGCCTGGTCAATGCGCGTTGGGAGCGCCGGCATACGACAGGCGTCATAGGCGGTGCGGAGGATCAAAGGTTTGATTTGATTTTCAGTCGCATACTGTCACGGTCCGGAACCATCACCGGAAAACTTGACGAACATATCGCGTCGGACCAGTCAAGAATACTCATAATCAGCATCGGCATGATCATCCTGCTGGCGGTCGTGTTCTCGTTAATGACAGTCCTCATTGTCATCAACCGTAGGGCGTTGGATGTCAGGGCTGCCACCCTTGAAAACATGGTGCTTGAGAGGACATATAGCTTACAGGCGCGAGAGACTGAGGCGCAGCAGCGTAGCACGGAACTGAAGCTTGCGCGGGATCAGGCGAAATCCGCGAGCGAAGCAAAGAGCCAGTTTCTTGCGAACATGAGTCACGAAATTCGAACACCGATGAACGGTGTCATTGGCATGGCAAGTCTCCTGGCCCGCTCGGATCTTTCGCCGAAGCAAAGAGAATATGTGGAGACTATGCACAGCTCCGGACTGGCCTTGCTAAGAATCATCAATGACATTCTCGACTTCTCCAAGATCGAAGCCGGCAAAATCTCGCTGGATCGCTCGAACTTCTCTCTCGGCGCATCGGTCGACGATGTCCTGCATCTTTTTTCCGCTGAGGCCAGCCGCAAGAGATTGCAACTAAAATCTGTGATCGAGTCAGATGTTCCCGCATCCTTGCACGGCGACCCGGTTCGCCTGGGCCAGATTTTTGCGAATCTGATCAGCAATGCGATCAAGCACTCCAGTGATGGTGATGTCGTAATCGCCTGCCGGCTTGTTGACGATCAGCCGGCCGATCCTGGTGAAGTGGCGTTGCGCTTCGAAGTCAAAGACTGCGGCATTGGCATCGAGAAGAAAGACCAGGAGAATTTATTCGAGCAGTTCTCACAGGTCGATCAGTCGCCAACGCGCAATCACGGGGGTACCGGCCTCGGCCTTTCGATATCGAAGGAACTTGCAATTCTGATGGGCGGTGAAATTGGTGTAGACAGTACCCCGGGTGAGGGCAGCACTTTCTGGTTTACGGCGAATTTCGGCAGGCTTGCGGGCGACATGGTCATCGAACAGGCGCTGCGGCAACCGGCCGCTGACCTATCGCATGCTATGTACGGCGATGCGGGGATTGAGTCATTATCGAGACCAACGTCTGATATGAGTGTGCTGGTCGTAGATGACAATGAAGTCAACCTGCTGGTGGCGCAGAGAATGCTTGAACAAATCGGTTTCAAGGTCGATTTCGCGACTAACGGAGAGGAGGCAATCGAGGCGAATGCCAGAAATGAATATGCCGCGATCCTGATGGACTGTCAGATGCCAGGGATGGATGGCAACAGCGCGACGAGCATTATTCGCCGTGTAGAAGGCGACTCGAGACACACGCCTATCATCGCGCTCACCGCCAATGCCATGGCGCCGGAAAGAGCGAAGGCCTATGAAGCTGGCGTCGATGATTACCTGAGTAAGCCTGTGTTTCTCGAAGACCTGGTGGCAGCACTTGGCCGGGTCACGTCGCGGCAGCAGGAGAGCGAAGTGCGCGTCGTTTCTGCTTCGTTGTCCCGATCATGCGAGCAGGGAAGTCAGGTATTCGATCAGCGAATCGTCGAGGAACTACGCGGCATCGGCGGCGGCGGCAAGCAAGATTTGTTTAGCGAGCTTGCCGTCCAGTTTATCCAACAGATGCCAGACTGGTTGACCGAGCTCAGGACTTTGGTGGAGCAGGGCGATACCGAACTGGCAAAAAGGCAGGCTCACAAACTGCTTGGCGTGTGCAAGCAAATCGGCGCCCAACGGATGGCACATGTCTGCAGCATTCTGGAATCAGACGATGGACAGGATGGCTTGTCCCGTGGAGTGGAGCTTCTTTACGATGAATTCGATACAGCACGAGAGGAATTGCACGACAAACACCAGTGCCAGTAAAGCGCTCCTGAAGCTCTGGTCAATGCAGGCGCGTATCAGACGATGGCCGTGCGCTGACAGGCGTGTAGTTGTTGTGGTAGATAATTTGCGCGATGAGTTGTGCAGCGTTATTTGCGCCGTTCAGGTCGAAATTCATGCTGCGTGACTCGAACTTGGTCAGTTGGTGGATCTCGTTGACAAGTGACGCGGTGTTGAGATGGCGCGGCATCAGTAGCCTTCCGGCACCCCAATATACCAGCCGTTTCGCCCGTTCAATTTGCTCGCGCTGATCGACGAATGTGTCTGGCACGAAGAGGGAGGGCGTTTGCGTGCGTAGAATATCGACCGCCGTGTTGTAATCACATTGATTAATTGACCAGCGAGCCGCCGCCAATTCGGCAGACAAATCGGACGAATTTCGCTTTAGCGATAATTCTGGCAGTCCCTGGGCGAGTGACTGCAGCGTCCACCAATCATCTTCAGTCATACTTTCGCCGGCGATTATTGTCATAGGTACAGGATTGGCTTGCTGCAGCGTCCGGTGTGCCTCGATGGCCAGTCTGAATAACGTCATGCCGTGGCAGCCGTCGGCCGAAACGACGACACCGCGCCTGATCCCGTGTGCGGCGGGTCGAACGATATTGCGCTGCCGTACAACAAAGCCCGTGTGGTACAGAGGGGTGTGCAAAGTGTTCCTTGGCTGAAAGAACTCCTCAATGCGCGCAAATGCCGGATCGCTGCGCACGATAACAATATCGAAAAATCTGCTGAGCAAGTCGGCGGTCCCGTCCATTTGTGCTTTGTCATCAGACAGACTGTCGGCCAGAATACCGTCCGTCATACACGCCACCAGCGACTCGCCATCGCTTCGCACCGACTCGATTAGTGGCAGGAATTCCTCGCGCAGCTGACATTGTCTAAAGGGAAAATCCTCGAATACAACGACGCGAGGCCTCAAGTCCTCGTATATTTTCAGTAGCGAGTCGCGCTGTGCCGGAGATGCGTGGTGTTGTTCGTCCGACTCATGAGCCGGGAGAAACAAGAGCCTTGTACCGTCGGGTGCGGAGATGTTTTCTGACCACCGCTCACTCAATAGCAACGTTACGTCAAACTGTTCGCTCAGCTCGTCGGCCAGGGCAAGCGCACATTGGATGTGGCCCGCGTTCTGGTCGCTATGGCTGCAATACATCAATGCGGCTTTTGACACTGCTTTTACCTAGAAATTTGTTGGCCGCCCGGGCTGTCTTACCGGTAAGTACCTCCCGGCCCCGAAAAGGTTCAAGGTGCGTGTTCCGTCCTCAGCGGGGAACTCGACCTCGGCGATCAGCGCGCCAAGACCCCTTATCGATTTCCTCAACGATTCCTCGCGGCTACATCTCCCCGTGATCTGCCCAAAGCGTCAGATCACCAGCATATCGCTTTATCGGACCGCATAAACTCTCCGTAGGGCCAGTTACCGGCAGATCTTTCGCATGGTCGTCGTCGCCATCCGGCCAGCGCTCGCAAATCCGGGCTATTTCAGGGTCGTCCCACGCGGGACCTGGGTGAAAGACGAATCACGGGAAGCGGCAAATGACATGTTGGTGTATAAGGGCGGATGCCGCGTGTCTTTTCACGTGGGCGTAAGTCTGAGCGTTTGAATTCGGAATACCGGAGGTCTCAGGACAATGAAAATCGACACTTTGAGCGAGACGAATTGCTTTGGCGGCAAGATGGGTTTCTACCGACATGCCTCGAAGGCGAATCGCTGTGATATGCAATTCTCGGTGTTCGTGCCGCCGCAGGCGGCAGCTGGCAGAGTCCCGGTTGTCACGTTTCTCTCCGGGCTCACCTGTACAGAAGAAAATTTCATGGTCAAGAGCGGCGCGCAGCGATATGCGGCGGAGTTCGGTATCATGCTTGTCTCACCCGATACCAGTCCGCGCGGTGAGGGCGTGCCTGACGATCCCGACGGCGACTACGATTTCGGCCTGGCTGCCGGTTTCTATCTCAATGCAAGCGAGGCGCCATGGTCGAAGCATTACCATATGTACGACTACGTAATGCAGGAACTGCAGCCTGCTATCTTCGACAACTTTCCGGGAGATGCAGACCGGCATGGCTTGACTGGCCATTCGATGGGTGGACACGGTGCTTTGACGATCGGCCTCAAACACCCGGATGTGTTCCGGTCCTTATCGGCGTTTGCACCGATTTGCACGACGCTGCACAGCCCATGGGGTCAAAAAGCCCTCACTTATTATCTTGGCAGCGATACGTCGACGTGGCACGAATACGATGCCTGCGAGGTTGCACGCAACATCAGCGATGGCGCTTCGCGCAGTATGATTTTGATCGACCAGGGCAGAGCGGATGCGTATCTCGAAGAGCAGCTGAAGCCCGAGCTATTCGAGGCGGCCTGTGCTGAGAGCGGGTTAGCGCTCGAGCTACGCATGCACGAGGGCTATGACCACGGTTACTACTTCATTTCCACGTTCATCGAAGATCACCTCAGGCATCACACAGCGCTGCTCAGCGCCCGCCACAGCCCTAAGTACTTCTCCGAATAGCCTTTTCGAGGCCCGATTGCGGTAATAGAAGTGTGCTTTACCGCCCTGTTTTGGTAAAGCCAATGAGAGGAGGTGACCCTCATGCGCAAGCTGCTTCGAATGCTGCCGATAATGGCACTCGCATTCTCGTCGAGCGCGCTGTTTGCAGCCGATCTACAGAAAGGCCTGGCGGCTTTCGATGTCGGCGATTACGAGACCGCACTTGCAGAATGCTTGCCATTGGCCGATGAGGGCAATGTCGAAGCACAGTTTTGTGTTGGCCGCCTGTATGCCAACGGATTTGGCGTGCCCATGGACGATGAGCAAGCGCTCAAATACTACGGACTCGCTGCCGCCGGTGGCCACGCTGAGGCGCAGTTCAACCTTGGCGTGATGCATGCGAATGGTTGGGGCGTGGAAATGAACGATGTTCCTGCAGCCGGATTTTATCGGCTTGCGGCCGAGCAGGGATTTGCTCCGGCGCAGGCAGCTCTGGGCTTTTCGTACAAACACGGCGCCGGTGTCGAGAAGGACGTCGTTGCGGCGTATACATGGTTTGACATCGCGGCACAGCGCGGTGATTTGACGGCGGCGCAAGAGCGTGACGATCTGGCAGAGTCCATGTCTGAGGAAGAAGTCATGGCGGGACAACGGTCAGCCCTGCAGTGGCTGGAAAGCTATGAAGGTAGCGCCATGCACGCTGGCCGGCTTGAGTGAGCCGGCCTGAATGAGAGACAGTCGCCGCGCGTCTTACGCGACAGCGTGTTGATGCGGTTGTAGCGTCAGCCAGGCAGCGACCGGCATCGCGATTGTCAGAAGACCCAGCACGACGATCAGCAGTCCGAGCCCCAGGCGGGTACCGCGGCGGCGCATGAGTTGTGACAATTTCGCCGCACCGAGTCCGGTCATCACCATGGCTGGCATCGTCCCGAGTCCGAAGGCAATCATGATCATTGCGCCGTTCGCCGCGTTCGCGCTGGTGGCCGCAATCAGCAAAACGCTGTAAACCAGGCCGCAGGGCAGCCAGCCCCATATGAGACCGAGACCGAGGGCTCGCGGCAAGCTTGTTACAGGAACGAGATTCCTGGCTGCCGGCGAAATGCGAGACCACAGCGTCGCGCCCATGCGTTCGATCGCATTCAGATAGCGTAAGTCAAACGCAACCTTCAGGCCGACGAGACTGATGACGATGCCGCCGAATATTCTGATAACCCCCGCGACGGCCGGAGACGCTTCGACGATGACACCACCGAACACACCCACGATGGCGCCGAGCAGCGAGTAGCTGAGAACCCGGCCCAGGTTATACGTCAGGGCGAAGGGCAATTCGCGGCGCAGCGTCGCGACCGTCGAGTTCACGGCAAACAATCCCGAAATACCGGCACACATGCCGAGACAGTGTGCGCTCCCCAGCAACCCGGCCAGCAAAGCTGCCGACAGAGCGGGGACGAGTTCGGTCATGCTTCGGGTTTCTCCGGGGGCTTGTCGTCGTCATCCATCACGATGCGCACGGCCGGCGTGTCGAGGTCGTCGAATTGACCGTTACCGACGGCCCAGAAGAAGGCCCAAACCGCGCCGCCGAGCAGTAACAGGGCCAATGGAATCAGAACGTAGAGGATGCTCATGGGGCTCCATAGCGACTAAGCCGCAAAGCGTTGAGTACGACAATCAGTGAGCTCGCGCTCATGCCGATTGCCGCAGCCCATGGAGGCACGAAGCCCATTACAGCCAGCGGCAATGCAGCCGCATTGTATACGATCGCCCAAGACAGGTTCTGCTTCACGATCTTTGACGTTTGGCGCGCAAGCAAAACACCTGTAGCCAAGGGCTCTAAAGTTTCCCCGAGAAGGATCACGTCCGCACTGGTTTGCGCGAGCAGAGCTCCGTGCGCCGGGGCGATCGATGCGTCAGCGCCGGCGAGCACCGGTGCATCGTTGATCCCGTCACCGACCATGACGACAATCTCGCCCGCCTGTTGTGCCGAGCGAATGATATTGAGCTTGTCCTCCGGCGTACATCCAAAGTGATAATCGGCAATCCCGAGTTCATTTGCGACACGTTGCACGGGTTCTCTCGTATCGCCGCTGAGGAGCGTGAGGCCAAGCCCCGAATCTCTGAGTCGGCTCAGGGTCGACTTGGCATCGGGTCGAATTTCGTCATCCAGATCGAATCGCGCGACGACGTGACCGCCAGTCCCGAGATAGACGCTGGTCAAATGATCTCCCGTGTCCGCAATCGAGTCATTCCCGGCGACGAATTTCAGACGGCCAAGGTGCCAGCGCCGACCATCGATCGTGCCGGCAACGCCGTTGCCGATGGCGACACGCTGCCCGGTTGCCCTGATTCGCGTGTTCGTTCCGGCAAACGCGTGGGCGATCGGATGCGTCGATACCGTTTCGAGCGCGGCTGCGATATCGAGGCATTGTGACTGACTGAATTTACCGTCGAAGATCTGCGTTGCTACGATAAGCGGCGCGCCGCGCGTCAACGTGCCAGTTTTGTCAAACAGAATGCGACTCGCCCTGGCTAGTGCCTCGATCGCATTGCCGTTGGTGACCAGCAATCGCAGTTCGGCCAGTCGCGTTCCTGCCGCAGCAAACGCGGCCGGAGTTGCGAGCGCGAGTGCGCAGGGACAGGTAACGACAAGCACCGAAAGTGTGATGACGAAGGCGCGCTCCGGGGCCGTGACATACCAATATGCGGCCACCAGCGCCGCCACCGCGAGAATTGCGATGACGATGTAGCTCGCAATACGATCGGCAAGCTGCACGAATGCCGGCCGCGCGTAACGCGCACGTTCGCTCAGGCGGCTGATCGTACCGAGTGTCGTATCGCTGCCCGTTTTCTCGACGCGCATCTCGATGACACCGTCGAGGTTGATACTGCCGGCAATAAGTTCATCGTTGATCGATTTCGGTCGCGGCTCCGGCTCGCCCGTTAACAAGGCTTCGTCGACGGTGGTCTCGCCCTGCAGCAGCACACCATCTGCCGGGATCGACTCGCCCGGACGCACGAGCAGCCGATCGCCGATGACAAGCTGGCTCGCCGGAATGATTGTTTGCTTGGCGCCTTCACAACGAGTCACCGTGTTGGGCAGTATCGTCGACAACGCTGTGCTGCGATCGATGGACCGGTGTCGCGCGCGCATCTCCAGAAAGCGGCCGAGCGTCAGGAAGAACACGAACATCACGACCGAGTCGAACCAAACCGCGGGTCCGCCAGTCATCATTGAGTAGACAGATCCGACGTATGCGGCCGTGATAGCAATCGACACCGGCAAGTCCATGCCCGGCATCCGTGAAAGAATGCCGCGCCAGGCCCCGGCAAAAAACGGTCGCGCCGAGTAAAAAACGACCGGTGTTGTGACGACGAAACTGACGAGGCGCAGGAAACGTTGCATGTCGGCGTCCATGCCCTGGAAGTCGCCCGCATAGAGGCCGACAGCGAACATCATCACCTGCATCATGCCGAGCGATGCGACCAACAGTCGTTTGAGCGCCATGCGCTGTTCCGCGACTTCCGGCCGTGCGGCAGATTCTGGCGCCAGTGGCTGCGGGTCGTAGCCCAGTTCGGCCAGCGCGGCAAGTATTCTACCCAGACCGAGCTTGTCAGCGTGCCAGTGCACCCGCAGCCGGTGCGTTACGGGATTCACGTCGGCGCTGGCAATTCCTGCAATTTTCGCCAGTGTGGTTTCGATCAACCAGCTGCAGGCTGCACAATACATCCCGCCAACATAAATCGTCGCCTCGGCACGGCCATTGTCGGTGTCGGCAAATGCCGCAAGCATGTCGCTACGGTCAAAGACAGTCCACTCGGCGGCATCGTCGGCAGGACGGCCGGCGCCG
>Ga0224512_10005183_pt1 | contig 10807 bp, 5 predicted proteins | sample SF_May12_sed_USG_4_FD_169103 | JGI IMG/M metagenome (GOLD analysis project Ga0224512, IMG submission 169103) | Sediment microbial communities from San Francisco Bay, California, United States - SF_May12_sed_USGS_13 | ecosystem: Environmental > Aquatic > Marine > Sediment | place: USA: California...
CGCAAGGATGTCAAGCATCCCTTCCCTCCCCAAAGCGATGAGGTATCGAGCGAAGAAGAAAAGGACGACACCGACAAAGACAAAAAGGATAAGAAAAACAAAAAGAAAAAGGACTATCTAAAGATCGACTTCGAGGGTCTAGCCGAGCGGGTGACTCGGGTACCGGTCGATGAGGACAACTACAGCAACCTGAATGCGATCGACGGGCATCTGCTATATGTCCGCGCGGGTCCCTTCTACTATGGTCGGTCGAGCGATATCAAGTCGTCGCTTCGTATCTTCTCGTTTGAGGATCGAGAGGAAAAGACCGTCGCCGAGGACATCGCGGGGTACGCACTATCCACCGATGGCAAGAAAGTACTCGTGCAGCAAGAGTCGGACTACAAGCTCTACGAGGCTAAGCCCAAACCGGGGGATGCAAAGAAGGTCTCCACAAAAGGTCTTATGGTGGATCGAGTCCCCGCCGAAGAATGGGCACAGATTTTTGGCGAGGTGTGGCGACGGTTTCGCGACTTCTTCTATGCTCAGAACATGCACGGCTACGATTGGCAAGCGATCGGTGATCGCTACCGGCCGCTGTTGGCTTACGTCGGCCACCGTGCCGATCTCAACTATGTCATCGGTGAAATGATCGGTGAGCTCAACACATCGCACTCCTACATCGCCGGCGGTGACTACGCAATCCCGGACCGACCGCAGGTGGCTCTGCCTGGAGCACGGTTCGAGCTGGATGAGCAGGCCGGGCGCTACCGCATCGCCACGATCTTGCGTGGCCAAAACGAGGAGGACCGTTATCGCTCGCCGCTTACCGAGATCGGCATTGATGTGGGTGAAGGCGACTACGTGCTGGCCATCGATGGTGTAGATCTGACTGCTGCTGTGAGCCCTTATCAGCTTCTTCTGCATAAGGCCGATCGTCCGGTCGAGCTGACCGTCAATTCAAAACCGTCTATGAAAGGCGCCCGCAAGGTCACGTACCAACCCATCACGCAGGAGCGCAGTCTCGTGTACCTACAGTGGGTCGTTAAGAACCGCAAGAAAGTGGCGCAGGCGACCGATGGCCGTGTCGGGTACCTGCACATACCCGATATGGGATCGAACGGGATCCGCGAGTTTATCAAGTGGTACTACGGCCAGATTCGAAAAGAGGGTCTGGTCATCGATGTCCGCGGCAACGGCGGCGGTAATGTATCGCAGATGTTGATCGAACGTCTACGACGCGAGCTTCTGAGCATCGACTACTCGCGCAATAGCGACTACCCCCAACCGTACCCCTACACCGTCTTCCACGGACATCTGGTCTGCGTGCTAAACGAAACCTCCGCATCGGATGGTGACATCTTTCCCGCCATGTTCAAGCGCGCCGGCCTCGGTCCCCTTATCGGCAAACGATCGTGGGGCGGTGTCATCGGCATCACCGGTCGCGGGCCGCTGCTCGACGGCGGTTCGGTGTATGCGCCGGAATTTGGATTTGTCTCGGTCGAAGGCGAGTGGGCGATCGAAAACTACGGAGTCGACCCCGACATCGTGGTCGAGAACGATCCCAAGTCGGTGATCGAGGGGCGCGACCCGCAGCTCGAGCGCGCGATCGCAGAGGTGATGAGGATGATCCGCGAAAACCCGAAGAAGCTACCGCCCCGGCCGGCGGATCCGGTGAGGACTCAGTAGGCGCGTATCTGGCAGCCCCCCGTTCGGGAGGGCTGTGGGTCTGTTCTCGGCCCTGAGCCCGCTAAAGCTCGGCTTCCCGCCTAACGGCGGGTGATCCTCGCTTGCTCCGCGCAAAGGGCCAGCGAACAGACCCACGACCCATCTCCCCGTGTCTCTTCAAGCAAAGGCCTCCCCCCGCACGAGGGGCTCGGGCGACCGCTCGAACGGATATTTCGAGCGAGCGTACCAAAGTGGCACGCCGTTCACAACTTGGCGGCCGAGCGGAGAGAAAGAAGCTTCGCGGAAACAACGATCTGTGTCACGAGGGAGGCCGCGGCGAGCGAGAATGAAGTGAGAGCGGTCGCCCGGGCCTTTAGCGAAGAGTCCGGGGATCTACGCGTGAGAGGCTTCGAGCTCTTTCAGTTGATCGAAGGCTTCCGAGAACTGCTCTTCGGCCTTTCCCAAATACTGGCTCACTTCGTCGATATAGCCGTCGGCCGATGCCGACCACACGCGGTTCAGGTAGCGTTCACCCGCGGCGAAGTGACTCATGACGTCCGCGTAGTGCTGAAGACCGTACTTGTGACCGATGCTCTCTCGGGCCTCGACAAAATCATCCAAGTCGTCGACCAACAATTCGTCGAGCCGGTGACGCATATCATAGGTGTTGATGTTGCTCTTTTCGAGATTGAGCTGGGTCACTTTCTTTACCAACGAGTGCAGGCTCTCGTGAATGGCCTTTATGTTGGTACTGACGATCTCGGCGGCCTGAGTGTGTTGCCGTATACCCATGCGAACCATCACCACCCCGATGAAGCCAAGGACAAGAAGCGGAACAAAGTATCCCCACCGGACCGTCACCGTCTCCAGGACAGCGACCAGCGAGCCCGCCAGAAACGACGCCGCGATGAGCACGTATCCGATTGTCTTCATCTCATTGTCTCCCCATGGCGAGAACTGTCATGTCAAAACCCCTGCACCACGTAGTAGATCGCCGCGCCCACACCGACCAGCGCTTCACCGACGATAAGCCCCGCCGCGATGGGCACACCCACTTCGTTGCTGAACCGGTGGCCCTGTTTGGCATCGGTAAAGAGACGAAGCAGCGTACCGATGGTATAGGTCAACACGATGTTGAACGGCAGATAAAAGCCGAGGCCCACGAGAACGCCGAGGCCGCCGATTCCACTCGCGCTCAGTAGCGCACCGATACCGGCGCCGCTGATGTATTTCTGGACGGGCACATCGCCACCCAGAATACCGCTCACCATGCTGGCCAGCGCCTGCCCTTGAGGAGCGGGCAACAGGTCGCTCCCCAACGTGTAGGCTCTGTGCAATACAAAAATAAGAATCATAATGACGATCGGCCCCAGCCACGTGCCCAGAAATTGCGCGATCTGCTGCTTCCTGGGTAGAGCGCCGACCAGATAGCCGGTCTTTAGATCCATCATGAGGTCGGTTGCCTGTGACATGGCGACGCACATCGCCGCCCCCACCATAATAGAGGAGATGATCGCCCCGCGGTCACCGATGCCACTGGCCACAAAGATCAGTATGGTAATGCCAATGAGTGTCATACCGCTAAGCGGCGACCAGTTGGTGCGTCCGATACACTCCGACAGGATGACCCCCGCCACCCACACCCACAGCGTCCCCAGGATGGCCATGATGGCGCCACGCGCGAAGCCGATCTCGACCGACGATTTGATGGCGATGACAAAAAGCAAGACAAACGCACCCGCGATGGCCATGTACAGCAGCTTGATCGGCATCTCGTCGGCAGAGATGCCTTTCTTTAGTTTGGCCGCCGTTTGCATGCTACGGATCGCGCTCACCACCAGCGGCAGCGCGAGGATGATGCCGGTAATGGCTCCCCCGATCAGCATGCCGATACCGACGGGTCGAAAGAGCGTCAGCCGCAAGTACCCCGGAATGCTCTGGCCATCGAGCTGTTCGGGCCCCGGAATCAGCCCCATCCCACTCAAAATCGGGGCCAGGATCCAGTAACACACATAGCCGCCCACCACAAAATACACGCCACCCCTTCCGGCGAGGTAACCGGTGCCAACCGTGAGCAGCGACATATACCAGAGACCGTTCATGTACTCGGGTAAGCGCAGCCACTGCCCAAGCGGGATATCATGAAAACCCGTGATCTGATAGACGAGATGCAAACCGGCGCTCACCAGAGCCGCCAACAAGAGCAGCTGCGCTTTCTTCATCCCCGCGCCGGGCGACTTCAAGATGGCCGCCACCGCGATACCACCCGGAAACGCCAGCCGGTTGTAGTCGATGAATTGCTTGCGCAGCGGAATGATGAACGCGACACCCAGGATGCCGCCGGCGATACAGGCCAGCACCATGAAGTAGGGGTTGAATGCCGTAAGGTTCAGACCCGAATAGGACTCTTGCTCGCTCAGAATAAAGATTGCCGGCACCGAGAACATCATCCCGGATGAGGCGCCGTTTACGGCGCTGGCGATGGTTTGGTTGATGTTGTTCTCTATGATACTGGTACGCCGCATGGCGCCGCGGAGAATGCCGAAGCCGAGTATGGCGGCCAGCTCCGATCCCTCGATCGAGAAGCCGAGAATCAGCGCCGCATAGCCGATGCTAACAGCGATCACAACCCCGAGGAAGTATCCGACCAAGAGAGCCGGCACCGTCAGCTCGGGATAAGGCCCCCGGCGAATCACTTTTTCCAACTGTGCGCTTTGCTCAGCCACGCGTGTCTCCTCTCACCGGACACAGACGGTGGAGCCGCGACAATAATGACCCAAATTGAAACCCGGCTGTCCGCCGGGAGCGCTATAAGACATCCACTATCGGGATCGGCATAATTAGCAAAGACTTTAGCGGATTGGAGCGCCGCCGACAAGTCAAAAGTTGCTGTCAGCGTCAGCGGGCAAACACCATCTTTTCAATTGGCGGGAAAAAGGTTACAATGCCGCGATGAAAACCACACCACGCGTACTTTCCGGGATCCAGCCCACAGGCAAACTCCATCTCGGCAACTACCTCGGCGCCCTCAAGAACTGGGTGGCGATGCAGGATGAGTTTCCGCACGAGTGTTACTATTGTATCGTTGATCTCCATGCCGTAACGGCGCCCTACAAACCCGAACAATTCAAACAGAACGTCTTTGATACGGCTCTCGATTTTCTCGCGGCCGGTTTGAACCCGGAAAAGTCGGCTATTTTTATTCAGTCACATGTGACAGAGCACGTCGAGCTCATGTGGCTTTTGAATACCCTGGCACCGCTCGGTCTTCTCGAACGCATGACCCAGTTCAAGGACAAGAAGAAACAACGGCAGGCCGAAGCCGTAAACGCGGGGCTCTTCAACTACCCCGTTCTCATGGCCGCCGACATCCTGATCTATAAAGCGACCGCCGTACCCGTCGGCGACGATCAGCTGCAGCACCTGGAACTCACCCGCGAGCTGGCGCGCAAGTTCAACCACGCATTTGGCGAGACGTTTCCCGAACCCGAGGCCCGGCTCACGAAAGGCGCGCGCATCATGTCGCTCACCAACCCGGATAATAAAATGAGCAAGAGCGATGTCGAAAAGAGCTACGTCACGCTCGATGAAGAACCAGACCGCATCAAGTCCAAGCTCAAAAAAGCGGTGACCGACACAGGAGCGGCGGGCGAAACGGGCCCCGGTGCCCGCAACCTGCTCACCATCCTCGGTGTGATCCACCCCGCAAGCGTCCCTGATTTCGAAAAGCAGGCCAAGCAGGGCACCATCCGCTACTCGGACCTCAAGACCCACCTGGCCGAAAAACTCGCCGAGTACCTCGGCCCCTTTCGCGCCAGAAGAGCCGAACTCGCATCAAAGCCAAAAGAGGTGTGGGATCTCCTCGACACGGGTAAAGAGAAAGCCGCCAAGATCGCCCAGGCGACACTCGTCGAGGTCAAAGAGAAGATGGGGTTTGTTTGAGCTAATATGATTGGGGTGGGCGACGGGACTTGAACCCGCGACCACTGGTACCACAAACCAGGGCTCTACCAACTGAGCTACGCCCACCATCCAGATTTCCTAGCCTGGACCGACAGCGTGCCAGATAAGTGGTAAACTGTCAATACCCGGCGCGACGATTCAGTTGTCCTGCCAATCCCACAAGACCTCAACGGTCTTACCGTTCACCCGGCAATTCCGCAAGGCGAACGTTGAAGAATACCCTGAGGATAACCTCGCCCGTCTCCAGGTCCCTGTGCAGAACCTCGAGGACGATGGGCCGAACGTTGAGCACGCTGTCCCGCTCGCCAGGATCGGCGATCATCCGCCAGTCACCATCGGGAACCTTGACCAGTTCACCGAAACTGCAAATGTCCTGACCCGTTCCGGTGGGAACCACGCCTTGAAAGTGAAACACGCGAGCATCGTAATCGAAATCCGAACTTGATAACACCACCGGGGCGGCTGTATTCAAGTCGTCGGGTAGCGGGATCACGTTCCATGCACCGATCAAGATCTCCCGGTCCCAATCGCGTCGGATTAGGGAGACCCGATAGAGCGAATTTCCGAATAACGGCCCCAACGACATGCGTCGTTCCACCGTGCCCGGTGGCGCCGCTGCCCATTCGACCCCCGGGTAGATCAGGTTACCGTCGGCCTCCACAAACCACTGAACATCGCCGAACGTATCCTCGATGACGATCTTGGACACCGGACACGGTGGCGACCATTCAATCACGGGCTTCGCGCCGGCTACTACGGTGACGCGAATGTTGATCGGGCACTGCTCGTGCCGTGGCTCTCTCGAGTATCGTAGAATCGTACCCGCGTCGCCAACCGTGAACACATCGGTGTCACCGGTCCATACCGCGCGTAGCGTGGCCTCGCTTTGCGAGCGCATGTTCACAAACTCCAGCCGGTCAAAGTTCGCGATAAAACCGTCCGCACCCACGAGGAACAAGTCGTTGTAATGGCGCGCCGCGATGTCGGAGAGCCCGTTCCCCCCGACACGCGCGACCGCGTGCCACGCTCCGGTTCCCAACCGATCGAGGAAACGCTCGGTGTTTTGAATGACGGTACCCTCGCGTCCGATCGCAAACACATTGTCTGGAAAGTCCCCGAAGATAGCGACCAGATCTTCGCCGATCCCCGTGTCCGTACCGTTCCAGCTAAAGCCGTCGAAGTAACGGGCCGATCCGTTGGCCCCCACCGCCACCAGATGGGGCGGCCAGCCACCCGTCGGCGAAACCCAGCCCATGATGTCCAACAGCTCTTCGGCTCCACCGGTGTCGATCGACTTCCACCGTAGAGCGGGATGCAATGAACGAGCGCTCGCGTACACCACTTCGCCACCCACTCACATCGGTTGGCGCTGTCACATCTTAGCGACACGGCACGGGCGCCGGCCGTCAGCCCGAGTTCCGAAGGCACAACACGGTTGCATGGTTTCGGTCTGGGCTTTATCCTCAGCCAATGATCGGCAGGACGCTTTCCCACTACAAAATCGTTGATAAGCTGGGCGAAGGCGGCATGGGTGTGGTTTATCGCGCCCATGACACCACGCTTCATAGAGACGTCGCGCTCAAGGTGCTTCCGGCCTCCCTGGCCAACACCCCCGACCGCCGCATGCGATTCGAGCGCGAGGCCGCCGTCATAGCGGCGTTGAAACACCCCAACATCGTCACGGTCCATTCCATTGAAGAGGCGGAGGGGACCCCGTTCATGACTATGGAGCTGGTGGAAGGCGGCACCCTCAGCGACGCCATCCCCAAAGACGGACTCCCCGAAGATAGATTCGTCTACGTCGCCGAGACCCTGGCCGATGCCTTGGCCAACGCCCATGATAAAGGCATCATCCACCGCGACTTGAAACCCGCCAACATCATGTTCGATGCCGACGGCCGTCCAAAGGTCCTCGACTTTGGTCTCGCCAAACTCTTCGAGTCCGACAGCGCTCTTGAAACCGACGACACCATTTGCGACCAAACCGTCCGCGACGACGCTACGCAAGAGGGGCAGATTCTCGGCACACTGGCCTATATGTCACCCGAGCAGGCGGAGGGGCAAAAGGTTGATCACCGCTCGGACATTTTTGCCTTGGGTGTCGTTCTTTACGAAATGGCCGCCGGTGAGCGGCCGTTCAAGGGGGCGACAAACCTGTCGACGATTTCATCGATCCTGCGGGATGACCCCCGGCCGGTCAGCACCATCAAGAAGGCCTTTCCGCGCCAGCTCGCTCAGATAATCAACCGGTGCCTAGAGAAAAATCCCGACGAGCGTTATCAGTCAGCGGCGAGCTTGCGAGACGACGTTCGTAAATACGCCCAGTCGCGAACGGCGACCGGCCCGATGGCGTTGCTTAGACAGCCGCGCGTCGCCGTGCCCATCACCATTGTGATTGTGGCGGCCGCCGCTGCGATCGCGCTGTGGGTCCAACGCGGTTCCAAAGCTCGTTGGGCCCGCCAGGTGGCGTTGCCCGAGATCGCGCGGCTTATCGACGAGAGCACGTGGTCGCAGGGACTGGGGTACTGGGGGGCCTTCGAACTCGTCCGCGAGGCGGAGCGCACGATCCCCGATGACCCCACATTGCAGCAACTTAAAGGTAGGATCTTGAGGCCGATCACCATCCACTCCGCGCCACCGGGTGCGCGCGTCTATGTCAAACCATACGCGGGAGTGGATTTCGAGTGGGAGTACCTGGGGGACACACCCATCGACACGCTGCCCTTTGTGTTCGGGGTTATGCGTCTCAAACTCGAGAAGCCTGGTTTCGAGACCGTCCACGATATCGATTGGAATGCGTTTTTCATCGCCAAAGAGACAGGCTACGTTCTCTCGCCGTCGGCAAGTCTGCCGCCAGGAATGTCGCTGGTACCGGATTCTGTGGCCGTGCTTCATGTCGCGGCGGCACCTGCGGGGATCCATCTACCAGGCATCGAGCATCTCCCTGGGCAACGTCATGGCGACTTCTTGATGGATCGCTATGAGGTGTCGAACCAGCAATACAAACGTTTTGTCGATGCCGGAGGTTACAAAACCGAAGACTACTGGCAACACCCGTTCGAAGACGAGGGGATGACCCTGTCTTGGGCGCAGGCGATGGATCGGTTCGTCGACCGCACCGGTCAGCCGGGCCCCGCCATGTGGGAGGTCGGCGACTACCCAGATGGCAAGGATGACCACCCGGTCGCGGGAGTAAGCTGGTACGAAGCGGCGGCCTATACGGCATGGGCGGGCAAGAGCCTGCCGACCATCTATCACTGGGACCGGTGCGCACTCACCTGGGCGAGCGGCAATATTGTGCCGCTCAGCAATTTTGGCAGCGACGGCCCGGTGCCCGTTGGTAGTCGTCACGCCGAGAACCGTTTCGGCACACAAGACCTGGCGGGCAATGTGCGTGAGTGGTGTATGAACAAGAGTAGCCGCGGCGGTCGGTTCATTCTGGGCGGTGGCTTTAGCGATCCCGTCTATGCGTTCAACGATGCGTTTGCACAACCCACGTTCGACCGGTCGCCCACCAACGGCTTTCGCTGTATGCGGTATCTCGACACCGATATCGACCGCACGGCGCTCGAGCAAGAGATCGTCATGCCGTTTCGGGATTTTATGAAGGAGCCCATTGTCTCCGATGAAACGTTTGCTTTGTTCTTGAAACAGTATGCCTATGACAAAACCGATCTCCATGCCGAGGTTGAGGAGCGTTTGGATGACGAGGACTGGGTGCGGGAGAAGATCACGTTCGATGCCGCATACGGTGGCGAGCGCATGATGGCGTATCTTTTTTTGCCCAAGGCGGGCACGCCACCCTATCAGACGATTATCTACTTTCCAGGGTCCGGTGCCATTCACACGCCGTCGAGCGAAAAACTGGGACTGAGGAACTCGACGTTTTACCCAAAGAGCGGGCGGGCGTTTATGTACCCCATCTACAAGAGCACCTATGAGCGAGGCGACGACTTGAAGTCCGATTACGCCGAAGAGACCAATTTTTGGAAAGACCACGTCATCATGTGGCAGAAGGATTTTAGCCGGTCGATTGATTATCTGGAGACACGTGAAGACATCGACGCCTCAAAGCTCGCGTTCTATGGCGTGAGCTGGGGAGCGGATATGGCACCGCTTATGATCGCACCCGAGCCGCGGATCAAAGTGGGGATTGTAGTGGTGGCGGGGCTTTTATTTCATAGGGCGCTTCCCGAGGTGGAACCGGTCCAATACCTGCCCCGGGTCACGGTGCCGATGCTGATGCTAAACGGGAAATATGATTTCTTCTTTCCGTATGACACATCGCAGGTGCCGTTCTTTAAGCTGCTGGGGACGCCGGAGGATCACAAGCGCATGGTGATCAATGAGTCGGGACACTCGTTTCCGCGAACCGAGCTCGCCAAAGAGGCGCTGGCCTGGCTGGATCGGTATTTGGGGAGTGTGCCGCAAAATTGACCACGGGCCGGGGACGCGGCCGCCGCTCGGATATCTCCATTATATCATGCAAATACCGTGCGCTTACCTATGTTGGTCCAATGCGGAGAGCCAGTTGGTAACCAGCGTTATGGGTGATTCGGCTGTCTCGGAGAATACGTTGATGAGAAACCGCTCCCCGTCTGCGGCGACGTCGTAGCCGATCGCGCCCAGGTTCCACAGGTTCACCCTGAATAACGTCTTCACCTCGCCAATGACGAATTGATCCCCTTCGCCGTTCACTTCCGCCGCCCACACCTCGCCATTCGCCCGGATGAAATAGATTTCCTTGCCGTCTGCACGCCATCTCGGTTCGGTGCCACCCTCGGCCGAAACCTGCCACTTACGAGGCGGGCGAGTCTGATCCACCGGCAAGTCCGTGGGCTCGACAAACGGAATGACGTAGATCTGAAACAGGCCCGAGTCATCGGACGAATAGGCAACCCACTTTCCATCCGGCGAGAACCGCCCCAAGGATTCCCGGAACTCGGTCGCGAGGATCGGATATGCCTTCTGTTTCTCGGGTTCATCCGAGACGCGGAGGACCGACATGTCGGACCACTTGTTGGACAGGTCACCAAGGGTCAGAAGGAGATACCTGCCGTCGGAAGACCAATCGGTCACCCACACGTTGTCGTTCTCGACTTGCAGCAGTTTTTGTTCGTTTCCCCCGGTGGAATTTACTCGGTAGATGTAACTTGGCTCAGCGACGGTATTCACCCTGAGTCGTGTAGATCGGAAG
>Ga0224512_10005184_pt1 | contig 10807 bp, 10 predicted proteins | sample SF_May12_sed_USG_4_FD_169103 | JGI IMG/M metagenome (GOLD analysis project Ga0224512, IMG submission 169103) | Sediment microbial communities from San Francisco Bay, California, United States - SF_May12_sed_USGS_13 | ecosystem: Environmental > Aquatic > Marine > Sediment | place: USA...
CGCTGGGCCAGATCATGGAGGCCCTGGATGGCGACAACCGTAACCTGGGCCGCCGTCCGATCGATCCGCTGGGAGTTGCCGGCCCTGACCAGCTGACCCACCCGGCTCTGGGCTGCGTAGAGGCGACGCATGAAGGCCGAGATCGTTCCTCCCTGAACGCGCCCCGACCAGGCCCGGTCTGGTTCGTCGCCGTCGGGCGGGTCGAGGAGCTCTTCTAGGGCATCGACAAGGCTGGACAGATCCACGATCGCCCGTTCGCCGGGGTCGACTCGAACCTCGAGGCCTCGCTCCCAACCGCCCGGCGGCGGCTGACGCAGGACCACCGCGCCCGGCATGCCCGCCACGTCGACGGACCAGCGACGGAGCTGGCTGCGGACCCGCTCTTCGACGAACGCCAGTTGATTGCGCGCGTCCGACGCATCCGTGAACAGGAACCGCAACAGGCCCTCGTCGATGAACTCGCGCGGTGTCCAGGAGAAAGGAACCACGCCCTCCTGCCGGCCGGACGTGTCCGGCAGGGTGACGTCACCCGATCTGCGCCGCGGCGGAGCCCAGAATCCCACGGACGGGAATGGGCCGGGCTCGACTCCCAGTTGTTCCCAACCGGCCCTCGCCTCGTCATCGAAGAACCGGTTGTGATGGTCGAGCCATAGAAGGTCTTCACCCTTCACATTGAACACCAGGACGCGCAGATTGGCGGCACCCTCACCGACGATGTCCGGCCGGCCGGTGAGCATGCGCAGGAAGAACAACGCGAACGACGTCTTGGTGGCAACACCGGAAATCCCGGATATGGACATGTGTCCGCCTTTGCGACCATCGAAGAAGTCGAGGTCGACATACATCGGCGCCCCATCTCGCCCGGTCCCGACGGGCAACGGTCGTGACATCTCGTCGGCGTATAGAGCTTTGTCCCGTGCCTCGCCGGTGGCCCGGTCGACCGCTTCGCCCGGGTCGGGAGACACCCACAGTTCGGGATCGACCCGGGTGACGGCGACCCGGGCGGAACGGACCTTCTGCGCCGGGAGAATGCCGTGTTCGGCAATCCGGAACGTGTCCGACTCGTAGGCGGCGCCCTCGTACACCGCCTCCACCTCGGTCACCACCCCGTAGGTTGCGATTTCCCCGCGCTGCGGGACCGTGGTGCGGACCACGACGAGGTCGTCGAGTTGCAGGTATTCCTGCTCATCGAGCACCACTCTGAATTCCTGCGTGTTTGTGTGCTCGGTTCCGAGAACTCGCCCCACGCTCATGCCGCACCTTCCATCACTGCCTGCCGGATCGCACGATAGACGAGGCCTGCATCTCCGAAGCTGCGCCGGAGATGCCGTTCGAGGGCGGCGATCGGCACCAGGTTCTGCGGAGCGCGCGGATCCGTATGCAACGGTGGGGCGGTTCCCGGCAGCAACGCGGCGGCGATGTCTGCGAATCGCACCGCCGACGCGATCCCGAGAGATGCCGGCACCTCGCATCGAACGATTCCACTCCAGGTGTGCCCACCCGGTACCTCGGCCAGCCTCAGATACCACGAATAGCGTGCGTAGAGGTGGGCGTCCATCAAGAACAGCGGGGTGCGCTGACCCGCCTCGAGTCGCCCGACGATGGCCGATTCGTCGACACCGAGGTAGTTGACCCGGTGGGTCTTGATGAAACCGATCACGGACTGAGGCTTGAGGGCATTGATCGGCCCGTCCGCAATGACGAGGTGCCCCCGTGCGGCAAGATCGGCTGCGAGTTGGGCCTCGGCGTGTCGCATCTGGCCGTGGAGGTGGCGGACCAGTAGAGCGGGATCATCACCGGCAACCGAGACCGACTCGTATCGGAGCGCCCCGGCGACCGGGATGTCTGCCTCGCGGCCCGAGGCGAAAATCGCCAACCGCTCGAGGCGGACGTCTTCGATGGTGGACAGGACGCCGGACCGATCCCAGCGTGTGGCCCCGACCGCAACGGAACCGCACAGGCCTGCCACGGGACCGGAGGGCTCGTCGAGCGTGAGGCGCGCATCAACCCGACGGGTGCCGTCGACGAAGTCGACCACCGCCACATCGTCTGCCACCGATGGGTCGGCCGTTACCGGTCGCCACCCGGTCATTTCGACCGTGGGATCGATCACACCGGCCGCGGGCGCCAGCCCGGGATCGTGCTCGAGCGGTGTGCCGTAGTCGGGTGCCCAGGATTCGACGTAGATGCCAGCCATCGGGGCCGATCGTACCGCCCGCCAGGGACACAAAACCCGTCCGGCGCGCCCACCCCGGTCACATCCGGCCAGACGAGCACCGGGGTTCCTCGCAGGAGTAGTGCGTATGGCCGTTTCGGAATGGCACTCAGAGATCGGTGAACAACTGCCGATAGAGATGACGACGCCCCCCGGGGCGTCCGCGGTCTGGCGTCCCCCATCGCCAGAGCATCGAGGGCCGGACAAACCGGTCCTCGATCGCGCTCAGGGTGCCTCTTCAAGGGCGAGCACCCGTCCGTCGGCCGTCATCACGTAGATCTCACCAAGCCCATCGACACCGAACGAGGTCACCTGTCCGATCGGGCCACCGACTTCTGCAGTCCAGTCGAATGACTCGACTACCTGGCCGTCGACCACCCGGATCCCCCTCAGATATCCCCCGCAATAGTCCGAGTAGAGGTACGCCCCGGTCAGGCCAGGAATCCCGGGCCCCCGGTACACCACTCCCCCGGTGATCGAACAGGTCGAACTGTCACGGTGGCTCACCTCCAGCACCGGCGGCACCAGGCCCTCCGGATTGCAGGCGCCAGAGAAGCAGTGCAGCCCTTCCACGATCGGCCAGCCGAAATTCTGGCCCGGCTCCAACGGGGCAACGTCGACTTCTTCGTAGGTTCCCTGACCGACGTCGCCGATATAGAGCTGCCGGGTCGGTGCGTCGATCCAGAACCGCCACGGGTTGCGGAGCCCGATGGCCCACAGCTCAGGCAATCCGCCGTCGAATACGGACTCCTCCGGGAAGAGCAACGGGCCGTCGACGTCGAGTCGAAGCATCGCTCCCAGCGGAGTGGTCACATCCTGTCCATTGCGATAGCGATCGTTGGCTCCACCGCCGTCGCCAAGCGCCAGGTAGAGGAACCCATCGGGACCGAACTGCACCATCCCCCCGTTGTGGTTGGCGGCCGGCTGCGGTGTCGTGAAGATCACCGATTCGGACCGGGGATCGGCCCCCGCCAGCGGATCTGCCGCAAACGCCGAGAGCACGGTCGATCCGTCCCTTGCGGAGTAGTGGACAAACAGGCGGTCGTCGGAAGGAAACGACGGATGAAAGGCCATGCCGAGGAGTCCCTGCTCGCCCGAGTCACGCACCCGGTCGGCAATGTCGAGAAAGGGAGTGAACCCACCTCCCCCGGCAGAGCCAACCAGGACCCGGCCTTCTTTGAGCACAACGAAGATGCGCCCGTCACCGGGCGGTGCGGTCACGAGCACCGGAAAGCCGAGACCGGACGCCACCTCGTTGAGGGCGAGGCGCACATCGGTCAGGGGCAGCGGATCGTTCGACGTCACCCCGGAGGCGACCGTCGTCGACGTCGACGATCCGGGGCCCGTCGTTTCGGGTGGTGATGTCGGGGCGATTGGATCGAGGCTCGTGGTGGTCGAAGGCTCCGGCGGCGACCCGGGAGCGCTGGCAGGCGCCGTGCACGCCGCCGCTCCAACAGCCAGAAGCACGAGCAACACCCCGACGGTGCGACACCTCATGGCTGTCACGGTAACCCGGCGCAGATCGCTATCGGTAGGCGCCGCCGAAATCTCACACTTGTCCGACGCCGGTTCGTCGGCGCCTCTACGCTGATGCGCCGAGAGGAGGACCGTTGGCGACCATTGCGCGCAACGACAAACGAACGATCTTCGGTTGGGCCATGTACGACTGGGCCAATTCGGCCTATGCCACGACCTCCGGGGCCATCGTGGCGCCGTTCTTCACCGGGGTCATCGTCCCGGAAGAGGGCTACTGGGGCATGAGCGGCGGAACGATCTGGTCGTTCCTGGTGTCAAGCGGTGCTTTCGTGCTGTTTCTCATCATGCCCGTGCTCGGTGCGGTAGCCGATTTTTCGGCTTCCAAGCGGCTGTTCTTGCGGGCTTTCGCGTTCCTGGGCGCCCTCTTCACAATGGGCATCCTCTTCGTCCCGGTCGGAGCAGTGCCGCTGTTCCTGTTCGTCTTCCTCGTGAGCCAGGTCGGCTTTGTCGCGGCCAACGTGTTCTACGACGGGTTCCTGCCGATCATTTCCGACGAAGAGACCATCGACAAGGTGTCCTCCAGGGGTTTCGCGTACGGCTACATCGGCGGAGGTCTGTACGTGCTGCTGGCCTTCATCCTCATCATCCTCGCCGACGGCGGCACGATCTCGATGGAAGTCGAGACCGCCACACGGATCGGCATCTTCGGGGCAGGGGTGTGGTGGGTTCTGTTCACCGTCTATTCCCTCTCGAGGCTGCCGGAGCACGGTACGGCCAGCGAGATCCCGGCCGAGTATGCGAGCCGACCGAAACTGATCGCATATGCGACGATCGGCCTACGGCGGACCATCGCCACCGGCAAGAAACTGATCGGATTCAAACAAATCCTGCTGTTCGTCATCGCCTTCATGTTCTACAACGACGGCACCCAGACGGTGATCAACATCTCGGGCGCCTACGCAGAGGACACGCTCGGCCTCTCGATCCAGGAAGTCATCATCGCCTTCCTCATCGTCCAGTTCATTGCCTTCGGCGGGGCCTTCGGTTTCGGAATGATCGCCGAGCGGATCACCCCGAAACGGGCCATTCTCATCAACCTCGTCGTGTGGATGGGGCTGGCCTTCGGGGCCTACTTCCTGCCCGAAGGAGACCCGATCCCGTTCTACGGTCTCGCCGCCGTCGTCGGGTTCGTGCTGGGCGGGGTACAGGCCCTCTCCCGGAGCCTGTACGGAACGATGATCCCCGAAGAGGCGTCAGCCGAGTTCTACGGGTTCTTCTCCGTGTTCTCGAAGTTCTCGGCGATCTGGGGACCGCTGTTGTTTGGCCTCGTGAGCCGGGCGACCGGGTCGGGCAGGCCGGCCATCCTGTCGATCGTGGCCTTCTTCGTGATCGGATTCGTCTTGCTGTCCCGTGTCGACGTCGATGAGGCGCGACGGTCGCGCGACCAGTGGCATTTCGAAGGTGCCGAAGTCGTCTAGCGCCCAACTAGCATGGCCCCATCATGACCGACTCGCCCGACATCCCCGAGGACGACATCCCTGAGGACGACATTCCTGAGGACGACATCGTCGAAGCCGAAGTTGTCGCAGATCGGGACGTCGAAGTGACCCCGGCCGTCGTCGAAACCGACCCGGTGACGGTCCCCCGAACCGACCCGGCCGCCGCCTACAAGGGAGCGGGATTCCGCTGGTCGTTCGTGTTCGGCATCCTGCTGTCCGTCCTCGTGATCATCCTTGTCTTCCAGAATTTCGGGACGGTGCTGTTCAAGTTCCTGACGTGGCAGATCGAGGCCCCCCTGGCGGTCGTGATCCTCGGCAGCATCGTTGTTGCGGTGATCATCGACGAGCTCGTCGGTTTCGTCTGGCGTGCGCGCCGTCGACGTCTCCTGCGCGCCAAAGCCGAGCTGAAAGAGCTCAAACGCCAGGCCGCTCCGGAATCGACCTCCCGTTTTCGCCGGAACAAATGACCGAACGCCTGGTGGTGATCGGCGGAGACGCCGCCGGCATGTCCGGCTCCAGCCAGGCCAGGCGCCGACGGGGTCCGGACGATCTGCAGATCGATGTGTTCGAGAAGACCGGCTGGGTCAGCTATTCGGCCTGTGGCGAGCCCTATTTCATCGGAGGTGAGGTCACCGACCTCACCTCTCTCGTCGCCAGGACGCCAGAGCAGTTCGCAGCCCGGGACATCGCCGTGCACCTCGGTCATGAGGTCATGTCGATCGATACATCGGCCAGGACCGTGATCGTCCGTTCCGGGGGTACGGACCGGACCGAGAGCTACGACCAGCTGCTCTACACGACGGGCGCCGCTCCCCTCCGTCCGCCCATCGAGGGAATCGATCTGGTCGGCGTGCACACACTCAAGACCCTCGACGACGCCCTGGCCATCAAGAACGCGGCCGCGCAGGTCAGCGACGCGGTCATCGTGGGAGGCGGCTACATCGGGCTCGAAGTCGCCGAAGCATTTCATCACCTGGGCATCAACGTCACCATTGTCACCTCCGGCGATACCGTGCTCAATCGGACCCTGGACCCGGAGATGGGCGCTCTCGCCACGGACGCCATCCGGAAGAAGGGCATTCCCGTGATCACCGGCCGACGGGTCCGCTGCCTGCCGGACGACAGCGGCCGCGTCGGTGGGGTCTCGTGTGACGACGAACGCGTCGACGCCCAGCTCGTCATCCTGGCACTCGGGTTCGCCCCCGTCAGTGGTCTGGCCGCTGCCTCCGGCATTCCGCTCGGCCCGACCGGTGCGGTTGCCGTGGACGATCATCAACGCACGGCCATCGATGGGATCTGGGCAGCCGGAGACTGCGCCGAGGCACTGCACCGCGTGTCCCGGCAACCGGTCAATCTCCACCTCGGCACGGTCGCCAACAAACAGGGCAGGGTGGCCGGCATCAATCTGGGGGGCGGCGACGCGTCATTTCCCGGAGTTCTCGGAACGGCGATCACCAAGGTGCTCGACATCGAGATGGCTCGCACCGGCCTGACCGTCGACGAGGCCATTGCGGCAGGCTTCGACGCGGTGGCGGCCACCACGAGGTCCACCACCATGGCCGGCTATTGGCCCGCTTCGTCTCCGATGACACTGAAGGTCACCGCCGAGGTGGGTACGGGACGCCTGCTCGGTGCACAAATCGTGGGCGGGCCGACGGCGGGCAAGCGGGTTGACATCCTGGCGGCGGGCATCTGGGAGGCCACGTCGGGTCACGACTTCTCCATGATGGACCTCAGCTACGCCCCGCCTTTCTCCGGGGTCTGGGACCCCGTACTCGTCGCAGCCCGCAACGCGGCAGACGCAGCCATGTCCGGTGTGTGAGTGAGACCCGTTCGCGCCCTGGTCGCCTTCCTCACGATCGGCATGGCGGCGAGTGGCGCCTGCGCCACCCCGGCCGTGGCCCCATCGGACTCCTCGCCGTCGGACCCTGCCACCGCCCAATCCGATCCGGCTGCTCCCCATCCCGGCAGAGTGGGAACCGTGGTACACGTCTCGGACGGCGACTCCCTCGTCGTCTCGCTCGACGGGGAGGACGAACGGGTGCGACTGATCGGCGTCAACACCCCGGAGTCCGATGAGTGTTTCGGGTCGGAAGCCACCGCGATCCTCGCCGGACTCGTCAGCGATCGACAGGTGGCCGTCGTCACCGACATCGAACCCCTCGACCAATACGGCAGAATCCTTGCCTACGTCTACCTCGATGACGTGCTGATCAACGCAGAGATCGTTCGGAGGGGCGCAGCGTTGGCGCGGGCCTACGCCCCGAACGTCACCCTGCAGGACACCCTCGATGCGGCCGAACAACAGGCACAGTCGTCTCAGAGCGGCCTGTGGTCACCCACTGCATGCGGTTCCGGGGCCGTGTACGCCGGGGCGATTGTCATCGTGGACGTGAATGCCGATGCGCCTGGCCGCGACGATGAGAACCTCAACGGGGAAACGCTGACGATCGAGAACCAGAGTGCGGATCCGATCGACCTCGAGGGTTGGACGATCAAGGACGAATCGTCGGTCCACCGATACGCATTCGGGTCCATCACGATTGGGCCCGGACAGTCGATCGTGCTGTTCACAGGATGTGGCACGGACACGACATCGACGCTCTATTGGTGCGCGGCCACTCCCGTCTGGGACAATGCGGGTGACACGGCGTTCTTGCTCGAGCCGTCCGGCGCGATCGTCGATCTATTCGAGTACTGATCGGGCGGGTCACGCACAGATGGTATAGATAGGCCAACAGAAACCCTGGAGGGAAACATGGCATTCATGGACACGGTAAAGAGCTGGTTTGGAAAGGCCAAAGACGTAGCCTCAGAAGCGGCCGAAAAGGTCGAAGACGTGGCAGGCGACGCCTTCGAGAAGGCCAAGGACGTGGCCGGCGACCTCGGCGAGAAGGCCAAGGACGTGGCCGGCGACCTCGGCGAGAAGGCCAAGGACCTGGGCGACAAGGTCGAGGACATGACAGAAGGCGCTGTGGGCAAGGCCAAGGAAGCCGCCGCCGACGTCAAGGACAAGGTCGGCGGTATGGCCGATCGCGGCAAACAGCAAGCTGGCGAAGCCGCTGAGGGAGTCAAGGACGCCGCTTCAGACGCATCAGAAGCCGCCGGCGAAACCGTCTCGGACGCTGTCGCAGGAGCGACGGACGCGGCCGCAGAGGCAACCGAGGGCGCCGCGGATGCAGTAGGGGACGCGACCGACGAGGTCACAGGCGGCTGACCCGGAGGCCTGATCAATGAGCCATGAGGGCCCCCCGGGGCCCTCATCTCGTCCATCGTTCGATGACCACCGCTCCTGGTTCCGGCGACTAGGTTCCGGAGTGGAGGTGCAGACGATGAGCGACGTGGCCTATACCGCAACCGTGGACATCGAACGAGTGCGGGGGCCGATTCGCACGGCACGGGTACCGGGCCGATCGGAGCCGATCACGTTCGGCGTGCACGGCGCCATCGCCGAGCATTACGGCGTCGACGCCGACGAATTCCCCCCGGACACCACCACGATCGATTACGTGATCGCCGCGGCCGGCGGCTGACTGACGGGAACCCTCGGAGGCGCGCTGGAGGCGCGTGGCATCAAGGCATCAGGCGGAACACTCACGTCACAGACACGCGGCGAGGTCGAAAAGGACGGCAAGGTTCTCGTTATTCGTCGTATCCACGTGACCTACGCCCTGGCGGGCGTGGCCGAGGACCAGAGAGAAACGGCCATCCGGGTCCACGACTTCCATGCCCGCTTCTGTCCGGTGGCACGAAGCATCGAAGGCAGCATCGAGATTTCGACGGAACTCACCTTTCCGGAAGACACATGACCTCGCCGGCCGACCTCATTCGGGATGCCGCTCACGACGAATGGGCAGATCCGATCGCAACAACCCGGAAGGCAGTGGCGGCGTTGCTCGAGATGACGGATGGTGAGTGGGAAACCGAGGGTCTCGCCGCAGTGCAGATGCTGAGGACCCGCCGACCCGACTCTGCCCTCTTCCTGGCCGCCACCGAGGTGGCCCTCGAGCCGAACCACATGAGAGCTGCCGATGGCCTACGGGCCATGCTCACCAGGCTCGACGACACGACGTGGGCGGCCGAACTTGGACTCCGGGTCAGCCACTTCCCCTCCCTGGGGCTTCTGTCGCTCGGAACCACGACGATGGAAGTCGTCGCCGCCGCGCTCGACCTGGGAGGCTCGCGGGCGCAACTGTTCACCGACCGACTCGCCATCCGACGGGGGTTTCTCAGGTACGAGACGATCATCACGGTCGCGCCGCCCGAGGAGGCGTCCTGTCTCCTGTTGCCGGCCATCGCTCGACAGGACGATCGCATCTGGACGACGGTCAGGGCAGCGGACGCAGCGTTACGCGCCTCGACCGGCGGCCGCAGCATCGTCCCGGTCGTGCACCCGGCAGCAACCCTGTCGCCGTTGAACCGGCTCGCCTACCGGCCGGCTCCCAACATCGTGGATGTGGCCATCGCCAGTTGAGTCTGGCTAGGAAAGAAGCAGGGCGATTCGCTCGACGCCCTCAACCAGATCTGCGTCGCCCAGCGCGTAACTCATGCGCATATAGCCTGGCGCCCCGAATGCCTCCCCGGGTACCAGCGCCACCTGGGCCTCGTCCAGGATTGTCTTTGCCAGGTCGAGTGTGGTCGTCGGAGTGGTGCCACCGATCGTGCGACCGAGAACAGCTTCGAACGAAGGAAAGGCGTAGAAGGCCCCCTCGGGTTCCGGACACTCCACTCCCGGTATCTCGTTGAGCATCGAGACCATGAGGCGACGCCGTCTGTCGAAAGCATCCCGCATGTCATGGACGGCATCGAGCGGGCCGGACACCGCGGCCAGAGCGGCTCGCTGCGCGATATTGTCGACGTTCGACGTCGCGTGGGATTGGAGGTTGGTGGCGGCAGTGACCACGTCGGACGGGCCGATCATCCATCCGACCCGCCAACCGGTCATCGCGTAGGTCTTGGCGACCCCGTTGAGCACCACCCACTGCAAATCAGGGGTGCCGGCGATCGACGTGAACTCTGCAGATCCGTAGACGAGATGCTCGTAGATCTCATCGGTGACGATCCACAGGCCATGCCCGGCGGCCCATCGGCCGATCTCCTGGGTCTGCTCACGTCCGTACACGGCTCCGGTCGGATTGGACGGAGAAACGAAGATGAGCAGTTTTGTCCGGTCCGTTCGCGCCGCTTCCAACTGATCGACAGACGCCCGGAATCCGTTGGACTTGTCCGTGTGGACGACAACGGGCACCCCGCCCGCCAGACGAATCGCTTCGGGATACGTCACCCAGTACGGCGCCACCAGCAGGACCTCGTCGCCCGGGTCGACCAGGGTCGCCAGCGACTCGAACACGGCCATCTTGCCGCCGTTCGTCACCAGAACATTTGACGCCGAAACCTGGATTCCGGAATCTCGCTCTGTCTTGCGCGCTATCGCTTCTCTGAGTTCGGGCAAGCCGGCGGTCGGCGTGTACTTGTGGTTCTTCGGGTCCCGACACGCCAAGACGGCGGCCTCGACGATGTGATCCGGCGTTGGAAAGTCCGGCTCGCCGGCGCCAAAGCCGATGACGGGCAGCCCTTCCGCCCGCATGGCCTTTGCCTTGGCCGTGATGGCCAGGGT
>Ga0224512_10005185_pt1 | contig 10806 bp, 2 predicted proteins | sample SF_May12_sed_USG_4_FD_169103 | JGI IMG/M metagenome (GOLD analysis project Ga0224512, IMG submission 169103) | Sediment microbial communities from San Francisco Bay, California, United States - SF_May12_sed_USGS_13 | ecosystem: Environmental > Aquatic > Marine > Sediment | place: USA: California...
ATATGGCGATAAGGTTTCCGAGCCGGTTTTGGGCAACCTCTGGTCCACGAAACCACATTTAGTCGGCATCGCGTCGGTCGGCATCGTCAGGCCCGACCTGCGTGGGGACGATTCGCCGTCCTCGTCGCAGCAGCCTGAGCGCAATCGGCGTGCAACGAGCGATGCCGCCCATGTGGATGTTGCCGGCGAGCTGCCGCCCGTTTCCGAGTGGGACCACTAACCAGACTTCGGCTGGCTCCGATTATTGACCGGCACCCTCGGATGACGCGAAGTCCTGGATCAACCCGCGCTTCTAGTGTTCCATCCGAAGGTATGTCGCGGGACCGTCTAGGAACAGGGCCCGCGGTTCCTCAGACAGGTTCGCTCGCCTCGCCGCCGATCGCGAGCCAACGCTGGCCGGAAAGGCGCTCATGAAATCGATCCTTCGCCATGCTCTCGGGCGTCGCTCTCCATCGCCTCCATGGAACGACAAGGCGCCGGTGAGGGAGGAGCTTTTCGGCGTCGAGCGGCTTGAGCAGCACGCCAAAAGCCTCGCTGCCGCACAGCCGGTCACGACGAGACCGCCAGTCGTCCTGGCATTGCACACCCGGCTCAATGACAATGCCGGGGTGTTGCTTGCGGCCTATCGCGCGAGCGCAGCGGAGCTGGAGAGCGGCCGAGGTGTGGTTCCTGCTGCAGAGTGGCTGCTCGACAATTATCACCTTGTCGAGGAGCAGATCCGCGAGATTCGGGACGACCTGCCCCCCGGCTACTATCGCCAGCTGCCGAAACTGGCTGAGGGACCATTCGCCGGTTATCCGAGGGTATTCGGCCTTGCCTGGGCCTTCGTCGCCCACAGTGACAGCCACTTCGATCCCGAGATTTTGCGCCGGTTCATTGCAGCCTATCAGCGGGTTCAGCCCCTCACGATCGGCGAGTTGTGGGCTCTTGCGATTACGCTGCGCATTGTTCTCATCGAGAACCTGCGTCGGCTGGCGGACCAGATCACGGCCGGAGGAAGGGCGCGTGCAGATGCCGACGCGCTGGCCGACCGGCTTCTCGTATCAGGAGACGCCCGATCCGCGCTCGAAAGGGACATCTCCACGCGCTCATCTGGGATCTTGTCCGAAACTTTCGCCGCACAGCTCGCGAAGCGGCTCAGGGACCAGGATCCAATAACAACGCCGGCGCTCGGATGGCTTGATAAGCGGCTCAGACTTCAGGGCGCTTCAATAGATGAATTGGTGCAGCACGAGCAACGGAGCAAGGGCGCCTCCAACCTCACCGTGCGCAATATCATCACCAGTATGCGCCTGATCTCCGATATTGATTGGGCAGAGCTGTTCGAGAGCGTAAGCCTCGTCGATGAGCGGCTATGCGCGGCGAGCAACTTTGCCGTGATGGATTTTCCGACACGTAATCTGTACCGAAGCGCAATCGAACAATTGGCCCGCGGCTCGTCTTCCACGGAGCTCGAAGTCGCCGATCTTGCGCTGAACGCGTCCCACGCGGCGGCGGCCGGGGCGGTCAATCCAGCGGCGGCAGAGCGCGCCGGCGATCCCGGTTATCATCTGATCGCCGAGGGTCGGCGCGCACTCGAGCGAACGATCGGATTTCGGCCGCCTCCCCGCCTGCGGATCAACCGCTTCCACATCCGCCTCGGTGTTGGCGGCTATGTCGGCGAAATCCTGTTTGTCACCACGGGACTGTTGTTGCTCGCGCTTTGGGCACTTGCGACTCCCGGCCTTGCTGTCGGCTGGGTCGCGCTGTTTGCTCTGATCGGGTTCCTCCCGGCGACAGAGGTTGCGTCCGCGCTGGTCAACCGTGCAGTCACTTGGAGCTTTGGCGCGACGACCTTGCCGGGCCTTGCACTTACGGCGGGCATCCCGCCATCGCTTCGAACGATCGTCGCCGTGCCGACCCTGCTGACCAGCAAAGCCGATCTTCTGGAGCAAATTGAACGGCTGGAGGTCCACCACCTCGCCGGCGCCGGCGGCGATCTCACCTTTGCCCTGCTATCGGACGGTGTCGACGCGAACCAGGAGGTCCTCGAGGGCGATGCCCATCTTCTCGGCGTTGCCGCCGAGGCGATCGGACGCCTGAACCGCCGTTACGGGCCGGGCCCCGGCGGCAGCCGCTTCCTCCTGCTGCATCGGCACCGTGTCTTCAATGCGGGCGAGAATAAATGGATGGGATGGGAGCGCAAAAGAGGCAAGCTGCACGAACTCAACCGACTTCTGCGCGGCGCCACCGACACGACGTTCCTGCCCGTCGCGGCGCCCGCACAGCAGGTGCCGGCCGACGTGCGTTACGTAGTAACCCTCGATGCCGATACCAGGCTACCGAGAGACGCAGCGCTCCGGCTGATCGGCAAGATGGCCCATCCGCTCAATCAACCGAAATTCAGCGACGTCAAGCAGCGTGTCATCAGCGGCTACGCCATTCTGCAGCCGCGCGTCACTCCTTCGCTGCCGGTCGGCCGCGAGGGTTCATTCTATCAAAGGGTCTTCTCCAGCCCCGGCGGTATCGATCCCTATGCGGCGGCCGTCTCGGACGTCTACCAGGACCTCTTCGGTGAGGGATCCTATACCGGAAAAGGCATCTACGACGTCGATGCCTTCGAGGCAGCTCTCAACGGACGCATCCCCGAAAATGCCCTCCTTAGCCACGATCTCTTCGAGGGAGTTTTTGCGCGCGCCGGCCTCGCCTCTGACGTTGAGGTCGTCGAGGAATTCCCGTCCCGCTACGACGTTGCTGGCAAGCGCCAGCATCGCTGGACGCGTGGCGACTGGCAACTCCTTCCCTGGGTGTTCGGGCACCGAACGGGACCTCAAGCGGCTCCGTTTCTCGGCCGCTGGAAGATGCTGGACAATCTGAGGCGATCTCTGCTTGCGCCGTTCACTTTGATAGGCCTCGGCTTCAGCTGGCTGCTACCAATGCCTTCAGGTATGATAGGGGGCCTTCTTATCCTCGCCGCCATCGCGATCCCGGCATTCCTGCCGACCTGTTTTTCCGTGCTGCCGCATCGCGCTGGCACTCGTCTTCGCAATCACATTCGCATGCTTGTTGCCGACCTGAAGCTCGCGGCCGCGCAGACCCTTCTTTCGGTCGCGTTCCTCGCCGATCAAGCCTGGCGAATGGGCGACGCCATCGTGAGAACGCTGGTGCGGCTGTTCGCGACGCGCCGCCACCTGCTAGAATGGACGACGGCCGCGCAGTCGACGGGGAGTCCACGACTGGCTCTCCGCGGCTTCTATCGGCAGATGGCGGGTGGTACCTCGCTCGGACTTGTCATGGCTGCCGGCGCGATCGTATTCGCGCCGTCATCCTGGCCACTCGTCCTGCCCCTTGCACTGCTATGGCTGACAGCGCCGGCACTCGCCTTCTGGTCCAGCCGGACGCCGGCCGTCGCACCGAGGCTCTTGGTTTCAGATCCGGACGCGCGCGACTTGCGCCTCATCGCCCGTCGCACTTGGCGCTTCTTCGAGACATTCGTGACGCCGTTAGACAACATGCTGCCGCCGGACAATTTCCAGGAGGATCCAAAGCCGATCCTCGCGCACCGGACATCGCCAACCAACATGGGTCTATATCTGCTCTCCGCCATCGCTGCCCGCGACTTCGGCTGGGCCGGAACAACGGAGACCGTCGAGCGGCTGGAAGCGACATTCAGCTCGATGGAGAACCTCCCACGGTTAAAGGGCCATTTCTTCAACTGGTACGGGACAAAGGACTTGCATGCGCTCGAGCCCGCTTACGTCTCATCCGTCGATAGCGGAAATCTCGCTGGTCTTCTGATCGTGCTCGCCAACGCCTGCGAGGAGTGGATGGATGCCCCTCTTGCGCCGACTGCTCGGCTTGGCATGACGGACAATGTTCGGCTGATACGTGAAGCCATCGACACCCTGCCCGCGTCGAGCGGCGAGCATGGACGGCAGCTCGCCTCCATCCTTGAAGAGATCGAAGCCCAGTTGAATGGAGCGCAAGCGACCGAGACGCTGTTGCCGACGCTGCAACGACTTACTGAAAAGGCCACCGAGGCGGCTCAGGACGTCATATCCACAGTCGCAGACGACAGCTCCCCGGATCTGGTTTTCTGGATTGAGGCCCTGACCAAGGCCGTGGCCGAACATGGCCGTGACCGGCTCCAGATTGCCGATGCACCGGAAAACCTGAGGCACCGACTAAATTCGCTCGCCGACACGGCGCGCGAGATGGCACTTGCGATGGATTTCGCGTTTCTCCTCGATCCTGAGCGGAAACTGCTGTCGATCGGCTATTCCCTAACCGACAATAGCCTCGATCCAAGCTGCTACGATCTGCTCGCTTCGGAAGCACGACTCGCCAGCCTCTTTGCTGTCGCGAAGGGAGACGTTGCGACACGGCATTGGTTTCACCTCGGCCGGGCAGCGACACCTCTCGGGAGCGGATCGGCGCTGATCTCCTGGTCCGGATCCATGTTTGAGTATCTGATGCCGTCGCTGGTGATGCGCGCGCCGGTCGGCAGCCTGCTCGAGCAAACCAACCGTCTAGCGGTGGAGCGGCAGCAGTCTTACGGACAATCGTTGGGCATTCCCTGGGGTATTTCGGAGTCCGCTTATAACGCTCGCGACATGGAATTCACATACCAGTATTCCAACTTCGGCGTTCCCGGTCTCGGCCTGAAGCGCGGCCTCTCCGAAAATGTGGTGATTGCACCCTATGCAACGGGTCTTGCGGCGATGGTGGACCCGCACGGCGCACGACGGAACTACACTCGCCTTGCCGAGATCGGAGCGGCCGGCCGCTACGGCTTCTACGAGGCCCTCGATTTCACCCGATCGCGACTTCCTGATAACGAGGACGTCGCGATCGTACGCACCTTCATGACCCATCACCAGGGCATGACCATCGTTGCCATCGCGAACACCCTGCATGATGGTCAGATGCGCGCCCGGTTCCATCGCGAGCCGATGATCCAAGCCAGTGAGCTCCTGCTTCAAGAACGCATGCCCCGCGACGTCGCCGTTGCGCATCCGCGGGCCGAAGAGGTGAAGGCTTCCGCGCTCGAGGCCCGTGCCCAGGCTCCGACGGTGCGCCGGTTCACGGCGTTGGCCAGCGGCGCCCCAACAACGCATTTGCTGTCGAACGGCCGCTACACGGTGATGCTGACCGCCGCGGGGTCGGGCTATAGCCTCTGGCGCGATATTGCCGTGACACGATGGCGGGAGGACACGACCCGCGACGACTGGGGCTCCTTCATCTTCCTGCGGGATACGCGGAACGGAAACGTCTGGTCTGCTGGCGCGCAGCCGGTCGGAAGCGATGCGGCATACAACGAAGTCGTCTTTGGGGAGGATCACGCAGAATTCATCCACCGCGATGGCACGTTGACGACCACTATGGACGTTCTCGTCTCCGGGGAGGATGACGGCGAGGTTCGCCGCGTATCGCTGACCAACAGCGGACGCGATCCGCGTGAGATCGAGCTCACATCCTACGCTGAAGTGGTCTTGACGACGCCGGCCGCCGATAACGCGCATCCGGCTTTCGCCAAAATGTTCGTCCAAACCGAGCATCTCGCCGAATTCGGTGCGCTCATCGCGACACGCAGACCCCGCTCGCACGACGAGCCACGGGTATGGGCCGCCCATTTCGCCGTCGTGGAGGGCGAGATCGTCGCCGAACCGCAATACGAGTCCGACCGGGCCCGTTTCGTGGGCCGGAGCCGCGCTGTCGGCGCGGCTGCCGCCATGGTGGATGGCCGGCCGCTATCGAACACAACCGGGACCGTCCTCGACCCGGTCTTCTCACTCAGGTATCGCGTGGTGATTCCGTCCGGTAAGGTCGCGCGGGTCGCCTTCTGGACCGTTGTCGCGTCGTCACGGGCCGAGCTTCTGGATCTCGTCGACAAACACCATGATCGCAGCGCGTTCGACCGGGCGAAGACCCTTGCGTGGACCCAGGCCCGGGTCCAGCTTCGCCATCTCGATGTCGAGGCGGAGGAGGCCGCGGACTTTCAGCGACTGGCTGCACCGATCCTGTACGTCGACCCACGCTTCAGGTCGCCCTCAGAGGCGATCATCCGCGGGGCGGGTTCCCAATCAGGGCTGTGGCCGCACGGCATTTCCGGCGACTTGCCGATCGTTCTCCTGCGTATCGACGATATCGCGGACATCGCCCAGGTTCGCCAGCTGCTGCGCGCCCACGAATATTGGCGCATGAAACGCCTCGACGTTGACCTTGTCATCGTCAACGAGCATGCATCCTCCTACCTGCAGGATCTTCAGATCGCGATCGAGACCGCCGTGCGGAGCAGTCAATCGCGGCCGCGTTTCGGCGAAGAGCTCGCGCAGGGCGCGGTCCACGCGCTGCGCGCCGACCTGATGAGCGGCGTAGCCCGAGCCTTGCTTCGATCAGCCGCCCGTGTCGCGCTGATCGCCCGCCGCGGGCCCATCGCAGACCAACTCGCCCTTCTGCCGCAGTCGCCGATCGGGCCATCGCCAGTCCGTGGCCCGACGCCTCCGATGCCGGCACAGCGGCTGTCACCGGCGCGTGCGCCGCCGGATCTTGAGTTCTTCAACGGCCTTGGTGGATTCGGCAAGGACGGCCGGGAGTATGTGACGATCCTCGATGGTGGCCATGCGACGCCTGCGCCGTGGATCAACGTGATTGCCAATCCCGGCTTCGGCTTCCAGGTGGCGGCGGAGGGGAGCGGCTACACCTGGGCTGGAAACAGTCGCGAGAACCAGCTCACGCCGTGGTCGAACGATCCGGTTGGAGACCCGAGCGGCGAGGCGATCTACGTTCGCGACGAAGAGACCTTCGATCTCTGGAGTGCAACGGCGCAGCCGATCCGGGACGGCGGAACCTACACTGCTCGCCACGGTCACGGCTACAGCCGCTTTGAGCATCAGGCGAACGGCATCGCGCTCGAATTGCTGCAATACGTGCCGCTTGCCGACCCGATCAAGATTTCACGCCTGACCCTTCAAAACCTCTCGGGAAGGCCCCGCCGGCTATCGGTCACGGCATATGCGGAGTGGGTCCTCGGCACGTCCCGTGGCGCTTCGGCTCCGTTTATCGCGACGGAGATCGATCGGACAACCGGCGCGATGCTGGCCCGCAATCCCTGGAGCATCGCGTTCTCCGGCCGCGTCGCCTTCGCCGATCTCGGCGGCCGACAGTCGGCCTGGACAGCGGATCGCACAGAGTTTCTTGGCCGCAATGGCGGACCTGCGGCGCCCGCGGCACTCATCGGAAAGACACCTCTGTCCGGGACGACCGGCGCCGGAATCGATCCTTGCGCAGCCTTGCAGAGCGTCGTGGAGCTCGGCGCGGGCGAGACGATCGAAGTCGTCTCCTTTGTCGGACAATGCGGGTCAGCCAAAGAGGCCCGGGCGCTGATCGCCCGCTATCGAGAGACCGATCTCGACGCCGTCTTCGAGGAGGTGACAGACCACTGGGAGACGTTGCTCGGAACGGTTCAGGTCAAGACGCCCGACCGCGCGATGGACATCATGCTGAACGGCTGGCTGCTCTATCAGACTCTCGCCTGCCGGATCTGGGCGCGCTCGGCCTTCTATCAGGCAAGTGGTGCCTACGGCTTCCGCGACCAGCTTCAGGACGGCATGGCGTTGACATTCGCCAAGCCGGAAGAGGCGCGAAGCCATCTCCTGCGCGCCGCCGCCCGGCAGTTCGTCGAAGGCGATGTCCAGCACTGGTGGCTGCCCCATTCCGGGCAGGGGGTGCGAACGCGGATCTCGGACGACCGTGTCTGGCTCGCCTTCGCGACCGCCACCTACATCGCCTGTTCGGATGACGCCGCGATTCTGGATGAGATTGTGCCGTTTCTCGAAGGTCCTACCTTGAGGCCCGGCGAGCACGACGCCTTCTTCCAACCGATGGTCGCGGACGAATCGGCTTCGCTGTTCGAACACTGTGCTCGCGGCCTCGACCAGTGCCTCGAACTCACCGGCGAACACGGCTTGCCGCTCATTGGCACCGGCGACTGGAACGACGGCATGAGCCGGGTCGGCGAGGGCGGCAAGGGCGAAAGCGTGTGGCTCGGCTGGCTGCTGGTGCGGACCATCGCGCTCTTCGCGCCGCTGGCGAAAGGCCGCGACGCCGACCGTGCCCGACGCTGGTGCGCTCATGCGGCCTCATTGCGCGAGGCGCTCGAGCGGGAGGCCTGGGATGGTGAATGGTACCGTCGCGCGACTTTCGATGACGGAACCTGGCTCGGCTCGAAGACGAGCGAGGAATGCCGGATCGATTCTATTGCTCAGTCCTGGGCCGTGTTGTCGGGCGCCGCCGACCCCAAGCGCGCCGCTGAGGCGATGGCGTCCCTGGAGAGGCACCTGATCCGCCGTGACGACGGATTGGCCCTGCTATTCTCGCCGCCCTTCGACAAGACACCTCTCGATCCCGGCTACATCAGCGGCTATCCGCCTGGCCTGCGCGAAAATGGCGGGCAATACAGCCACGCCGCCATGTGGGCAATCCTTGCGTTTGCGAAGCTCGGTGCGGGCGAGAAGGCCAGCGAGCTTTTCGCATTGCTCAACCCAATCAACCATGCCCGCACGCCCGAGGAAGTCGAACGCTACAAGGTCGAGCCCTACGTCGTCGCCGCCGACGTCTATTCTGTCTCGCCTCACGCCGGGCGCGGGGGATGGACCTGGTACACGGGCGCGGCCGGGTGGATGTACCGTGCCGGTGTCGAGGGCATTCTGGGTATCCGCCGCGAGGGTGCTTTTCTTGTCGTCGATCCCTGCATTCCAGCCGCATGGCCGGGATTTGAAGCCACGGTGAACGTGGGATCGACCCAGTACGATATCCGCGTGGAGACGCCATCGCATTGTCGTCGCGACATCTCGCACGCCCTCCTCGATGGCTCGCGTCTCGACTGTGCCGAAGGGCGCGTCCGCGTCCCTCTAGACGGCGGGGCGCACATGCTGTTGATCGGCGTGGAACAAGCGCTGACTCACATCTGAGGCTGTGGGGTCGAATGTCCGGTCGGTCTCGGACGGGAGCTTGTCCCTTCTAATTATTCGATCCGGGATTGATCGAGAGTGGGACCGATTTCCTTGGCAGGCTTGTCACTTGTCACAGGGCCACATTATCGACTGAGGACAACCCGGTCACCTATGGTCGGCGGCTTCAGAAAGGCGGAACGATTGTCAGTATATGAATGGGAGCGATTTGCCGTGTGGCGGCCAATGGGCCGCGCCGTAGGGGATGAGACGGGGGGCGCCGTTCAGGCCGCGAGTCGTTCGTAGCGATGATGCAGGCCGCCGACTTGTGGGAAAGCGATGACCTTGCCCGCATCAGGCGGATGGACCGGACGTGGTTTCGGGCAGTCCTTCTCAAGCGACAAGTGAGTTCGGGATCGATGGTAATAGTCAAAATACGATGACAGGATCCGCCGCAAATGCCGTTCACTCAGGACAATGACGTGATCGAGGCATTCACGCCGGATCGTACCGATGACGCGTTCCGCGTACGCGTTCTGCCAAGGTGATCTGGGGGCGGTGAGAACCTCGTTGATCGCCATGGCCTGAAGCCGCGAGCGGAAGACGGCACCGTAGGACCCATCTCGATCCCGGATCAGATACCGCGGCGCGGTCTCCCATGGAAAGGCTTCCCGGATCTGCTGCGAGGCCCATAGCGATGTGGGGTGCGCGGTTACGCCGAAATGCACGATGTGACGGCGCTCGTGGTGCAGGACGATGAACACGAACAAGAGCCGAAACGTGGCAGTCGGCACGACGAAGAAATCGACAGACGCCAGACAGCCCACATGGTTCCGAAGGAATATCCGCCAGGTCTGCGATGGCGGCTTCGGGTGCCGGATCATGTACCTGGAGACAGCGGCCTGACTGATCTCGATTCCAAGCTTGAGAAGTTCGCCGTGGATGCGCGGTGCGCCCCACAGCGGGTTCTCCCGCGTCATGCGCCGGATCAGTGTCCTGACCTCCGCAGGGACTGGCGGGCGGCCTCGCCGCCGTGGGCGTGATTTCCAAGCCCAGAAGGCACGAAAGCCCTTGTGGTGCCAAGCAATCACCGTCTCCGGCTTGACGATGACCACCGCATCAAGACAACGAGGCCAGAGGCGATACAATAAGAGCCAAAGAATTCGGTCCACTCGCGTGAGTCGAACCCGAGCAGGGCGGGTGCGTTGGAGAACTTCCAGCTGATGACGCAGGACGATGACCTCGAGCTGTAGCGCGGCTCGGCTTCGGAAGTTGCTGAGAACGCCATCGAGGAGATAAAGCAGGATCTTTCGCATGGCCCGACGCTACGGGACGTCGCCGCGAAAGACTAGGGATTCTGCGCCGGATGGAATTAATAGAAGGGACACCTTTGTGAGCAAATACAAAGACTTAATGGCGGTGCTGTCAGTCTAATGCGAACCAGTCTCGAAAGTGCGCGAGGTCAGGGGTCTCAGGCCGCAAGCTGACGCCATTCGGCCAGAGCGGCAGATCGGTTTTGCCTGAAGATATCGCGGCGGTTTAGGTGACGGTCCTGGTTGAAATGATTGTGGATCGAGGCGTGAGTGGAAGCGAACTTCTGCAGGGTCTTGATGTCCCTGAACCTGGCCATCGCTCCTTCTCGTCGTCGAAACGGCTGGTGTGAGTTTTCGGCCCGGTTATTGAGCCAACGTCCACATTCCTGACGCTCCACGATTCCAATCGCTTTCATCGCGGCTCCGTAAGATCGGAGCCGGTCCGTCACCATTGCCTTTGGTCGGCCATAACGTTTCATCGCGCGCTTCAGAAACTTGAGTGCAGCCCTGCGGTCCCGGCGCTTCGTGGCGAAAACTTCGAGCACCTCGCCCTCGTGATCCAC
>Ga0224512_10005186_pt1 | contig 10806 bp, 12 predicted proteins | sample SF_May12_sed_USG_4_FD_169103 | JGI IMG/M metagenome (GOLD analysis project Ga0224512, IMG submission 169103) | Sediment microbial communities from San Francisco Bay, California, United States - SF_May12_sed_USGS_13 | ecosystem: Environmental > Aquatic > Marine > Sediment | place: USA...
TCGGGAAGCTGGATTGGCGGAACGGCCAACATGGTGGCCATCGCCGAGAGCGTCGGCACACCGGAGTCGGCATTCGGACCGATCATCGTGGTCGATACCGTGGTCGGCTACGGCTGGATGGGGGTGCTGCTGATGTTCGCGGGATGGCAGCACCGCTTCGATAGCCGGACCGGAGCCGATACGTCGGCGATCGAAGCGACGAACACACGCCTCGCGGCGATCGAGCGCGACCGGCACCCGACGACGCTCCGCGACGCCGCGGTCATGATCGGCATGGGCATGGCCGCCTCGGTCGGCGCCTTTCAACTCGCGCAAACCAACCTCTTCCCCGCCCTCGGGGACCCCACGATCATCAGCAAGACGACCTGGGCCATCCTCATCGTCGTGACGGGGGGACTCGCGCTCTCGTTCACCCCGCTGCGTGAATACGAGAAGGTCGGAGCGTCGCACCTGGGATACACAGCCCTCTACCTGCTCCTCGCCGGGATCGGAGCGCAGGCGGACCTCCGTGCCGTCGCGCAGGCACCACTCTACTTGGCTGCCGGTGCGGTATGGATCGCGATCCACGTCGCCGTACTCCTGGTCGCCGCCCGTGTCGTGCGGGCACCGCTCTTCTTCGTCGCTACAGGAAGCATGGCGAACATCGGAGGCGCGGCTTCGGCCCCGGTGGTGGCGGGCGTCTATCATCCGGCGATGGCTCCCGTGGGCCTCCTCATGGCGGTCGCCGGATACATCTTGGGGATCTACGGGGCGCTCGTTTGTGCGTGGCTCCTCGGAATCGTCGGTACCTGATCGGCCGGGGGCAGATGCGGAGCCGGGACCTTCGCGCGTACTTTGCATCTCCCCGGACAGGACGCTCAGGAGGAGACGATGGCCAGCAAGTCGAAGAAGAGAGACGACGACAAGCTCGAGAAGCTCAAGCGCAAGCTCGAGCGCGATCGTGAGGAGGCCAAGACCGCGCGGAAGGAGGCTCAGCGCGCGGAGAAGAAGCTCAAGGACGAGCTCAAGGAGCGCCTCAAGGAGGAGCGGGCGAAGGCGAAGACCGCGATCGAAGTCGAGAAGGACCGGCGGAAGAAGGCCGAGGACGAGGCTAAGAGTGCCCGCAGAGAGGTCGCGAAGATGGCCGACAAGGTCCAGAGGCTCGAGGCGGCCGCAGCCCGCGGGAAGCGCAGGAAGAAGGTCACGCGTAAGGTCGTGCGGACGACGGCCAAGGCCGCTGGGAAACAGGCAGCGAAGACCGCTCGCAAGAAGGCGGTGAAGGCCAGCAAGACCGCCGCGCGGCGCGCCGCCGAGACGGCCAAGAGGGCCGCCATCGTGGCGAAGGGCGTGAAGGCCGGCGCGATCGCGGCGAAGAAGGAGTTCGACGAGGGCCGCGAAGCAGCCCAGGCAGCAACGAACGGCGTTCCCGCGAAGAGAGCGACGACCACCACCGGAGAGAAGAAGACGACCACGACGAAGAAGAAATCGGCCACCACCAGGAAGAAGAAGACGCCGACGAAAGCGAAGGCGCCGACAACGAAGCCGACTACGAAGAAGAAGCCGGCGCGCGCGGCGAAGACGAGTACGACCGTGAGGAAGAAGGCGGGCGGCACGAAGAAGGCCGCCGCCAAGCGGACGGCGCCGAAGGCCGGCGGCGCAAAGAAGCGGCCTCCGAAGACGTCGGCCTGAATGCCCGTTCGACCTCGAGAACGACGATCACTCCAGATCCAGGTACGTCCTCTGATGCGACTCCTCCTCCTCGTGGCGTTTGCCGCCACCCCGTGGACAACCGGCATCCCGCTCGCGGCCCAATCGGGACCGGACGTGGCCCGCGCGTACCGTGAGTCCAATGAGGCCAGTATCCTCCGAGACTTCGCGGAGCTGCTCAGCTATCCCAACCGTGCCTTCACACCCGAGATCCGGGAGGCGGCGCTCTACATCAGAGACGAGATGCGTGCGGCCGGGGTCGACACGCGGTTGGTCGAAATCGAGGGTGCGTCGCCGCTGGTGCTCGGTGTGCTCGAAGTCCCGGGTGCGACCCGGACGCTCGGGATCTATGTGCACTACGATGGGCAACCGGTGGACCCGAACAATTGGACGCACGACCCGTTCGAGCCGACCCTCTACTCGGCCGCGATGGAGTACGGGGGCGGGCCCATCGACATGCCGGACGCGGGGGAGCCGGTCGACCCGGAGTGGAGGCTCTACGCCCGGTCGGCCGGAGACGACAAGGCGCCGATCGCGGCGATCCTTCCGGTGCTCCAGGCCTTCCAGGGGGAGGGCATCACCCCGACGTCGAACCTGATCTTCATGTTCGACGGCGAGGAAGAGGCGGGTTCCCGCAACCTAGGCGCTTACATGGAAAGGGAGCGTGCGGTCCTCGACCAGGTCGATATCTGGCTCTTCTTCGACGGACCCGCCCACGCGAGCGGAAGACCCCAGCTGACGTTCGGTGTGAGAGGCTCGTTCGGAATGGAGGTCACGGTCTACGGAGCGACGCGAAACCTCCACTCGGGCCACTACGGCAACTGGGCACCAGACACGGGCAACGTCATGGCCCACCTCCTGGCGTCGATGAAGGACGAGGACGGCCACGTGACGATCGACGGGTGGTACGACACCTTCGATCCGATCGGACCCGAAGAGCGCGCGGCGCTCGAGGCGATGCCGGACTGGGACGCCGAGCTCAAGCGTGAGCTGGGCCTCGCGTGGACCGAGGGCGAGCCGGAGACGCTGCCGGAGCGCCTCCTGGTCCCGGCGCTCAATGTACGCGGCCTGACGAGTGGCAACACCGGAGCGCTCGCTCGCAACGTGATCCCCAACGAGGCCGTGGCCGCCCTGGGTATTCGCATGGTGAAAGGCAATACGGTGGCGCAGCTCCGGGCGCTCATCGTCGACCATATCCGCGGCCAGGGCTTTCACGTCGTCGACGAAGATCCGGACATGGAGACCCGCCTCCGTTACCCGCGGATCGCGAAGGTCACGGGTGGGGCGGGTGGTTCGATCGCATCCCGCACGTCGATGGCCGACCCGTTGGCGCAGAGCGTAATGGCAGCGGCTTCGAACGCGGCCGATCGTGCGTTCGGTGAAGGAGCGCTGGTCGTCGCGCCCGGCATGGGGGGGACACTTCCGCTGTATCTCTTCACCGACGTGGCCGGCAAGCCGGCAGTGGTCGTGCCGGTCGCCAACCACGATAACAACCAGCACGCCCCCGACGAGAACCTGAGGGTGGCGAACCTCTGGTACGCGATCGATCTGTACGCCTCACTGATGACGATGCCCGAGACGATCTTCTAGCGAGGTCGCTCGGGCATCAGGACGAGCGGACCGTGGACCGCTCGCTGGACAGCCTGCCTACGAGACCCCGAGCTGGAAGTTGATTAGCAGCTTGTGGAGCTCGGTGCTGTCCTTGAGCGGGATGCGCCAGTTCACCTGAACCTTGGCGGGTCCTGTCGGCCAGACGTTGAAGCCGAGGAGGAGTACGTCGTCGGCGTCCGCGCCGGGCGCCGTGTATCGGTCCCATCGAATGAGCGCCTGTCGGTTCTCCGCCAGCATGTAGCCAAAAGTGATGAAGAGCCCGTCCGCATCTACGTCCAAGACGCCAAAGTCGGGATCCCAGTCGCCGCGGATGTACTCGCCTTTGAGCGTCACGTCACCGGACTGGAAGCGAGCGTCGAACCCGTAGATCAGGCCGTCTCCTGAAAACGTCGGGCCCAGCGCGCGGGCGCCGATCGCGTCTTCGCGCCCACCGGCCAGATGCGCCGACACGTCGAGCATGCCGCTGCCGAGCTCGAAGCCCGAGCCCTGGAGGCGGACCACGCCGATCAGCGACTCATCGGCCGTCGCGCTTGTGGCGCCCGTGAACCCTCCTGCGACAAGGTCCACATGCTCGTTGAGTCGTGTCTCTACCTGCACGCCGACCTGGCGATTCGGGGCGAGTGCGTTTACCACCCTCGACCGGTCTACGAAGTCGAGCACACCGACGTAATCGAGGAGCTCCTGACTGAAGGGGGTCTTAAAGCGCCCGGCCGACACGACGAATTCGGGCCCCGGCGACCAAGAGACCTGCGCGTCGAGAAGGGTGGACGTCGACGCGTGATTCGTTTGAATGCGATAGCTGAATCCGCCGTCCAGACGCCCGTAGAGCCGAAGGCGAGCCTGGTCGACCCGGACGCGCGCAGGGTCACCGTCGACGCCGGGGTCGACCACCGCCCGCAGCAGGAATCCGAGCGTCATGCCTTCGCTGCTGAAGCGTTGACGAAGTGCATCGACGATCGGCTCTGGTCGCTGCTGCGCCTCCAAGGATGCCCCTGACACGAGGCCGAATAGCGCCGAAGCCAGCACGATGAACGAGCGCGCGCCGAGGCGCGAAAGGGAAGTCCACGACATCGATCGGTTCCCGGTGAGGGTGTATTTCGAGCCTCGATAAAATAACCGCGATGGGCCCCGAGCCGGTCCGACCCTGGCCGAGGATCGCACACCGGCCGATATTCGGTCTGGTCCTTGTGAACCCCAACGAGAAGAATCCATGCGTAGAGCCATCTGCGCCATGCTTCTCGCGGGAGCGTTCGCGATGGGCGCGCCGGTCGACGCTGGCGCTCAGGACAGCGGCCTCCTGGCCGTCGGCGAGTTGGCCCCCGACTTCGCGCTTCCCGGCGCGACCCGGTACGGGGTGCTCGAGGAGCCAGTACACCTGAGCGATTACCGCGGCGAGACGGTCGTCCTCGCGTTCTTCTTCCGCGTGCGAACGCGTGGCTGAACGATTCAAATGAGAGCGTACCGTGATCAGTACGCAAGCCTGTTCAACAGCGGACAGAACGTCGTCGTCATGGGCATCTCCAACGATCCGGTCGGAGAGTTGGGGTCATGGCTCCATGACGAGGATTTCCCCTTTCTCTTCGCCAGCGACGCCGACAACGACGGGGCCACATACGCCGCCTTCGGGGGCGGTCTGCGCGACAACAACATGGTCGACAGCAGAGCCGTGATCGTGGTCGGGCCCGACGGCCGGATCGCAGGAGTCATCGAAGCGTTCAACCAGAACGATCCAATGGCGTACGAGGAGCTCGGTGAGATCGTGGACCGGGTCACCCCGGAGCCGGAAGGCGACTGACTCGAGCTGACGGACACTGGCGGGACCGGCGTTGCCGGCCACGCCTGCAAGAGACGAGGCCCGGGGCGGTGGTTCCGCTCCGGGCCTCGTTTCACAGGGGCCTTCACCATCGCGGGCGGGTCAACGCTGTAGCAGGGACTCCGCCGCACGGAGCAAGTCCTGGTCGGTGCCGACACCCGTGTACGCGACCTTCCCATCGGCGTCGAGCATGACGACGATCGACGTCGTCGAAGCGTTGTAGGCTCTCACCGCGGCGCCTCGCGCGTCGTAGAGGAAGGGATAGCCGGGATCGTGATCTTCGAGATGGCGCCGGACCCGGCGCACGCTCTGCGAAACGCCGACGGCCACCGCGACGACGTTGACCTCGCTTCCGTACCGCGCCTGGAGCTGGTCGAACTGAGGCTGAAGTGCCTCGCACTGCTCGCACCAAGTCGCCCAGAATTCGATCACGGTCGGCTTGCCGGCTTCGACGTAGTCGAGTAGCTGGACGGTGTTTCCCTCGAGGTCCTGCAGCTCCGCGCCCGGTCCGGGCGTTCCGAGCGCCAGAGACACGCCGCCCGATTGGGCGGAGAGGGCCGGAGGAGACAGGGCGAGCGCCAAGATCGCAGCACCAAAACCGAGCGTCGTGAGCTTCTTCATGCCTACCTCGAGAGATCCGCGCGGCGCCGAGGGCGCTACATGTTGTATCCGGTCTGGATGAAGTAGTACTCCGCCATCGCCAACATGATCACTGCCGCGATCCGCTTGACCCAGACCATCCACATTCCTGAACGCGGCAGAAGCGCGATGGTTCCCGAGAACAGGCCGACTGCGACGAGAAGTGACGTCATCCCCAGCGAGAAGACGAAGAGATAAGCGAACCCCATGAGCCCCGCTTGCGTCGCCGCGACCCAGGTGAGCACGACCGCAAACGCGGGCGCACCGCACGGCGCCGCAACGACCCCCGACATGGCGCCCATGACGAAGACCGCACCGTAGGACCCGCCTTCGGTCTCGCTCGCCCTCTGCAGGAGCTTCTTCGGCACCGGCACCGGAAGCACGTCCAGCATGGCGAGGGCGAAGAGCAGGAGCAGATTGCCGATCGCGAAGAGCGCCCAGGGGTTCGCGCTCACCGAGCCGAAGAGCTGTCCAGTGACGCCCGCGATGGCGCCGAGCGTCGCGTACAGCATGGCCAACCCGACCGCGTAGGTCAGCGTGAGCCCGACGGTGCGGGCCTTGGTCTGATCTTCGCGCGCCGTGCCTGCGATCACCGCGCTCGTGATCGGGATCATTGGGTACACGCACGGCGTGAGGCTGGTCAGTACCCCCGCCCCGAACATGAATCCCATGGCGAGGAGGGGGCTGCTGGAGAGGGCCTCCGAGAGCCCACCGGCCGGTTCGATCTGGAGCAGCGAGAGCGCGATCACGCAGGAACAATGACGCGGGGCCGGTCCGGTTCCAACCCCCTCAGGCTGCTTGGCACTGCGTCGGGGCTTTCGCGATCTTCCGCTTCACCCGCCCCGAACCTTGAACGGTCTCCTCATGGATCCAACCGAATCCAAGCCAATCCAGCGGCCGAGCCGCTTCGCGACCCGCATGGCCTCGGGCATTTTCGCCTTGGTCCCGATCGTCATCACCTTCGCCGTCTTGCGCTTCGTCTTCAACGCCTCGGCCGGCATCCTCCTCCCGATCATCGATTCCGCGGTCGGTGATTGGCCGACCGTCGCGCGCGCCGCCTTGGCGCTCGGCATCCTCCTCCTGGGGATCTACCTGCTGGGAGAAATCACGGCCCACGTGGTCGGACGACGGGTCTTGGCGGTCGCCGAGGCGGTCGTGCTGCGCCTCCCCTTCGTCAAGGTCATCTACTCGATCTCGAAGCAAGTCGCCAACGCTTTTCAGGGCCAGGGCGCGAAGGCGTTCAAGTCCGTCGTGTACGTCGACTTCCCCCACCCGGGGCTGAAGTCTGTGGCCTTCGTGACCTCCGACTTCGAAAAAGCCGACGGTACGTCGTGGAGCACGATCTTCGTGCCGACGACCCCGAACCCCACGACCGGCTTCCTGCAAATCGTGCGTCGTGACGCTCTCGAGCGCACCAACCTCTCGGTCGAAGAGGGCATCAAGATGATCATGTCCCTCGGCGTGCTCCGGTCGGAGCACCGTGCGATGACGACCGCCCCCGCACCGGCGGTCCCGGCCGAGGAGCTGTGAGGGAATGAAGGGGCGAAAGGCAGTCGCCATCCTCGCTACGCTCTGGTGTTGCGGTGGATCGGAGCCGGCGGCGGTGTCCGTCGGCCCGATCGAATACAGCGAGGGCCAGCTCCTCGGGCTCTCCGTGGCCCGCCGGGCATCGCTCGCCGAGTTGACCGCCTTCGGGCTCGCGGTCGCCGACTCGTCCACGGCAGCGCTGGGCGCCCCGCTCGTCGAGCGTTGGATTGACGATCGGAGACTGGAGATCCTGGCCGCCGAGCTCCTCCTGGAACAGGCCGGCGTCGAAGACGACGTCCTCGAGGCGCGTTATCTGACCACTCCGAGGTGGGAGCTGACCGTGCGCCACATTCTGTTCTTCAGTGAGCGATGGCGCTCCGCACCGCACCGGGAAGCCGCCCTCGCGAAGGCCGAGCGCGCGCTCGAGTCGGTCCGGGCGGGTGCCGACTTCGCGTCGACCGCGGCGGCGCTGTCCGAAGAACCCGGTGCCGAGGGTCGACAAGGCCTGCTGACGCCGGGACGTGAAGGCTCGTGGGTGCCGGAGTTCTGGGCCGCGGCCCTGCGGCTGGAACCCGGAGAGATCAGTTCGGTGACGGAAACCCAGTACGGATACCACATCCTGCGCCTCGAAGACCGCAAGGTGGTGCCGTTCGAGGAGGCGCGCAGCATGGTCGTGCGCACGGTGGCCGACGAGATCGGCGACCCGGCGCAGGTCCTCGCCGCGTGGATGGTCGATGCGGCGGAGGGCGACGATGCGCAGCGTGCGGCGGCGCTCGAGGAGGCGGACGCGCGTTCGATCACGCTCCCCGAAGGCGAGCGCGCGGAGCTCGAACGAGTGTGGGACGACATGGTGTACCGTTGGTCCGCCACGCTCGCCTTTCGCAATGGAATGTCCCCCGCCGAGGTGGCGCAGGCCGCCATGGTCGCGCTCTCCGATCCGTCCCAGGGTACCGGACTGGTGCGCGACGAGATCTCGCAGCACCGGGAGTTGCTCGATGCTCGCTATGACCTCCGGATCGGACGGGGCGCCGAGGGATGATCGTCGAGGTGAGGCGGGCGAAGAACGACATGGGCTGCCCCGTGGAACCGAACGAGGCGTGCAACCGTAGGGAAGCGCGCGGTATCTCACGGTTCATGTTCGTCGAGGCCGCCCTCGCCCACGGATCCCCATGAACGGCAAGCTCAAGTTCCTGCTCGGCTTCGGGGTCTTCTTCGTGGCGCTCTGGTTCCTTTGGAACACCCCGGTCGTCTATCCGCTGAAGATCTTCGTGGTCTTGCTCCATGAGGTGAGCCACGCGATCGCCGTGGTGGCCACCGGTGGAACGCTCGACAGCATCACGCTCGATCCGATGCAAGGCGGCGCGACGTACTTCACCGGGGGCAATGCCTTCCTGGCCCTGAACGCAGGCTACCTCGGCAGCCTCTTTTGGGGCGGCCTGATGTTTTCCGCAGCACAGACGCGCTGGGTCCGAACCGACTGGGTGAACGGCGCCATCGGCGTCGCCGTGATCTTGCTGACGATCTTCTTCGTGCGCGGCGGATTCGGCATCGCGTTCGGGATCGCGTTCGGCCTGACGATGTTCGGCGTCGCCAGACGGATCGGTCAGACGTGGAACCGGCGGGTGCTCACGACGCTCGGACTCACGAGCACGCTGTACGCGATTCTCGACATCAAGAGCGACGTGCTCGACCGACCCGAGCTCCACTCGGACGCACACATGCTGGCCGAGCTGACGGGAATCGGGACGACGACGATGTGGGGGGTGCTCTGGATCGCCGTCGCCCTCTCGTTCAGCGCCTGGCTCATGGCGCGCGCGTTCGACAAGGCCTGAGACCGGGCTCAGCCGGACGGCTCGGCGAACACCCGGTAGAAGTACGCCACACGGCAGCCCCCACCGCATGTCGTGTCCTCACCACTCACTCACCCAAGAGGTCGTGTCGAGGGATTGACGCGACCCTGACCACAGGAGGGTTGACCCCTCGTCCCCGTTCGGTGTATGATGCCGGCGTTCAGAGTAAAGCACTCCGAACTGGGCCACGATCGAACACCCCAGAAGGTGCCGTTCGAGGACCGCGGGCCCCGAGCCCGCCGGCGTTCACGCCCTACGTTTCCCGAAAACAGGAGGTGATCCTTGTCTAGTCCCTGTACCCTGTCCAGCCTGGCATGGGCAAGCGATCGCCGGAGCGGCTTCTAGAAGCCGAACCAGCTAGATGTAGTTCGCTGTTCGCGCCGTACCCGGCCATCGTGCTGGGCTGCGACAGTAAGACGCCACCGGGCAGTCCGCCGGTGGCGTCTCTTCGTTCCTACGCGAACCAACTCGGGGCATTTCCGGGCTTCCACTTGATGTTGCACCCGATGCTCGGCGTCTGCTCATCCGCGGGGGCCTGGCCCGAGAGCACGGCGTCGCAGGCGTCCCGAAGGTCGGCGCCGGTCACGGGCACGTCCAACGACGGCCGGCTCGCGTCGAACTGACCCCGGTAGGCGAGTCGACGATCTCGATCGAAGAGGAAGAAGTCGGGTGTGCACGCCGCCCCCAACGACTTCACGACGTCCTGGCTGTCATCGAACAGGTAGGGGAAGACGTAGCCACGGGAGCGGACCTCGTCGATCATCTTCTCGGGGCTGTCGGCCGGATACTTCTCCACGTCGTTCGCGTTGATTCCCACGATGGCGACACCTTTCTCGGCGTACTCTCGGGCGAAGGCCGCGAGCCCGTCGGCGACGTGCTTCACGAAGGGGCAGTGATTCGAAAGGACCATCACGAGCAGGGCGGACGCGTCTTCGAAGTCGTCGCGCCGCACCGTGCGGCCTGTCGCCGGCTCGGGGAGGGCGAAATCGGGAGCCTCGCTTCCGAGAGGCATCATCGTCGAGGCGGTCTGTACCACGGTTCCTCCTGAGTCGGGGTAACGTGCGAGGCAGGCACGGGGTCAGGGACGCGCCTGCTGAGGTACGCCTCAACCCGTTCCTTGTTGCCTCTGGACGTTCGGCCGGGTCCCTGCGGCTCGTATCGCAGCGCAGGGAGGAGGCGTCGCTGGTCGTGTGAGTGTATGCTCGAGCATGCGGATCGTCTCCCTTGCCTGCTCGAATACCGAGATCGTCTGCGCCCTCGGGTGCTCGGATCTCCTCGTGGGCGTCGACGACCACTCCGATTTCCCGGTCGCCGTCGTCCAGGGGCTTCCGAAGGTCGGTCCGGACCTCGAGATCGACATCGAGCGCGTGGCCGCGCTCGAGCCCGACCTCGTGCTCGCCACGTTGACCGTCCCGGGTCACGAACGCGTCGTCGAACGGCTCACGGAGGCTGGACTGCCATTCATCGCGCCCGAACCGGTCTCCATCGAGGACGTCTATCGGGATATCCGGGAGATCGGCGGGTTGCTGGAGGTTGGCGATCGGGCGGAACGGATCATCTCCGCAATGCGCGCGGAACTCGATGTCGCGGTGGAGCCGTCGATGGATGCTCCGAGCGTGCTGATTCAATGGTGGCCGAAGCCGGTCATCACGCCGGGACGGCGCTCCTGGGCCACGGATG
>Ga0224512_10005187_pt1 | contig 10805 bp, 7 predicted proteins | sample SF_May12_sed_USG_4_FD_169103 | JGI IMG/M metagenome (GOLD analysis project Ga0224512, IMG submission 169103) | Sediment microbial communities from San Francisco Bay, California, United States - SF_May12_sed_USGS_13 | ecosystem: Environmental > Aquatic > Marine > Sediment | place: USA: California...
TTGCCGGCGCCGTTCGGGCCGATGATGGCGCGCACCTCGTGCTCGCGCACGTCGAAGGACACCTCCTGCAATGCCTTCACGCCGCCGAAGGCGAGCGACACCGCCTGCACCGAGAGGACAATCTCGCCGATGCGCCCGTCGCGGCTCATGCGGCGCGCTTCGCCGCGTCCGGGAGGAAGGTCTTCGCGTCATAGATCTTGAGGTCGGCGGAAATCGTGCCAGTGCGCCCGTCCTCGTATTTCACCTGCGCCTCGACGTGCACCGACTGCTTGCCGCCGTACAGGGCGTCGACGAGCGTGGCGTATTTCTGCGCGACGAAGCCGCGGCGCACCTTGCGCGTGCGCGTGAGCTCCTCGTCGTCGGCGTCGAGCACCTTGTGCAGGACGAGAAAACGGTGAATCTGCGAGTGGGCGACCTCCGGCTCCTGCGCCAGATCCGCATTCACCTGCTCCACGCACTCGCGCACCAGGTCGTAGACCTCGTCGCGCGAGGCGAGGTCGACGTAGCCCGAGTAGGGCATGTTGCGCTTCTCGGCCCAGTTGCCCACCGCTTCGGCGTCGATGTTGATGAAGGCGCACACCCGCTCGCGCCCATCGCCGAAGGTCACCGCCTCCTGGATGTAGGGGAAGAACTTGAGCTTGTTCTCGAGGTACTTGGGCGCGAACAAGGTGCCGTCGGCGAGCTTGCCGACGTCCTTCACGCGATCGATGATCTTCAGGTGGCCGTCGGGGTCGAAATAGCCCGCGTCGCCGGTGTGGAACCACCCCTCGCGGTCCTTCGCCTCCATCGTCGCCTGCGGATTCTTGTAATACTCCTTGAACAGGCCCGGCGAGCGGATGAGCAGCTCGCGTTCCGGCGTGAATTTCAGCTCAACGCCGGGCACCGCAGGCCCGACGGTATCGGACTTCACCTGGCCGTTGGGCTGCACGCAGACGAACACGCTCGTCTCGGTCGAGCCGTAGAGCTGCTTCAGGTTGATGCCGATGGAGCGGTAGAACTTGAACAGGTCCGGCCCGATGGCCTCGCCCGCGGTGTAGGCGACGCGCACGCGGCTCATGCCGAGGACGTTTCTGAGCGGGCCATACACCACGAAGTCGCCGACCCGGTACCGCAGCCGCTCGAGCACGCCCACCGGCTTGCCGTCGAGCAGCGCTCCGCCCACGCGGCGCGCGACGTCCATGAACTTCCGGTACAGCCAGCGCTTCAACGCGCTCGCGTCCTCCATGCGGATGGACACTTGCGTGAGCAGCGCCTCGAGCACGCGCGGCGGCGCGAAGTAGTACGTCGGGCCGATCTCGCGCATGTCGGTCATCACCGTCTCGGCCGATTCGGGGCAGCAGATGCAGTAGCCGGTGACGAAGGGCTGCGCGTAGGAGAAGATGTTCTGGCCGATCCAGGCGGGCGGCAGGTAGGCGAGCACCACGTCGTGGTCGCCGAGGCCCTCGAGCTCGGCGGCGGCCTTCGCGCGGTCGATGAGCGCATGGTGCGTCAGCACGACGCCCTTGGGCGTTCCGGTGGTCCCGGAGGTGAAGAACATCGCCGCAGTATCCTCGCCGCGGCCCTTGGCGATCTCGGTGTCGAGGTACGCCGGGTCGCGCTTGAGCGCCGCGCGCCCCGCTTCCAGCAGCGACTCGTAGCTCGTGAGTTCGGGCTGCGTGTAGTGGCGCAGGCCGCGCGCGTCGTCGTAGTAGATATGCTTCAGCGTGGGCAGCGCGGCAGGATCTCGAGCAGCTTGTCGACCTGCTCCTGGTCCTCGGCGAGCGCGTGCTCGATCTCCGCGTTCTGGATCGGGAATGCCATCTCGCCGCCCACCGCGTCCTGGTAGAGCGGTACGGAAATCGCCCCCAGGCACTGCGCCGCGCACATCGCGGCGTAAACGCGCGGGCGGTTGTCGCCCACCAGCGCCATGTGGTCGCCGCGCTTGAGCCCCTGATCGGCGAGCGCGCAGGCGAGGGCGCGCACCTCGTCAGCGAACTGGCGCCAGGTCCAGGTCTGCCAGATGCCCAGATCCTTTTCGCGAATCGCCGGCAGTGCGCCGCGCACGCGCGCGTGCATCAGCAGGAGCTTCGGAAACGTATCGCACGTCCCGATATCGATACTCATCGAGCAGGGCCCTCCTCCATGAACGGGGAATTCTCACATAAACCGCGGTTTGTGCGGTGCAGCGAATGCAGCGTTTAGAATGAGCCTGTGCGCTGCTGCGTCCGTCCGTACGCCATCCTCGTCGCAATTCTGTGCACATCCGGCGCAGCCCATGCGCTCGAGTACCGCGTCGACATCAAGGCGCCGGAGGCGCTGGCGGCGCCGCTGCGCAAGGGCCTGAACCTGATGCGCTGGCAGGGCGACCCGCAGATGACCCCCGGGCTGCTGCGGCGCCTGGCCGACGAAGCGGCAGCGGACGCGCGCGCGCTGGCCGCCGCGGAAGGCTATTTTTCCCCGCAGGTGCGCGTCGCGATCGACGAAGCGGCACAGCCCTGGCGCGTGTTGCTGGAGCTCGAGCCCGGCGAGCGCACCTCGGTCGCCGCAGTCGACATTCGTTTCAGCGGACCTGGTTCCGAAGACCCGCAGGCGCGCGAGCTGCTCGGACGGGTGCGCAAATCCTGGCCCTTGCTCCCCGGGCGGCCGTTTCGTCAGGAGGACTGGGAGGCGGCCAAGCGCCGCGCGGTGAGCGAGCTCTCGCGCTGGCGCTATGCCGCGGCTCGCGTCGCCGCGAGCGAGGCGCGCGTCGACCCCGGCAGCCGCGAGGCGCGGCTCGTCGTCGAGCTGGACAGCGGCCCGCCGTTTCGCTTCGGACCGGTGCTGGTTTCCGGCACGCAGCGCTATGCGCCGGAACTGGTCGAGAACCTGAGCCCCGTGCGGCCGGGGGTCGACTACGATCGCGCCGAGCTCGTCGTCTACCAGCGGCGGCTCACGGAAACCGGCTACTTCGCGAGCGTGCAGGCCGACATCGAGGCGCGGCCCGAAAACGCCGCCGCCGCGCCGCTGCGCGTGACGGTGATCGAAGCGCCCTCCAAGCAGGTGGAGGGCGGCGTGAGCTACAGCACCGATGTCGGCCCGCGCTTTCAGTTGCGCTACGGCGACCATGACCTGCGCGACTCTGCGTGGCGGCTGGGCAGCGCACTCGCGCTGGATCGCAAGATCCAGGAACTCAAGCTCGATCTCGATGCGCCGCCGCGCGCCGGCGCGCGCTGGAACAACTACTTCGCGCGTGCGGCGCGCACGGACATCCAGAACGAGATTGCGCGCTCGTTCTCGCTCGGCATTGCGCACAACTTCGGCGCGGACCTGGCGCCCTCGGCGGCAGTCGTATCCTGGCACCTCGAAGATCAGCGCGCCGGCAGCGTCATCACCGACAGCCGCCACGCGGTGTACGTAGGCCTGCGCCGCAGCTTTCGCCGTACCGACGAGATCATTGCGCCGCGCTCCGGCTACTTCGGCAACGTGGAGATTGGCGGCGGCATTCCCGGCTTGTCCACCGAAAGGTTCCTGCGTGCGACGGCGCAGGCGAATCTGCTGTTGCCGGCGGGCCGCAGCGGCGAGCTGCTGCTGCGCGCCCAGTCGGGGGTCGTGATTTCCGACGTGCGCCAGGGGATTCCGACCGAATTCCTGTTTCGCACCGGCGGCGACTGGACCGTGCGCGGCTACGCCTTCGAGAGCCTGGGGGTGCGCGAGGCCGATGCCATCGTCGGCGGCCGGCGCCTGTTCGTGACGAGCGCCGAGTACACCCATTGGATTGGCGAGAATTGGGGCCTCGCCGTATTCGTCGACGCCGGCGACGCCTGGGACGAGGGCGAGCGCTTCGACGCGGCGCTCGGCTACGGCCTGGGCGTGCGGCTGCGTACGCCCATCGGCCCGGCGCGCGCCGACCTCGCCTACGGCAAGGAAACCGAGGAGTACCGACTGCACATTTCGATCGGTTACGTCTTCTGATGAAGCGCGCCGCGCTTGCCCTCGTCCTGCTGCCGCTGCTCGCCGCGGCCGCCGCGCTCGCCTGGCTGGTGGCCACCGAGCCGGGCCTGCGCTGGGCGATCGCGCGCGCCGAAGCTGCGAGCGGCGGCAGGCTGACGATTGCGGACGCGCGCGGCGCACTTAATTCGGTGGTGACGATCGGGCGCGTGTCGTTTGCCGACGGCGGCACGAGAATCGAAGCCCGGCAGCTGCAGGCCGAAGGCGATGCGCTGGCGCTGTTGCGCGGCCAGATCGGCATCGAGCCGCTGCGTATCGCATCGTTGCAGGTGGCGCTGACGGGTACCGCAAAGGCGTCATCGCCCCAGCCTGAATTGGCCTTGCCGATGGGCGTACGATTTGCGCAGGTATCGATCTCGCGTTTCGAGCTTCGCACCGGCAAGCAACGCCAGCTCTTGACCGATGTGCGCTTCTCGCACGCCGCGCTCGGCCCGCGCGGCCTGTCGGCGGCGGGTTCGTTCACGCGGCCGGACGCGCGCTTCCCCGCCCAGGTCCGCCTCGAGCTGAAGGGCACGCTCGAACTTTTGCAGGTCACGATCGCCGCGAGCGTCGCCGGCATTCCCGCGGACGGCCAGATCGAAGTGGCGCCGTTCGCTGCGCCGGCATTGCGCTCGCTCGAGGCGCGCGCCGGACCGGTCAATCTTTCGCGTCTTGATGCCGCGCTGCCGCGGACCGAGATCAGGGCGGTGCTCAAGACCAGGGCGGCGAAGACCGGATATGAGGGCACCCTTTCTCTGGTCAACGCGGCACCCGGCCCGCTCGATGCACGCAGGTTACCGGTCGCCGCGGCGCATACGCGCTTCGCGTCCGCGGGCCTGGCGAGCGCCCGCCTCGAGCAACTGCGCATCGAAGTTCCCGGCGGTGGGCTGCTCGAAGGCAAGGGCGAGGTCGACGCGCGGCGCGCGCGCGTGTCGCTCGAGGTGCGCGGGCTCGACCTGCAGGCGCTGCGCGCCAACCTGCTGCGCACGGCATTGAAGGGTGAGCTCGACCTGGTCATCGCAGATGACGAGCAGTCGGTGCGCGGCACGCTGTCGCAGGAGGGCATGCGCCTCGAGGCGAACGTCGTACGTAGCGGCGAAGCGCTCGAGGTACGCAGGTTGCGGGCGACGGCGGCGGGCGGCGAGATCACCGGCAAGGGCAGGCTGAAGCTTGGCGAGCCGCTCGCCGCCGAAGCGCAGCTGCAGTTCGAGAAGTTCAACCCTGCCGCCTTCGGCGACTATCCCGCAGGCACAATCAACGGGCGCGCGGACGTCGATGGGCGCATCGGCGAGGCGCCGCTCGTCGAGGTGCGCTGGACACTCGAGCGCAGCACGCTGCTCGGCAAGCCGCTCGAGAGCCGTGGCAGCGCGCAATTCGCACGCGAGCGCATTGCGAGCACCCGGGCCGAGGCGAAATTCGGCGCCAGCCGCATCACGGTGCGCGGCAGCTTCGGTCGCGCCGGCGACCGTCTCGCCTGGACGCTCGCCATCCCGCGGTTGCAGGAGATCGATCCCGGGCTCGCGGGTGCCCTGCAGGCCGAAGGCATCCTCGCGGGCGCGTGGAGCGCGCACGAGCTGGAGCTGTCGGCGCGCTCGCCGACGGCGCGGGTCGACGCCCGGCTTGCGGGCGGCATGCAAGCCGATGGTGCCTGGCGGGGCAAGCTTCTCGAGCTGACGAACGCCGGCGACTATCCCCTGCGCATGCTTGGAGCGACGGCGCTGGTGTTCGCGCGCGATCGCGCCGAACTTGGGCCCTTCACGGCCGAGCACGACGCGGGCCGCTTGCAGGTCCGCGAAGCCAGATGGGCCGCAGGCCGCCTGCAGACGAGTGGGGAGTTCAGCGCGCTGCCGGCGCGCTGGCTGGTGCTCGCCGCCGGCGCCGCGGCGCAGGTGCGCACCAACCTGCTCGTCGACGGTTCGTGGGCCCTCAGCACCACGCCCCGGCTCGAAGGCACGCTGCAGCTGCGGCGCCGGAGCGGCGACCTCGCGATCGTGCGCGACGAGGAACCCTACCCGCTCGGGCTCGGTGACACGACGCTCGATGCCCGGTTCGCCGACGGTGGCGTCGAGCTGAAGCTCGACGCCGCTTCGCGCTACGGCAAGCTCGCGCTCGAGGGCAGCGTGGCGCCGTCGCCGGCGGCGACCGGCGCGCTCGCCATCGGCCCGCAATCGCCGCTCGATCTGCGTGCGCGCCTCGAGGCCGCCGCGCTGGCCGCCCTCGCCGAGGCGACCATTACGCAGGCGCGGGTGGACGGCCGTCTGTGGGCGGATCTGCAGGCATCGGGAACCCTTGCGGCGCCGAGCCTGACGGGGACCCTGCGCGGCGAGGCGCTCAGCGTCAGCATGCCGCCCTACGGTGTTTACCTGAAGAATGGCAAGCTGGTTGCCGAACTGCGCGACGAGCGCTTGCGGGTAACGCAGTTCTCGATTCAGGCCGGCACGGGTGATTTCACTGCTGAAGGAGAAATGCCGTTGCGCTTTGCCGAAGGCGGGGCGCGCCTGGCCTGGTCGGCGCGCAACTTCGGCGTGCTCGAGCGGCCCGACTTGCGCCTCGCGGTCTCGGGCGAAGGCGGCGCCACGTTCGACGGCCATCGGCTGTCGCTCACCGGCACAGTGCGCGCCGAGCGCGGCCACCTGCGCCTTGACCGCGACCGCTTACCGAAGCCGGGGGAAGACGTCGTCATTGTCGGCCGCGCGCCCAAGGCGGCGGGTGAGCCCACGCCCCTGCCGTTCGATCTCGACATCCAGCTCGACCTCGGGCAGAACCTGAGAATCGAGGGCCAGGGATACGAGGCGAAACTGACTGGCCAAGTGCGCTGCGTGGCCGGCGAGGACGGTGCGTTGCGCGCCTACGGCCGCGTGCGCATGGTGAATGCCCTGGTGTTCGCCTATGGCCAGCGCCTCGAGGTCGATCCCGGGGAGCTGATCTTCGATGGCGCACTCGATAATCCCGCGCTCAACATCACAGCGTGGCGCCGCAACCAGGCCGTCGAGGCCGGCGTCCAGATCACCGGCAACCTGCAATCGCCCCGGCTGCAGCTCGTGTCCAATCCGCCGGTGCCCGAAGCCGAGCGCCTGTCGTGGCTCGTGCTCGGACGCGCACCGGGCGAGGCGAGCCGCGCCGACCTCGGCCTGCTGCAGGCCGCGGCCGGGACGCTGCTCTCCCGCGGCGAGTCGCTGCCGCTCGATCGGCGCGTCGCGCGCGCCGTCGGCCTGGATGAATTGACGCTGCGAGGCGCCGGCGAAGCCGAAGGCAATGTGGTCGCGTTCGGCAAGCGGATTTCCGACCGGCTCTACGTCAGTTACGAGCAGGGACTGGGCGCTGTCGTGACCAATCTCGTGAAGCTCGATTACGCGCTCGGCCGGCACTGGTCGCTGCGCGCCGAGAGCGGCACGACGAGCGGCGCCGGCCTTTTCTACCGCTTCTCCTGGGATTAACTTCGATCATCGGCAGGGTGGGCCATGGCCCACCCTACGGGTTACATCAGCTTGCGCAGCACATGGCGGCGGTTGCGCGTGTGCGGGCGCACCTGCGAGGGCCAGCGTCCGGCCTCGACCGCCTTGGCCCAGGCCTCGCTGGTCAGCACCTCGGCGCTTTCGAGCTCGTAATACGCGCTGTAGCGCGGCTCGCCCTCGGCGACGATGGTCTTCTTCTCGCCGCCGATGAACATGGTGAGCGGCACGCTCACCGCGCGTCGCACCGACAGCACGCCCGGCACCTTGAGCAGCATCGGCACGTGCTCGGTGTCGTAGACCTCGTTGAACAGGGCTTCCTTGTCCGGCTCGACGTCCATGCTGGCGATGAAAACGTACTTCGCTTTGCCCGGCATCTTGGTTCTCCTTGGTGTTTTGAAATCATGCGGGCACGATGCGCGTGCCCGCTTTGCCGGCGAGTGCCGGCGCGAGATACGGTGGATCGGTGATGATGCCCTCGGCGCCGCCGCCATCGAGGAATTCGATCAGCGCGGCGATCTTCGGTCGGCGGCTGCTGGCGCCAGAGCACTGCGCGTGGGCGGATACCGCCGAGCAGCTGGCGCGCGAAGTCGAAGGACACAGCCACGCCGTCAGCGCCGCACTGTTCGGCGACCTGGTGCGCGGCGAGAGCTTCGCGACGCTGCACGCGATCGCGGACGCGCTCGCCGCGGATGATCACGCTGCCGCGCGTCCTAGCGGCGTTGGCCCGTGACGTATCGATGGTGCTTTGTTGCTTTCCGGAGGAAAGGGCTTGCACCAGACCCCGCTTATTCCTGCGCATCGCGAAGCCGGCGCCAAGCTGGCTGACTTCGCGGGCCGGGAGATGCCGCTGCACTACGGCTCGCAACTCGAGGAGCATCACGCGGTGCGGCGCGATGCGGGCATGTTCGACACTTCGCAAATGCTGGCCAATGACGTCGGGGGCGCCGGCCCATCCATTCCAGCAGGCCAAGTTACATCAGTATTTCACCTTGATCTTGTCCATGTCTTCCTTGGTGATGGCCGGCACATTGCCCCGCGCTTCCCAGCGATTTGATTTCCAGGCGCCCTCTCCGACCCACGCCTTAAAAAGATTCAGGTTTTTCTGGCGCTCTTCGTCTGTTGCGCCGAGGTATTGATACATGTTGCCTGGCTTGCCGCCAGCAGCGCTTTTTCCGTCATCGAGCCTTCTCATGATGGCGCCGGTGTCGGGCCAGCCGATGAAGAACACCATATCGGCGTAGGTATCCATTCTTGGTCCCTTGAACTGAGCCTTGAATTTCTTCTCGTTCTCCTTGAAGTCGCCAAGATAGGGGGCACTTGCCCCATGACAAGCAGCGCATTTCTTCTCCCACAGCGGCCGAATATCTTTCGTGTAGGTCACCTCGGCGGCGATGCCGGCTGTTGAGACTCCGAACATGGCGCAAAACACAAACAGGGTACGCAACATTATTGATCTCCTTTATCGACAAGCTACATTCTTCTCATTCGTGACTCTGGACAGTAGCACATACGACCGTTATTCCAGCTTGTTTGATGTAGGTTAAGTACTGCGGGACGGAGAGGGCGAGAGACGGCACCGCGAAACCTGCGGGATCTTGCTGGGCGTTCATGATACTCGGAAAAGTTCATTAACCGAATTTGGCCAGCAGGGCTGCTGCGTGCCTGATGCGTTCTTCAGCCATCTTGGCGCCGGCGCGCTTTTCCCGGAGAAACCTGCATCGCACAGGCCAGGACGCTGAAAACAAGGCTTTGCTCAGCGCGCGCTGCGCGGCGGACAATTGCCGGGTCACTTTTTCGCATTCTGCGCCAGCCTCAGCCATGGCTTGGATGCCGCGCAATTGGCGCTCGATGCGTTTCCGCCTGCGTATCAAATCGCGGCGGTGCCGCCGACAGTCGGCGTGTTACCCGACCCCCGACATCGCGTAGCAGTGCGCAAGAGGCAGGACGGCCGCCGTTGCACGCCAGGAAACGCCGCAGGCAAGATGCCTGCACGCACAGCCGATCGACGCTTGCGCCTCGGCCCGCGATCGCCGCGACTGGAAAAGCACCAATCAAAGGCGCGATAGATTTTCTTATCCGTCGAACTGGTTGCGATCGGCCATTCTTCGGCCGGGGACATGATCACCGGACCGGTGACCGGCATCAGCGGGTGCTGCAGCGCGTGTTAGCGGCGGTGGGCCGTGACGCATCGATGGTGCTAGACTGGGTGCGCTGTGGGGAAGAGAGCGGCACCTGCACCAATGCCGCCGCCGAAGGCGTAAGCGCCCGCAATCGCTCAGGCAAAAGAACTCTGCAGCGCGGAACACTCTGGAGAGCGGCGAGCAAGGCTTGCCCACCGAAGGGGCCAACGGCACTGGCTGACGCGGCGCCGAAAACTCTCAGGTCAATGGACAGAGGGGCAGCGCCGGATGACCGGCCCTGCCCCTTTTTTGCGTTCCGGAGGATCCGGCTTGCACTGCACACCGCTCCATGCCACGCATCGCGAAGCCGGCGCCAGACTGGTCGACTTCGCGGGCTGGGAGATGCCGCTGCACTACGGCTCGCAACTCGAGGAGCATCACGCGGTGCGGCGCAATGCGGGCATGTTCGATACCTCGCACATGCTGGCGATCGACGTCGAGGGCGGCGGTGCGCGCGAGTTCCTGCGCGGCGCGCTCGCCAACGACGTCGAACGCCTGCAGCGGCCCGGCAAGGCACTCTACTCGTGCCTGTTGCGCGAGGACGGCGGCGTGCTCGACGATCTGATCGTCTATTTCCTGCGAGAAGACCTGTTCCGCATCATTGTCAACGCCGGCACGGCGGACAAGGATCTCGCCTGGCTGGAAGGCCTGCGCGCGCAGCGTGCGCCGCGGCTCGCGCTGCGTGCGCGTCGCGACCTGGCGATGATCGCGGTACAGGGGCCCGAGGCGCGCGCGAAAACCTGGCGGGCGCTGCCGGCGCTGAAGACCGCAAGCGAGCCGCTCGGCGTCTTCTTCGGCGGGCAGGCAGGCGAGGCCTTCATCGCGCGCACCGGCTATACCGGCGAGGACGGCTTCGAGCTGCTCGTTCCGGCGCCGCGAGCCGTCGAAACCTGGAAACACCTCGCCGCCGCCGGCGTGCGCGCCTGTGGCCTGGGGGCGCGCGACACGCTGCGCCTCGAAGCGGGCATGAACCTTTACGGCCAGGACATGGACGAGTCGGTGACGCCGCTCGAGTCGGGCCTCGCCTGGACCGTCGTGCTTGGCGCCGCGCGCGACTTCGTCGGCAAGGCGGCGCTGCAGTCGAGGAAACCCGAGCGTGAACTCACCGGCCTGGTGCTGCCGGGTCGCAGCGGCGTGCTGCGCGCTCACCAGACAGTCCACGCCGCGGGCGGAGAAGGTGCGATCACGAGCGGCGGGTTCTCGCCGACGCTCGAGAAATCGATCG
>Ga0224512_10005189_pt1 | contig 10803 bp, 16 predicted proteins | sample SF_May12_sed_USG_4_FD_169103 | JGI IMG/M metagenome (GOLD analysis project Ga0224512, IMG submission 169103) | Sediment microbial communities from San Francisco Bay, California, United States - SF_May12_sed_USGS_13 | ecosystem: Environmental > Aquatic > Marine > Sediment | place: USA...
CCAGACTTGACGACAGGCGAAATCCCCTGTCCCGTATGGGTTTCTTGCCAATTGGCCGGTGATCGCAAGATCGTCGATCTGCTTTCACACGGCAGAGGTCACTGGTTCGATCCCAGTAGCGCCCACGCGAAAGGCCTGGTAGTCGGCGAATTCTGCGCGTTCGCGGGCCTGATTTCGGCCGCCCCAGTCGCGTCAGCCTCGACCCACAATCACCGCTTCGTCGGCCCGACCGACCCGGTGCTTCGTCCATTCGACGTCGGCGAACCCGGCCGTGCGCATCATGGAGGTGATTCGGTGGATTCCGGCCTCGTCGACCCCCCACGACTTCCCGGGATCGATCTGCTCTACGACGAGAAACCGCCCTCCGGAGGCGAGGACGCGGCGAGCTTCGGATATTCCGCCCTCCTCATCACCCCAGTGGTGCATCGAGTGGATCGTCCAAACGGCCGTGAACAAGTCGTCCTCGAAGGGGAGGTGATGGGCGGGAGTCTGGACATAGCGCACGTTCGGTAGGCCCCGCGAGCGACGGCGGGCCAGATGAAGCATCCGACCGGACGGGTCGGCACCCACGGCCTCCTCCACGAGCGGTGCGGCGGCTCGCACGGCGGCACCTGGCCCACATCCGATGTCCAGCACTCGATCAGCTGATGTGAGCGCGGCCACCTCGACCACGAGCAGGTTCGACGCAGGGTTGCGATGGAGGATCGGGTAGAGCCAGCACATGAGACCCCGCCAGATCGGCGGGCCATGGTCGTGGCCGCCATGCCCCTGACCGTGCTGATGGGGACCGGCATGTGCGCTGTGGTGTTCTCCGTGATCGTTCATCCGGGTGGTCCAATCGGCGCCCGACGGACACACGATACAAGTCCATCGACCGGCTCAGTCTGTTCGAGCGATCGAGGCATGGTTCTTCGAGTCTCCATCGCATCGGCAGGTCTGAGCGCCCACGACCACACGGCGTTCGCACAACCATCCGTCAGTGTGGTCCGCGTGGCCGGCGTTGGGGGCGTGATGTCGGCATGGGATACCGGCGGTTCTGATGTGAACCCCAGGTCGGGGCGGTCTGTAGCCCCATGCCTGTCGCCGGGAGTTCATCTCAGGAGTTGCATCTAACGCGACCTGATGTCGGGCGGGGGAGAAGGAAGTGCGTAGCGTGAGGTAGTCCAAGAGCTTGGAAGGAGCTACATGACAGTGCGAGTCGTTGCCCACCTGCGTGCGCAGGAAGGAAAAGGAGCCGCGCTTGGGGAAGCACTCAAGGGCCTAATCGATCCGACGCGAGCCGAGCCCGGCAACATCAGTTACGAGCTTCTCGCGAGTCTCGACGATGAAAGGAATTTCACCTTCGTCGAGGAATATCAGGACGGCGATGCGCTCGACGCCCACATGAAATCGCCGCACGTTGCGGCGGCTATGGCTGCCATGCCCGAGTTGGTAGAGGGCGGTCTCGACATGCGGACATATCGGCTGATCGGCTGAGGGCAAGCGCAGTCTCGAGGCTGGTGTCGCTTGGGCACCGTCGTGGGGGAGGCATGGCGCTATGGCGTGCTGACCGGCGTTCATGTGAGTTGCCACGTCAAAGAGCATTTCTGGTTGTACCGACGATTCGTCACGGTGGGGGAGAGGCGCCTCGGGACGCGAGTGCTCCCGTGACGTGATCCCGCGTGGGGGCAGAGGTCACCACGGCGCCGTCGGCAAGTCCAGCGGTGGTTGCATTTGGGGTGCCGGAGTTGCGTCGCCGGCGCTGGACTCACCAAGCCGGCCGCCAGTTTGTCGTACCGACATCAGCGTCCGGCCATCCTCGGAGGCAGGACACCCCTTCTGGCACACCTGTCCGCTTGCTCCTCCGGGTCACGGAAAGTTGCACCGTACCGAGCGACGAGGTGAGGATATGGGGGTAATCCGGGGCGCGGTGTTTGTCGATCGGCGTGGGTGGCACGGTGGCATCTGCGCCATCCAGCAAACGTGGCGGGCCGAGGATCATCGGTCGCGGAAGCCCTTGCCGTCCAGGATCTTCTGGGTGTACTTCTCGACGCGTGCTTCGCGGGTCTTGGCTTGCTTGGCATCTGAGAAGTACAGATTGTACTCCCGCTGCCGACCAGGGGTCAGCGACTCGAACGCAGCCCTGAACGCCGGGTCCTGGTCGAGGCGATTCTGGAGTTCCCCGACAAAGAGGAGCTCGGGTGCCGGGCCCACCTCCAGGCCCGCCTCCTCGACACCGATGGCCTCATCGATGTAGGCCTTGACGGTGTCGGTCCTTCGGGCGACGTCCTCTACGGAGGTGAACTGAATGCGGCGAGCTGATCGTGAGTTCGGCCCTTGCTCCTCGAGAACGCCTTCTGAATCGTTCAACAAGGCACCCTTGAAGAACATGAGGGCGAGGAACTCTTTCATCTCCTGGAGGATGACGATGTTCCTGCCTTCATGGCTGTAGCAGGGTTTGCCCCACTTGATCTCTTCGGTCAGCCCACAGCCCAGCAGAATCGGCCGAAGGGCGGTCATCTCGTCCGGCCATTTCTCCGACCGTCTTATGTAGGCATCAACCTTGGGGTTCACCACCATTGCGATCAGCGTACGTGCCGTGCGTCAGCGTCTGCAATGTTCCCAGGAAGAATACCGCTGGGCAAGCGCCCCGAGCGTCGAAGCGTTCGCATCTAGGGATCTACGACGCGGGATGAGGGCTTCGGAATCGAGTGATCCTGAGGTGTGGCAAAAGGCCCGGGACGAGGAGGATCGATTCGTGTGCGGCGCGGTCGCGTCATATGGGAGCTCCTTCACGCCGATCCGAGGAGGGGGGGTATCGGCAGCATCGATGCGGAGCTGGGTCGAGGGAGATGGAGCCGATCTGGTTGAGATGGATCGCGGCGGTGACGCGGCCGTCTCGATCGGATTGGAGGTGGTCACATGCGTCAGCTCGGTCGCTGAGCGAGGACCAGTCCCCGCGTGTTGAAGAAGGGAGTCTCCCAGGAGATTTCGACTTCTTGAGTTCAGCCGGAATCCGCCGATCCAGCTCGCCTTGTCCGTCGGTCCGGTGGTGTCGCCCCACCTCACCGGGAGGCTGTGACGAACGGTCAGCCGACCGCCTTCTTGACCAGCGCAACGATCTGCTTCTCGACGGCCGGGGTCAGCTTGGTCAGCGCGAACGACGTCGGCCACATGGCACCGTCGTCGAGGTTGGCCGCGTCCTGGAAGCCGAGGGTCGCGTAGCGGGCCTTGAACTTGGCCGCGTCCTGGAAGAAGCAGACGACCTTGCCGTCCCGCGCGTAGGCGGGCATGCCGTACCAGGTCTTGGGGGTGAGCTCGGGTGCGGCCTGCGTGATGATCTCGTGGAGTCGCTCTGCGAGGACGCGGTCCGCGTCGGCCATCGCGGCGATCTTCTCCAGCACCTCGGCGGTACCGTCGACCTTCTTGCCGCCCTTGGCGACCTTCACCTCCTTGGCGCGCTCCTTCATGGCAGCGCGCTCCTCGGCGGTGAAACCGTCAGCGTCCGTGTCCGACTGGGTGCTGCCCTTGGCCGACTTGCGCGTAGCTGCCATTCCGATCTCCTTCACTGAGCTCCCCGTCCGGGACGGTGCGTCTTCTCCTGAGTTGTGACCCGTGGCCCGGGTCACTCGAGGCCATCTTAGGAAGGCGAGAACCCGCTCGATGAGGAGGGCGGTGGCGGCGGGTCATAGGACGCCAGGCTCGAATCGGCGCCGGGATGCTCAAAGTGGCCCGCACCCGGAAGGTGCGGGCCATCACCGAGCGCTTCTACGGCCGCACCGCCGGCATGTTCTACGCCGGCCGGCGAGGCCCCGGCTCCCAGGTGTCGAGCTACTGCTCCGGAGCGAACAACTCCTCGATCGGTGCCAGCTTCACCAGCTCGCTGGCTGCGCTGGCGAGGCGCGGATCGAGCGTGACGAAGGCGTCTGCCTGCAACTGAGTCAGCGCCACGTACTCGGCGTCGAAGGTGTCAGACCATCCGAGCTGGTTGGCGATCTTCCAGGCGACCTCCTGAAGCACCCGATCGCCGAGCAATCGGAGACTCAGCCCGCGCACATAGGGGAGCCGAGCGTCGGCCTCGGTCTTCGTCAGCTCCCCGGGCGCGACCTCCTGAAGCAGGAGGGACAGCAACTGGGAACGGAGCAGCGTCGGAGCCACAAGCCGGTGACCGTCGCCGATGGCGACTTGGTCCTGCGCCAAGCGCATCGCCACGCCCGCGGGACCGGCGCTGCCCGGTGGTGCCGACAGATGAGATGGGGCGGGTCTCAAGACGTCGGTTCGACGAACCGGGTGACCACCCAGCGGTGTTTGCCGATCATCCGATCTCGGTTGAACCCCAGCTGCTCGTAGGATGAAAGCGCTCCATTGAAGAGGAACCCGGCCGGGACCGAGGAGGCGGACTCAGGGTATCCCTCGACCACGCCACCTCCTAGGCCGGCGATCAGATCGAGCGCACCGGCAAGAGCCGCAGTGGCCGCGCCTCCACGCCGGTGCCCCTTGGCGACATAACAGCATGCAATCCGCCAATCCGCTAGTGCAGTCGCCGTCCGCTCGTATGCAGCCCGACTCTTGATCCTCGGTAACTCGTCGGACGAACCGAACTGACACCAACCAACGCAAGCATCCCCATCGAACACGAGCGCAGCGTGTGCCGTTCCCCCACGCACTCGAGCCAGTTTGCGCTCACGGTTCAAAGCCGCCGTGGTGTCCTTCCCGACACCCTCTCAGTGAAATGCCATACACCAACAGCCACTCGGAAACCCGTCGCAGTTCTCCACCAGGGCGGCAAAGGCCGGCCACGTCAACTCGTCGAGGGCTCTGATCGTGCATCGTGCCGACACTCATTCATGCTATCTCCAGCGAGGGAATTCGAGCCCCCACCTGCGGTGACGTCCGGTATCACCCGGCCTCCAATCTCCCGACGGGGAAGTACGTCCAAGATGTCAAGCCGGTGGTTCGTGGATAGGCAATGGCGGGAGTCCTCAAATGCATGGCTCGCCGCCAAACCTCATCAACCGGTGAACACGACCGGCGACTTGTCTTCTCACCCCGACCTACTATCGTACAACCGAATGGTTGTAGATCAGCTTGACGATGCCGAAGTCGATCGGCTCTTTCACGCGCTGGCGGATGCGACGCGTCGCGACATCGTGGTGCAGGCGGCGGCCGGAAACCTATCGGTGTCGGCGCTGGCCCGCAGGTATCCGATGAGCGTGACGGCGATTCAGAAGCATGTTGCGGTGCTGGAGTCGGCCGGCTTGGTCCGTAAGGAGCGGCGTGGGCGGGAGCGGATCGTGACCACTGAGCCGGCCAGCTTGGCTGCGGCTCATCAGATGCTCGACCGTCTCGAGGCCATGTGGCGTGGGCGGCTCGACCGATTCGGAGGGGTGCTCTCCGAGATCCCGAAAGGAGACCAGACATGACCGTCACCGCCGTGACGAAGGATCCCGAACGCTCCACCATGACCATTGTGGCCGAGTACCCATCGCCCGCCGATCGGGTGTGGCAGCTGTGGGCCGATCCACGTTGGTTGGAGCGGTGGTGGGGGCCACCCACTCATCCGGCGACGGTGACCGACCACGATCTGGCGGCCGGTGGGGTGGTGCGCTACTTCATGACCGGTCCCGACGGAGAGCGGTATCACGGTGGATGGCGCGTGGTCAGCGTCAACGAACCGTCCCGGATCGAGTTCGAGGACTTCTTCGCCGGCGATGCCGGCGCCGAGAACCCCGACCTGCCGAAGACGAGGACCGTGGTCTCGATCGACGACGACGGCGGCACGACACGAATGACGATCGAGAGTCACTTCCCATCACCGGAGGCGATGGCGCAGGTACTCGAGATGGGCATGGAAGAGGGCATCAAACAGGCCCTCAGCCAGACCGACGCCCTCCTCGCCCAACTTCCAGCCTGACCTCGCCGAGCCGTACAAAGAGAGGTCCTGTGCCATGACGGTTGACGAGTATCTCGCCGCCGCTCCCGAGCCGCAGCGCAGCACGCTGACCCAACTTCGCGCGATGCTCGCGTCGATCCTGCCGGAGGCTGAGGAGGGCATGTCGTACGGTGTCCCTGCGTTCAAGGTCGGTGGGAAGACCGTGGCCGGCTATGCCCACGCCAAAAGACACTGCAGCTACTTCCCCCACTCCGGTTCGGTGATCCCACACGTCGAGCCGGAGTTACTCGATGGCTACGACTGGTCAAAGGGCACTCTCCGGTTCCGAGTGGACCAGATCCCGGATGAGGTGCTCGTGCGCCGCCTGGTTGAGATCCGCCTCGCCATGCTGGAGGAGTAGCGGAAGGCCGAGCTCGTACTCGCCGGGCACTATTGACGCCGGAGGGTCCGGGGGCACGGGCTTCGCGTTCACAGGGCTTATGTCGCGGACCGCAGCGGTCCGTGTTCGATCCCGCGATGACCTCTGGGAGCCATCGGGGTGCTGGTGGCATCGCACAGCCCGACCGTCGTCGCGGGTAAGCGGGAGCTCGAGAGCAGACGCGAGCCCGGCGTCGACGCCCACCGTCCTCTCGGTTCAGGATCTGCCCACGACCACCGCCGCGACGCCGCCCACCGATCTGTCGGATCGGTCGCTCAAAGGTGCCAGCCTGCCGCTAATCCGTCGATGGATCGGGTGTCACCGCTGTGCTCCCCAGGCCCAGCTCGGGTTCCGGGCCGCGGTCGGCGATGCGGGCAGCGTACTCGGCTTCCAGCTGATCGATGAGTGAGGGCATGGCCGCCTTGAGTGCCTCGCCGTATGCAGGGGCGATGTCTTTGGCGAGCTCTTGCTCTTCCCGGGATTCGGGCGAGGCGAATCTGTAGTGGATGATGGTGCCCTCGGTGTCCGGCTCGAACTCGATCGTATGGAGGAAACGGACCGGTACGACGGGCGTGTCGACGATCGTGCGATCGGTGACGTAGTCGTATGGCCGCCAGTCGACGATCTCTTCGATGACGGAACCCGGTCCATGCATGCAGTGGTTGGCTGAGCCGAGCCCGCGGCGCCCGCCGGTGGCGCCCTTGATCTCGACCTCGGTCACCCATGGTTGCCATGACATCCGCTGCCCGGGTTTGGTGAGGAATTCCCAGGCGACTTGCGGTGGCGCCTTCGTCCGTGTCGATATGGTGAGGATGGATTCGTTGACAGAGACGATGACGCGCCGGCGGGCTTCCTCCTCCTGCCAGCGCTCCTCGAGGTCGTGGGCCCACGCCGCCACCTCGCCGATGCTGTCGTAGGTCTCGGTGTGGGGTTGCATGCCGAGCGCCGCCGGGTCGATATCGGTCACGCTGATGCACTGTTGACTGATGAGGGCGTACGCGGCCATGTTGAGCTGTTCGACGACGGCGTTCTTGAGCAGCCTGTGGACGAGGATCACGTCCGACCCGAGGAGCTCCTGGTGGCCGGCGACTTCCTGGTAGATGGCCAGCCCATGGTGGACGACGAACTTGAGGTCCAGATCAGGGATGCGGACACAGGCCTCGCATTCACACGAGGTGGCCTGGCGGACGTCGCGACGACGGCGGCGAAACCCGAAGTAACAGCGCTCGATCGTGTCGAGCAGCATCGACCCGTCGATCGTCTCCGCCGGGGAATAGGTGAAGGCGGCGTCGCCCTCGAGCTTCGCCAGGGCGAAGTTGGGGCGCAGCGCGGTGACGACCGAGCCGATGAGGTCGGCCAGGATATCCTGGGCATGATCCAGCTCAACTCCGGCCAGGTAACGGGTGTACCCGGAGATATCTGCGATAAGAAAGCATGTGGGCTGCGCCGCCGAGAGCATCGAACCTCGCTGGTCAAAATATGATGCAACTATACGGGGGAGTCTGCCGGCTCCTTCCGATTGCACCCCCGACTCATGGATTCCCCTGCGTGACAACGGGGGTTTCTGTGAGTAGCAAGATGCCAGGTCGTCAGACCGAGGCCCGATGAGCAACCGCGTCCAGCCGGGCGAAGGCTCGATGAATGCCTCGATGGCTCGGGTCAAAGCAGCTCATGGCAGAGTCCTAGAAGCGGTAGAGGCGCGCCGGATTGTGCACAAGCACCCGCGTCCGCAGGCTCTCATCCGGAATCCAGTCGGACAGAAGGTCACAGAGGGAGGCATCGTTTGGCATCGTGCCCTTCAGCATGACGTGCGGCCAGTCGGTGCCCCACAGGATCTGATCCGGGGCGGCCTCGACCAACGCGTGTGCGAACTGCGTTACGTCTGAGTACGGGAGAGGCTGGGCAGAGATTCGGTAGGGGCCGGTCAGCTTCACCCAGCATCGACCCGACTTGGCGAGCCTCAGCAAGGCCTCGAAGCCGGTGTGCTCGAGCCCCTGTGCGGGCTTCATGTAACCCAGGTGACCCAGGACGATGTCGACGGGAAAGCCGGCAAAGCGGCTGTCCAGGTCGGGGAACGCGTCGACGTGAATCAGGAACTCCATGTGCCACCCAAACGGCTCGATGCGGGTCGCCAGCGTTCGTAGCGCATCGAAGGGCGCTGTGCGGGTTGAGGGGTCTTTGCGGTCCACGAGGTTGATGCGCACCCCGCGCACTCCGGCCGCATCGAGTCGCCTCAACTCGATATCAGAGATATCGTCTTCTACGACCGCTACCCCGCGGAACCGGTCTCCGGCAGTCCGCAACGCTTCGAGCATGACGGTGTTGTCTGTGCCGTAGACGCTGGGCTGAACCAAAACCGCGCGCTCGATCCCCAGTCGGTCGAGCATGTGAAGATAGTCCGGCAGCAGGCAATCGGGCGGGGTGTAAATACGCGCCGGCGAGTAGCCGTACAGTTCCTTGGGGCCCAGGATGTGTGCGTGGGAATCGCACGAATGGGCGGGCAACACCAGGTCAGGGTTGCGCGGGTGGAAGTCCGGCGGCGCGCATGCCGGAGCTTCAGCGGTGGGTTGGCCGCTTTCATTCATCGTGCAGGGCCCTGCAAAGCTGGCTGGTCGGTCGTTTGGTCACTGGGCGGCCTACGCCACGGCTGCTATGAAGTCATCGGAGGTCGCCAATGTCGCCAGAAACTCCATGACGTTCAGCGCCGCCACATGAGCTTCATCTGAGAAGGAGGCGCAACAATCCTCGAGGACGATCACCTTGAAGTCGGCGTCGGCCGCGTGTCGGGCGGCCGCCTCGACCACGAATTCGGTGGCGATTCCCGTCAGGACCACGGTGTCGATATCCCGGCTCCGCAGCATGCTCTCCAGCCCGGTCCCGAAGAATGGATTCATGCGCGGCTTGGGGACAACCGTCTCACCCTCGATCGGCTTGACCTCGTCGACGATCTCGAGGAGCTCCTCGAGATCAATCCCCGGAGCCGACAGCGCCGGCATTCGGACCATCTGGATGAACTTGTTGTTGGGCGAGAAGAACTCGGGCCGGTATTCGATCACCACGTGGATTACCAGGACTTTCGCTTTTCTGGCTGCCTCCAAAACGCGTTTCGCCTTCGCTCCGACATCACGTTCGCGGAACATGGCGCTCATTCTCGCCGTGGCCTTTTGCACATCCATCGAGAACACCGCCGTTCGGGTTGGATCGAGGACGAGATCCGGCATGAGATTGACCCTTCTCTTGGTGCGGCGCGCGACGCGTGCCTATCGACTATCTGATTCGCGTGAAATATCGGAAGGCGGCGAGGTAGCCACAAAGAACACCAGGTCGCTCTCACCGGTGTTCGTGACGCTGTGGACGACGCCCGGCGGAACGAACATCGCCATCCCCGGCTCGATGATGAACGTCGTCTCCGCCCATACCACCAACCCGGTCCCGCTCAAGAAGTAGTAGACATGCTCGGCAATATCGTGATGGTGGGGATCGACCCGCGATCCGATCGGATAGCGCGAGATCCGAAAATCAAAATAGGCGGTCTCGTGCGAATCCGGGCTGACCAGCAACTTCGATAGCCCACCAAAATGACCGGGAGGCTCGAACCACGGTACGAGCTCGGTGCGGAACACCGGCGCGGAATGCCCGGCGTCAGGAGAATCACGGATCGGTGACTGCATATCGTTCCTCCATGTCCTGAAAACCGGCCAGGTCGTTTTTCTGATGCCTTTCAATCGATGTACTCGACCTCGGTGGTGATGTCGATTGACGCCCGGATGCTGACGGCCACAGGGCAGTGGTCGGCGTGGAATCCGTGCACCCGGTCGACCGTCTGGCGATCCTCCTTGGCAACACCCTTGAGTCGGTATGTCACATGAATGCGCCGGATGACGAGCACGTTGCCGTCCTTCTCGACCTCACCGACACCCGTGGATACGAGGTTCCCGCCGCTTGCTGATACACCGCGCGCCTCCAGCGCGCCCCCGAAGGTCCCGGTCAGTCACCCGACCGCGGCAGCGACGACATAGTCGATGGTTGTGGTGTCCGGGGGATAGTCGTCGGGTGAGACGCCGTAGTGCTCGGCAATCGCACCGTGTACGCCGAAGGTGACCTCGGCGGCGCGGCCCGGCAGCCAGGCGCGTCGCATGGGTCCGCGGATCCGTTCCACTTCGACCACCGAGCGATACGCCACTTCGTCAGCCATGGTGTACCTCCGGTGAGAACCCTACCTAAACCTGGGAGGGTCGAGCGTCGCGGCACCAACCAGCTGCCTGCCCGCCAGCTCACCAACGGCCGTCCCGGCCTCTCGTTGGTTTCGGGCGACTGGGGATTAGCCTGTCGCTACCGGCGATGCTTGCCGTGATAGTCGGACCGTGAGATCGGACCTCCCGAAGCGGCCGTCGCCATGTCCTCTTCTCTTCGGCGCAGAGCCAGCACCACCAGGCCGCCGAACGCCACGAGGGCAGCTCCAAACTGAAAGAGTCCCCTGCCCGGTGTCCCTGTGAACGGCAGGGCTTCGGGA
>Ga0224512_10005190_pt1 | contig 10803 bp, 6 predicted proteins | sample SF_May12_sed_USG_4_FD_169103 | JGI IMG/M metagenome (GOLD analysis project Ga0224512, IMG submission 169103) | Sediment microbial communities from San Francisco Bay, California, United States - SF_May12_sed_USGS_13 | ecosystem: Environmental > Aquatic > Marine > Sediment | place: USA: California...
GGTACGGGTTCATGAACCTGGCGGACGTCCTGGCGTCCGGCATGGATCAGGCCGGATTCGACTCCGAGTTCGCCCTGACCGGCTCGGGCGTGTACAACATCATCAACTACCAGCACCTGATGGCCGTCGAGCCGACCTGCAGCGATTATTGGGGCGTGGTCGCGTTCAACTGCATCGTGCTGAGCCAGACCGCCATCCTCTCGCCGCTCGACTTCAACAACGACGGCGTCCTGGACGGCAACGGGATCGTCCTGGTCATCAATGGCGAGCCGTTCATGATGGAGATGACCGCGCTTCCGGCCGCCGGCACGGCGTGGCATCTGCGGGCCATCACCGGCAAGTTCACCGCCGACTGCCTGCCGGCGCTCGGCGAGACCATGACCGACTGCTCGAACTACACGTTCGAGCCGAACCCGGTCCGGCCCACCAACGTGGCGGGCCTGCGGTACAACATCACGGTGGAGCAGCAGTTTGCGGTCGATCCGGCGGCAGCGTCGGATCTGAGCCGGGTGCACACCGTGCCCGATCCGTACTACGTCACCAGCGCGCTGGAGATCACCACGAACCGGAAGGTCCTGAAGTTCGTGAACCTGCCGGCCCGCGCCATCATCCGCGTCTACTCGTTGAGCGGGGTGCTCATTTCGGTGATCGAGCACAACGATCCGGCGGGTGGCGGTGAGGCGTCGTGGAACCTCCGGAATCGCAATAACCAGTTCGTTGCGTCCGGCGTGTACTTCTATCACCTCGAGACGCCGAACGGCGACCAGCGGGTCGGCCGGTTCACCGTCGTGAACTTCGCTCAGTGATTGACCGGTGGGGTCGTGGCGGCTCGGCCGCCACGCCCCACCCCACGGAGGCAGAGCTATGAAGCGACTTTCAACTGCAGCCATCGTGACGGCGCTGGGCGTGGTCCTGGCGGTGCCCGCCGCGGCGCAAACCGCGCCGACGACGGACAACACCGCCTACGGCTCGACGGCGGCGGAATTCCTGCTGCTTGGCGCCGGCGCCCGCGGGGCGGCCTTGGGTGGGTCGTTTGCCGCGATCGCCAACGACATCGAAGCGCTCTACTGGAACCCGGGCGGCGCAGCGCTCATCGAGCGGCCCGGGGTGACGGTGGGGACCTACACGTACCTCGCCGACACGCGGTACAGCTGGGCGGGTCTGGCCTTCCCGATGAGCGGCGGCCAGCGCACGTTCGGCATCCACGGCGGCACGTTCGGATTCTCGGATCAACCCGTGTACACGGTCGAGAATCCCGTGGGGGACGGCTCGACGTACAGCGTCAATCAGACGTACGTCGGCCTGACCTACGCCCAGAACTTCTCGGATCGGTTCTCCGCCGGCATCACCGGGAAGTTCATTTCGGACAAGCTCGGCCAGACGAGCGGCTCGGGCTTCGCCGTGGACTTTGGTGTGAATTTCCACGCGCTGGTGGGCGCGCGCCCCATTCGGGCGTCGTTCGTGGTCCAGAACCTCGGGACCACCATCCAGCATGACGGGTCGGGTCTGGACGTGGGCGTGCAACGGCAGCAGCCGTTGGGGCAGGGGACGATCCCGCAGGAGACCCAGCCGGCCCGCCTGCGCACCAAGGACTGGGGCCTCCCGGTGATGTTCCGCTTGGGGTTGGCCTTTGACTTCATCGCCAGCTCGTCGCAGCGGCTCACCCTGCTCGGGGAGTTCACGCAGCCCAACAACACCAACGCCGGCGCCAACGGCGGCATGGAATGGGCGTTCAATCTCCCGAGCGGCTTCACCGTGGCCGCGCGCGGCAGCTACACCTACCAGGCCGACAACGACCTGGATCCCGACGCGACGACCGCCGGGTTCACCACGAGCCTGAGCGGCCAAGAATCGCTGGACGGTCTCGCGCTGGGTGGCGGCATCGGGTATCGCTCGCGGGCGGGCTTCGGCCTGGCGATCGACTACGCGTACCGCGACCTGGGCGTGCTCGGCGGGACGCACTTCTACAGCGCGACCATTCACTGGTAGCGCTGCCGCCGGCGGGTCGGGTCCCCCGGCCCGCCGGCGTGGAGTCGTTCAGATGATGTGGACACGGGTCGCTGCGCTCGTGGTCGGCCTCGGGCCGGCTGCGCTCGTCGCCCAGGGTGGCGGGAATGACGTCGCTGTCACGGTGCAGCGGTTCTATCGAGCGGATGTCGGCACGACGGTCGAGGGCTTCTGCCGCGTGCCGTTCCGGTTGCTCGATCGGGTGAGCGGTGGTGACGATGCGTTCGCGGCGTACCGCGTGACCATCGTCGTGCGCGACTCGAGCGGGCTCACGCTCACAGAGCAGTCGTGGGCGCAGCGTGTCCCCGCGCGGGTGCTCGGCATGCCGGGCGCGTCGTCCGTCGAACCGTTCCGGTTCGCCGTGGCGGCGGGGCGCTACACGCTGGAAGTCGCGGTGACGGATTCCGCGTCCGGCCGGGTGACCCGGGCCGCGACGGAGTTCCGCGGGTACGGGCAGGCCCCGCTCGCCTCGGATGTGGTGCTCAGTTCCAGCATCCGCGAGGGCGGGCCGGAGGCAGTCGCGGCCGCCGGTGAGGTGCGCCTGGGTGGGTTTCTCGTCACCGGGCAGACCGAGCCGGTGCTGACCCCGTCGCAGCCCCGGTTGTTCTACTACCTCGAGCTGTACCCGGGCGCGGCTGCGGAGGCGCAGGTGACGGCCCGGGTGGTGGGTGTGGATGGGCGGCGGATCGTCGCCACCCAGCCCGAAGTGGTGGCCCTCGAGGCCGCGGGCGTGGTGACGAGCGGGGTGGATCTGACCGGCCTGCCGCCGGGCGAGTACCGGCTGGCGCTGGACGTCCGGCTGGCCGACACGACCGTGCAGCGATCGGCGCGGTTTCGCATGGCGGGGTTCGAGACCGAGGCCGCGATCGCGGGTGCCGTGGAGCAGGCGAGCGACGTCTTCACGACGCTCACCGAGGACCAGTTGGACACGCTGTACCGGCCGCTGGTCTATCTGATGGAGGGCGGGGAGCGCGGCCAGTACGAAGGTCTGTCGATCGAGGGTAAGCGCGCGTACCTGCGCCAGTTCTGGTCCCGGCGGGATCCGACCCCCGGAACGCGGGAGAACGAGGCGCAGCGGCAGTTCTACGAGTTGATCGCCCGCGCGACCCGCGAGTTCCGCGAGGGCGGAGCCGGCCAGGTGCCGGGATGGCGGACGGACCGCGGCCGGATCTTCGTGCGGTACGGGGAAGCCGACGAGATCCTGCGGCGACCCCAGTCGGGGCCGACCCGCCCGTACGAGGTGTGGAAGTACACGCGGGGCCGGTTACGGAAGTTCGTCTTCTACGACAACACCGGCCTCGGGAATTACGTGCTGATCTACACCGACGAACGTCGTGAGCCGAGCTACCCCAATTGGGAACAGCTGCTCGGTCCGGAAGCGGTGGCAGACATTCAGCGGTTTTGAGAGATGACCCGAACACGGGGGAGAGAGGATCGCATGAAACGAGTGCTCTTTGGCTGCGTTGTGCTGGGGGCCGTCGCGGTCGCGGCGTGCGCCAGCGACCCCACGAGCGAGATCAGCGGCACGCCGACGAGGATCTCGAAGTCCCTGTCGGTGGTCAACCTGGCCGCCGGTGACTCGACGGTGGTGACGGCGGAAACGCGGGATGCGCAGAACGTCGCGCTCACCACCCTGCCGACGTTCGCGTCGGCGGATGCCGCGGTGGCGACGGTGCGGGATGCCTATCTGCCGCCGCTCGCCCAGGCGCGCTTCTTCGTGAAGGGCGTGGCGGCGGGGGCGACGGTGGTCCGGCTGTCCGCGGACGGGATCAGCGACTCGGTCATCGTCAACGTGAACTGAACCGGTCCGGTCGGACCGGTCGGTGCCGTGCCCCGGGGCCTCGTGTGCCTCGGGGCACGAACCATTTCAGGCGGTCGGGACCGCGGCCGGCCGCGCGTGCCATCCCACGTACACGAGGCAGACCCACACGAGGGCGCCGAGGGCGGCGTGGGACGCCCGGAGCGACAGGGGCAGGGCCTGGCCGATCATCCACACGGCGACGCCCACATGCGCCGCGAGGACACCCACGGCAAGCCAGGTGGCCACCTGGACCGCACGCGGCTCGCCACGCCGCCTGAGGGACACCACCATGCCGATCAGGTGCAGGGCGAGCGCGTACGCCACGAGCCGGTGGGTCCAGTGAATGTGGGCCAAGCCGCCCGCGCCCGCGGCCGGCCACCACTGTCCGGAGCAGAGTGGGAAGCCGGTGCAGGCCATGCCGGCGTGGAGATTGGCGGTGAGGCCGCCGAGCAGGAGCGCCACCCCCCCCAAGCCGGCCGCGACGAGGGCGCTGCGCCAGGCACGGCTGCTGGGCCGGTTGGCGGCGGCGGGACCGGCCACCGCCCCGTGGGCGCGCCAGGCGGCCACGCAGAGCACGGCCAGCAGCGCCATGGCGTTGCCGAGGTGGATGACGACTACGGCGGGTGGGAGCTCGAGCCAGACCGTGATCGCGCCGAGCAGACTCTGGAGCACGAGCAACACGGCCGCCCACACGGCCGGGCGCAGCACGCCGCCGCGTCCCGACACGCCCGGCTGGCGCCGCTGCCCCCACGCGACCGCCAGCAGGGCCACGACGAGCACCGTGAGGCCCACCACGGCCATCCGGTGGCCCCATTCGATCATCACGTCGAGCCGGTCGAGCGGCGGAATCAGCCGGCCGTTGCAGAGCGGCCAGTCGTCGCCGCAGCCCATGCCGGAGCCCGTGATGCGCACGATGGGCGAGAGCGCGACGAGCACATAGCCGAAGAGGGCGGTCACGGCCGCCAGGACACGCAGGGATCGCATGGACGGAAAGCTCGTCGACCGGCGTGCCCTTCTCAAGCGGCTGCTTGTGAGCCCCGCAGGGGCGTGCTAGAGTAGCCCGATGCCGCCCGTGCCCCCTCCGCCGAGTACGCCCGACCCCTGGGGGGAGCGGCTTCCGCGACGCCTCGGCTTGATCAGCGCGTGGGCGGTGCTCGTCGGGTCCACGATCGGCAGCGGCATCTTCCGCACGCCCGCGGTGGTCGCCGAGCGGGTGCAGGATCCCGCGCTCTTTCTCGGGGGCTGGATCGTCGGCGGGCTTCTGGCCCTCGCCGGGGCGCTGTCCTACGCCGAGTTGGCGGCGCTCTATCCACGCACCGGCGGGATGTACGTCTACATCCGCGAGGCGTTCGGTCGGGCGCCGGCGTTTCTCTTTGGATGGGCGGAGCTGCTCATCATCCGCCCCGCCGCCTACGGCGCCATCGCCATCACGTCCGCCGAGTATTTCTGGCGGCTCATGGGGGTGAATGGGGCCACCGCGGTCGGCCCCGTCTCGATCGCCCAGCTGGCCGCCGCGCTGTTCATCGTCATCGTGGCGGCCGTGAACTACCGCGGCATTCAGCTCGGGGCGGTAATCCAGAACGCGAGCACGGTGTTCAAGGTCGGGGCGCTGCTCGGGCTGATCGCGCTCGGGTTCCTGCTGCCGCACGATGCCGGCCTGTTCGCCGATCGCACCGTGACTGCGGCGCCGACGATCGCTCCGGCGGCGGCCTTCGGGGTGGCGATGGTCGCGATCTTGTGGGCGTACGACGGGTGGGCCGACGTCGCGTTCGTGAGCGGGGAGGTGCGCGACCCGCAGCGCCTGCTGCCGCGGGCGCTCGTGCTAGGAACGCTGACGGTCGTGGTGCTCTACCTCGGGGCAATCGCGGTCTACTGGTATATCGTGCCGCTCGATCAGATGCCGGGCTCGCCGCTCATCGCCGCCGACGCCGCGCAGGCCGTGCTCGGCACGGCCGGCGTCGTGTTCGTGTCGCTGGCGATCATGGTGAGCACGTTCGGGACCCTGAACGGCTCGATGATGACGGGGCCGCGCGTGTTCTTCGCGATGGCGGAGGACCGGCTCTTCTTCCGCCGCCTCGCGGATGTGCATCCGCGGTTCGGCTCGCCGGCGCACAGCATCGTGCTCGCCGCCGTGCTCGGCGTGATCTTCGTCTCGATTCGCACGTTCGCGGAGCTCGCCGATCAGTTCATCATCGGGATCTGGCCGTTCTATGCGCTGGCCGTCGCGGCGGTGTTCGTGCTGCGCCGCCGCCGCCCCGATCTGGCACGGCCGTATCGCGTCTGGGGCTATCCCGTGGTGCCCCTGCTGTTCCTCCTCGCGTCGGTGTATCTGCTCGGCAACTACATGGTGAGCGAGCCGCTCACGTTCGCCGTGGACGTGCTCGTAATCCTAAGTGGCATACCGATTTACGTTCTCTGGGGACGGTGGCAGCGCCGCCGCGCATCCGTGACTTGACGCACCGTGGTCGCGTGGTCAGTTTTCGGCGCCTGCTCACCCCTCGTCTCAGGGTAGTCTTGCCAGTGCAATACGGTCCCTCAAAGGAGATCCGGATGCCGACGCTGTTTCGTTCGGCCGGCGTCGCGGCGTGTGTCGCGGCGCTCACGCTGTTCGCGGCCGCACCCCTGTCGGCCCAAGGTGTCACGACCGCCGCCGTGCGCGGCCGGTTGCTCGATGACACCGGGAGCCCGGTCGTGGGTGCGACCATCCTGCTCACCAACCGGTCCACCGGCCAGCGGTTTCAAGCGACGTCGCGGGCCGGCGGCCTCTACAACCTGGAGAACGTCGCCATCGGCGGCCCGTACGTGATCGAGGCCCGGTCCATCGGCTATCAGCCGGCGCAGCGGACGGGCATCGTGCTCTCCCTCGGCCAGGTGCTCGATCTGGATCTGCGGCTCACTCGAGCCGCCGTGCAGCTCGAGGCCATTGCCGTGACCGCCGAAGAGGCGGACGAGTTCTTCCAGCCCTCGCGCACGGGCACGGCGACGATTGTGGACGACACGGCGCTCGCGCGCCTGCCGACCCTGAACCGCGACTTCTCCGACTTCGTCCAGTTCACGCCGCAGGTGGCGGTGCGGGACGGCGACGACGGCGGGATCGTGGTGGCCGGGCAGAACAACCGCTTCAACACGATTCAGGTGGACGGCTCGACGGTCAACGACCGGTTCGGGCTCGGGCGCACGGGCCAGACAGGCGGGCAGGCCAACGGCCGCGCCGTGGGGCTCGAGGCGGTGAAGGAATACCAGGTGCTGCTCGCGCCGTACGACGTGCGGCAGGGCAATTTCATCGGCGCGCTGATCAACGCGGTCACCAAGAGCGGGACCAACCAGTTCCACGGCTCCGCGTTCTACTACTTCCGCAATCAGGCCCTCGCGGGCGACCCGCTGGGGCTCACGGACTTCACGCAGCACCAGTTCGGCGCGTCGTTCGGCGGGCCGATCGCGCGGGACCGGGCGCACTTTTTCCTGAACGCCGAGTTCCGGCGGCGGGATACGCCAGCCCAGGGCCCGTACCTGGGGCAGCCGGCCGGCCTCGGGACGCCGTTCGCGACGCAGACCGACGTAGACGCAGTCAACACGGCGCTCACGAGCTACGGGCTCCCCAACGGCACGGGCGGCCTCATCACGAACAACAACCCGCTCAACAACGTCCTGGGCCGGGTGGACTTTCGCGTGGGGAACCGCAGCCGGCTCACGTTTCGCTACGCGTACAACACGGCGAACGACGACGTGTTCAGCCGGTCGAGCTCGGGCAACTTCGACCTGAGTACCACCTCTTACACGTTCAAGAGCACCACGCACAACCCGGCGCTCCAGTTCTTCACGAACTTCGCGGGCGGCGCCTCCAACGAAGTCCTGCTCAGCTGGAACCGGGTGCGGGATCGTCGGACGCCCGATGTACGGGCGCCGCTCGTGATCGTGCAGAACTTCGCGGCGGCGGATGGATCGGGGAATTACTCGATCACGTCTGGCGCGGAGCGGTTCTCGCAGGACAACGAGCTCGATCAGGACATCTTCGAGATCACCGACAACTTCACGTTCCCCGTGGGCGATCACCGAATCACGATCGGCACGCGCAACGAGATCTACAAGGTCCGCAACCTGTTTGCGCAGAGCTCGTTCGGCGTGTGGACGTTCGACAACCTGGCGGACTTCCAGAGCGGCACGCCCGAGTTCTTCGAGACCGCCGGTGATCTGGGCGGCGGGGTTCCCGCGAACTTCACCTCCGCCATTCTCGGCGCGTACGTGCAGGACCAGTGGCAGCTCTATCCCAACTTCTCCGTCACCTACGGGTTGCGGGTGGACGTGCCGGTCTTCTTCACCAAGCCGACGTTCGACGCGCGCGTGGTGACCGACTTCGGACTGGACACGACGTCCTGCGCCGGCGCCATCTGCGACGTCAACGTACCGTCCGGCGACCTGCTGCTCGCGCCGCGGCTCGGCTTCAACTGGGATCTCGACGGCCGCGGGGTCACGCAGGTGCGCGGCGGGGCCGGCATCTTCACGGGTACGCCGGCGTACGTGTGGTACTCCAACATCTACTCGAACAACGGCACCAAGCTCGGCCGGCTCACGTGCTCGACGGGCAACACGCCCGCGTTCGATCCGGCGCTGCCGGGCCCGCTCGCGTGCGCGGACGGCACCGGCCTCACGAGCGGCACGACCATCGGCGAGGTGAACACGATCGCGTCCGACGTGAAGTTCCCGCAGGTGTTCCGCGCGAATCTGGCGATCGACCGGCGGCTGCCGGGCAACGTGATCGCCACGTTCGAGGGGATCTACACGAAAGGCATCAACGATTACTTCGTGGTGAACCGGAACCTGCGGGACGACCTGGCTACGGTCGACCCGGCGACCGGCCGCGTGATGTACGGTACGATCAGCAGCTCAGGTCGGGGGTCGCCGCGGTACCTCGACGAGACGCTGTACGGGCCGTCGTTCAACGGCGGCGTGTACGAGCTGCGCAACACGAGCAGCAACTATTCCTGGAGCCTCACCGGGCAGCTGCAGAAGCGCTTCAGCGCCAGCTGGTCGGGCACGGCGGGCTACACCCACTCCCGCGCCTACGACGTGGCGAGCTTCACGTCCAGCCGCGCGACGTCCAACTGGCGCTTCGGCCGCGTCAATGCGGGCGACCAGCTGGATGACGGGGCCACGCGCTCGAGCTTCGACCGGCCGCATCGGCTGGTGCTCGCCGGCACCTACACGTTCCCGTGGAAGCAGTTCCCCACGGACCTCACGTTGAGCTACGTCGGGCAGTCGGGCCAGCCCTACACGCTCCTTGCGAGCGGGTCGAGCGGGCGCGGCGACCTGAACGCCGACGGGCAGAACGGGAACGACCCAATTTACATTCCCACGGACGTCGCCACGGAGATGACCTTCGTGGACATCACCAACGCCGACGGCTCGGTGGTGACGGCGGCGGAGCAGGCGACGGCGTTCGACCAGTACATCACGGACGCGTCGTGCCTCGACAAGCAGCGGGGCGAGATCATGGAGCGGAACAGCTGCCGCAGCCCCTGGCAGACGTTCCTCAACCTCACGTTCCGGCAGACGCTGCCGCGCTTCGGCAACAACGCGCTGTCGCTCGAGTTGGGCATCTTCAACCTGCTCAACCTGCTCAACAGCGACTGGGGGCAGGTCAAGACCATCGACGGCGGCGTGTTCAGCAACCCGCAGATCCTCACGGTGCCCAGCGCCTCGGGCGGCGTGCCGAACTACCAGTTCGACGTGACGCGCGTGGACGAGCGGTATCGGGTCACCAACACCATCTTCAACAGCTACCAGGTGCAGGTGGCGCTGCGGTATACGTTCTAGCTAGACGGTCAGACGGCTAGCGGACGGATAGTTGGGAGGCGACAGAGGGGGCCCGGTTGGCGGGAAATGCTGATCGGGCTCCCCGAGTGCTGGCACCCGGCTAATCCGCTCTCCGTCTCGCCGCCTCCTCCCCCTAGGTCGGCGCCCGCGCCATCAGCACCAGTCCGATCCCTCCGAACACGAGATTGGGCATCCACGCCGCGAGCAGGGGCGGCAGCAGCCCGCCGGCCCCCACCGCTTCCGAGAGCTGCACCAGCACCAGGAAGATGACCGTCGTCACGAGGCTGATCGCGACGCCCGTGGCCCCGCTCGCGCGCGGCGCGGCGAGCGCGAGCGGGGCCGCGAAGATGGCGATCACGATGCAGGTGAACGGGACGGCGATCTTGAGGGCCTGCCGCACGCGGAGCTTGCGCCCGTCGCCGCCGGAGCGCTCCAGATCGTTGATGTAACGCCCGAGTTCCGCGTAGCGCATCTCGCGCGGCTCCTTGGGCTCCACCAGCAGATCGCCGGGGCGTTCGACCAGGCTGCGTTGCACCATGGAGTCGGCGGCGAACGTGAGCTCGTGGTCCACGGCCGGGAGCACCCGGAACCGGGCGCCCTGCAGCACCCAGCGGGCCGTCGTGTCGCTGTAGCGGGCCGTGGGTGCCTGCACGACGAGCGTGGGGTAGTCCAGGCCGGTGCCCTCACGCTCGAGCACGACGTCGCGCATGACGTTCTGCCGCAAGTCCAGCGCCCGCACGGCGTACACCCAGCCGCCGTCGGCGCGGTACACGAAGCTGTAGCGGGCGGAGGTGGAGCGGACCTCGCGCTCCCCGAGGTATTCGAGCTGGCGCATCGTGGCGAGGGGCGCCCACTCGCCCAGGGCCAGCGCGGCGAGGAAGGTCAGCGCCGCGGCGACGAGCACCGGGACCGTCACCCGGCGCACGCTCCGGCCGGACGCCTTGGCCGCCACCAGCTCCGAGTGCCGGCTCATGGTCCCGATGCTGAACACGGTCGCGAAGAGCACCGCCGCGGGGAGTACCAGAAACACGTTGTCCGGCAGACTGAAGGCGTAGCCCAGCGCGATCGCCTTGGGCGGGATGCCCCGGGCCAGGTGCTCGTCGAGGTTGTCGGTCAGCCCGAACGCGATCACCACGAGCGGAAACCCGAGGGCCGTCACCAGGAGGATGCGGAGCCACTCG
>Ga0224512_10005191_pt1 | contig 10801 bp, 10 predicted proteins | sample SF_May12_sed_USG_4_FD_169103 | JGI IMG/M metagenome (GOLD analysis project Ga0224512, IMG submission 169103) | Sediment microbial communities from San Francisco Bay, California, United States - SF_May12_sed_USGS_13 | ecosystem: Environmental > Aquatic > Marine > Sediment | place: USA...
TATCGACAGTCAGGAGATCGAAAGTCGGGGGATAGACAGTACGGGGACCGATAGCCCCGCTGGCGGCACACTCACATTGGAAAACTCCGTGACCGACGACGCCGAGAAGGAAGATGTTGCGCCAGTAGGCGTGGCAGCGACCTTCGCCGCGGCCGCAAAAAGCGCCGACCCTGAACCAGCCCCCGATGAATACGTTCCGCCCCTGGCGAGCGAACCGCAAGCCGAGCCGACTGAAGACAGCTCGGCAGGGTCGGATGCGTCGACCGACGATGTGTCCGCCGGGCCAGCCGGCATTGTCTCCGTCGGCTCCGTCGGCGATACACCGATAGCGTCCACCGTCGATGGGCCCGCTTCGGCCAGCGATGCCAACGGCGGTGAGCGGCCGTCGGACAGGGCCGAGCCCGGGGATACCGAAGTCGACGACAGCACGCGGATGGTCGAGACCCATCTCTCCACCCTGCTCGGGCTCAAAGTCTCGATCGCGGAGCGGAATCAGGACGACGGCGTGCTGTCGATCCATTATAACAGCGAGAATGAACTGACCGACCTCGTCTCGCGGCTCAATCGGATGCCGGCGGGGAGGCGGGCGGAGTGAGGCGTAAAACCGTTGCAATGCGCCTCTTCGCCACTAGCTTTGGGGATGAAGCCGAGGCTACGGGGGTAGCATGGCCCTAGGAAACGAGCCGGGTGGGCGGCTCGATCAGCAGCGGACGGCTCGAATGGAGCACAAGCAGGATCCCACATTTAGCGGCATTCACCCCGAAGCCAAGGCCGCGGCGGAAGCCGCCGCAAGCGCAGCCGGGCTGACGGTCGAGGAATGGATCAGCCGCACAATTCTGAACATCGCTCGCGGCAGCGCGGCTTTGGTTGGACCAGTTGGCGCCGGCAGTCCAGGCGCGCCGCCGGCAGTCACCGTGCCCAACCAGAAATCGGTCGCCAAGGCGGCCCAGGCCGCCGGCATGCCGGTCGAGGAATGGCTGAGCCGGGCGGTGTTGGAATCGCTCGCCACCAGCAGTCTTGAGGGCGCCGGCAAGCAGGCGTCGCCAAACAAGAACAGCACCGATTCGGCACCGCCACCGACGCTGCCCGGGGCGCTGTCGATCGCCACTCCGGCACCAACGTTGAATGACACGGGATCGCCCGCCCCAGCGGCGTCGTATGGCTTCGCCGCCAAGGCGGGCGCACCGGCCGGCTCCGAAGACACAGCGCTTCTTGAGCGGAGCGACGAGCTGGCGGACCTCCCCCAGCCGGTGGCAATCCCCAAGGAACCGTCGGCGTGGAAGGCGACGTCCGCAGCAAAAGCGGAAATTGAAAACGCGGTTGTGGGTTTCGACCCCTCCGGCCTCGATGCTCTGCAGTTGACCGAGGCCTTGGCCGGCCGGCCGGACGCTCCAAAGTCGCGCATTTCGACAAAGACGATCGCGGTCGGCGCGGGGTTGATCTCCCTGCTCGCGCTGGCGGTTGCCGTCTGGGTCCTGCCACTGGTCTTCAAGACCGCGCCGGTGGCGGATGGACGATCCGACGTCGCCGCTACGCTGCCGAAGCAAGTGGTCAAACCGGCGGCTAAGGTGGGCCCCAAAGGCGGCAGCAAGCAAGCTGCAAAACCCGCCTTGCCAAAGATCGACTCGACCCTGCCGCCGCCGACCAAGGACACGACGGCGCTTCCCGAGCCCGCCGCCAAGCACGTCGCCTGGTACATGCGGGCGGCCGAGCTTGGAAATACCAAAGCGCAGATGACCCTGGCCGGGCTCTATTTGCGCGGCGAAGGCATTGCGCAAGACCGCACCAAGGCTGCGGATCTCTATCGCAAAGCGGCCGTCGACGGCAACGAGCCGGGCGGCCAGTACGCTCTCGGCGTGATGCTCGAGCGCGGCGACGGCGTGAAGCAGGACGATATCGAGGCCCTCTTGTGGTATCGCCGCGCCGCCGCAGCGGGCCATCCGCTGGCGATGTATCGGGCCGGCCTCGTGCATCTCACCAGCAAACGCGTGCCGCGTGACTATGCTCGGGCGCAGGAATATTTCCAGACCGCAGCACGGCGCGGTGTTCCGGCGGCCTCCTATCAGCTTGGCCTTATCCACGAGCAGGGGCTCGGCACCGCGAAAAGCAAGGCACTTGCCTTCGATCACTTCGCGCGCGCCGGTGCAAAGGGCCACAAACCCGCTATCGCGGCGCTTGCCAGGCTGACCGGCCAGCTCTCCGACGAGGACATCATCCGCTCGCGGGCGCTTCCGGTACCGGCGGAAAAGCATCTGGCCTGGTACGCCAAGGCCTCGAAACTCGGCAAGACCAAGGCGCAACTTGCGCTCGCCAAGCTCTATCTGCGCGGCCAGGGCGTCGAGCGGGACTTTGCCAAGGCGGCAGCCCTCTTCCGCGACGCCGCGGCGCGCGGCCGTGATGCCGACGCCCAGTACGCCCTGGCCGTGATGCTGGAGCAGGGCATGGGCACCGCCAAGAACCAAAAGGAAGCGCTCGCCTGGTACCGGCGCGCGGCCAAGACCGGGCATTCGCGCGCATTGCTGAATCTGGGTTTCGCTTACGTGCGTGGGGTCGGCGTGCCGCAGGACTACAAGCGCGCGCGCGAGTATTTCGAGATGGCCGCGGCCAAGAACCTCGCCGAGGCGCAATACAATCTGGGGCTCATCTACGAGCATGGGCTCGGCATCGACAAGGACGTGCCCATGGCCTTCAAGTGGTACAGCCTCGCGGTCGCCAACCAGAACGCGCCCGCCGGCAAGGCGCTCGATCGCCTGATCCCCCGCATGAGCGCCGCTGAAATCGCCCGCGCCAAGCAACTTCTGACCCAGCGGAACTAGCCCGACAGCGTCGGCGCAGTCCTTTCATTTGTGCGTTCGCGCCGGCTACGTAATAACGCGGCATCCGCATGCCCGGCTGCCAGACCGTACCCCACCATGGGCTCAACCCGGGACGAGACGGTCCAGGATCATAGTGACCATAAGCAGGATCACAGGGACCATTAGAGGGACCATAAGATCACAGGGACCATAAGTAAATATGTAGCGCTGCGCCGATCGCTATCGATTGCGGTCAATCAAATCCGCGGTCAACGCTAGGCAAGTTCATGCTCCACACCGCAGCGTGGCGCACTCCGCAGGGCGGCGATGATCGCACCGGCTTGCCCGCCTGCCGGTTAGGTGCCAAAATGATTAGATATCGAACGACCGGCAACAATTGCCGGCGCGTCGGACGTATACGGGCTACCGGGAACGCGGTAGTGTCGGACGCATCAACGCACGCGTATCAGCAGGCAACCTATCGATACGCACCAAGACCGCGCGGGCGTTTCTCGGGCGCGGCAAGGGAGGTAAAGAGCGATGAAATATCCAGGTAGATTCACTCGACGCATTGTTCTCCGGCGTGCCGTTCTCGGACTTGGCGCGGCCGGGCTCGCCAGCGTCATGACATTGGGCGCCGCCTCGGCGGAGCAAACCATCAAGATCGGCGTCATCACCGACAAGACCGGCAATGCACGCTTCTATGCCGAGCCTGTCTTGCAGGGCATTCTGCTGGCGGCCAAGGTCGTCAACGCCGAGGGCGGCTTGCTGGGCAAGAAGATCGAGCTTGTGATCGAGGACGACGGCAACAAGCCGGACGTCTCCGCCTCGAAGGCGCAGAAGCTGATCGACGCCGGCGTCGTTGCGATCATCAGCAACTCCAGCTCGACCTCGTCCCAGCAGGCGCAGAACACCACGATCAAGACGCTGACGCCGCAGGTGACGCATAACGGCAGCGATACGCTGACCCGCAAGCTCGACAACAAGTGCTTCTTCCAGATCGGCCCGCTCGGCTCGATCCAGATCCGCACGCTGATGTCCTATGCCCGGTCGAAGAACTACAAGCGCGTTGCGCTGATGACCGACAACACGGCGCTCGGCCAGATCCTCGCCAAGTTTTTCAAGATCAGCCTGGAGAAGTCGGGCGCGAAGGTCGTCGTCGAGCAGGTCGTACCCGCCGGCGCCAAATCGGCCTTGCCGCAAATGCAGAAGGTACGCGCGGCCAAGCCGGACGCGATCTTCCAGGCCGCCATCCTGGGCCGTGAGATGGTGTTGTTCTTCCGCGCCTACCACCAGCTCGGCATGAAGCAGCAGGTCCTCGGATCGTTCAACCTGTCGATCCCGACTTATCTGCGTACGGCCAAGGACCTCATGGAGGGTGTCGCCTTCATCGACGCGTTCGACCCGGCCAAGCCCGAGGCGCAGGCCTTCATCGCGCACTACAAGAAGGAGCACGGCAAGACGCCGTTCTCGCTGCCGGGATACGGCTATGACGATCTGATGTTCGTCGTGCAGGCGATCAAGCGCGCCGGTTCGACCGACAAGGCCAAGGTGTGCGCCGCGTTGCAGGCCACCAAAGGCTATCGCGGGGTCATGGGCGCCAAAACCGAAAGCTACGGCTTTCCGGCCGGCAAGCGCACCGGCTTTCCGCCGGAGGGCGCGGTTGTCCGCCTGATCAAGGACAACAAGCACGGGCCTGTTGTCCATGCGGGAACCAAGTAGCGCCGGCTCGTAACGCCCCGGGTTTGTCACGTAAAAGTTCGTCACGCCTGGGGTTGTCACGTATGGCTTGGCCAACGCACCAGGACCGGTCCGACCTAACGTCGGGCCGGTCCTGAATTTGCGGCGACAACCTGGCTGGCCTGACGTGTTCTAATCATCGGGCAAGGCGCGTTATTCGGGCGGCCAGGTCGAACATATGTCGGATCTCCTTGAGCTTCTCGTCAGCGCATCGGCCTCCGGCTGTATCTACGGCCTGGTGGCACTCGCCTATCTGCTGGTGTTGCGGCCGACCGGCATCGTGAACTTTGCGGTCGGCGAATGGGCGATGATCGGCGCCTTTGCGGCCTATTTGCTGTCGGCCGGCCTTGGTCTGCCCTCGATCCTGGTCATCCCCGGCGCGGCGCTGCTAATGGCGATCCTGGGCTGGGCGACCGAATGGTCGGTCGTTCGCCCGCTCGTTGTCCGCGGCGCCGGCCATCTGGCGCCGATCCTGGTCCTGCTCGGCATGCTGGTCATCTACCATCAGATCATGCTGTGGCGGTTCGGGGCCGATCAATTTCCGCTCGAGGGGCCCTTCGGATTCCGGCGCGTTGAGCTCGGCCCGATCGCCGGCACGCCGCAGAGCTTTTTCATCATTGTCACCACGCTGGCGGTGTTTGGCGCCGTCTGGTTGTTCTTCGAGCGAACGGTCTGGGGCAAGAGCTTCGAGGCGGTGGCGATCAACCGGCGCGCGGCCGCGTTGATGGGCATCAACCTGCGTATGGTGACCGCGCTCGCGTTTGCCGGCGGGGCGGCGATTGCCGGGATTGCCGGTCTGCTCGACGCGCCGCGCGGCTCGCTCGAAGTGAATATGGCGCTGCCGCTGGCGATCCAGGGTTTCTCCGCGCTCGTCATCGGCGGCGTCAACCGGGTTGAGGGCGCGCTGCTCGGCGGGATCATTCTCGCCTTCGCCGAGGATTTGACCCGGCGCTATGTGCCGATCCCGTCCGGCCTATCGCTCGGCGTCACGCCGCTGCTGCTTATCATCTTTCTGATGGTGCGCCCGAACGGGCTCTTGCGCGCACGCGAGGCCGGCTGATGGGCGCGCTGGGTCAACTCGGAATGAAATGGGTCCTGCGCTGGGGGCTGGTGACGGCGCTGCTTTGCGCGCTGCCCTTCGTGCTCCAGCCCTACGAGCTCGACATCTATCGCAAGCTGCTGTTCTGGGTGGCGCTCGCGGTCAGCTACAACTTCCTCTTCGGCATTGCCGGACAAATGGCGCTCTCCCATTTCGCCTTTGCCGGTATCGGCGGCTACACGGTGGTGATCCTGCTGACCCAGGCCGATCTGGGGCTCGGCCTTGCCATCATCGCCGCGCTGTTGCTGGCCGGGATCCTTGCCTTCATCGTCTCTTTCGCGGCGACGCGCCTCGAGGGGTTCTATCTGGCGTTGGCGACGCTCGCCTTCGCCCAGCTCTTGATCGTCGTGCTCGATGAGGGCGGCACGCTGACCGGCGGCACCGGCGGGCTCACCAGCTATTCATTGCCGGCGGTCTTCGGAACGAAGATCGAAGGGCCCTGGTACGCCCTCGTCATGGTTGGCGTGTTGCTGGGCACACTCGCCATTCTGCTGCGCATCGATCGCTCCTGGTTCGGCCGCGCCTGCCGCGCTATCCGCGACAATACGGAGGCCGCGGCCGCGATGGGCGTCGATGTCGCGCGCACCAAGATCATCGCCTTCACGCTGACCAGCGTCATGGCGGCGGCGGCAGGCATGGTCTACGCCTTCTTCGATAACACCGTGAACCCGCCGGTCTTCGGCCTGGAGAACGCCTTCCTGTTGCTCTTCATGGTGATCGTCGGCGGCAGCGGCAGCCATGCCGGCGCCATCATCGGCGCGGTGCTGCTGAAGTTGAGCCAGGACATTCTCGAACCCGTCGTCGGCCACTTTCACGCGATCGGCTTCGGCGTCCTCGTGGTCGCCGCAATCCTGTTCCAGCCCAAGGGGCTGATCGGAACCTGGGACAATCTGCGCGCCCGCATGAAACGCGCCAAGGGCGGCAAGGGCGTCAAATGATGTCGCTTACATGACAACGGCGCGCAAATCGCTGATCGAGGTTTCGGGCCTGACCAAGCACTTTGGTGGGTTGACGGCGGTCGACGGGCTCGACTTTGTGCTCAATGAAGGCGAGGTGCTGGGGCTCATCGGCCCCAATGGCGCAGGCAAAAGCACAACCTTCAATCTCCTCACCGGCGGCTACCCGGCGAGCGCGGGCTCGGTGCGGCTCGATGGCGAGGAGATGCTCGGCCTGCCCCCGCACCGGATCGCCGCGCGTGGCATCATGCGCACCTTCCAGCACAACATGCCCTTTGAGGGTATGTCGGTCGCCGACAATGTGCTGGTCGGCGCGCACACCACGATGCGCTCGGGGCTCGGACAGGTGCTGCTCGGCGCCGCGCCGGCCCGCGAAGAAGAGCGCAAGGCGCGCACCCGCGCCGACGAGTTGATCGATTTCGTCGGCCTCGGCGGATTCCGCGACGCTGAAGTGACGACGCTCTCGTTCGGTCAGGGCCGGTTGCTTGAAACGGCGCGGGCCCTGGCCGGCGAGCCCCGGATCATGCTGTTCGACGAGCCCGCTGCCGGCCTTACACCCAGCGAATGCGACCGTCTTGGCGAGATCATCCGCGGCATCGCCAGGCGCGGCATCTCGATCCTTCTGATCGAGCACGACATGCGCTTTCTGCTGCCGCTGGCCGACCGCGTCGTGGTGCTCAATTTCGGCCGCAAGATCGCCGATGGCGCGCCCGACGAAATCCGCAGCGATCCCGCGGTTGTCGACGCCTATCTGGGCGAGGCCGGCGGTGTCGGCGCCGCGGCCGGCAGCCGTGCCACAGAGCAGCCCGATGCTTGACGTTGCCAAGCTCACCGCCGGCTACGGCCCGATCGATGTCATTCACGGCATCGACCTCAACATCGCGGGCGGCGAGACCGTCGCCCTGCTCGGCCCCAATGGCGCGGGCAAGTCCACGCTGCTAGCCGCGCTGACGGGAACGATCCGGCGGCGCGCCGGCATGATCGATTTCGATGGCCTGGATCTGGGCGCGCTCGACAGCCACCGCATCGTGGCCGCCGGCCTCACCCTGGTTCCCGAAGGCCGCTTGATCTTCGGCCCCTTCACGGTGCGCGACAATCTGCGGCTCGGTGCCCTCAAGCTGCAGCACGGCGAGGGGCGTTCCCAGGACGAACGCTTCGATTACGTCTACGCGCTGTTCCCGCGCCTCAAGGAGCGCGCGGGCCAGCTCGCCGGCACGCTTTCGGGCGGCGAGCAGCAGATGTTGGCGATCGGCCGTGCGCTCATGTCGGCGCCGCGGGTGCTGCTGCTGGACGAGCCGTTTCTGGGTCTCGCGCCCCTCGTCGTCGAGGAGATAAGGCGCGCGCTCAAGGCGTTACAGAATGAGGGGCTCACCATTCTCCTGGTCGAGCAGAAGCTCGATATCGCGCTGGCTTTTGCTCGCCGAGCCTATGTGATGATCAAGGGGCGCATCGTGCTCGAGGAAACATCCTCGGCGCTGTTGGCGCGTGACGATCTAGCGACGCTCTATTTCGATCTCGCCGAGGATGGCGAGTGACTTCGATCTCGCCGAGGACGGCTGAGGAGACATATACTCATATCAGGGCGCATAGCTATTACCAGGCCGCGACAGCGCTTCAGTAAAGGAGGCCGAACATGGAAGGCAGCAGAGAGGCACCAGCGCAGAATCCCGCACATGGCGGCGATGTCCTGCCGCGCGGCGTTCATCACTTGGCGCTGACCACCGAGGATATGGGCGCGACGACAACGTTCTATGTCGACGTGCTGGGCATGCCGCTGGTCCACGCTATGAAGGTGCCGCCGGGACTGGGTACGGGGCCAGGAAATCGGGGCAACCCGCCCTACGAGGAAATCCGGCACTATTTCTACGATATGGGCAATGACAGCCTGCTCGCCTTCTTCGAACTCCCGAAGGACGCCGAGCCGCAGTCGAACCGCAACGCCATCGGCGGTATGCAGCACGTGGCGTTCACCGTATCGGTCGAGCGTTTCGACGAGATCGAACGCCGGCTCGACGAGAACGGCATCAAGCATAGCGGGCGGATCCCGCAGCTGCCGGGGCTGCTCGGCATCTATTTCTTCGATCCCAACGGCATTCGCCTGGAGATGGCATGCCAGCCCGATGATGGCGCGGCGCCCAATGTGCTCGATCTCATAACGCAAACGAAATCCCAGGCGCGCGCCGAGTTGGAGACGCTCGACGGGGTCGACGCGGCATGGATCGACCGCATGGTCGCCGGCCTGCCGGACGGGTGAGACGCACTTAGCGTTCTGGCGCCCGGCACACCGATAGATGTCATTCCCGCGCAAGCGGGGATGACGCACGGGGAGGCGGGACAGACGCCGGCTTACCGTGAGATCAAATCGGCGCCGGTTATCTATTCCGGTGCCCCATACTTGGCGAATATCTCCGCGCCGGTCATGTCGTGGGTCTCATTGGCAAAACGATAGAACGAAGGTTTTTCGTCGATGAACACTTGGTGATCGAACACAAGCCCTTCGTTGTCATCGAATATCCCCACCGGGACCTGGTGCTCGCCTGTCCCCTTCAATCGATAGAACAGATGGCTTCCGCACTTGCGGCAAAAGCCGCGTTCGGCCCATTCCGATGAGTCGAACACCGACACGTTCTCCTCACCGTCAATTGAGACATCTGCGCCACAGCTGATCTCCATAAAGGGCCCACCGCCCCATCGCCGACACATGCTGCAATGGCACGCGCCAACCTTAGTGGCGGCGTTCCTTGCCGTGATGCGCACCGCGCCGCACAGGCAGTTTCCCCGCCGTTCAGTTGCGTCCGTCGTTTTCGCGCTCATGATCTCGGACCATCCTCGACTGTCGAACCGATCGATTGATACAAACTTACCACCACCCGTACCCATCGTGACGACGAGCCGGACGCAAACGGCGTGGCGGCGCGTCGTTGAGAGCGGCGCCCCCGCCTCCTACTCTGCGGCCTTGGCCGCCGCCTTCTCTTGGGTCCAGGCGCGCAGGCGTTCATGCGCCTCGGCTGCTTCGGTCTTGATGAAATCCTCGCCCTCGACCCAGGCCGTGAGCTCCAAGCGGATCCCGTTGGGATCGTAGAAGTAGATCGACTTCACGAAGTGATGGTCCTTGGGACCCTTGACGGCAAACCCGGCGGCCTCAAGGCGCGCCTTGTGGGCCTCGAGCGTTTCCAAGCTGTCGACCTGAAGCGCCAAATGGTTGACCCATTCGGGCGTTTCCGGATCGTAAGCCGATACCCCGTCGTCGCCCAGATCGAAGAAGGCGATATAGGCGCCGTCGTCCATCTCGAAAAAGAGATGGGCGAAGGGGGGCCGGTCGCCCGGCTCTTCGTAATGCGGCAGGCGCAGGAAGATGCCCAGCTTCATACCGAGGATGTCCTCGTAGAAGGCGCGGGTCTCTTCGGCATCGCGGCAGCGATAGGCGAAGTGGTGCAGTCCGTGAACACCGTGGCGGCTCAACATGGCGGCGCTCCTTACAAATTCGCGGGCCAATGCGCGGGATCATCCGAGGCCAGATTATACCATTCTTCCGGCTTGGAGAATTTTCCCTGGGTTGTGGTGATGCACCCCTTCACACCCGCCCGAAAACGATCATTTTCGCGGAAGTTAATGAATCCTAAGCACCCGATCGGCCAAATTATCGAGGTGAGAATGAGCGCCTGGCGACCCGCGGGGCCACATAGCCCGACACCACCGCCCCCCGCCAGCGCGCAAGAGAACCGGCAGCGAAAGTCGACGCATGCGCACCCGTGACCTTTTCCGCCGCAGGTTGGAGGATGCCCGTCGCCGCGAGCTCGAATCGCGCGCCGGCGAGCCGCCGCCCGATCACCGCCGCGCGTCGTTGATGGCGCCGATCGTCAAGGCCGCCCTGGAAATCCAAAAAGAACTCAAGCACGCCGACTACCTGGTGTGGAAGTTGCTCGACGATCTAGTCGGCGTGCAAGCGCCCCATCACGGCGACCGGATCGAGATCTCGGTGGGGCTCTACGAGTCGGGCAAGTCCTACTACCGCGTGCTTACCAACACCCGCGACGACACCTATCGCGGACCGCAGGAAGCGATCGACCGCTTCATGGACGAATTGAGCGACATGATCGCGGCAATTGAATTGGTGAAGGGCGACGAGTAAGGCCCGATCCGCCGGCGCACCCCCACGGCCGCCAAGCTAATGCTCGCAACGCCCGCTCAATTGCCCATGCGCCAGGAGC
>Ga0224512_10005192_pt1 | contig 10799 bp, 9 predicted proteins | sample SF_May12_sed_USG_4_FD_169103 | JGI IMG/M metagenome (GOLD analysis project Ga0224512, IMG submission 169103) | Sediment microbial communities from San Francisco Bay, California, United States - SF_May12_sed_USGS_13 | ecosystem: Environmental > Aquatic > Marine > Sediment | place: USA: California...
ATGGGAACGAAAGCTGTGGCTCGCCCCCATCTGGTTCCTGACGCTCGCGGGCATGACGTTGGCGTGGTTCAAGCGGAGAGAGTCAGGCGGTCGAGCATGACGGAAAAGACGTCCCGGTTCCGCAGGCTGTCACGGCCCCTCAAGATCGCGATCCAGGTAGGCGTGCTCGTGGTGATTCTCTCCGGGGTCGCCGGTGTCGGCTTCTTGGAGTACAGCGCCCAGCCAAGCTTCTGCAAGAAGTGCCACAACATGCAGCCTTACTACGATTCCTGGGCCACGTCATCTCACAACGACGTCGCGTGCATCGAGTGCCACTACGCGCCTGGCGTCCGCGCTGAGGCGATGGGCAAGTTTCAGGCGGCGAACCAGGTGGTGAAGTACGTCACTGGCGCATACGGCACGAAGCCGTGGGCGGAGATCGAAGACGCCGCATGCTTGCGCTCCGGATGCCATTCGCTGCGGAAGGTCGAGGGGATGGTCAGCTACCGTCCAACACCGGGCGGGCCAAGCGTACAGTTCGACCATACACGGCACCTGGGTGAGTTGCGGCTCGGCAAACAGCTGCGGTGCACGAGCTGTCACTCGCAGATCGTGCAGGGCGCGCACCTCGCGGTTACCCCACAAACGTGCAACCTCTGTCACTTCAAAGGGGCGCAGGATCGTGAGGCCGGCACGGATTGCGTTGCATGCCATCGGGCGCCGCCGCGGACGGTTTCTCCGGCGGGGTTCGTGGTGGATCATCCCCAATACGTGCGCGACCTCGTGGACTGCCGATCATGTCACGAGCAGGTCACGGATGGCTCGGGAGCAGCCGACGAGGACCGGTGCTGGACCTGTCACAACGAGCCTGAGAGGATTGAGGAGTTCGGGAACACGACGCTGGTACACCGGGTGCACATCGCTGAGCACAACGTGGAGTGCGCGCAGTGTCACACGCCGATTGAGCACCGGCTCATCTCGCTAGGCGTCAGTGCCGAGCTCGATTGTGCTGCGTGCCATCAGCGCGTGCACGATGACCAGCAGCGGCTCTACGCCGGGTTGGGCGGGCACGGTACCGCGTCGCAGCCCAGCTCGATGTTCCTCGCGCGCGTCTCGTGCCAGAGCTGCCACCAGCTGCCCAAGGACATTGCAGGCCACGAGTCGGTCCAGTTTGCCGGCGAGGCATCGTGCATGTCGTGCCACGGGGTCAAGTACGCGAACATTCTTCCGTCGTGGCAGCAGGAGATGGAACGGCGGACGGTCCGGGTCGAGTCAGTCGTGCGCGCCGTGCGCCGGGCTGCTGGTTCTGCTTCGGTGCGTGTGAGAGGTCAGGTCGACAGCCTCGTGGCACTTGCGGAAGAAAACGTCGCCTTCGTGCGGCGCGGGAAAGGCGCACACAACATCGCGTACGCCGATCAGTTGCTCCGTGCGTCGCTCGACCTGGCGCGAGAGGCGGTGACGGTCGGCACCTTGCCGTACAAGGTTCCGCAGGTGGATCTCGGTCCGTCGATCAGCGAGAATGCGTGCCTCCAGTGCCACCTTGGCGTCGAGCGCAAGACGGTCGACTTTCAAGGACGGCGGTTCGATCACCAGCGTCACGCGGTGGCCGCCGGTCTGTCGTGTGGCAGGTGTCACGGTTCGATCGACGACCACGGCAAGACCCTGCTCACCAAGACGTCGGACTGCGCATCCTGCCACCATCCGCAAATCGGCCAGCAGAACTGTGCGGCATGTCATGAGGGCCGAGGCGGTGCGCCAGCCGAGCCGGTCGATCACCCGGTCGGGGCGTTTCCGCACAATCCCCACCTGGACGCCGGCTTCCAGTGCGTGAACTGCCACGAAGCGCCCTCCATGAGCGCCGACAAGGTGGACTGCACGACCTGCCACGCGCTGCACCACCAGCCGGATGCGTCGTGCGTCTCCTGCCATAAGTCCGGGGCCAAGGAAAAACACGCGCTCGCGTTTGCACACACCACGTGCAGCCAATGCCACGGTGAGAAGGCGCAAGGCATCACCAAGTGGACGCGACAGGTGTGCACGACGTGCCACGTGGAACTGGTCGAGCACAATGCGCCGGCGGACTGCGTCCTGTGCCATGAGATTGCGCCGATCGGAGCCGGAGGGGCCGGCAGCTAGCTGCGTGGGCTTACCGGTTCCTGGCGCCAGGCCCCGTTGAATCCATCCCCACCCGGTTCACCTCAAAACGTGGACTATCGCAACGCACATCCAGTCTGGTCGTAGATATTCTCTACGACTGGTGTTGAAGAACACTACATTCGTTCGATAGCCCCCGTTCTTACTGGTCGTTATAGTCGATCCGCGGCGACCATCCTCTCCCGAATGTAGAGTTTTTCTACAGTCCGTCTGGTGCGTCAGTCCGTGACGACAACCACGTAACTCTTTCATTGACAATTGGTTAGTCGCCTGATCCCGATCAAGAATCGAGCGGCACCTCGCTTGCCTTGTGTAGAGGTGGGCGTGGCAGGGTCAGCGACCTCTTCCGGTCGTCACCCGTCACGACACGACGCAAGGAGCGACCGATGGCAGTGCTACTTGGCATTCTCACGATCGCGGCGCTGATCGGCATCGACGTGTTCTTCCTGCGCGCTCGGCGAGCGCGCCGCGCCGAGGCAGTGGCGCCGCCACGGCTTCCCCCGCTGTCAGAGTCCATTACCCGGCTGCCGCAGGGGGTTTTTCTGCACCCCACCTTCACGTGGAGCCGCGTCAGGGAGGACGGAGACGTCATGCTTGGCATCCACCCGCTCCTGTTTGGGCTCGTGGGTGCACCGTATCAGATCGACGTGTTGTCCGAGGGGCAGGAGGTGGAACGCGGCGGCGAGTTGGTGAAGCTCGGGCGCGGCGGACGTCGCCTCACGGTCCGCTCGCCGGTGTCCGGTCGGATCTCGGCGGTCAACACCGTGCTGGCGGGCGAAGCCGAGTGGGACGGAGTGGACACGGACGACGGCAGGTGGGTCTACCGGATCACGCCGCAACGCCTCGGGGACGAGGTTCCCTCGTGGCTCGTTGCCGAGCGGGCGAGTGAATGGAGCCGGCGGCAGTACGAACGGCTCAAGGAATACCTGTTCGGGGTGCTGCACGCTGGAGAGCTCGGGCTCACCATGACCGACGGTGGCGACATGCCGAACGGGGTTCTCGGGAGCCTCGCGGGCTCTGCGTGGGACGGGATTCAGCAGGAGTTCCTGGATCCATAGGCAGCACGATAGGTGGCACGTGGCGATGTCTGCGGCTCGAAGTGTGGGTCGTCGAGGGAACGAGTGCGGAGGAGGGGACGGAGCGACGATGAATCGAAGGGATTTGCTCAAGACGCTTGGGGTGGCCAGTGGCGCGGCGCTCGTCAGCCGGCCTGCGGCTGGGCAGCACGCGGCACCCTATGCGGGAGACACGGTCGGGGTGCTGGTCGACACGACCAAGTGCATGGGGTGTCGCATGTGCGAGGTCGCCTGTGCTCAGGCCAACGGGCTGCCGGAGCCGGAGACCGACGTCGATCTCTCGACGCTTCGGTCCACGTCGCCGACGCAGTGGTCGGTGGTCAACCGGATGGAAACGGAGCGAGGTCCGGTCAACGTCAAGCGGCAGTGCATGCACTGTCTGCAGCCGGCATGCGCATCGGCGTGTCTCACCAATGCGATGCACCGCACGGGTGAGGGTGCCGTCATCTGGAGAGAGAGCAAATGCATGGGGTGCCGGTTCTGCATGGTCTCGTGCCCCTTTGACGTACCCAAGTTCGAATACGATAGTGCCAATCCCAAGATCCAGAAGTGCGTGATGTGCTGGGAACGGCTCGAGGAGGGGAAGCAGCCGGCCTGCGTCGAGAACTGCCCGTTTGGCTGTCTCGAGTTCGGGCGGCGTTCCGAGTTGTTGGACATTGCGCGGGCGAGGATCTACGCCGAGCCCGACAAGTACGTGCACCACATCTACGGCGAACACGAGGCTGGCGGGACGGCATTTCTCTACCTCTCGTCCGACCCGTTTGAGCAGTTGGGGTTCCGCACCGATATCGGGACGACGGCGTATCCCGTGTATACCAAGGAGTTTCTGTACGCCGTGCCGCTCGTGCTCACCTTGGTGCCGCCGTTTCTGCTGGCCGTGAGTAAGGCACGTCGCGGCGACGCGGAGGAGCCGGAAGAGGGGGGTGGGGAGTCATGACGACGATACCGATTGCGGGACACCGAGCGGGACTTCGGTCGGAGGTTGGGCGGTTTGTCCGGTTCCTGCTCCAGGAGCTGAAGCCGAAGGGGAAGATCCTCACCCCGTTCAATGTCGTCACCGGGATCATCGTCGCGGTGGCTGCGGTGTTGTTGGCGATCCGCTTCACGCGAGGACTGGGAGCGATCACCAACTTGTCGCAGGATTACCCGTGGGGACTGTGGATCGGGTTCGACGTGATCACCGGAGTCGCCTTTGCCGGCGGCGCCTACGTCATCACGTTCATGGTCTATATCCTCGGCATGGAGAAGTATCATCCGATCGTGCGGGTGACCGTGCTGAACGGGTTCCTGGCGTACGTGTTCTATGCGGGCGCGTTGCTGCTCGACCTCGGCAAACCGTGGAACGTGATCAACCCCGTCATTGGCAACTCGTTCGGGGTGAGTTCCGTACTGTTCCTTGTTGCGTGGCACTTCATGCTGTACATGATGGCTGAGCTGGTGGAGTTCTCGCCCGCCGTGGCCGAGTGGCTGGGCTGGCGCCGGGTCCGCAAGGTGCTGATGGGGATGACGCTGGGTGCTGTGATCTTCGGGATCACGCTGTCGACGCTGCACCAGTCCGGGCTGGGCGCGCTGTACCTCATGGCGCGCGACAAGGTGCACCCACTCTGGTATTCGGAGTTCATCCCGATCCTGTTCCTGGTGTCCAGCGTCTTCGCCGGACTCTCGATGGTGATCTTTGAGGGAAGCATCACACACCGCGTGTTTCGGCACCGCGTGGGCCCGGTGCTCAAAGCGTCACATGACAGCATTCAGCTCGGTCTCGCCCGCATCTGCGCGGGGGCGATGTTCGTCTACTTGGTCCTTCAGCTCTTGGTATTCGTGCACGGGCAGCGTTGGGAGCACCTGGGGACGGGCTGGGGTGCGTGGTATCTGCTCGAGCTGGTCGGCTTCGTGGCGATTCCCGCGTTCATGTTTACCGAGAGTCATCGAAGCGGCTCGGTGCGGCTGCTGCGGTACGCAGCGGTCCTCACCTTGGTGGGCATCGTGCTCAATCGGCTCAACATTTCTGTGATTGGGTTCAAGTGGTACGCGGCCGTGCGGTACGTTCCCTCCTGGCAGGAGATCTGGGTGACCTTGGCGGTGATCTCCGCAGAGATTTGGGTGTTCCGGTGGGTGGTGAATCGCATGCCGGTGCTCGACTTCGCACTGGGGCACGGCACACGATCAGAGCCCGAGCACGACTCGGTCCGATCGGTAGCGTGAGAGGAGCGCGCAATGCAAGGCGCAACGGGTGACATCTTCGCGACGAAGGGTCTGGAGTACCTCATCGTCATCGGGTATTTACTGGTGCTCATGGGGGTGTGGCGCCTTCTGAGTCCGCCTAAGCTCGCGCGAGTGCTTGGGATGAAGTCGCAACGGAGGGCGGTTGCTCCACACCAATGGTTCGCACTCCCGAGCGGCGTGTTTTATCACCAAGGGCATGGATGGGCTGTCCCGACCGATGGTGACACGGTTCGCGTCGGAATGGATGACTTTGCGCAGCGCTTGGTGGGGAAGCCGGACGCGATCGTCTTGCCGCAGGTGGGCGAGCGGCTCGAGCAAGGCGCGGAGGGATGGGCGCTCCAGTTCGGCACCGAGCGGATCCCGATGGTGTCGCCGGTGAGTGGGGAAGTGGTCTTGGTGAACCCCGCGTTGGGGGAGTCGGTCGACGCGGTGAACGCCGATCCATACGGGAGCGGGTGGTTGTGCGAGGTCCGCGTGTCCAGCCCGCGAGCCGCGTTCAAGAACCTGTTGAGTGGCGAGCTCGCGCGCTCGTGGATGCGCCAGGTCGTCGAACGGCTGCGCCAGATGCCGACGGCGTCCTTGGGCGTGGTCATGCCGGACGGCGGCGTGCCCGTGTCTGGATTTGCACGAGTCATCGCGCCGGACGACTGGACGAACGTGGCTCGGTACCTGCTGCTCAGCAGCTGACGCGACGGGAACTGCGGATCGCGAGAAGGGAGGCCTCAGTGTACGGCTCGGAAGAGCTTCCCTGCATCTGGGTGCTGGCCGGCGTGTTGAGCTACCGCGCGTGCGACCGGAACTACGATTGCGAGCACTGCGAGTTGTACCGCGCGCTTCGGGGGAGGACGGGTCCGGACGCTGAGCGGATGGTGCTTGGGGCCCCGGCCGGCCAGGCGGGGAGTGTCACGACGGCGGTCGTGGATGACGTGGTCAATACCTACGTCTGCTACTTGACGGCGGGGTGCACGCTCCACTTCGACCGCCCTTACAGCCCCGACCATTTCTGGCTCGACCGCACCAACGGACACGTCGCCGTGGGCCTCGATGATCACGTGCTCCGTGTCTTGTACCCCGTGGAGGACATCGTCCCGCCCAAGGTCGGCATGTGTCTCAAGCGAGGCGAGCCGTGTGGCTGGGTGGTGCGTCGTCGCTCGACGATTCCGCTCACCATGCCGGTTTCCGGCGAAGTGCGGGAGGTCAATGGCCGATTCGTGAATGCGGTGCGGGACACGCACCGGGGTGGGGACGATGAGCCGTGGTTTTTCCGGGTGGAGCCGAACGAAGACATCGACGCGGTGCCCGGTCTGTATCGCGGCGAACAGGCACTGCAGTGGTACCTGCACAAGATCCAAGTCCTCAAGCGGCACCTGCAGGACGCGGTCGTGCCCGAAGCGCAGCGTCACCTTGGCGCGATGATGGCGGACGGCGGCACACCCAACCTCGATCTCGAGGCCATCCTCGGTCCCGAAGGCTTCGAGGCCCTGGTCGACGAGATCTTCCGAGTGCACATTTAGGAGACGATACGAGCGCCGAAACGGGGTGTCCGCGGCGGCCGCCGTCAGGTGGGCGCCAGCGAGCGGGCTGGGTGGGTGTACGAAGGGCGGAACATGGCCGATCGATCCGGGATCAGATCCGTCACGTCGACGTTGAGCTTCAAGCTCTTTGTCGTGCTCTTCGTCTCGGTGCTTCTCCTCTTCTCCGTGAACGCCGCGCTGGCGAGCCGCTTTCAACGCCAGAACCTGGAGACGCTGGTCAAGACCGAGGCCTACCGCACCAGCGACCTCATCCGCCAGAGCCTGTTCAGCAGCATGCTCGCCAATGAGCGCGAGCGCACCTACGACATGATCGTAAAGATGGCGAACGAGCCGGGCGTCGAGCGGATTCGCATCTTCAACAAGCGCGGCGAGATCAAGTTTTCGAGCGACGATCGCGAGATTGGCCGCAGTGTCGATCTCCAGGCGGAGGCCTGCTACGTCTGTCATGCCTCCTCGGATCCTCTCACAGCGGTCCCGAGCCCGGAACGAGCACGGGTCTTTCGACTCACGAGGTCGGATCACCGGGTGCTCGGCATGATCAACCCGATCGGCAACGAAGAATCGTGCTGGAATGCGGCATGCCACGCACATGGAGACGATCAGTCGGTGCTCGGCGTCCTGGATGTGCAGATGTCCATGCAAACGGCGGATGAAGCATTGGCCGCCGGCCGGCGTCACACCGTAGAGGTGGCGGTGATCATCATTCTGCTCTCGAGCCTCCTCATGGCCGCGATCGTGTACCGGGCGTTACACGTGCCCACACAGAAACTGCGCCACGGAACTGAAGCGCTCACGGCAGGGAATCTCGATGTGGAGATAGACCTCAAACGCTCGGATGAGCTCGGAGCGTTGGCAGTGTCGTTCAACAAGATGGCGCGGAGTCTCAAGGCGGCCGACCAGGAATTGCGCGAGTGGTCACAGACGCTCGAGGACCGAGTGCAGGAAAAAACGGAGGCGCTCGACGAGGTCAACAAGCAAATGATCCAGGTCGAGCGAACAGCCTCCTTGGGGCGGATGGCGGCAACGGTGGCGCACGAGCTCAACAATCCGTTGTCGGGCATCGTGACCTACGCCAAGCTCGTGGCGAAAAAGGTCGAGGACCGTATGCCTGAGGGGCGCGATCGAGAGAAGATCTTGGAGCACCTGGATCTCGTGCGGTCGGAGTCACTCCGGTGCGGCAATATCGTGCGGGATCTCTTGACGTATGCGCGGGGCGGCCAGGCCCAGTTTGAGCCGGCACGATTCAATGACATCGTGGAACGTGCGCTCAAGCTCGTAGCGCATCACATCCAGTTGGGTCAAGTACGGTCTGCCCTTCAACTCGAATCGCGGCGAGACGCGCTGATCTGCGATCCTGAACAGTTGTTGCAGGCCCTCGTGGCACTCTTGGTAAATGCGGTTGAGGCGATGCCCGAAGGAGGGAACCTGACGGTCCGGACGTGGGATGGAGAGGCAGATGGGGAGGAGCGGCTGTTCGTGAGTGTACGCGACACGGGAGTCGGGATTCCCCGCGAGGTGCAACCCCACATTTTCGATCCGTTCTTCTCCACGAAGAGCGACGCCAAAGGGGTGGGACTGGGCCTCGCCGTGGTGTACGGTATTGTCCAGCGGCATGAAGGCAGCATCTCAGTTGACTCGAAACGTGGCGAGGGCACGACCTTCGTTGTGACGCTTCCCCGCCATCTCGTGCCCGGCGTACATGAGGCGCTCGCCGCCCAGGAAGGCACCGTGGGTTCATGAGCAAGCGAAAGATCTTGATCGTAGACGACGAAATGTCGGTGCGGCAATCGCTCGGCGAGTGGTTTCTCGAGGACGGCTTCGAGGTCGAGACGGCCGAAGACGGCAATGTGGCGCTCCAGAAGATGGGGCACGGTCCGTACAACATCGTGCTGGTGGACCTCAAGATGCCGGGCATGGACGGCATTGCGCTCCAAAAACGCATCCGTGAAATCGACAGCCGGGCCACGGTCATCATTCTCACGGCATACGCGTCCGTCGACACCGCAGTCGAAGCCTTGAAGCTTGGCGCCTTCGACTACGTGACCAAGCCCGTCGACCCCGATGACCTGTCCAACCTCGTGCGCAACGCGCTGCGTCAGCAAGAACTCTCTGAAGAGAACGTCCGGCTCAAAGAAAAGGTCTCTGCGCTGAATCAGGCGTCTCCCATCGTGGGCAAGAGTAAGAAGATGCAACACGTGCTGGAAATGATCAGCACGGTGGCTGAGACCGACTCGACGGTGGTAATCCGCGGAGAGAGCGGCACGGGCAAGGAACTGATTGCCCGAGCCATCCACGCCCAGAGCAAGCGCCGGTTCTTCCCAATCGTGGCCGTGAACGCCGGATCGATCCCGGAAACGCTATTGGAGAGCGAGTTGTTCGGGCACGAGAAAGGTGCGTTCACGGGTGCGCAGTATCGCCGGAAAGGCAAGATCGAGTTGGCGCATGGCGGCACGCTCTTCTTGGATGAGATCGGCGACGTGACTGCCAAAATGCAGATCGATCTGCTGCGGGTCCTCGAGTCGAAACGGTTCACCCGGCTGGGAGGCAATCAGGAGATCACGTCCGATTTTCGCTTGGTGTGCGCGACGAACAAGGACCTCGAGGGGATGGTGGCGGATGGCCGGTTCCGCGAGGATCTGTATTACCGGATCAACGTGTTCAGCATTCAGGTGCCGCCTCTGCGGGAGCGCCCCGAAGACGTCCTGCCGCTCGCCACGTTCTTTCTCGAGAAGTACGCGCGCGCCATGGGGAAACCGGTGCCGGCGCTGACCGCCGTGGCCGAGGAGCTGCTGTGCCGCCATCGCTGGCCCGGCAACGTGCGCGAGCTCGAGAACGCCATCGAGCGGGCACTGGTGATCGGCAAGGGACCGACCATCGCGCCGGATGACTTGCCGTTTCGGGAAGACCAGCCCGACCTTGCGAGATCGGCCCGTTCGCTGGCAGCGTTGGAGCGGGTACACATCGAGCGTGTGTTGCGCGAGACCGATGGCAACATGACGCAGGCGGCAAAAGTGCTCGGCATCGATCGGGCCACGCTCTACAACAAGATCAAGAGGTACGGCATCAGGCGGTGATTGTGCCGGGCGCTATCCACGTCGCCTACCTCAAACACTACCCGCCGGCCTGGTCCGGTGCGCTCGAAAGTGGTGTCGCTGACGTGTTCCCGCTCGAAGTTCGGGGCACGCCGCTGAACATCGATCTGAAGCCCGCTTACGCGCCTGATCGGCGGCAGTACCACGCAACACTGATCCTGGCGAGCCTGCTCCGCCACCTCCCCGACAAGCACACGAAGATTGTGGGCGTGACTCCCGTAGACCTCTACATCCCGGTCCTGACGTTTGTCTTTGGGCAAGCACAACTCAATGGCCCAGGCGCGGTCATCAGCACGTACCGGCTCCGGAACGAGTTCTATGGACTGCCACCTGACGACGGACTCCTCCTTGAGCGGGCCATCAAGGAAGCGGTGCACGAGCTGGGGCACGCGTTTGGACTCGTACATTGCCCCAGTGTCTCCTGCGTGATGCACGCGTCGAGTTACGTGGAAGACGTGGACATCAAGGGTGAGTCATTCTGCACGAACTGTATGGACACCCTCGAAGCGGGAGTTGAAACCTTGGGCCGGTACGCCGTCTAGGACTCCGGGGCGTCGGCCGGCTGCAGGCGCTGCTCTTCCAGCCACCGTGCGAACTGACGTGGATGGTGTTCCTTGAGCTCCCGCACCGTCATCTTGCCGTCCAGCCACACCCGGCTCATCGGCCACACCCCCGGCTTGAGATGCACGTTGTACAAATGCCCGAGAATGACGGCCAAGAACGCGAGGATGGCCTCGTAT
>Ga0224512_10005193_pt1 | contig 10799 bp, 9 predicted proteins | sample SF_May12_sed_USG_4_FD_169103 | JGI IMG/M metagenome (GOLD analysis project Ga0224512, IMG submission 169103) | Sediment microbial communities from San Francisco Bay, California, United States - SF_May12_sed_USGS_13 | ecosystem: Environmental > Aquatic > Marine > Sediment | place: USA: California...
TCTCATGGATGCGCACGGTAGTGGCGCCGACAAAGGACGCAACGTTGGGCGATACCCCGCGCTCGACGAGATGGTCGAGGTATTCACCAAGCGTGGTCCATGGGATATCGAACTTGATGTCACCTTGCTCCGCCACCATGTCGGCTTTCATGGAGTCGGTCAACGGCCCCATCGACCATCCTTCGCCGAACACCTCGAGCGTCACGCCTTGGCGTATGTCGCTCTCGCCCCGGCCATCCTCGATCAGACTCTCCGTGGCCCAGCTGAGCATGTTGATGAAGCCGGGCGCCACGGCCAATCCATGGGCATCGATGGTGGTACGGGCCCGTCCTTCGATGAACTGGGCAACCTCGACCACCGAATCACCCTGAATGGCGATGTCGGCGGCGACCGGGAGGCCGCCCCTCCCGTCGTAGACCGTTCCGCCGCGTATGATCACGTCATACGTGGGCGGGGTCTCGCACGATGCGATCAGCACAAGCGAACCGAGGAGGGTGGCCGCAGTCTTCAGTGGAATCATGACGCTCCCTCGTCCGGGGTCGGCGCGAAACACCTCGCGAGCCGTGAGCCAAGTCTAGCGCTGGTTGGAAACAGGCGCTACGAGCGACGCCCTGTGGAGAATGCGACCGTCATGCTCTCCTGCTGCGACGCAAGAGAAACGGTTTTCCTCACCCGTCTGGGTGCGTGCGGTGAGGGTGCATCCATGTTATGCTGCCGGCGTCAGGAGGGGTAGGGACGGGGAGAACATCCTTGACCCTCAGACTCCCCGGAGGGCAATCTGTCACCATGCCACAACCCGACGCCCAGTTCCTCGCCCTCCAGGAGGCCCTGGCGGGTCGGTATTCGCTGGAGATGGAGCTGGGTCGGGGCGGTATGGGGATCGTCTACCTCGCCCTGGACGTGAGACTCGATCGTCCGGTCGCTCTCAAGGTGTTGCCGGAGCACTTGGCTAGGGACGAGACACTGCGTGCGCGGTTCCTGCGCGAGGCGCGTACCGCGGCCAAGCTTTCGCATCCCAACATCGTTCCGATCTACTCGGTCGACGAGGTCGGTCGCTTCGTCTTTTTCGCCATGGCCTATGTGGCAGGTGACACCCTGGGCGAGCGCATCCGCCGACGCGGCCCGCTGTCGCCGTCAGAGTGCATGCGCGTGCTCCGAGACGTGGGCTTCGCGCTCTCCTACGCGCACGCACAGGGCATCATCCATCGGGATGTGAAGCCTGACAACATCCTCGTCGAAGAAGGGACTGGCCGCGCACTGGTCGCCGACTTCGGGATCGCCGGCATCATGGACGACACGAGGGCACTGGGTGAAGGGGAGATCGTCGGCACCATCGAGTTCATGAGTCCGGAGCAGGCGAGGGGCGAGTGCGTAGACGGGCGCAGTGATCTCTACGCACTCGGCATGGTGGCCTACTACTCGCTGACCGGGACGCTTCCCTTTGAGTCGGATAGCGCCGCGGCTACGCTCGAGGCTGTGCGCTCTGCGCCTGTTCCCCATGTTATCTCGGCGGCGCCGGCGGCGCCTCGGCGTCTCGCGCGGATCTTGGATGTGTGTCTACGGAAGGACCCTGCGAAACGCTTCGCCTCCGCCGATGCTTTTGCGGAGGCGCTCGATGCCGTAAGTGCCGCCCGGAAGCAGGTCCCGGTTGCGGTACGGACGTTTCTCTACGATCCCATCGACTTGGGCGGTGATGGCCCGGCCTACGCTGCCATTGCGGCGCTTGCGTCATTCCCAATGGTCATCGCCATCGTTCAGGAACCGGCCTTCTGGTGGCTGCCGGCCTTCTATGCTGCGGTGGCTGCCGGGATTCCCGGAGTCCTGGTGCCGCCCCGCATCCGCCGCTTGTTAGCGTCCGGGAACACGATCGCGGACCTCGAGCTGGGCCTGCGGCAGGATCTCGAGCAGCGCAGGGAGGAGGCGCCACTCAGGAAGAAGGGCACCCTCGGGCGCATCCGCTCCGCGCTACGCAGGGCGTCACTGGCGGGACTTGGCGGATCCTGGGCGGCGTTTTGGGCGAGCGTGCTGCTAGGGGACGTGCTCATGTTGCCGATGCCGCTCGCCCTCGAGTGGCGAGTGCTGCTCCTGACCGTCATCGGCGGCGCGTCAGTGGTGGGGTTGCTGCTCTCGGCTGGTCAGGACGAAGAGGAGCGGTCGCTCAAGAAGGCCGGGCGGCGACTCCGCTTCTGGCAGAGCCGGTTCGGGCGCGCGATCGTGGCGGTCAGCGGTCTGGGCCTCGGCAAAAAGATCACGGAAGTGCGCGCCACGCACCGGCCGACCGAGTTGCAAATCGGGCTGGCTGCCGAAGCCCTGTTTCGAGCGCTGCCCAAGGACGTTCGCAAGCAGGTCGGGGACGTGCCAGGCATGATCCTCAAGTTAGAGGATGACGCGAGCCGCCTCCGAGAATCGGTGACGCTCCTCGCCGAGGCCGAATCGTTGGGGCTTCCGCGCAACGTCCAGCTGCCTGCCGACCTGCGTGAGACCCGTGAGCAGGCTGAACGGCAACTCTCCGACGTCGTGGCGGCACTCGAGACCGTTCGATTGACTCTGCTCCGCCTCACTGCCGGCAGCGGGACCGTGGAGGGGCTCACCACCAACCTCATCGCCGCGGGCGAGATCGCGGATAGGGTCGCGCGCCTGATGGCCGGGTTCGAGGAGGTCGAAGCGGCGCTCAAGCCCCAAACCGACTCGTGACCGGCTCGAGGATCCGCCAGCCTGGGGAAAAGGCGCCACGGGAGGCTTTATTCGAGGTCTGAAGGGGAACTTGACCATCACGGCACGTATCACGTGCGGCCTGCCCCGGGTCCGGATGGGGCGGTCTTCGACCCGTGCCGCATGGCGGTCATTTCCGCCAGAATGGCAACGGCGATCTCGGCAGGCTCACGGCCACCGAGATCCAGGCCGATCGGTCCGCGGAGACGGTCCACTTGTTCATCCGATAATCCCGCGGACTTCAACCGCTGTCGCCGGGCCGACTGGGTCTTTCGCGACCCGATAGCGCCTACATAGGCGGCCGGAGACCGAAGCGCAATCTCCAAGGCCGGGTCGTCGAATTTGGGGTCGTGGGTCAGCACGCACACCGAAGTGGCGGCGTCGAGTCCCGCTTGCTCGAAGGCTTCTGCCGGCCAGCCGAGAATGAGTTCATCCGCGTCGGGGAATCGCTCGCGGGTGAGAAATGGCTGGCGCCCGTCGGCCACGATGGTGCGATAGCCAAGCAGTCGCGCCATGGGAACGAGCGCCCGAGCAATATGGACCCCGCCAAAGATCACCAACTTGGCCGCCCGCGGAAACACCTCGAAGAACACGGTCACGGCGTGACCAGCCTCGGTGGTGAATCGTTGGGTGCGACTGGCGTGCTGCGCGAGCGCCTCCAGGGCGGGGCCGATGAGCGCCTGCCTGAGCGCTGGCAGCTCCCGGCTTCCGTCGGCTTTCTCCGCTATGTCGCCGACGGCCGGCAGGGGTCTCATGTCGTCGCCGTCTTCGTCGATCAGGAGTGCCGCCCCGAAGCCGGATGGGCTCTCGAGGACGGTTGCCAGGACTGCGCCCGATGCCGCGGCCGCGGCTGCCACGACTTCTTCTCGGACCACTGGCTCCACCAACAGTTCGATCGTACCTCCACAGGCGAGTCCGACCTCCCAGGCTCGCTCATTCGTGACGCCGAATTCCACGAGCCGGGGACGCCCCGCGTCGATGGCGGCAGCAATTTCCGCTGCGGTGGCCGCTTCGATGCATCCGCCTGAGACTGATCCTGCGATCGTGCCGTGTCGATCAGCCAGCAAGCACGCCCCAGCTGGCCTGGGCGCCGACCCCCACACGGTGGTGACGACCGCTCGGCCGAACGCCTGGCCAGACGCCTTGAATCGTTGGATGTCTTGCAGGAGATCGCGCATAGGGCCCCAGGTGTTGGTTCGCACGGGAGGCGGCAGCCGCCTCCTTGATCCTACCCCCGTTCTACCCTGGATCAACAGTCACCAGCTACCTTGTATGATACGGGGGCCGAGCGTCGAAAACGCACGGCCAGACGGATTCACTGAAGGAGCGTACACCTGCGAGTCGCGGTCTTTTCAGAGGTATACTGGCCGATGGTGAGCGGGGTGGGGGTAACCCTGCTCAGGCTGACCGAAGCGCTGCAAGCCCGTGGACATGAGGTGCGGGTGTATACCGCCTCGTACGACTTGCCGGAAGGCTCTGCCGATCGGCCCGAGGTCCACCGCTCGCCCAGTCTTCCCTTTTTCCTCTATCGGGATGTACAGTGGGCCTTCCCGCGGGGCCGGGACCTCTTGATGGACGCCCAAGCCTTCCGGCCGGATGTGGTCCACGTGGCCACGGAGTATGCCATGGGGCTCGCCGGTCTCCGGGTGGCGCGGAAGCTGGACGTTCCGGTCGTCGCGTCGGCGCACACGGATTACGAAAAATACGCGTCGCGCTACGGGATGGAATGGGCTGTGCGCGCGGGATGGCCATATCTGCGTTGGTTTTATGACCACGCGACACGCGTGCTCTGCCCCGGAAAGCTGTACGAACAACATCTGCACAGCCGCGGAGTCTTTCACACGGGCATCTGGAGCCGCGGGATCAACCCCGCGGAGTTCCATCCACGATTCCGAAGTGAGGCGTATCGCCAGGCAATGGGGGTCGGTCCGACGGATGTGCTGGTGACCTACATCGGCCGGATTGCGAAAGAAAAGAATCTGGACCTGTTGCTCGAGGCATGGGAACTGTTAGGGATCCGGCGCGAGGGCGCCCAGCTGGTCTTGGTGGGGCACGGTCCCCTGAAAGAAGCAATCCGTCAGCGAAACGTCCCCGGGGTCCGCGTGGCAGGCCTCAAGCAGGGCAGAGACCTTTCCGAAGCCTACGCGTCTGCCGACCTGTTCGTCTTTCCGTCATCAACCGAGACCTTTGGCAATGTCTTGCTCGAGGCGATGGGCAGCGGGCTACCCTCCATCGTAACCGCGGCGGGCGGGGTGCTCGAATTCGCGGTCCATGGCAGCAATGCCTGGCTCGTCGCCCCCGACAGTTCGGAAGCGATGTTGGCCGGGCTCGACCGGCTGCTCCACGACTCGGCGTTGCGTCGGCAACTAGCCGAGGGCGCCATTGAGACTGCTCGAGTCCGGTCGTGGGATGGGATCTATGAAGGCCTAGTCGATGAGTATCGTTGGGCCGTGGCCCAGCTGCGCGCGAACGCTGCATAGCCGTAATCGGGCATCTTGCCGACACCGCATGAGGACTCCGATGAGTGACGCTTCGACCGGGAAGATCTGTTTGGCCTGTCAACGGGACACGTCCGTGACGCCGCTCATTCCTCTGGAGTATCGGGGGACGCGGCTGTGGATCTGTCCGCAGCACCTTCCGGTACTGATCCATGATCCCGCCCGTCTCGTGGGAATGCTGCCCGGGGCCGAGGACTTGCGACCCGCCGAGCATCACGACTGATCGAAGCACCACCACCGGTCCCGCATCAGCCTGAATGCCCAGACAGCCTCCCGAGAGCCGAAGGGGGTTGCGGGTGATTTTGCTATGGCATAACGGAACCCTGCGAATTCCTGCTCCTGTCGGATTCGAACCGAGCCTTTTAGGGGAAAGTGCTATGCAGCGGATTCGTGTCATCGATTCCCACACGGAGGGCGAACCCACGCGCGTGATCATCACGGGCGCGCCGGACCTCGGACCCGGCTCCGCCGCCCAACGGCTCCAAGTCTTTCGCGACCGATTGGACCCCTTACGCTCGGCGGTGGTCAATGAGCCGCGCGGATACGACGCCATGGTGGGCGCGCTACTCCTCGAGCCGCAATCGACCGCCGCAGCGGCACAGGTGATCTTCTTCAATAACGTCGGCTACCTGGGGATGTGTGTGCACGGCACGATCGGTGTCGTGGAAACGCTGCGGCATCTGGGCCGTATCGGGCTCGGGTCCCACCTACTCGAAACGCCGGTGGGCGACGTCGCGGCAGAGATCCGCTCCGATGGGTCGGTTGCGGTGCGGAACGTGGAATCGTACCGCCATCGCAAGGCTGTGGTCGTGGAAACGGAATCGCACGGCCGGGTAAGCGGCGACATCGCCTGGGGCGGCAACTGGTTCTTCTTGACGGAAGATCATGGCCAGGACCTGGCCCAACCAGATCTCAAACGTCTGACCGACTGCGCGTCCGATGTGCGCCGGTCACTGGCCCGCTGGTCCATCACCGGCGCGAACGGAGGCGAGATCGATCACATCGAGCTGCTGGGTCCTCCAACACGGGGCGACACCGACAGCAGAAATTTCGTGCTCTGTCCCGGTCTGGCGTTCGATCGGTCCCCGTGCGGCACGGGTACCAGCGCCAAGATGGCGTGCCTGGCGGCCGACGGAGTCCTTGTCGAGGGCGACCTCTGGCGCCAGGAGAGTATCCTGGGCACCCGTTTCGTGGGCTCAATTGAACACACGGCCCGCGGTGTTATCCCCACCGTCGCGGGTCGGGCGTGGATTACGGGCGAGAGCACGCTCCTGTTCCGCGATGATGATCCCTTCCGCCACGGAATCCGCGCATGAAATCGGTCGACGCCATCGTGGTCGGGGCGGGCATCGTGGGGGCGGCATGCGCGGAGGCTCTGGCCGCTGAAGGGCTCCGTGTGCGGGTTGTCGAGCGGGGGTATCCTGGAGGTGGCGCTACCTCCGCGGGCATGGGTCACATCTTGGTACTCGACGACTCGGACGCGCAGCTGGCGCTGACCAGGCTGAGTCGAGACTTGTGGGCTGAGCGCTCGCGGGAGTGGCCCGCGGCGGTTGAGTGGTTGCCGTGCGGAGCGATCTGGGTTGCGAGCGATGACGATGAGATGGACGCGGTTGGGCGAAAGGCTCTCTGGTTCACCGAGCGCGGCATCCGCGCCGAAGTTCTCGATCCAGCGCAGCTGCACGATGCCGAACCCTCGCTCCGGGCGGGCCTACCTGGTGGACTCCGTCTGCCGGATGACAGTGTGGTGTATCCGCCCGCTGCCACGGCACACCTCCTCGCGCGTGCTCAGGAGCGGGGCGCAGTTATTGGGCACCGAGTGTCCGCGCGAGTCGCCGGCGACGGCTTCGTGGTGACAAATGACGGCACGCGCCTCGAAGCAGGGGTGGTGGTGGTCGCCGCCGGCCTTGCAGCGCCAGGCTTGCTCGATCCTCCGCTACCGCACCTTCGGGTGCGCCCGAAGAAGGGTCACCTCGCCATCACGTCGCGGGCATCCGGTTTTCTCCGGCATCAGCTCATCGAGCTCGGCTATCTGAAGAGCGCGCATGGGCCGGTGGGGAGCTCGATAGCGTTCAATGTCCAGCCGCGTGCCACCGGTCAGGTGTTGGTGGGATCCTCACGCCAGATCGACAACGATGACCCGATGGTGGAAACGGACATCCTCTCTCGAATGATTGCCCGGGCTAGCGTCTTCCTCCCAAAGATCGTGGACCTGCAGGTGATTCGGACCTGGGTGGGCTTTCGGCCGTCCACCGATCACAACCTGCCCGTGATCGGCCCGGTTCCCGGCCGTCCCCGGCTCTTGATTGCAACGGGACACGAAGGCGTGGGTATCACGACGTCGCTCGGTACCGGGCGGCTGATTGCCGACCACGTCCTTGGCGTGGCATCGCCGATCGACCCGGCACCCTATCTCCCAGAACGACTCGTCCGGGACGGGGTTCGTGGCTGACACCGTCCGCATCGTCGTCGACGGCACCGCTACCGTGGTACCGACCGGCACCACAGTCGCGGCCGCATTGGGTAATGCTGGCCGCTTGGCCATGCGCCGCTCGGTCACCGGCGAGCCTCGCGGACCGGTGTGTGGCATGGGGATCTGCTTCGAATGCCGGGTCACGATCGATGGCGCGCCGCATACGCGGTCATGTATGGTCAGCTGCGTCGAGGGGATGGAGGTGGTGACGGAACATGCATGAGAGTGTGTCCGAGGTGCTGGTGATTGGGGCCGGACCTGCCGGGCTGGCGGCGGCGGCGGCGGCGGCAGCCGACGGCGCGGATGTCCTGGTCGTCGATGAGAATACCAGGCCCGGAGGCCAGATTTGGCGTGCCGAACGGGATTCCGGCGTGCAGAGTGAAGCCGGTGAGTTGGTCACGTTGGCAATGAGCCACGGCGCGCGATTTTTCTCCGGCACGGCGGTCTTCGACGCCGCCAGGGGGCCGACACTGTTTGCCGTCAACGGCAGCGGTCCGCTGGTCCTTAGGACGAAGCGGGTCATCCTGGCGCTCGGCGCGACGGAGCGGCAGTTGCCCTTTCCTGGCTGGACTCTCCCGGGCGTCTTCGGCGCCGGCGGCCTGCAGGCGCTGGGGAAGAATGGGCTGGATGTCTCGAATCGGCGCATCGCCGTCGCTGGAAGCGGACCCCTGCTCCTTGTCGTCGCGGCCTGGCTCGAGCGGCGCGGTGCCAAGGTTCTCGGCGTGTTCGAGCAGGCGCCGAGGGCGGATGTCATGCGGTTCGGGCGCGGGCTCTGGCGTCATCCGGCGAAGCTCCTGCAAGCCGTGCAGCTCTCGGGCTCCCTCGTCCGGGTGCCCCGCTATCATGACGCGTGGCCCGTCCGTGCCGAAGGCCGGGACCAAGTCGAGCGCCTGGTGCTATCGGTTGGCGGTCACGAGCGAACCCTCGACGTCGATTACGTCGCCTGTGCATTCGGCTTCGCACCAGTGACCGGCTTGGCCGCGCTCCTCGGCTGCGCCATCGAGGATGCCCGGGTACAGGTCGATGCGTTCCAGCGCACCAGCGTTGAGGGGGTTCTGTGCGCCGGCGAGTCGACTGGGATTGCCGGGGCCGATTGCGCACGCGCCGAGGGGGTCGTAGCCGGTCACATGGCCGCCGGGCGCGAGGATCTGGCGTGCACGGCGTGTCGGTGGCGCGATCGGGAACGCCGCTTTGGGGCGGCGCTCGAACGGGCGTTCTCGCTCCGTGACGAATTGTGCACACTGCCAACGGCCGACACCATCGTGTGCCGCTGCGAAGACGTAGCATGGAGCGAGCTCGTTCCCCGCGAGGACGAACGGGATGCCAAGCTCCAGACCCGTGTCGGTATGGGGCCATGTCAGGGACGGGTGTGTGGCGCAGCTCTCGAATTTCTCAAGGGCTGGCCTCGGGGCCGAGTGCGGCCGCCGCTCATTCCGGTTACCATGGACGTACTTGCCGCAGCAGGTGCAGCACGGCATCGAGGGGAGGAATCCGCATCATGAATTGGGAAGGAGTGATGCCCGCCATCACCACACCGTTCACCGAAGATGGCGCGATAGATCACGAGTTTGTGCGCCGTCATGTTCGGTGGCTGGCTGATCACGGTGCCACGGCCATCGTTCCCTGTGGATCGTTGGGCGAGGGAGCGACGCTGGATGCGGCGGAAAAGGTCGCCCTCATGTACACCTGCGTCACGGCGTTGGACGACCGCATCCCCGTCGCCCCCGGTATCTCGGCCACTGGCACGAAGGCGGCAGTCTGGCTCTGCCAAAAAGCCGAGGAAGCCGGTTGCCGCGGCCTGATGATCCTGCCGCCGTACGTGCACAAAGGCGGGTGGGACGAAGTCGGCCCGCACTTCGAGGCTATGTTGGACGCCACCGAGTTGCCGTGCATGCTGTACAACAACCCGGTCGCCTACGGGATCGACATCACGCCGGAGCAGATCATGGACTTGAGCCGTCGATACCGGAACTTGAGCGCGGTGAAGGAGTCCAGTGGCGACGTTCGACGGATCACTGCCATCCGAGCCCTGGCGGGGGAGCGCCTGACCATTGCCGTTGGTCTCGACGACCTGATCGTCGAAGGCGTCGCAATGGGCGCGCGCGGTTGGGTCGCCGGGTTGGTGAATGCCCTCCCGGCGGAATCGATGCGGTTGTTCCAGTTGGCCCTCGACGGTAAGCATGACGAGGCGTTCGCCTTGTATCGCTGGTTCCTGCCGTTGCTCCGAATGGATACGGTTCCTGAGTTCGTTCAATTGATCAAGCTGGCGCAGAGTGAAGTCGGCATGGGCAGCGAGCGCGTCCGTCTTCCAAGACGCCCCGTTACGGGCACAGCCCGACAGGCGGCACTGGCCACGATCCGGGCGGCGCTCGAGAACCGCCCGGAATGATTCACGGAAGGGAAGAGACATGGATTTGACGGGACGCCACCTCATTGGCATGTCGACGTCACAGGAAGGCGGCCAGGTGTTTACGGCCGTGAACCCAATTACGGGTGAGGTGCTTGCGCCGGAATTCCGTGACGCAACACGCCCGGAGGTCAATGCCGCCATGCGCCTCGCCGCGCTGGCCCATCCCGGTCTCGAGGGCGCCGGGCGAGAGCGGCGGGCCGCTCTGCTCGACCGCGCAGCCGCGGCCATCGAGGCGCTGGGCGACACGTTGCTCGGCCGGGCGGCCGCCGAAACCGGGCTACCGCTCGCTCGGTTGGAGGGTGAGCGGGGGAGGACGTGCGGTCAGCTTCGCATGTTCGCCGAGCTGGTGCGTGAGGGGAGTTACCTCGACCTTCGTATCGATCATGCGGCTCGGGAACGGAAGCCGACTCCCAAGCCCGACGTCCGGTCCATGCAACGCGCCGTGGGGCCGGTCGTGGTGTTCGGCGCGAGCAATTTCCCGCTCGCATTCTCGGTGGCCGGCGGCGACACGGCCTCCGCGCTGGCCGCCGGGTGCCCGGTAATCGTCAAGGCGCACCCGAACCATCCCGGAACGTCTGAGTTGGTCGCCAGAGCACTGGTGAACGCGGTGCGAGATTCCAATCTTCCGGAAGGCACCTTTTCGATGCTGCACGGGAAGGACAACCTGGTGGGCGAGGTCTTGGTGGCGCATGCCGAGGCCCGTGCGGTG
>Ga0224512_10005194_pt1 | contig 10798 bp, 9 predicted proteins | sample SF_May12_sed_USG_4_FD_169103 | JGI IMG/M metagenome (GOLD analysis project Ga0224512, IMG submission 169103) | Sediment microbial communities from San Francisco Bay, California, United States - SF_May12_sed_USGS_13 | ecosystem: Environmental > Aquatic > Marine > Sediment | place: USA: California...
GTTCTGTCGCATCCGAACGTTGAGAGCATCGGCCGCCTGCTCACCATGCACATGGGCCCGAAGGACATCGTGGTCAACCTCGACGTCGACTTCCATAGTGGCCTCACGGTCGATGAGGTCGAGAGAGCGATCGACGAAATCGAGGTGGCGGTGCGAGCAGTGGCACCGCATGTCACGCAGATCTTCGTGGAGCTCGAGTCGGCGCGATGAAGACCTCGGCCCCGGCTTCGTCGGCAAATCTCGGACCCGGATTCGACGCACTTGCGCTGGCGCTCGATCTGCGGTGTGAAGTCGAGGTTGAACTCAGCTCCGGGTGGGACATCGAAGACGATCACGATGGGTTTATTCGGCTCGCCGCCGAACGCGTCGGTCACGGCCCGTTGCGGGTTCGGGTTCGCTCGGAGATCCCGGTCGGCAGGGGCCTCGGTTCTAGCGCCGCCCTGTTGGCCGCCCTCGAACTTGCTATGCGCCGCCTGCAGGGAAAGCCGGAGGATCGGAGAGCGGTCTTCGAGGCGGTATCGGCCGCCGAGGGGCATTCCGACAACGCCGCAGCCGCGGTCTACGGCGGCCTGGTCGCGGTCGGTGGCGGGATGGTGAATCACCTCGAGCTTCATGAGTCGTTGTCGGTGGTCGTTGCGGTTCCCGACGAGCAGCTTCCCACCGGCGAAGCCCGGTCGGCGCTGCCCGCGACGGTGAGTTTCGGCGTGGCGGCCCGGACCGGTAGCCGGGTGGTTCGACTCGTCGAGAGCCTGCGCACCGGGGATCTCGAGTTGTTGGGCGGGGTGGGCCGTGACGAGATGCACGAGCCGTATCGGATCTCCCTCCGTCCGGTGATCGGACGAATGCTCGACCTTGCGGTCGGGGCCGGCGCTCCCTTCGCCGCCATCAGCGGAGCCGGGCCCTCGGTGCTGGCCGTGGTTACCGATGAAACCCGCGATGCGGTGGTGACGGCTCTCGCCGGGGCCGTGGGCAACGGATCGGTGCTGGTACCGGCGGTCGATGTCGAGGGTGTCGGCTGAACCTCAGAGGGTCGGTGGGCCGAACGGGTTGCTCATTGTGACCGAGCGGCAACCCGGGAAGGTGTCGACAGTCGGAGCCAGGGCGGCGGCACCGTAGTGCTCACCGAGAAGAGCATCTTCGGCGATGCAGTACCAGCGGCCGCTGTTGCTTCGGGTAACAATCAGCAGCTCTTGATCGTTGTCGACGTAGGCGATGGTGCCGATTCCCGCCTGGTCGGCAGTCCCCACCCACTCCACGTCCTCGGAGAGGGCGTTGAGGGCCGCGGTCGGGATGTCGTAATCACCGGCGCTGGCATAGAGCGACCGTGCCAATGCCAGGGTGTCGTTGAGGAGGCCGATGACGAACTGGTCGGCGAAACCATCGATGATCTCGAGATCAGTCCATTTGCACGGATGCACCGCGGCATACCAGACATCGCCCCATTCCCAGGCACCGAAATCGGTGACGGTAAGGGTTTCACCCGTGTCGGCGAACGTGATGTCGAATGTGGCGAAAGCTTCGTCGTTGGCTCCGGTGATCGTGAAGTCAGAGAAGGTGACCGTGGTCGGGCTCCAGTGGAAGCCATCCAGGGCCAGGCTGGTGTCCTCCGGCGTGCAGGTGAACAACGGAGGGACCGATCCATGTAGGGAAACGTAATCCCGCGCCGCTTCCGCAACCAGGAACTGCCGGACGACCGCCTCAATGGAAGCCTCGTCGGCGGCGGTCAGCGGCACCGGTGGAAGCGTCGTGGTCGTGGTGGTGGCCTCGCCTTCCGGGTTGGGGCCGGTGATATCGGCCGCGGTCGTCGTCGTGCTATCGCCGGTGGCAACAGTTGTGGTCGTGGTGGTGAGCTCGGCAGGTATGGACGCATCGGTGGTGGGGTTGTCGGCTGCGGTAGCCGTCACCTCGAGGGTGGTGGTGGTCAGGACGACGGGGTAGCTGAAATCACCGGCGGCCACCCGGGTGGCGATGTCGCAAGGATCCAGAGCCATGCGCCATCCGTCCGGTTCCCAATACGCCAGCAAACCCTCGACGAGGAGGGAGCCGTCGGCGTCGGTGATCTCGAAGGAACCGGTGGCGAAGTCTCCGACCACCTGGATGTCGGCCTTCTCGATGGAGATCTCGACGGGCTCGATCACCGAGGCGGTCGCCGATGCGAAAACCTCGGGCGTGCATGTGGTCTTGAACTCGGTTGCCGATGCCTCGTAGACGGCGTTCCACTGCCGGGCGGCGGCGGCCTCGAAATACGTCCTGGTGAGGTCCGAAACGAAGGCCTCGGCCAACAGGCGGTCTTCTGGATTGGTGGTCGACGTCGTAGGCGGCTTCGCGAAGATGAGGTCGAAGAGGGCATCGCCGACCGCATCGGGAAGAGCGGCGGCCGGTGCAGGAGTGATCGGGGTGGTTTCGGCCTCGTCGCCACCGCTCGAACAGGCGCCGGCGACCAGGGCCAGGCTGAGCATCAAGATGGTCGCGGGCCGAGTAATAGTGCGCATGGTCAGGGATATCGACCCCCCCGGAATACGCCTTTAGCGGTTCGCCGCCTGCACCGATGCAGCCGAAATCAGGTCCTCAAACAGGCTGCGGGCGGCCGGTTCGGTCCCCACCAGATTCTCGGGATGCCACTGGACGGCTCTCAGCGGCCACGTGTGGTCCTTCGATTCGACGGCTTCAACGACTCCATCCTCACTCCACGCCACCGGCCGCAGGCCGGGAGCAGGCGTTGCCACGGCCTGGTGGTGCAGTGAGTTCACCTTGAGTGAGGTGGTGCCGAATAGCCGCGCCAAACCGCAGCCATCCTCCAGCTCGATCACCTGATGCGCCTGGGTGGCGGCGCCATTGCCCGTCACGAAGTGCTCGAATCCCCCTTCCACCTGGCTGGGGATGTCGGCGATCAGGTCGCCGCCGAGCGCGACATTGAGGACCTGGAGGCCGCGGCATATCGCCAGGACCGGCATCTTTCGCTCCGCCGCGTAGCGGGCGATCGCCAGTTCCGACTGGTCGCGGGCTTCGTGAATTCCATATACGGCGGGGTGGCCTGCTCCGCCGTATTGCCCGGGCTCGACGTCGCCGCCTCCGGTGAGGACTATCCCGTCGAGTCGGCTCAGCAGGTGGGGGACCAACGCCGGGTCCAGGATCGGGAGCACAACCGGCACTCCACCGGCACCGGCAACGGCATCCGAATAGGACAGGGTGACGGTGGTCGCGGGCTGAGCGCCATAGCTCGTGGCTACGTCGCGTTGTTGAGCAGTAATGCCGATAACCGGTTTCATTCCGTAGGGACTTTAGATCGGCGTTTGCGTAGGCGGGCCGAACGGGCCAAGCTATGACGGATGGGATCATTGATTAAGAAGCGGCGCAAGAAGATGTCGAAGCACAAATACCGCAAACGTCTTCGCGCCAATCGCCACAAGCGCAAGAAGTAGGCAACTCCGGAACCCCTCGGGTCCGGATGCCTCGTGCCAACCGCCCACCGCATTTGATCGTTAATAGGTCCAGCCGCGGGCGGCACGGCTATGCGGGAAGCGCTGAGGTAACGTTCCTCGGCTTTCCTCAGCTAATCGCTTTGCTCCACTCTTCGGGTGGGTATTTCTTGGCGCGATCGGCCTGGAGGCGGGCGGCATAGGCAGCGGCCTCGCTTCGCCGGCTCATCTCGAGCTTCGACAACAGGTTGGAGACGTAGTTCTTCACCGTCTTCTCGGCCAGGAAAAGCTCCTCGGCAATCTGCCGATTGGTCTTGCCCTCGGCGATGAGGTCGAGAATCTTGCGCTCCTGAGGTGACAGGCGCGAAAGCAACGGATCATCCGGCTCGTCGCCCCGGATGCGAGCGAACAGTCGATCGGTCAGATTGGGATCCAGCAATGACTCGCCGTTGCCGACCCGTCGGACGGCATCAACCAGGTCACCGGAGTCGATTCGTTTGAGCACGTAGCCGGAGGCGCCCGCCATGATCGAAGACACCAGGGCTTCCTCATCGGCGTACGAGGTGAGCATGAGCACCCTGACGTTCGGCCAGCGCGAACGGATCTCCCGACACGCTTCCACGCCGGTGCCGTCGGGAAGTCTCACGTCCATCACGACGACGTCGGGTGAGTGATAGCCGACCTGCCGGATGGCGTTGTCGACGTCCCCTGCCTCGCCGACGACGTCGAGGTCTTCCTGGCCATCGATGAGGGTCTTTAGACCCTGCCGGACTACCTCGTGATCGTCAACGAGCACAACCTTCATGTATGGCTCCTAGCAAGTGGTGTCAGCGTATCGCACTGGCTATGGCTGCTCGCAGCGGCCATGTGGCCCAAATGTTGTGGGCAAAGGTCCCACGCCCAGAGATGAGTAGCCTCTCCGTATGGATGAATCGCGCTTCGAACCGGCCGACGTTGCCCGCCTCGTCGGTGCCGCCGCCGCCGTTGCCGGTGCCGCCGAACTAACCGACACGCTCGAAGCAATCGTCAAGACGGGCATGGACCTGACCGGAGCCCGGTACGGGGCGTTGGGTGTCTTGGGATCGCACGGTTTTGTGACCGAATTCGTCCACGTCGGCATCCCCCCGCAGGACGTTGAGAAGATGGGGGCGCCCCCCGCAGGACACGGCCTCCTCGGAACCATCACCCGGGCCGGCGGAGGCGTCCGCACCGGGAACATCGCCGAGCACCCGGACTCCGTAGGGTTTCCTGAGCATCATCCGCCCATGCGATCCTTTCTCGGCGTTCCTATTCGGGTGGGCGATGCCATCTACGGCAATCTGTATCTCACCGAGAAGGATGGTGGTTTCCGCGAAGACGATGTGGCCCTGATCGAGGCGCTCGCCACCATCGGCGGATCTGCCATTGCCACGGCGCGAATGTCGCGACGCCTCCGGACGGTGGCCATCGTCGAGGATCGGGAGCGCATCGCCCGCGACCTCCACGACGGCATCATCCAGGATCTGTTTGCCGTCGGCCTCGGCCTGCAATCGGCCGCCGGCCGGGTAGCCGACGCCGAGGTGGCCGCCGAGCTCCGCGACGCCGCCTCCCGCCTCGACGAGACCATCACCTCGCTACGCCGCTTCATCTTCGATCTCCGGCCGCCGGTGTGGGCGCAACGCCGGATCCGAGACGAGCTGTCCGATCTGGCCGATTCGCTGGCCGAGCCGCACGACGTCGACGTCGAAATCCTGTTTCGGGGCGAGGTGGATGATCTACCGGATCGCATTGTCGATGAGGTGCTGCCGATGGTTCGGGAGTCATTGAGCAATGCCTTGCGGCATGCCGAGGCCTCACATGTGAGCGTGATGGTGAACCGCCGCGCCGACCACCTGATCGTCCGTACCATCGACGACGGGGTGGGTTTCGACCTCGAGGCGGCCACCGGTGGCCTGGGCCTGGCCAACCTGCGCACCCGGGCATCCGGCCTCGGCGGCTACATCGAGATCACGTCGAACGGTGGCGGTACCACCGTCGAAGTCTCACTTCCTTTGTAGAGCCAGCCGGTTTTGGCTGTCGGCACACGGCCAAACGACTCTAGGTTCGAGCTGTCTTTTCCGGTTTCCTGGCAGAAGGAATGACCACGCATTCAGCGCTCCAGCAGCGTCCTGCCTGGCACGCCATGACCCTCGAATTGGCTGGCGGCGAGTTGGATACGGACCTCGAATCCGGTCTCACCGGGGAAGAGGCTGAGCGGCGTCTGGAGCGGTACGGGCCCAATGCCCTCGAGGCCGGGGGCCGTACCCCCTGGTACGTGGTGCTCGGTCGACAGTTTGTGGACGTGCTCATCGTCATTCTGGGCATTGCCGCGGTGGTGTCGGTCGCGCTCGGCGAGGTCACCGACGCCATCACCATCCTGGTCATTCTGGTTCTCAACGGTGTGCTCGGATTCCTGCAGGAATGGCGTGCCGAACAGGCCATCGAGGCGTTGCAGAAGTTGCTGGCACTCGAAGCGCGAGTGATTCGTGGCGGTCGTGAGCTGGCGGTGGATGCCACCCGTCTGGTGCCGGGCGATGTAGTGGTGGTCGAGATTGGCGCCCGCATCCCGGCCGACCTGCGGGTGCTCCACGCGGTTGATCTGAAGGTCGACGAGTCGGCCCTGACGGGCGAGTCGGAATCTGTCTCGAAGTCGACCGAGGCGGTACCGGCCAAGACGGCCCTGGCCGAGCAGCATTCCATGGCCTGGATGGGGACGACGGTCACCAATGGCCGCGCCCGCGGGATAGTGGTCGGGACGGGGATGAGAACCGAGTTCGGCCGGATTGCCGAGTTGACCCGTTCAGTCGGAGTCGAGCCGACCCCGCTTCAAAGGAAGCTGGCGGTTCTCGGCACCTGGCTCGGCCTCATCGCGGTGGCGATCGCCGTGGTGGTGGCGGTCACAGGATGGCTGTTGGGCCAGGACCTCGAAGAGATGTTCTTCACCGGCGTGTCGCTGGCCGTGGCGGTTGTGCCGGAGGGGTTACCGGCGGTGGTGACGATCACGCTGGCGCTGGGGATTCGGCGCATGGTGGGTCGCAAGGCTCTGCTGCGCCGATTGCAGGCGGCCGAGACGCTCGGTGCTGCCACGGTCATCTGCACCGACAAGACGGGCACGCTGACACAGAACGCGATGACGGTCCGGCGGGTATGGGTGCCGGCCGGGGTTGTCGAGTTCACCGGTGTGGGGTACGCCCCGGACAGCGGGCTCGTCGATATCGACGGCGGATCCCCGGCCATGGCGCAGGTGCGGACGCTGCTCGAGACCGGTCTGTGGTGCAACCACGCGCGAATCGAGAGGGACGAATCGGGCTGGCGCAGCATCGGCGAACCAACCGAGGCCGCCCTCATAACCGCAGCCCACAAGGCGGGCGTGTCGGCCGATGTCGAACCGAGTGGGGAATTCTCGTTCAACTCCCGGCGCAAGCGCATGACGGTGCTCGAGCGGGTCGATCACGCCTATGTGGCTCACTCCAAGGGGGCCCCCGAGATTCTGCTGCCGTTGTGCACGCAGATCGGCTGGGGCCCAGCCGCCCGTCCGCTCGACGGCGACGCCACCCGGGAGATCGTCGAGACCTTCGAAGGCTTTGCCCGTGAAGGCTTGCGGACCCTTGCCCTGGCGCGTCGGCGTCTTCCCGCCGAGACGCGCCTCGACGAGGATGAGGTGGAGGAAGACCTCTCGCTGCTTGGGGTGGTGGGCATTCTCGACCCACCGCGGCCGGAGGTGGCGGCTGCCATGGCGGAGGCAGACGCCGCCGGCATCCGGGTGGTGATGATCACGGGGGACGCGCCGGCGACCGCGCTGGCCATTGCCGCAAAGGTCGGGCTGGGTTCCGACCGGGCGGTCGGCGGGCTCGAGCTCAATGAGATGGACGATGGTGAGCTACGCCGAACCCTCGGTGAGGGGGCGGTGTTTGCCCGCACCACCCCCGAACACAAGCTCCGCATCGTCAAGCTGCTGCAGGACGACGGCAACGTGGTCGGCATGACGGGCGACGGCGTCAACGACGCCCCCGCCCTCAAGCAGGCCGATATCGGGATCTCCATGGGCTTGCGGGGGACCGATGTCGCCAAAGGCGCCAGCGACATGATCCTCACCGACGACAATTTCGCCTCCATCATCGGGGCGGTTGGTGAGGGCCGTCGGCAATACGACAACATCCAGAAGTTCATTCGCTATCTGCTGTCGTCCAACACCGGCGAAGTCATCGCCATCTTCATCAACATCCTGCTCAACGCCCCGCTCATCCTCTTGCCGGTTCAGATCCTGTGGATGAATCTCGTCACCGACGGGCTCACCGCCCTGGCGCTCGGGGTGGAGCCGGCCGAGGAGGGGATCATGGCGCGCCCGCCCCGGCCGCCGGATGCGCCCATCCTCTCGCGCCGGGGGTTGATCCAGATTGTCGGCTTCGGTGCCTACATCGGGGCTGCCACGCTGTTTCTCTTCCACTTCTACCGGCTCGGCCTCGACCGGGGAATTGCCGAGGCGCAGACGATGGCTTTCACCGGGATGGTCGTCCTCGAACACATGAACGTCTTCAATTTCCGCGCCCTGCACGCCCCCATGCGGGTGATCGGGTTCTTCTCGAATAAGTGGCTGCTCGGCGCCTGGTCGGCCACCATCGGGCTCCAGGTGGCGGTGATATACGTCCCGTTCCTGCAGAACGCCTTCGACACGGTGGCGCTCGGCGTCGACGACTGGTTGTGGATTCTGGTGGTCTCGGCTCCGGTTTTCCTGATCGGAGAGTTCGTCAAGACCATCGAGTGGAGACGGAGGGCGTAGTGGTCGTGGTATGGATCGGGGCAGTGCTCGTTGGTTTGGGCGCTGCCCTGGTAGCGAGCCGCAAGGCCGTGGACCATGCGTCGACGCTGGCGTTCGGGCTCAAGGTCCCGCCGTTTCTCATCGGTCTCACGTTGCTCGCTATTGGGACCGATCTCCCCGAGATCGCCAATTCGATCGTCGCTTCGGTGAGCGATCACGGCGACCTGAATGTCGGCGATTCGGTCGGCTCGACGATCACCCAGGTCACCCTCGTGCTCGGGCTGCTCCCGATCCTCGCCCGCCACGGCTTTACGGTCGGCCGCGATCGCGTGCTGATTCCGAGCCTGATCATCGCCGGCCAGCTCGCCGTGGTCGCGTTCCTGCTTCATGACGGACAATTCGGCCGCCTCGATGGCGCGGTTCTCCTGTGCCTGTGGGTCGGCGGTTCCTTCTTGCTGTGGCACAAGGCACCGTCGCCATCGGAACCCGCGATCTCGGTGCCGAGCCGTCGCAAGGCCTACCACGTTGCAGCCGCCGTGCTGGCGCTCGCAATCGTGGGGGCGGGTGCCACCCTGGCAGTGGTTGGGCTCATCGAGCTGGCCGAAGCAATCGGCGTGCCAGAGTTCATCGTTGCCTTCTTCGGTACCGCCATCGGCACGAGCCTCCCCGAGCTGGTGGTCGCCGTCACGGCCATTCGGAGCGGTGAGCGCGATCTTGCCATCGGCGATGTCTTCGGCGCGTCGCTGCTCGACTCCTCGCTGTCCATCGGTATCGGCCCACTGATTGCCCCGACCGCGATCACGGCCGATCTAGCGGTTGCGAGCGCGCTGGCTGGCGCCGGGACACTGCTGATCATTGCGGTTTTGATGAGCCGGTTCGAGCGTCACAACGCCTGGACGGGTCTGGCGTTGCTCGCTCTCTATGCCGCGTTCTTCCCGCTCCTGTTGATGATCGGGTCGGACTGAAGTCGAAACTGCGAATGCCGCACGTGGCGGGGGATCGGCTACGTGTTGAGTGGTCTACAGGCGCCCGGGACGGGTGCGGGGAGCGAAGCCGGCGCCCGATGAGCGGCCGCTCATCTCGTCGACAGGGATCTTGACCACGACTTCCTTCGGCGCCAGCGGGGAAGGGCGCGAGAACGCCAGCGCCGAGCCGAACACGTTGCGGTACTTGACCAAGAGGAGGCCGATGGCGTCGGCTTCCTCGCCCGACTCCTCGACGATGACGGGGGTTCCCCACACCAGCACGCTTTCCCAGTCGCCCTGCTCATTTGAGTAGCGGCTCACTTCGACGCAGCATCGACCACCCGCCAGCAGTGCCGTCAGGCGGCGGCCGGGCCCGGTTCGGAGGTAGAGCGAGTCGTTCATGTGCACAAACGAGATGGGAGTCACGTACGGCTCGTCGTCGGCGATCACTGCAAGATGGCCGACCGGTTCCTCGGCCAGGAGGCGATGACACTGGGCGGGCGTGATCGGTTCCACAAGTCCAAGATTGCTAGACGACTATGAACCGAGCCTAGGGGAGTCGGTCCCTTTTCCTCTCCCTTGTGTTGTCCGGCGCGATCGACCGCTCACCTTCGATTACCGGGCCCGGTTGTCGCTTTCTTGGTGATCGGCACGGGCGTTGGACTGCAGGCCCGAGCTACCCTGATCTCATGGATTTCGTCCGTCGCCTCTTCGACCCGGTACTGCGCAGCCCGGTGGCGCTTGTCGCGTTCGAGGGCTGGAACGACGCCAGTGACGCCGCTTCGGGGACCGTTGCCTACATCATCGGGCAATTCGACGCCGAGCCCTTTCTCATTATCGATCCCGAGGAGTTCATCGACTTTCAGGAGACGCGGCCCATCGTTACGGTGGAGGACGGCGTCACCGAGGACCTCGCCTGGCCGGCAACCAGGATGTACGCCGTCCACATGGACGAAGGTGAGCGCGACCTCGTACTGGTGCTGGGCGATGAGCCACAACTTCGCTGGCAGACCTATGGCGGAGTCCTCGCCGATGAGCTGCGGCGGCTCGGTGTGGAGCGGGTCGTCCTGTTGGGCGCCTTCCTCGGTCAGGTGCCGCATACTGCACCGGTCCCGGTCATCGGCACCGCGGCTGCCACGGACGAGCTCATCGAGCTCGGTTTGACCGGCGCCAACTACGCAGGGCCCACCGGCATCGTCGGTGTTTTGTCCCATCTGTTTCGTCAGGAGGGCTTGCCGACGCTCAGCCTGTGGGCTGCGACATCCCATTACCTCGGTACCAATCCCAACCCCAAGGCAATGCTGGCCCTGCTCGAGCGGGCTGCCCGCATCCTCGACATATCCGTTGATGCCACCGAGCTTGCTCGGGTGGCGGGAGACTTCGAGTCCCGGGTGGATGCGGCGATGTCGGCCTCGGCGGATTTCACCGCCTACGTGCAACGACTGGAGTCGCTGACCGTTGGTGGCGATCCGAACTTCGATCCCTCGGATGCCGCCGACCTCATTTCCGAAGTCGAGGACTTCCTGAAGGGAACGTGATCCCGGCGGTTATCGCCCGAATCGCTTCAATCGAACGCTGTTGGCGACCACGCTGACGCTGGAAAACGCCATCGCCAGTGCGGCGATGCTCGGGTCGAG
>Ga0224512_10005195_pt1 | contig 10798 bp, 6 predicted proteins | sample SF_May12_sed_USG_4_FD_169103 | JGI IMG/M metagenome (GOLD analysis project Ga0224512, IMG submission 169103) | Sediment microbial communities from San Francisco Bay, California, United States - SF_May12_sed_USGS_13 | ecosystem: Environmental > Aquatic > Marine > Sediment | place: USA: California...
CTCCGATCTCGCGCACAAGCTGATCGTGGGGGTGGAAGCCATGGGCCATGCCCCTGATGGCCTTAATCGCTTCGCGTGCGTAATGCATTGCCCGCTCAACCCAACCCGAATTCAAGAGAAGAACCTTTTCCAGGCGGCTCTTGCAGTGCAGTCCCGGCAGTGGCCGACCTTCAAACGCCAGGGCCTCGAACGAGGACGGCGTGAAACCGTCCAATCAGCGAAGAAAATAGCCTTATCAGAATCATAACCTATTCCTGCTTGTATGCGCCCTGGCAGGTTTCCCCCGGCCCGACCGGACGGCGGACCCGCCGGCAGGGCTTCCGACGGGCGGCGGTATAGGCACCACCATGTCCAGCATCGTGATCATCGACGACCGGATAACCAACCGGCGCATCCTTTCAGAGCTTGCAGCCACCATCGAGGAGGGCGCCCAGGTTCAATCCTTCGAGGATCCGCTGGCCGCGCTGGCCTGGATCGGGGAGAACACCCCCGATCTGGTGATCACGGACTATAAGATGCCCGAGATCGACGGCGCCGAGTTCATTCGCCGTTTCCGTCATCTGCCCTTCTGCTTCGACGTGCCGGTCATGGTCATCACGATCTACGAGGACCGGGAGTTCCGCTATCGGGCGCTCGAGGCCGGCGCGACCGATTTCCTGCTGAGCCCCGTGGACCACCACGAGTTCCAGGCGCGCTCGCGCAACCTGATGTCCCTGCGTCGCCAGCAGCAGATCATCAAGAACCGCGCCTATTCCCTGGAGCAGAAGCTGGCCCAGGACCACCGCACCCTGGAGGACGTGCTGCACGAGAGCCGGGAACGCCTGCGCGCGGTGATCGACGCGGTGCCGGCCATGATCTACGCCTGCGACGCGGACCAGCGGTTCGTCTTCATGAACAGCCACGCGGCGCGCCACTGGGGCGTCAACCCCGAGGAGGCGATCGGCCGGACGACGGTCGAGATCCTCGGCGAGACCGAGGGCAAGGAGTGTCAGACGCTCGACATCACCGTGCTCAACACGGGCGAAATGCTGCCCGCCTACGAGCGGGTCCTGACCGATGCGAAGGGCCGGGAACGAGTCATGCTCAGCACAAAGAGCCCGATCCCCGACGCCAGCGGCCGCGTCTCGCTGGTGGTCACCGCGGCGGTCGACATCACGGACCGGAAGCAGGCCGAGGGCCGCCTGATCGAGGCCATGGAGGAAGCCGAATTCGCCAACCGCGCCAAGACCGAGTTCCTGGCCAACATGAGCCACGAGCTGAGGACGCCGCTCAACGCCATCATCGGCTTTTCGGAGATGCTATCGACCGAGTCCCTCGGGCCGATCGGCAGTCCCCGCTACAAGGAATATTCAGTCGACATCAAAACCAGCGCGATCCATCTGCTCGGCATCATCAACGAAATCCTCGACCTTTCCAGGATCGAGGCGGGCCAGGTCAAATTGCACGAGGAGCAGATCGATGTCCCGGCACTCTTGGCCGACGTGATCCGCATCACGCGCCCCCGCGCGGAGGAGTCCGAGCTCGACCTGCGCAACCTCGCGGTCGCCGGCCTGCCGATGCTTTATGCCGACAAGGTCAAGGTGAAGCAGGCGCTGCTCAACCTCCTGTCCAACGCCATCAAATTTACGCCGCCCGGCGGCCGTATCACCGTGAACGCCCGGGTCGCCGCGGACGGCGCGGTGGAGTTCATCGTTTCAGACACGGGCATCGGCATGTCCGACGACGAGATTCCGCTGGCCCTGTCACGCTTTGGGCAGGTCGAGGGCAGCATGGCGCGCAGCTATACAGGCGCGGGGCTCGGACTTTCCATCGTCACCAGCCTGATCAAGCTCCACGGCGGCTCGTGCAGCATCCGAAGCAAGAAGGGCGCCGGCACAACGGTCGTCCTGAGCTTTCCGCCCGACCGCATGATCGCCGCGGCCAAACACGGCTAGCCACCCGGCCGCTTTCGCGGAGCGAGGCATGTCCGCAGGACGCCGCAATAGACAAACCGGATGGACGGAGCCGCTCCTGGGACAGCTCGGCAATCGACTGCGTGACCGGCCCGATAGCGAGCACGAACAGGCGTCGGTCCGCATCGCGTTCGGCTTCGTTACTATTGGATTTTGCCTGGTTCTCCTGAATCTGCCCGAATATGGCGGGACCGATCGCTCGGCCGTTCTATATCCGCTCTGGGTTGCAATAGTTGGACTTGCCGCCTCGCTTGTCTTGTTCGCTTTGATCCTTTGGCGACCCGGAGAATCACCGGGGCGAAAGTTCGCGGCCATGACGACCGACATCGTCTCTCTGACGGCCTTCATGCACTTCGGCGGCGCGCCCATGGCCTTTTGGTACCCAATTTATCTTTGGATAAGCTTCGGCATGGGCTTCCGTTACGGCATGGCCTACCTGATCGTCGCCGCAGTGGGGGGCGTGGCGGGGTTTTCGGCCGTCGTCGTCACGACTCCTTACTGGATGTCCCAGCCCTTCCTTTCGCTCGGTCTGCTGCTGGCCCTTGCGGTGCTGCCCGCCTATGCCGCGCCGTTGCTGCAAAAGCTGACCAGAGCCAAGGCGCAGGCCGAGGAGGCCAATCAGGCAAAGACCCGGTTTCTCGCCAACATGAGCCATGAGCTGCGTACGCCGCTCAACGCCATCATCGGCATGAGCAGCCTCATGACGGACGGCAATCTAAACCGCGAGCAGCGCGAGATGGTGCGCTCGATCCAAGCCTCGGGCCGTGCCCTGCTCGCCCTGATCAACCAGACCCTCGACTTTTCCCGGATCGAGCAGGCGCGAGTCTCGGTCGCCCGAGAGTCCTTCGATCTGCATGCCCTGATAGGCCGCTTCGCGGCCATGATGCGCCCCCAGGCGCAGGCCAAGAACTTGAGGTTCTCGATCCATGCCAGTCCCGACACGCCCTACTTGGTGACCGGCGATCAGCAGCACCTGCACCAGGTGCTGGTCAACCTGGTCTACAACGCGATCAAGTTCACCGAACAGGGCGGCGTGACCTTGAGCATCGCGCCTGTTTCCGGCAGCGAAGGCCGCGTCTTGCGTTTCGAGGTCGAGGACACGGGTATCGGCATCAAGCCCGAGGCGCGGGAACGCATCTTCGAGAGCTTCAGTCAGGCAGACAACACAATTACCCGCCGCTATGGCGGCACCGGCCTGGGTCTTGCCATCAGCCGGCAGTTGGTCGAACTCATGGGCGGCCGAATCGGGGTCGAGAGTGAAGCCGGACGCGGCAGCCGCTTCTGGTTCGAGCTGCCCTTGACCGCGGATTCGACGCAGCAGGCGGCAAGCCTGCCCGGAGGTGCCAGAGCGGTGCTGCTGACAGGTGCCGCTGATAACGAGGGCGTGGCCCGGCTGCGCGGCCTGGGTTTGGACGTGGTCGTGACACTCGAGGCGTCGCAGGCCATGAAACCGCTCGCCGAGCGGGCCGGCTCGGTCGCTCCCGTCCTGCTGATCGACGGTCAACAACTCGGCGCCCAGGCGCACGAGATCATGACCCAACTGCGCGACGCGGGCCTCGATCCGGCGGCGATTCTTCTGGGCGGACAGCCGCCCGCCCAGGCGGACAGCCGGCTTCGGCGGAACTTCGTTTCGGTGCTGCCGAACCCGGAGAGCTCGGCGAACCTGGTGAACGCGCTCCATCTCGCCTTTGTCGCGGCGCGCGACAGCGAGATCGAAGTTGTCGAATTGGTGCCGCGCAGCACGCGCCGGCTCAAAATTCTTGTGGCCGACGACAACGCGATCAACCGCCGGGTCACCGCGCAGATCCTCGAGCGCGCCGGCCACCAGGCCTCCCTCGTCGTAAACGGCGAAGAGGCGCTCGATGCCTTGGACGCCGAGGACTTCGATCTGGCGATTTTCGATATGCACATGCCGGTCATGGGCGGCATCGAAGCGACCAAGCTGTACCGCATGGCGAACCTCGATCAGCCGCACCTGCCGATCATCGCGCTGACCGCCGACGCGACGCCGGCGGCCCGAAGCGAAGCGGAAGACGCGGGCATGGACGCCTGCCTGACCAAGCCGGTCGAGGTGAACTATCTGCTGCAAACCGTCGACGCCTTGGTCGTGGCGGCACCGGAAGATCAAATGGCATCGCCATGTGAGCACCCCACAGAATCGAATGTATTGATCCATCCTCGCTTCGGGCCCGAAGATGGCGACGAAGCACCGCCGGTGATCGATCTGCGTACACTGGAAAACCTCGGCCGGCTCGGCGCAGGGCGGGAATTTGTCGAAAGCCTGATCGCGGATTTCTTGAACGACGGCAAACAGCTGCTCGAAGACCTCGCAGAGGCAGCCCGTGAGAACCGCGCGCGCGACTTCCGTGACGTCATGCATGGGCTTAGGGGGAGCGCCGTCAATATTGGCGCCACGGCCCTCTATCAGATGCTGCTCTCGCACCGCGATATCGAACAAACCGAGGTCGAAAAGCAAGGCGTTACCTACGCAATGAAGATCGCCGAGGAGTTCTATCGGGCGCAGGAAGCCCTGATCCAATTCCTTGGCGAGAAAGTCCAGCGGGACTTGCCTTCCTGACAGCTTCGAGCGGAGCGTTCCCAATCCTGGAAACAATCTATCGAGTTGATTGTTGCGAAGGATGTCAGAGCGCGCGCACAGCGGCTCCGACCTGGCTATTCAGCGCTGCGACGCCCTGCGGCAGGGCCTCTAACTCTCGTGCTTGTGTGCGCGCCTGCGGTCCTGGGCCCTGGCGAGGCGCTCCATCTTCTTGAGGTCAGCCTCGCTCAAGCCCAGCACGGTGTCGACCCAAATCATGGCAATGTCATAGAGCTCGTCATAGCTGACCGGATTGACCCGCCTGCCAACCTTGTAGACGGCGCATTGGGCGTTGTGCCGCTGGGATATCTTGGCGATATGATCGCTGAGCGTGGCACGAGCCTGGCCGGGTTCGACCAAAAGATCGACCAGTCCGAGATCGTAGAGCTCTTCGGCCGTGTGGACCCGACCACCCAATATCATGCGCTCGGCCAGGGCAGCCGTTGTGCGCCTGGCGATAAGGCTGTAGGCGCCCATACCTGGAAAGACATTGAACAGCACTTCGGGCAGAGCAAAGCGTGCGCTCCGCTCCGCGACCACGAGATCGCTCGAGATCGCCGCCTCGAAGCCACCGCCAAGCGCCTCGCCCTCGACCAGTGAAATCGTGATTATGGGCAGATCAAGACTGACCGCATTGGCGTATACGACGTCGATGCAGCTGACCGCGTACTCGCGTAGCCCCTCTCGGTCACCGGCACGGATCAGGTCGGCGAAGAGACGAAGGTCGCCACCGAGGTTGAAGATGCCCGGAATGCTTGATCCCCAAACCATATAGCGGATCGGCGGTTCGTCGCTGGGCGCAAGCGTGCCGAACAGGCGCTTGATCGAGCGCTGCAAATCACGGCTCTCACGCGCCAAACCAAGGGTCACGCTCGGACGTGTACGGGGTTTCATGAAGCACCAGAGAACCTTGTCGCTCGCGTCGTAGGAGACTTCGAGCTCCTTGTACTGCTGGCAGCTCTTCAGCCACTGTTCGAATATTTCGGGGAAGGCAATTTCGCGGAGCATACCGCTCGCGGGGGGCATCTTGCGCGCCCTGCTGCCGTCATCATCCGCCACCCTGGCCCTAAAAGGAGCTTCGACGACGACGTCCCGGCGCAGGGAGACCAGGGCTGCCGCCTTGCGCAGCTCGAACTTGGAGCGGAGTGCGCCATCCGGCGTTTCGCGATCCTGCCGTCGAGCGGTTTTGGATCTTCCCCTCATTCTCCGGCTCCCTTTAGCTAACACCTTTGAGCTTTTCTTTAGACTTTAGCTCAAATTGTTCCGATTTCCACAAGAAATCGCAGAAACCGCAAAAAAATAACGCTATGCTAGTAAATTTTTATTTAGGGGCTATTCAAAAATATTCATGCCCCCAAAAATTCGTATGGCCCATTAGCTGTGAGCCATGCCCCGGCGAGCGAAATTACAAACCGATGCTTGTCGCCATGATGCCATTTATACTTTAGCTGGCATTGGTGCTTCACGCCGGTGCCCTACGAGTCGGCCCTGCCGTTCGCCTTTGCCTCGCCAAGAGCTGTGGGATGACGGTCGTGGGCGGCGAAACCCGCGATCCTCGGGTTTCTTAACGGCTTGGCAACCAGTACAATATAACTAGTCGCCATGCGCTACCGCACACCCCAGTAGCCGCATCACTACCCCAGCAGCCAGCCCCGCCCTCGTGGCGGGGCTTTTGCGTGCCCGCCCCTGGAAAGGCCCCGGGAAAACGCCCAGGAGCGGTGCCCCTGCGAGAATCTTTCGGGCTGACGCTCACCGCGCCGCCGTCGCTCGCCGACGCGCAGCGGCATCGCCTGCGCGCCGCTCCAAACCGGGACACAGGAAAAAGATCGCGGACCGAGCTGTTCCGAGAGTAGGTACTAGCCGATCAGGCCCGCCTGGCCGCGCTTCAGCAAGCCGCCCGCGACGATCAGGCGCTGGATCTCGCTGGTGCCTTCCCAAATGCGGTCGACCCTGAGCTCGCGATAGAAGCGCTCGGCCACGTTTTCGCGCATGTAGCCGCGGCCGCCGAAGATCTGCACGGCGCGGTCGGCCACCCGGCCGGCCATCTCGGAGGCGTAGAGCTTGGCCATGGAGCAGCGGCCGTGCAGGGTCTTGACGTCCGCCCCGCGATCGTGCGCCGCTGCGGCCTCGTAGGTCATGAGGCGGGCGGCCCAGAGCTCGGTCACGCTGTCGGCCAGCATGAACTGGATCGCCTGATACCGGGCGATGGCCTGGCCCGAGACGACGCGCTGCTTGGCAAAGGCCGTAGCCTCGTCGATCAGCCGCGCGGCCGCGCCGCAGCAGCGCGCGGCGATCATCAGGCGCTCGCGCCGGAACCAGCTGTAGGTATAGTCCAGGCCCGCGCCGGGCCGGCCGATCAGGTTGGCCGCCGGCACGCGCACCCCCTTGAAGCGATAGACCGGATGGTGCGCCGCATAGCTGTGGCTGAAGGCCGGGGTACGGAGCAGCTCGATGCCCGGGCTCGCCAGGTCGACGAAAAAGAGGCCATGGGCGCCGGCGCCCGGCCCCTCGGCGAGCTTGGCCTGGAACAGGCAGAAGTCCGCCTTGTTGGCACCGGTCACGTACCACTTCTCGCCGTCCAGCAGATATGCGTCGCCGGCCGGCCGCGCGGTGGCCCGGATGGCATCCACGTCGGAGCCGGCCTCGGCCTCGGTGATGGCGTAGCATTCGTGTCGCCGGCCTTCGGCCAAGGGCATCACGTAGCGCTCGATCTGCGCCTCGCTGCAGGCCTCGAGCATCCAGCGCTGCGGCTCGGAGAAGCACCAGCCCAGCGCGTTGGTGACGCGGCCGAGCTGCTCCCAGACCACGGCTTGCTCCAAGGTCGAGAGCTCGAGCCCGCCGCGCGCCTTGGGCACGTCCATCCTTGAGAGCCCCAGCGACCGGGCCAGTTCCGCGTGCCGCGCCCTGACCTCGGCGGGCAGCTCGCCGCCGTTCATCTCGGCCTCCACTTCGTGGGGAATCAGCTCGGTCTCGACGAAGGTCCGGAGCTTGGCCTGCCAGGTGCGCGCGCTTTCGGGCAGAGGATAGGTCACGGCCGTGCCGCTTAGGCCGCCGTCGCGCGGTCGACCGAGAAGTGACGCGGAAACACGCTGGCGAGGTAGGCATAGCAGGCCCGCTTCGCGCCGGCCCGGTCGAAGTGGCGCCGCTGGATCAGCATGTCGAGCCAGAAACCATCGCTCATCGCACCGAAACCGGTGGCGATCAGCTCCGGATCGACGCCCTTGTAACCGCCCTCTTCGATCACCCGCCGACAGAGATCGCAAAGCACCTCGTGCTGCTCCAGGTCCTCGGCATGGCACAGATCGAGGTAGGTCGGCCGCGACTTGGCCTCGCCGTAAAAGGCGTACCACACGGCCACCTTCTTGCGGCTGCAGACCACCGGATCGAAGTCGATCTCGACCATGGCCGCGAGCTGGCCGGCGGGCGCCGGGCCCGCTTTCTCGAGGGCGCGCGTCCAGGCCTCGCGGTACTCCTCGGCCATGTATCGCAGGGTCTCGATCAGCAGCATCTCCTTGCTCTTGAAGTGGAAGTTGACGATGCCGCGCGACAGGCCGGCGCCGTCGGCGACGTCGGCCAGTGTGGTTTCCGCGAAGCCGCGCTTCGCAATCGAGTCGATGGTGGCGTCGATAAGTTGCTGGCGGCGCAGCGCCTTGGTCGCCGCGCGGCCCCTGGCCGGAGCCTTGGAGTTTTGCCGTGCCAAGGGGTTCCGCCTCCCGAAACTGGCTGCTCAATACAGGATGCTCGGGCAAAACTATAGTTACACCGGAAGGTTATGGCAATAGTTTGGTTGAACGATCATTCAATTTTTCCCTGGACGGTGAAAATCGCCCGTGGCATGCTGCGTCCTCGATAAAGAGGCCCTCGGCAGCCCGACGAGAGGCAATCCGGCACGGAGCAAGGTCCGCTTCGCGCGGGCCGCCACCGCTCGAGTCAAAGAGGCACGACCGCGATGAAGACTTATGACGCCATCGTCATCGGAGCCGGCCACAACGGGCTTACGGCCGCCTGCTATCTGGCCAAGGCCGGGCTCGAGGTGATTGTGCTCGAGCGCAACCCCTATATCGGCGGGGCGACGGTCAGCCGCGAGCTCTATCCGGGCTGGACCTATTCCAACTGCTCCTACGTCTGCAGCCTGCTCAGACCCGAGATCATGCGCGACCTGGAGCTTTCGCGCCACGGCCTGCAGGTAGTGCCCTACGACGGCGGCGCCACCATGATGCGCAACGGCGACCACCTGGCCAGGTACAGCGACCCGGACATGCACCGCCGCGAGATCGCCCGCCACTCCAAGCGCGACGCCGAGGCCCACGAGCGCTTCGCGACCGAGATGCTGCGCCAGTGCCGCTTCATCAAGCCGTTGCTGATGCGTACGCCCCCGGACCCGGCCTCGTTCAGGCCGCGCGACGTCATGGAGCTGCTCCATCTCGGCAAGCAGTTCTGGGACCTGGGCGAGGCGCAGATGTACGACACCCTGCGCTTCTGGACCATGAGCATCGGCGAGTTCCTTGACGAGTACTTCGAGTCAGACGTGGTCAAGGCACACATCGCAGGCGGCGGCATCATCGGCACGGCGCTCGGGCCCTACTCGCCCGGCACGGCCTATGTCCTGTTGCACCACTACATGGGCGAGGTCGATGGCACGATCGGCGCCTGGGGCTTCGCGCGCGGCGGCATGGGGTCGATCGCCAAGGCCATGGCGGCTTCGCTGCAGGCCGCGGGCGGAGCGATCCGCACCGAGGCCGAGGTGGCGCAGGTCCTGGTCGAGAACGGCCGCGCGGTCGGCGTGGCGCTGGCCGACGGCGACGAAGTGCGGGCCCGCACGGTGGTCTCCAACCTCGACGTCAAGCGCACCTTCCTCAAGGTCATGGATCCCAAGGACCTGCCCGCGGACTTCCTGGAGCAGGTGCGCCGGTTCAAGATCCGCGGCTCCTCGGGCAAGCTCAACATCGCGCTCGACGGCCTGCCCAGCTTCCCCAGTCTGCCGGCCGAGACCAGCGTGCTGCGCGGCGACATGCACTGCACCGACTCCATGGAGCGCCTGGAGCGCGCCTACGACGACTGGAAACAGGGCACCTGGTCGCGCGACCCCTACGTCGACATGCTGATCCCGACCCTGATCGACCCGACCATGGCGCCGCCGGGCAAGCACATGATGACCGTCTTCGTGCAGTACGCGCCGCCCAAGCTGGCCAATGCCGAGTGGAACGACCAGACCCGCCAGGCCTTCGGCCAGACGGTGATCGACCAGATCGCCGAATACAGCCCGGACTTCAAGGACCTGATCCTGCACGCCGAGATCCGCACGCCCTGGGACCTGGAGAACGAGGTCGGCCTGACCGAAGGCAACATCTTCCAGGGCGAGCTGACGTTCGACCAGCTGTTGTTCAACCGGCCGGTGCCGGGCTATGCGCAGTACCGAGCGCCGGTCCGCGGCATGTACATGTGCGGCTCCTCGACCCACCCTGGCGGCGGCGTCATGGGCGCGCCTGGCGCCAACGCCGCGCGCGAGATGCTGCGCGACCTGGACCCGAAGCAGATGGCGCGGAGCTGACCAGCATGGCGGGACACTACGACATCATCGTCATCGGCGCCGGCCACAACGGACTGACCTGCGCCGCCTATCTGGCCCGCGCCGGACGCAGGGTCCTGGTGCTCGAGGCGGCCGGACAGATCGGCGGCGCCGCGGTCACCAGCGAGCTGGCACCGGGTTTCCGGGTCTCGACCTGCGCCCATATCCTGCACATGCTGCATCCTCGCGTGGTGCGCGAGCTGGGTCTCAAGGGTGCCGGGCTCGACTACGCGGCGCGCGACCTGCCGACGGTCGCCCTGGACGCCGAGGGCCGCCACCTGACCTTCACGGGCGACGGCATCGCCGCACAGGACACCGAGGCGCTCTCCGAGGCGGACCGCGCGACCTGGCCGGACTTCCGGGCCCGGCTGCTGCGCTTCGCCGCGGCCCTGCGGCCCATGCTTGCCGAGGTGCCGCCACGGCTCGGCACGAAGCACGGCGGCGACACCCTGGCCCTCGGCAAGCTCGGCTGGCGGCTGCGGCGGCTCGGCGCCGAGGATCTGCGCGAGTTCCTGCGCATCGCCGGCATCAACGTGGCCGACCTGCTGGAAGAGAACTTCGAGAGCGAGCTGCTCATGGGCGCGATGGCCTTCGACGCGGTGCTCGGCACCCGCCTCGGCCCGCGCTCGCCCGGCAGCCTGCTCTCCCTGCTCTACCGCCTGACCGGACGGACGGCCGGCG
>Ga0224512_10005196_pt1 | contig 10797 bp, 5 predicted proteins | sample SF_May12_sed_USG_4_FD_169103 | JGI IMG/M metagenome (GOLD analysis project Ga0224512, IMG submission 169103) | Sediment microbial communities from San Francisco Bay, California, United States - SF_May12_sed_USGS_13 | ecosystem: Environmental > Aquatic > Marine > Sediment | place: USA: California...
AGAGCCGGTCGCAATCCGTCCTGGTCGCGCGCCGCGAGTCGTGAGACATCCATCGTTTCACCGTTCGTGCCGTGCAGGACCAGCGCATCCTCGTCGGTTTCGAAACCGCAGACGATGGGATAGACCGTGCCATGACCGGCGCCGAATACATGCTCGACCTGGCGCTTGATGGCGTAGGTATGGGCGCGCGCGGCGTCGGTGTCAAAATTGAAACCGGCGCAGCCGCGCATCCGGTCGCCCTTCGAATAGTGGTACGTGATCAGCAGCAGCACGCGCCGCCCGGTGACGACCTGGTCGTGAACGTAATTGGCCAGCACCTCGCCCAGGTGCGGCCAGCCCAGGTCAAACATGCCCCCGAGGTTGCGGAACGGCTGGATGATGCCGAGCGGCGTGTGCGTGGCGACCGCGAGGTTGATGCGCCCGTCCATGCACTTGAGAGCGGCTACCGCCGAGGTATGCTGCGCCAGGTAACGCTGCCGGGCGAGAGAGGCCTCGGAGCTGGAGAAGGACTCCGAATGGCGCTTGGCATGCTCCATCAACCATTCAATGCGCTGCGCAATGGGCTTGCTGTGAATGTCCATCGGAAGCTTTATACGGAGATCGATCCGGAACGGCAAGTGCGCCGCCCCGGGCCGTGGCACAAGTCGCGTTTCGGGTTCGCGCGCAAGGGCCTGGCCTGTTAAAATCCCGGCACCCGGCGGGCGGCACCACCAGAAGTACCTCCGCCGCTACGCCCATGATCCAGCTGCAGTTAACGACTATATTCCGTATCGCCGTCACGGACAGCGAAGGGATTGCCATCGCCGCCGCGGGTCTTCCCTGAATGCTGCGAATCCTGCTTTTCCTGCCGCTCCTGGGCGCCGGCGTGATCCTGTTCCTGCCGCCCCGGGCGCCTGGCTTGATACGCGCCACCGCCACCCTGGCGGCCGTGGCCACTGTGGTTTTCGCGACCGTGCTGGTGCTGCAGTTCGATGCCACACAAACCGGGGTGCAGTTCTTCGAGACCCATACCTGGAACCCGCGGCTCGGCACCAGTTTCTCGCTCGGGCTCGACGGGTTGTCGGCACCGATGGTCTTGCTTGCCGCCCTGCTCTGCCTCGTGGCGGTTCTCGCGTCGGGCAATATCCGCGAACGCGCCAAGGGCTACTACCTGCTTCTGCTGCTGCTCGAAGCGTCGCTTATCGGCGTGTTCAGCGCACGCGACTGGTCGCTGTTCTACGTCTTCTGGGAACTGACGCTGATCCCGCTTTTCTTTCTCATCGACCGCTGGGGCGGTGAACAGCGTCACCGTGCGGCGCTCAACTTCGTGCTCTACACCATGGGCGGCTCGGTGTTCATGCTCATGGCCCTGCTCGCGGTCTACGACATTACGAACGCCTTCAGCTTCGACATGTCGGCGTTGCAGCAGGCCGCCCGCACCCTGCCGCTGGGCATCCAGACATTGCTGTTCGTCGGCCTGTTCATCGGCTTCGGCGTCAAGATGCCGATCGTTCCGCTGCACGGCTGGTTACCGCTGGCACACATCGAGGCGCCGGTCCCGGTGTCGATCCTGCTCTCCGGCATCCTGCTCAAGATGGGTTCCTACGGCCTGCTGCGCGCGGCCGAACTGCTGCCGCAGGCCATGGTGACTGCTTCCTTCTGGCTCGCGGTCATCGGCATTGTCAGCATCCTCTACGGCGCGGTGCTGGCGTGGCGCCAGCACGACCTCAAGGCGATGATCGCGTATTCCTCGATCAGCCACATGGGGATCGTTCTATTTGCGCTCGCCACGCTTACGCCGGCCGGTCTCACCGGCGCGGTGATGCAGATGATCGCCCACGGATTCACCGCCGGCCTTCTGTTCCTGGTCGCCGGTCTCATTTACGAACGAACGCACACGCGTGACCTCGCCGCAATCAGTAACCTGCGCGAGCGTTCGCCGCGGCTGGCGTTCCTGGTGGCGATCGCGTTCCTCGCGGGCCTGGGCCAGCCGGGCACCGCCGGCTTCGTGGCCGAGATGCACGCCTTGCTCGGCGGGCTGGAACGCTTCGGCGCGTGGATCGCACTGCTCGGGATCGGCATGCTGATCAGCGCCGCCTACGCGCTGCGCACCGTGGGCCGCCTCCTCGCCGGGCCGCGTCAAGCGCGCGAACCCTTGCCGGCCCTGTGCCATGCCGAGTTCACCGCTGCCGCACTGCTGGTCATCGGGATTATCACGCTGGGCGTCTGGCCGTCGCCCGCGCTCAATCTCATCCAGGGCTCGATCACCGGGCTCGTGAAGCTGTTTCCCGGGTAAACCGTCATGAGTCAACCCGACAACGTCAAGGACCCCCTCGAAATCCTGCGCCGGATCGTTGCCACACTCGAGCACGTGCTGCCGGCGCAAGCCTCGATCCGAGACTTCGTGCATCACAATACCCTGCACGGCTTTCAGCATTTGCCATTCCCGGAGGCGCTCGCCGCCGCACAACGGCTCACCGGTGCGCGCGCCTGGATGCCCGAGGAGCGCTTCCGAGACTGTTACCGCACGGGCCGCATAACCGAAAACGATCTGCAAGCCGCGATAACGGCATTATCTGCGCTCGCGGCCGACGAGGTCATCGCCGGCACCCCGGCATTCACGCTGCACCGCCGGGACGTGTACCGTGCGGCGCTGCTCCATCCCCTGCGGCCCGTCACCGCCGCCACGCTCGCGTGGCAGGCGGCGGAACACGACGCATTCACCCGCTTCCAGGAAGATATCAGCCGCGACAGGCGCCAGCAGTTGCGCCAGCGCGCCCGGGAACAGGGCGCGCCGGATGCGCGTGCGGCGATGATCGAGGATCTGTGGCGCGCCAGCTGTGAAGCGACGGGTGTATCCCCGGAAGTCGGCGAGGAAACCGTCTTGTCCGAGCACCTGCCTGCGCCTTCGTCGCCCGAGACCGGGCTCGAAGAGGCGGGGGTGCTGTGGCAAACGCGCCGGATCCGCAAGGAAGGCGCGCGCCAGCTGGATGAACTCCTGGCGCGCGTCGGCGATCCGTGGACGCTGCGCGACCTGCTCGTGGCGCTCACCGGCGAGGACATCTTCGAGATGACGCGCGAACACCTGATCCGGCACGTCGCCAGTCATCTCGACGAGGGGCTGGCGGCGTGGCACAACCCGGCGCGGGTACGCGGTTTCTACGCCGCCTGGCGCGCCAGCGCCGGCGACGAGAACACCTGGGCGCTGAGCAAACACCCGGAATGGCGCCAGCATATCGAGCGCCTGCCAGATGACCCCCTGGAAACGATCATGCAGGAACTCAGGCTGCTCGGGCTGGCGCCAGCACGCTGGAGCGGCTATCTCCGGCGCCTGGCGCTGGAGCTGCCCGGATGGTCGGGCATGTTCATGTGGCGGCATCAGCGACCGGGCTATAACGGCCTGCGCGACGTACCAGTGAAGATGCACGACTACCTGGCAGTGCGGCTGGTACTCGAACGCATCTATGCGCAGGGACTTTGCCGCCGGCACTGGGGCGTGGAGGCCAGCCTGTCGATGCTGCGCTGGCATTTCCGCCGGCACCCGGCCGAACTGGTCGTGCGCCACGCACTGTTCGCCACTTCGCTGCCCGAAGCATTGCACCGGCAGGCGCTGAAACGCGTGGCGCGTGCCTTGGCCAACGAGCGCGAGGAAGACGACCGGCGCTGGATTGCCACCGCGCAGCGAATTCTCTTGCGGCGTGCGCCCGTGATGGACGCCGCGCCGGTCACGCGCACCCGGCATGAACATGCGTGGCCGCTGTTCCGCCTGGCGCAGCATCTCGCGCTGACCGGTAACGACATCCGCTCCCTCGAAGCCACTGCCGTCAACGCAATATTTGAATGTTTCGAGCGGCTCGATTCCGACACCGCAGGTTACCTCTGGCTGTGCGCCTACGAAGGCAATTACCGCGACCGGATTTTCGCTACGCTGCGCGCCAATCACGGGCGGGCGGCGTGGCCGGCGCGAGAACGGCCGCGCGCACAACTGGTGTTCTGCATGGACGATCGCGAGGAAGGCATGCGCCGGCATGTCGAGGAGACTGCCCCCGATGTGCAGACCTTCGGGGCCGCCGGTTTTTTCGGCGTCGCCATGAACTGGCGCGGGCTCGACGACCTTGCTTCCGTGGCGCTGTGCCCGGTGGTGGTAACCCCGGCGCACGACATCGCCGAAGTGCCGGCGCCGGGCACTGAATCGACGCAACGCCGCCACCAAAGGCGGGTCAGCTGGCGCCGCCGGCTCAATGAACTTGTGCGCCGCACCAGCCACCGCGGATTGCTGGCCGCGACGGCGGCCACCGTGCTGGGCGCGCCGATGGCGTTGCTGTTGCTGGCCGGGCGCCTGCTGGCACCGCGATTGACGGGAAAACTGGTACGAAAACTCCGCGCCGCCTTCGACCGGCACGTGCTCACGCGCGCGGCGTTCATGGCCGCGGACGAGTCTTCCCCGGCCACGCCGGAACATCCACGTGCCGGATTCACCGACGCCGAACAGGCTGAACGCGTTGGCGGGCTGTTGCGCGCGATGGGCCTGACATCCAACTTCGCAACGCTGGTGGTGCTGTTCGGTCACGGCTCGTCGAGCGAGAACAACCCGCATCTCGCCGCCTACGACTGCGGCGCCTGTTCCGGGCGCCACGGCGGCCCGAACGCGCGCGTGTTCGCCGCCATGGCCAATCGTCCGGAAATCCGCGCGCGCCTCGCCCGACAAGGGCTGACGATCCCGGACGATACCTGGTTCATCGGCGCCGAACACAACACGGGCGATGACAACATCCGCTGGTACGACGAGGATCTCGTTCCCGAACCGGCGCGCGCCGGACTCGCCGGACTCAAAACCGATCTCGCCCGCGCCGGGCGCGTGCACGCGGCCGAACGCTGCCGGCGCTTCGCTTCGGCGTCACCATGCCTGCCGCCCGGGCGCGCTGCGCGCCATGTCGCCGGCCGCGTGGACGATCTGGCGCAGGCGCGGCCCGAACTCGGGCACGTGACCAATGCCTGCGCCGTCATCGGGCGGCGCGACATCACGCGTGGAACGTTCCTCGACCGTCGCGCGTTCCTGGTTTCCTATGATCCGACCCAGGATCCGGAAGGCAATATCCTGGAAAATATTCTGCTCGCGGTGGGCCCGGTCGGGGCCGGCATCAGCCTTGAATACTATTTCTCGAGCGTCAACAACGAACGCCTTGGATGCAGCACCAAGGTCATGCACAACGTCACCGGATTTCTGGGCGTGCAGGAGGGAACCAGCTCGGACCTGCGCACCGGTCTGCCGTTGCAAATGATCGAGATCCACGAGCCCATGCGCCTGCTGATCGTGATCGAGGCCGACACCGGCGTCATCGGGCGTATCGTGGAACGACAGCCGGCGCTGCGGGAGCTGGTCGGCAACGGTTGGGTGCAGGTGGCCGCGAAAGACCCGCACTCACCGCGGATCGAGGTCCATTCACCGGAACACGGTTGGCAGCCCTGGCAGAAAGAAATGGAAGCGCCGCCCGTGGTCACGCGTTCCGCCGACTGGTTTGCCGGGCATATCGAAGCCCTGCCGCCCGCCCTGCTCGAACACGGCCGTCCCCGGGAGACCGTCGATGCCGACTGACCTGATCGCGCTGGTGCCGCTGCTCCCGCTGTTCGCCGCGGTGATGATCGCGCTGTTCGCCACACCCGGTCGCCGGCGCGGCGATTACGCCGAACGTGTGACCGCACGCAGCGCGCTGGCGGCGGTGACGTTGTCGCTCGCGCTTCTGGCCATGCTGGGCGTCGGCGCGCTGCTGCACCAGCCGTTCGAGCCCGTCAATTTCGGCACCTGGTTCGCCGCCGGCGATATCGAAATCCGCCTGAGCTTCGTTCTCGACGGACTCGGCCTGACGGCGGCGCTGGTCGTGGCGGTCATCGGCTGGCTGACGCTGTTGTTCTCGGCGCGGTACATGCATCGCGAAGCCGGCTTCCATCGCTTTTTCGCGGTCATGTGCCTGTTCATCGCGGCCATGCTGTTCATCGTGCTCGCCGGCAACGCCGTGCTCATGTTCATCGGCTGGGAGCTGGCCGGGCTGGCGTCATATCTCCTGATCGGCTACGCCCATGAACGCGCCACCGCCACGCGCAACGCGGTGCGCGCGTTCGTGACCAACCGCATCGGTGACGCCGGTTTCCTTCTCGGCCTGGCCATCGCCTACCGTTATCTCGGCAACACCGAGTGGGCCACGGTCGCGACCGGCGCAGGCACTATCGGTAATCTCGCGGTCGGCGTGGTGGTGTTCGGCTTCGTGGTCGCGGCCCTGGCGAAATCCGCGCAACTGCCGTTCTCGCCGTGGATCGCGCGCGCCCTCGAAGGCCCGACACCTTCGAGTGCGATCTTCTACGGCGCGCTCATGATTCACGCCGGCGTGTATCTGTGCCTGCGCCTCGAGCCGCTGCTCGCGCACTCTCCCGTGATCATGGGCCTGCTCGCCACAATTGGATTGCTGACCGCGCTGTATGGCTGGTTCGTGGGTCTGGTGCAATGCGACGTCAAATCGGCGCTGATCTTCGGCACGCTCGCCCAGGTCGGCCTGATGTTCCTGTGGATCGGGCTTGGCGCCTTCGATCTCGCCGCCTGGCACCTGGGCCTGCACGCCGTCTTCCGCGCCTACCAGTTCCTGGCGGCACCGTCATATCTGCATCATACCGGCACGCGCGCGCGACCGGTGCCACACTGGCTCGGCCGCAGCGAGGCGCTTTACACCGCCGCGCTCGAGCGCCTGTGGGTCGAGGCCTTCACCGACGCCACGGTCGCGCGCCCGGCTCAGGCACTGGCCGCCGAGCTGCGCAGCTTCGACGAACAGGTGGTGTCGCGGCTCGCGGGAACCCCGGCGGAACTGCACGCGCCCGAAGACGAGACGGCACCACAGGGCGCACGGGAAATCGTGCGCGGCCACGGCCTCGCCGGGGCGCTGCTCGAATGGATCGCGCCGCGCCTGTACCGCGTGGAACAGCGGCTGCTGCTCACCGGTGGCGCCGGTGTGCAGCGGGTTTTCCGCACGCTGGGTGGTTATCTCGAAGTGGTGGAGCGGCTGCTGGAACGCCCGCGCTACCTGATGCTTATTATTCTTATCGCGCTGGCGGCGGCGCTTTAGGGAATCCGGGCCATGCAAGAGATCATCTGGTCACAACAACCCGCCTACCCGGTACTGGCCGCGCTGCAGCTGTTACCGCTCCTGGGGGCGGTGATCGTGTATGGACTGCGAGAACGCGCGTTCGCCGCGACGCTGGGACGCGCGTTCGCCGCGGCCGAGCTGTTCATCGCCATCGACCTGTATCGCCGCTTCGACGCCGTGTCACCGCTGTTGCAATTCGCCGAACGCCTGAACTTCCCCGGCGCGCTCGATTACCACGCCGCCGCAGACGGGATCACGGTCGTGTTCATCCTGACCACAGCCCTGTTGACGCTGCTGGTCAGCGTATACAGCCTGGTGCGCGGATTACCCGACCTCGGCCGGCTGCTGGCCGTGGTGCTGGCGATCGAGTCGGTCATCATGTCGCTGCTGACGAGCCAGAACCTGCTGTGGTTCGTGCTGGCCTCGACCGCGGAACTGGGATTGATCGGATACATGCTGTGGCGCTGGTCGAACTCGGCGGAGAAAGACCGGGCGCTGCGGCGTTTCTACCAGTTCCACGGCACCGGCGTGCTGCTGCTGCTGATCGGCACCCTGCTGGCCGGCAATCATCACGCGGACTTTGTTGGCGGGCACGCGAGCTACGAACTTGCCGACCTGGTGGTCTCCACCGGGAAATCGGAGCGCGCCGGCGTGATCTTCATTCTGCTCTTCGTCGGGCTCGCGATCCGTGCACCGTTGTTCCCGTTCCACGGCTGGCTGCCGGTGGTCACGCGCCACGGCAACATCGCCATGGCCCCGGCCTTCCTGCTCGGCATCAAGGTCGGCATCTACGGCATGATCCGCTTCATCCTGCCGATGCTGCCGGCGGTGTCGGCGCAGGCGCGCGGGGTTATCCTGGGAGCCGCGCTCGCGGGCATTTTCTACGCCGCCCTGCTCGCGTTCCAGCAGACCAACCTGCGCCGCCTGCTCGCCTTCGCCGTGGTCAGCCACACCAGCCTGCTGGCAATCGGGATCTTCACGCTCGAACCGGAGGCGCTGGAAGGAGCGGTGCTGCTGGCGGTCACCTTCGGTCTGGCGGCGACGGCGATGCTGTTCATGGTCGGTCTCGTGTACCGCCGCACCGGTTCCACCCAGCTCTCGCGCCTGGGCGGACTGTTCGACCGGCTGCCAGCCATCGCGTTGACGTTTTTCGTCGGCGGTCTCGCCATCGTGTGCATGCCGGGTACGCCGGGTTTCGATGCGGCGCATCTGATATTCGAGAGCGCCATTCACCGCTTCGGCGCGCTCGCGACCCTGGCCGCGGCGCTCGGCAACGTGGTGGCGGCGGGCTTCCTGCTGTGGGCATTCCAGCGCGCGTTCCTGGCGCCGGCCCCGGCCGGGCGCGCCGCCACGGTGGAACGCACCAGCCCGATGGAATGGTTCATCGCGCTCGTGGTCGTCACGGTGCTGCTGGTCGCCGGCTTTTACACCAATCCGTGGTTCGACCTGGTCGATGCACCCATGCGCGCGCTCGGTCAGCGCCTCGGGACTATTTAATGCGACGGCGACATGGATAACCTGCCTTTATTAAGCCTCATGCTGCTTACCCTGCCAGCCGGCGCGGCACTGATCTGGTTGCTGCCGCGTCCCGGGCAGGCGCGCTACATCGCCGCCGGCACCGCTCTCGTCGCGCTCGCCATCGCGCTCGCCGTTGTTTTCCGGTTCGATCCCGCCATCAGTGGATTCCAGCTGGTGGAACAAATACCGTGGATTCCGAATCTGGGCGTGAATTACCTCGTGGGCGTGGACGGGTTCTCGGTGCTGTTCCTGCCACTGACGGCACTGCTGTTCCTGGGCGCAGTGCTGACCTCGTTCAACCAGGTGAGCGTTTCGCCCAAGGCCTATTTCAGCCTGTTGTTGCTCGAGGGCGCGGCCACGCTGGGAATTTTTTGCGTCCTCGATACGCTGTTCTTCTTCATGCTCTGGGAATTTTCCATCATTCCCATCTATTTCCTCGTGAGCCTGTGGGGCGTGGGACCCAATCGCAAACCGGCCGCAAACAAGTACGCACTGCTCATGCTGGCTGGCGGCCTGCTGCTGCTGTTCGCGTTCCTGCTGCTGGCGTTGCACGCCCTCGACGGCGGTGGTGGCGGTTCACCCTTCGACCTGCGGCTGTTGCTCGGCATGCACATCCCCGCAACGCTGCAAATGACCGTGTTCGCATTGCTGCTGGCCGGTTTCGGCGTGAAAGCACCGCTGGTGCCGCTGCACACCTGGCTGCCGCAGCTGGCGAACGAAGGCCCTGTCGCCGTCACCGCGTTGATCGCCGGGCTCAAGATCGGCGCTTTCGGCCTGATCCGCTTTGCCTTCCCGCTGGCGCCGGAGGCGGCGCACGCCTTCCAATGGCTGCTGGTGGGACTGGGCTCCGCCGGCATCCTCTACGGTGCGGTGGTGGCGCTGGCGCAGACCAACCTGCGGCCGGCACTCGCCTACCTCGGCGTGAGCCACGTCGGCCTCGTGATCCTCGGGCTCGCGACCTTCCGCCAGGAAGGCATCGCGGGCGCGGTGTTTGAACTGCTGAATTTCACCGTGATCGCCGGCGGCTCGTTCCTGGTGCTGGATTTTCTGCGCCAGCGCGTCGGCACCACCGACGTCACCAGCCTCGGCGGTGCGATGAAACACCTGCCCTGGCTCGGGAGCTTTTTCCTGCTTCTTGGCCTGGCCGCGCTCGGCCTCCCCGGTACCTCGGGTTTTCCGGCGGAATTTCTGATTATCCTTGCCGCGTTGCAGACCCATACCGGCGCCGGGCTGGCCGCGCTGGCGGCCATGGTGATCGGAGCCGGCTGCTTCATGGTGCTTTACCAGCGCGCCTTCTTCGGCCCCGTGAAAAATCCGGTGCTGGTGGAAGCGGAGGATTTGCGGATGCGCGAGCGGATGGTCGTGATCGCGTTCGCGCTGGTGGTGCTGGTGACGGGTTTTTATCCCGCGCTGTTTCTCGACATCATCGAATCCGCCGGCCAGGCCTGGATCGCGCGCCTGTCGCCCTGAGCGCCTGGCGCATCCCGAAACTTCGGGTTGCCAGCCCCGGCGCGGCGCGATACCGTTGGGACATGATTCACCCGCGCGCGTAAATCATGCCCTCGGAACAACCCCGGCGCCGGCTGCGCCACACGTTCGATTCGCTGCGCGTGCGCCTGGCACGCGCCGAGGCGCTGCCGCAGCTCGCCACACTCGGTGTGATCTGCGGCCTGCTCACCGGCATCGTCATCATCGCCTTCCGCATGCTCATCGAGGTCAGCCAGTCGCTGTTCCTGCCCGGCGCCAATCCGGAGAATTACGAGGGCCTGACCATGGCCTGGCGATTCCTGTTACCGCTCGCGGGCGGGCTGGTGCTCGGGCTGGTGTTCCAGTTCCTGCCGGCGGAATCGCGGCACGTGGGCGTGGTGCACGTGATGGAACGGCTCTCCTATCACCAGGGCCGGTTGCCGCTGCGCAACGCGATCGTCCAGTTTCTCGGCGGGGCCGTGAGCATCATCGCCGGCCATTCCGTCGGCCGCGAGGGTCCGGCAATCCATCTCGGGGCCGCCAGCGGCAGCGTCGCCGGCCGCCACCTGGGCCTGCCGAACAACAGCCTGCGCGTCCTCGCCGGCTGCGGCGTGGCCGCTGCCATCGCCGCCGCGTTCAACACGCCGCTCGCCGGGGTGGTGTTCGCGATGGAGGTCGTGATCATGGAATACACCGTCGC
>Ga0224512_10005197_pt1 | contig 10794 bp, 10 predicted proteins | sample SF_May12_sed_USG_4_FD_169103 | JGI IMG/M metagenome (GOLD analysis project Ga0224512, IMG submission 169103) | Sediment microbial communities from San Francisco Bay, California, United States - SF_May12_sed_USGS_13 | ecosystem: Environmental > Aquatic > Marine > Sediment | place: USA...
AATTGTTTGAGTTTTCACTCAGCTTCGGCCAATAAGGGATGCCTGATACCTTATTTCGACGGCAAAAAGTAAAATATCGATAATGTCGGCGAACTGTCCGTTAATTGGTGTCAAGCATGAAGTTCATCACTGGTACACGCATTTCGATTAAAGCGATTTGTGTTCTGCTATTTCCTTTAATTCTTACTGCGGCGGAACCGCAGGTTGATGAAAGCTGGCTGGATGACGACAGTGAATGGCGCGCCCAGCAGGTCAACGAAGGCCAGCTGATGTTTATCGATCCCATTCATGACCAATCAATTTTGCATTCCGATACTCACCTATGGATAACCAAGGGGAGTAGGCAAACCGGCTGGGTAAAAATGCAACAATGTTACCGGCATCTGGATGCGGTGGGCAGGACCGATGTGGTGTATGCCTATCGTAAAATGAAAAATCTGCAGGTGACTCGCGCAGAACGAATTGCACAAGTTCGTGTGGGACAGCATGGAGTCGAACTGGAAGACGTAGGGAAGGACGCAGCGTTGTGTGTGCAGGCGGACGTGAAAGTATTACAGCACTTATCCGACAAAACCTATGTAATGCAGAACGGACCCTACCATCGCAAATTCCTTGATGGCTATTATCCTTACCACGTAAGCCTGACGGTGCATTATTCAAATAATGAAATGCAGCTTATGCGTGTGGAGCCCGAAGCACAGGATGGATTTTATGTGACGGAAAAACCGGGGATTCTGAGTATTGATAGCTGGTTCGAGGGGGAGTTGCGGATAGGGTTCGAGTTTTCAAAAAAATAAAAATTATTAATTAGACAAAGAAGGGTCAACTTTCTTAATAACAATGGGATGGACTCCTCCTCATCTAATCGGCATCGATGTGCCAAACTGAGATTGAGGTTTCAGTTAACGATAAAGAGGAGTCCATATACAGGCGCTCAAGGGTATAATCCGTGCGTCCGGGTACGACCAGCAGCGAACCCCCGGCCAAAAGTATATACTCCTTAGCGGGTAATAATTCTGGCTTCGAACTTGCCTTTGCCATTGCTATCAGGGGCACATGTACCCATGGCTATTCTATCAACTTCACAAGTAAGGCAATTTAATCGGGACGGATTTCTGTTTCTGGCGAACGTCATCCCGATCGATACGTTGTTCAAGATGCAAAACGAATTCGAGCAGTGGAAAGAAGAAAGCAGAAACTATAGCGAGCCTTACGGAAAAACCTTCGACAATCGCCCGCGGTTTGACATCGAGCCAGGGCATTCAGCCGACAAACCAGCGCTGCGCCGCATCGCTTCACCTATTGAGATTTCCGAGACCTATCTTGATTTCATGCGGAATAATCACGCGCTTGACGCCTTGGTCGATATTTTGGGTCCAAACCTCAAATTTGAAAATGCCAAAATAAATTCCAAACAGCCCGGTGCCGCAACCCAGATAAAGTATCACCAGGACTTTCTATTCGAACCGCACACCAATGACGACATGGTAACAGTGCTTTATTTTCTCGATGACGTCACCGAACAAAATGGACCGCTGGAAGTTGTACCAGGTACGCATAAAGGCACATTGTACGATCACTGGCACAATGGTGTATTCACGGGTGCAGTATCCGACGCGGTTGCCTCAGAAATGAAAACGCTGGCTATCCCGTGCTATGGTCCTGCGGGCGCTGCCTGCTTGATGCACACCCGAGTTCTGCACGGTTCCGCGCCCAACCTTTCCGACCAGCCACGCACCTTGTTTATTTGCGAATACACTGCCGAGGATGCATATCCGTTGCAGGCCAACCATATTCCCAGTGCATACATGTATGAAATAGTTCGTGGCAAATCGACAGGGCGAGTACGCTGTAGCGAGTACGAAATGATGTTTCCCGAAATACCCGCAGGCGCTTCTTTTTTTGCACAGCAGGCCAGGGCAAATTGAATTACAAATGTTCTGCGAGAGTCGGTTTGATGTCGATGATTGGCCCTGGTTATCTGTTCGTGAAAATCTGTATTACCCGAGCCGACGCTGATTCGCCAGCACCGAGCTTCGTGTTTCGGCTTTGATTTCAATCGGTCGATGCAACACCTAATCTCCATATATAGAGAAGAGGATGTTGCAAATGAAAATGCGTCCGAGGATTCATGGATCAGGCTTGTTCCCGATCATTCATTTCTCGGTAATCGCGCCGGCCCGGGCCGTCGTAGAGCTGCCGAGGCCTGCCGATGCGTTGTTGCGGCTCGGCTATCATCTCCATCCATTGGGCGACCCATCCCACCGTCCTTGCGATGGCAAACATGACTGTGAACATCTGCGTAGGTATGCCTAGCGCCTTGTAGATAATCCCCGAGTAGAAATCAACATTTGGATAGAGCTTATGTTCAATAAAGTAGTCATCACTGAGCGCTATCTCCTCCAATCTGACGGCAAGTTCGAATAGTGGATCTTTATGTTGTTCCCGTGAATCTAACACCTCGTGACACATCCTGCGCACTATCTGTGCTCTGGGATCGTAGTTCTTGTACACGCGATGCCCAAAACCCATCAGGCGAAAGGGATCCTTCTTGTCTTTGGCCCTGGCCAGGAAGGCAGGGATATTGTCTACCTTGCCAATCTCTTCCAGCATGTGCAGCACCGCTTCGTTGGCGCCGCCATGGGCGGGGCCCCACAGCGCGGCGATCCCGGAGGCAATACAGGCAAAGGGGTTAGCACCGGAACTGCCTGCAAGACGCACTGTCGAGGTACTCGCGTTTTGCTCATGATCGGCATGCAGGATGAATAGTACATCCATGGCCTTTTCCGCCACCGGATCAATAATGTATGGCTCGCTCGGCACAGAGAACATCATGTTGAGGAAATTGCCACAGTAGCTCAGATTGTTGTTGGGGTAGACAAAAGATTCCCCGATAGAATGCTTATAGCTGGCAGCTGCGATGGTCGGCATCTTGGCAATCATGCGATGCGCCGCCAGTTCACGATGTTGCGGATTGCGGATATCGGTGGAGTCGTGATAGAAGGCAGATAAGGATCCGACCACCCCCATCATGATCGCCATCGGATGGGCATCGTGGTAAAAGCCATCATAAAACCTTTCCAGGCTTTTGTTGATCATGGTGTGATGACGGATTGTTGCCGTGAACGCATCTAGTTGTTGCGGGTTAGGCAGTTCACCATAGAGCAACAGATAGGTCACCTCGAGGAAGTTACTTTTTTCCGCCAATTGCTCGATGGGGTACCCGCGGTAGTGCAGAATCCCTTGTTCGCCATCGATATAGGTGATGCCGCTGCGACAGCTGGCCGTTGAGGTGAAACCCGGGTCGTAGGTGAAATAACCCAATTCATGGTAGAGATGGCCAATGTCTACCACAGCTGGTCCGCTGGTACCGCGCCGCAAGAGTAATTCAAGTTGCCTGCCGGTGTTGTTATCCGTAATTGTAGTAGTGTCTTTTTTCATGGGGCCTCCCATGGCGCGGTGGTGGTGTTAGTTATTAACTTAACCTTCCGCACGGGTGCCCATTCGAAATGCGGGCCAGGCGATTGCAGCCGGTCGATGATTTGCGATAAATGTATTGGTTTTGTCGCCTGCAAAGACGTTAATAGTTCGGGGAGGTTAAGACGGGTGAAGCAGTACAAGGCAATTGCCGCCATTGATGAGAGACTATCCATATCAAGTCTCCAGGCAAGTTGGTTGTTTCTAGTCATCCGCGAATTCCGACTACAACGTGACTAACCGACAATTATCAAGTACTTACAGATTATCTAGATGCTTGTATATCTACGTATCGCAATACTGTTAAATCCTAAAATTAACATTAAGCACATACAGTTTTAAGATATTGATATGGATCAATTGAAGCTCCATCATCAACAGAATCTCGCAAAGGCGAAATAAGAAACCTATTTGCTCTGGTGAAGGCCGCAGTCTGTGATGGACTGCTTTCCGTTGTCGCAAGAAATCTAACCGCAAACACTTCAGGGTTGGTTATCGCCGCTGATTTATCGAACTTGAGGGTCGTCTTTCTCCAAAGGCAAGGTATGCAGCTATTGGCCGGACTTCTCCATTCGGCCAGGAGCGTAGCCCGTTAAACTCGCATATTAATCATCTGCTATCACTGTTCAGCCCAGGGCGCGGTTGCCCAATGATGGATTGCGGCGTCAGGTACAGACATTCGCCGGCCCTGGCGATCCCTGTCAATTGCACTACGAGCAATATGGTCTGTAAAACCTGGATCGAAATAAAAGCAGTGCCCACCAAATCCAGAATGTGGTTTTTCTAGGGTATAACTAAAGCCTGCACCCGGTACTACATCAAGCGCCATTTTAGGCGCCAGGCGCAAGAAAGTCGTGATTACATCGGCAAGCCTGCCAGCACCGGCGCCGAATCCTTTTCCTCCTTATGAGGGTCTGCTTTCTATACGGGAGACGCTCATGTGACCTTGATAGAAAATATTCTTCGGCCAAAACCGGGCCCCGAAATTTCCACTTATAGATTAAGTTATAAATCCAGGGTCAGCCCGTTTCGGCCGAAATAGTTTCCCCCGCTACGGCACGGAGGAACTTCGACCTTCCAATCTCGAAACGTTCACAAATTCGTTCGTCTCGAGATAGCCACAAATCCAATTAAAGCTCCTCCGAAAAGCCACAGGAATTTTGTGACAGGGACATTAATTGATTCGGTTTGTAAGATTGTATTTCCCTGCCCTGTATCGATGCTATTGCGCGTTCCCGACGGGATGTTAGCGTGGTTGGCACCAGCCTGCACCGACATCAGCAAAAAAACCAAAACTAGGGGGATTGTTACAAATTTCATGGATACATCCATGTGATTTTCAACTATTCGTAAAATATCAATCAAACCTTATCTGTGCATCACCCAAATGGGCTAAATCAAAAACCCTGGTGATCATTTATTGATGCCGATCAATCCGGCGCGAGAGGAAGGTCAAATCCGGATTAAATGTTCAAGACGATGAGGCAGTTTTGGGCGCGTTTCCGCGGCTAATCCGGCTTTCTCGAACGCTTGCTATGACCTGATTTATTTTGACGACATTCCTTGGTTGTCGGAAATGTCGTGCCTGATCGACTGCTCTATATCCGGGATATCGGAAACCTGGTCGGCTTCAAATCGGTGGGCAATCCGATACCACGCCAGGACGGGAAAATGCACGCGCACCACTTGCCCGGCCTCGGTGTGTACCCGATCGAGTCCGCGCTCGGCGAGCCGTCAGCGGTTTATGACCGAGCGGTGAAATCCGGAACCGCTGCCGTTAGCGTATAAATCATTGACGTCCAGAAGCGCAGCGATCAGCCGATGAGTTCCACGCTCGAAGATCTTTACGACCGCATCACCGGAGACGAGGATGCGCGCGTCTGCAAGGATATACCGGAAGCAGCCTGCAACGATCAACCGTGTAATTTTTTTGCCTACCTCCTGTCGAACCTGCTGAGCAAGGTCGCCGACGAAATCGCGAGCGCGAAACTGGTCATCCCGTGGCTGTTCGGTGCGCTGGGGGTACCGGCGTTTTTCACCGGTTTCCTGGTGCCGGTGCGCGAGGCCGGGGTACTGCTGCCGCAGCTGCTGGTAGCCGCCGCGGTGCGCAGTATGCCGGTGCGCAAGACCGTCTGGCTGCTGGGCGCGGTGCTATCGGCGCTGTCGCTGTTCGGCATGGCCTGGGCTGCCGCGTCGACTCAGGGCAATACCGCGGGCCTTGTCATTGTCCTGATGCTGGTCGTATTCAGCCTCGCGCGCGGCATCTGCTCGGTATCCGCGAAGGATGTGCTCGGAAAAACGATTTCGAAAAGCCGGCGCGGCAAGCTGATGGGATGGAGCGCCAGCCTTTCCGGGATATTCGTGCTCGGGATAGGTCTCTGGCTTGGCGCCGTCGACCTCGAGGGCGCCGGCACCGGCATCTTCGCGGGATTGCTGATGGCAGCCGGGATACTATGGATATCTTCGGCGCTGGCCTTTGCCGGCATCGAGGAACAGCCCGGCGCTACCGAGGGCGGCGGCAACGCGCTCTCGGTGGCCGTGCAACAGCTGGGGCTGCTGGTGAGCGACAGGCCATTCCGCCGCTTCGTCGTGATCCGCACGTTGCTGTTGTCGGTAGCGCTGGCGCCACCTTTCTACGTGCTGATCGCGCAACAGCAGACCGAGGCCGGCCTGTCCGGTCTCGGGTTGCTGATCGTCGCGAACGGATTGGCCTCCAGCATTTCATCGCCGTTCTGGGGCTACCTCGGGGATCGCTCCAGCCGCGCGGTAATGGCGCTGGCGGCTGCCGGCGCCGGCGGGCTTGCCCTGATCACCTGGGTCGCGGTCAGCCTCGAATGGACGTGGATGACCGGTTCGTTCGGCTTTGCCGCGATATTCCTGCTGCTCAATGTCATGCACGGTGGCGTGCGCCTCGGGCGCAAGGTTTACCTGGTGGACATGGCCACCGCCGGCACCCGCGCGGCTTACGTGGCGGTCTCGAACACGATCATCGGTGGCATGATGTTGCTGGGCGGTCTGGTCGGTTTTATCGGCGACTGGCTCGGCGCGGCTTCGATCCTGCTGTTTCTGGGAGTGTTGTCCCTGGTCGCTGCCGTTTTCGCGATGACCCTGCCGCAGGTCAGCGAACCGTGATTGCGGCGTTCTCACGTGGCTGGTAATTATATATAATCGGGCCGGTATGCCATGGCTTCAGGAGGGTAGATGGGGACTACTCATATTGACCGGATCATCGATCTCGACCGCTACCCGGTCGATCGTCCGGATCATCGGCGCTATCGGGAGCTGCTGGCACAAGGTCGCGCGGCGTTAAATGAGACGGCCCTGTTTTCGATGACACAGTTCCTGCGCCCCGAGGTCCTGCCGCGGATGGCGAGGGAACTCGACGGGCTGTCGCACTTGTCCTGCCGTTTCGACCAGATGCGCAACGCCTATACCTACGGTTTCGACGCACCAGGTCGTTCGGCCGATCATCCCCATGACCGCCTGCATCGGTGCGCCTACAACCAGGTCCTGAATTACCAGATACCCAACGACTCGCTGCTCAGGCAGATTTACTACTGGCAACCGCTCACCGAGTTCCTGCGAATACTGTGCGGCTACGAGACTTTTTTCCGCAGCGACTGCCCGCACCTCGCGCTAACCGCGAAGATCGCCGGGGACGGAGATACCGACGGCTGGCATTACGACAGCAACGACGTGGTGTTTTCGCTGTTGCTGCAGGCACCGGAGGCGGGTGGGGTGTTCGAGTACGCACCTTATATTCGCTCGAAAACCGATGAAAATTACGACGCCGTTGCGAAACTGCTCGAAGACCCGGGCGCGATTGCGGTCAGGCCCGAGATAGCGCCCGGAAACCTCACGGTGTTCAAGGGTGACCTGTCGATGCACCGGGTCACGGAGGTGCAGGGCGCCCGCAAGCGTATCGTCGCGCTGTTCAGTTACGACCGCAATCCTGGCTCCACCTTCGATCAGTGGTATATTATGCAGCTCAGCCAGGGATTACCGAGCTAGCCATGCACGCACAAACACCGGATCTCGACCGACACCCGGTCGCCGAACGCGCCGCCGTCGTCGAGCAGGTGCCGGTAATCGATGTTGCCGATGTGTTCGAGGATTCTTCGAGCGCCGCAGCGGCCGACGCGATCGATCAGATAGCCGAGGCCTGCAGGACCTGGGGGTTTTTCCAGGTCGTCAATCACGGCGTGGGCGACGCGCAGATCCGGGAGGTATGGAAACAGACGCACGCGCTGTTCGCCTTGCCGCTAGAGGAAAAAATGGGAATCGTGCGCACCCGCGAAAATCCGTGGGGATTCTATAACAACGAGCTGACCAAGAATCAGCGCGACAAGAAAGAGGTATTCGATTTCACCTGCAACGGAATCGATCCGATCTATCACCAGGCAAACCGCTGGCCGTTGCGGCACCCGCAGTTCCGCGCCACGATGACGGCTTATCTCGACGCCTGTGCCGGCCTGTCGCTGAAACTGCTCGAAGCATTCTGCCTCGGCCTGGATTTGCCGGCCGACTTCATGCATCGGCACTTCGTGGGCAATCACACCGGCTTCGTGCGACTCAATTACTACCCGGTCAAGGACCCGATGGCGGAGCTGGCGATCGAGCATCAGCCAACCGCCGACCTCGGCATACACCATCATACCGACGCCGGCGCCCTGACTGTGTTGCTGCAGGACGAGGTCAGCGGGCTGCAGGTTTATCGCGACGGGTACTGGTATGACATTCCGACGGTCGCTGGCGCGATGGTTATCAATACCGGCGACATGATGCAGGTATGGTCCAACGATACTTATCGTGCCGCGATCCATCGTGTGCTGGCCATGGATGCGCACGAGCGCTACAGCATCCCGTTTTTCTTCAATCCGGCCGCTGCCTGCCGGGTCAGCCCGCTACCGTCGGTTGTCAGCGAGCAGAACCCGGCGCGTTACGACGCTATCGAGTGGGGCAGTTTTCGCGGCAAACGCTCTGACGGCGATTACGCCGATTACGGCACCGAAGTACAGATCTCGCAATATCGAATCTGAAGCGCAATTGCACCGCCGTCTTCGGTCGATGTCCAGATGAGCCGTTACCGCCCCCCCGGTCCTGCGAAATCCCCGTATATAACGCTCCCGGGCATGCGTGCGCTGGAGGCGGAACAAAAGCAGATTTGGATGAAACGGCGCGAGGTGGTCGCGGCTTTGTCGGCCGCGGCGGCCGAAGGTGACCGTTCGGAAAATGCCGAGTATATTTACCGCAAGAAAGAATTACGCGAGCTGGATCGGCGGATCCGCTACCTGCAGAAACGCATGCCGGAACTCAAAGTGGTCGAGCAGAAGCCGGCCTGCGCTGATCGGGTTTATTTCGGCGCCACGGTAACCCTCGAAGACGAACACGGGGATAGCGTGATCTATCGCATCGTCGGTCCCGATGAATTCGATCGCGAACCACATTACATCAGCGTCGACGCCCCGCTGGCGCGATCGTTGATGAAACGCGAGCTCGGCGACGAGGTCGAAGTCGACGCACCCGGCGGCAGGCTGGTTTACACCATTACCGCCATTGCTTACTGAACGACGACACGGGGCGCATTGAAATGAAGATAACCCGCTTCAGGACCACGCTGGTAAACGTGCCGCTGGAGGCGCCTATTGCGACCGCGATACATCGGATCGAGAGCACCGGCTGCGTGTTGCTCGAGCTCGAAACCGACCAGGGCCTGGTCGGCGAAAGCTACGTGCAAACGCTCAACGGCGTGCGTCTCGGCGCGCTGCACGAAATGTTGCGCGGATTCGCCCACCAGGTCGAGGGCCGCGACCCGCACATGGTCGCGCAAATCTGGCAGGACATCTGGAACGAGATGAATCCGATCGGCCACAAGGGTTTTTCGATTGCCGCACTAAGTGCGATCGATATCGCCTGCTGGGACCTGCTCGGCAAGGCCGCCGGTTTGCCCCTGCACAAGGTATTCGGCGCCTGCAGGGAAAGGGTAAAGACCTACGCCAGCGGCGGCCTGTGGCTGTCGCAGCCGATCGACAGCCTGGTCCGGGAAGCCGCTGGATTCATCGACGCCGGATTTCTGGCGATGAAGCTGCGTCTCGGCAAGGCAACGATCGCGGAAGATATCGAGCGCGTGCGCGCGGTGCGTGACGCGATTGGGCCCGGTATCGAGCTGCTCGTCGACGCCAACCAGTCGCTCGGCGTCAAGCACGCGATCCGGCTCGGCCGGGAGCTCGAACAGTTCGACCTGACCTGGTTCGAGGAGCCGGTGGTCTATCACAACCTGGTCGGTTGCGCCGAAGTGCGCGCCGCGCTTGATACGCCGATCGCCGCCGGCGAAACCGAGTATACACGCTACGGCATGCGCGATATCCTCGCCGCTGCAGCGGTGGACGTGTTGATGCCGGACCTGCAGCGCATCGGCGGATTCAGCGAAATGCGGCGAGTCGCGGCGCTGGCATCCGCCTTTGATATCCCGATCTCGACCCATCTCTTTACCGAGCACAGCCTCTGTATCGCCGGTGCCGAGATTGGCTGTATCTCGATCGAGCACATGCCCTGGACCGCGCCCCTTTTCAACGAGGCGATGGAAATCGGCGGCGGTCTGATTACCATCCCCGATCGCCCCGGCACCGGGTTTAGTTTCGACAGGAAGGCGATCAAACGTTTCGGTGTCTGATAATGTCGATTCTCGAAGGCAATAAGATCTCCGGCCGGTTCTTTACCCGGCTGTTGCTATTGCTGCTGGCTGTGGCCAGCGCCAGCCCCGCGCAGGCCTTCGTCAATCGCAGTTACAGCTCCCTCGAAGAGGCTCAGCCCTTCGCTGGGGATTTTGGAGACATTCTGCGCCAGGGCAAGTTACGCATACTGTTGACCCGTGATTTCACCAGCGCTTCCTATTTACCTCGCAGCCGTTCTCCGCTCGCCGAACAGCAACGAATCGCCGAGGAATTCGCGTTATCCCATGGCCTGATCCCGGAGCTCGTCATCGTCGACAATTTTTCCAAGCTGATCCCTGCGCTGGAAGCGGGTCTGGGCGATATCATCGTCGATAACCTCACGATCAATGATCAGCGTTTCAGGACAATTTCATTCTCGGTGCCGGTCGATCATGTCCGGGAACAGGTAATCGTTGCGAAAGACGACAAATCGGTGCAGCGCGTACGGGACCTCGACGGCAAATCGGTCATGGTGAGCCGGGGTTCGACTTTCTGGCACGCGCTCAGATGGCTCAGGGAAAAGCGCTATCCCAATATAAAAATTATCGATGCGCCGGACGGGGTACAGATCGAAGGGGTGCTCGACGATCTCGCCGCCGGTAAC
>Ga0224512_10005198_pt1 | contig 10791 bp, 11 predicted proteins | sample SF_May12_sed_USG_4_FD_169103 | JGI IMG/M metagenome (GOLD analysis project Ga0224512, IMG submission 169103) | Sediment microbial communities from San Francisco Bay, California, United States - SF_May12_sed_USGS_13 | ecosystem: Environmental > Aquatic > Marine > Sediment | place: USA...
GGGCATCACTTAGCAAGACAAAAAACAAGTACTTTACATTCTTGCCATCAGAAGGCTGTGAGTATGTTCTAGGCTATCTGAGAAAAAGGATTTCAGCTGATGAAAAACTTACTTTAGATTCGCCTGTCATATCCTTGGAACAAGGATATCACTCTAGGAGAAGATACAAAATTCAGAATCAATCCAGATTTATCACAACACCACGAATTACATCAGACATTAGAAAATCCATATGGAGCATAACAAAAGCAAGACCATACGTTTTGCGAGCATATTTTGACACACAACTACTACTTGCAGAAAGCCATGGAAAGATGACTCATGCGTACAGGCAGTTCTTTATGGGTCACAAGGGAGACATTGAAGCTAGATACACTACAAACAAGGGAAGGCTAACTGATGAGATGATCTCAGACATGAGAAGGACATATTCGGAGAGTCAACAATTTCTGTGTACGGTAAACAGTGACAACAATTCAGCTCAAAACAAAAAGGAGATGCTACTTGACATGTGGCGTGAGCAGGCAAAGCTTTACGGGATTGATCCCGTAAAAATCAAAATAGAAAAGCAAAGAACAGATAGTTCAACTGATACAAACGACAAAATATTACCAGACATAGAACAGCAAACAAACGCAATAAGACAAGAGATAATGAAAGCAATGTCTGTATCCCAAGAAAGACAGCAGCAAGGATACGATGGAAAGATAATAACAAACGATGAGCAGCTGTTACATCACATATGCCAAGGCTGGGAACCGATAAAGGAACTAGCAGAAAATCGCATTATCATCAGAAGAAAAAGATAATTATTATTATTATTTAGAATCATTAATTAATTTTAACAATGCTTCCACGGATTTTTCTTTTGCCTCATATGCTTGTTTTGTTATGATTGACATCAATGAATTGACTAGCGTGATGTAGGGCTTTATTGCCTGACTAATCATGTAATCAACAAATTCATGTTGCAATGTGTCTAGTGCATCTACGATATTTTCTGAATATATCGTAATGGTGTTATCCTCAACTTTTCCTTCAATCTGCGAATTGTTCTGTGGAGACCAAATCACATCAAAATCGCGCATCATCATGTAACCCGTCGTTTTTTGCAGCCTGTCAAGTTCTGCCAGCAGTAGCAAATTCTTTTGAATAATTGCGTGCTTTTCTTTCATACCGGGATATCTTGATTTGTATAAAAGTAGCAAAATTTGCAATAAGGTTGCTTTTAAAGAAATGATATCTCATATTATGTGAGGCAAAAAACTCAAACCACAAATTATTCAATAAATGAGACAATAATAAAATCAGCTGGCTGCGGCAGCATTACAATTGCCAAGGAGCTGCATTTGAGATGATCATGCCACCACAAGATATGCTAGATATCCTATTTTTGATAGTGGCCATTGTAACTACAGTCGGACTTCCACACGCAATAGGCGGTTCCTTGCAATCAGGAAAGATGCAACGATTCAGATCAGAGGAGAATGCTGTACGATTTTTTACAATACTTGGAATTGCAATATTTGATGGCGTGATGATTTTGCCACTAGTGCAAATTGATGCGCAAATTGATGCCATGGTGGTACTTGGAGTTGTAGGTGTCTGTTTTCTTGTGTCATGGATGATGTTCTCAAAGGGAACAGAGAGAGGTACGGATCTGTTCAGTCTTGATCTAAACTCCATGTCTGAGCGATTATCTCAAACCATAACACATCTCAAAGAGGAAACTGAATTGGTAAAGAATGATCACAAAGATGATGCACAGTCTATTCAGAATTACATGAACATCTTTGCAAAAAAGCTTGAGTTGGACAAAAAGATACAGGACTATGCCAAAGATTCTGCAAAACAAAAAGTAGACGAGCACATCCCACAGATCTACCGATATTGCAATGAGACACTGGATATGTGCAAAAAAGACAATGAGGAGATTGCAGACAAAGTTGTAGAGAGAATTACTGAACTGTTAGACGAAAAAAGAAAGAAAGAAGAAGATCATAATGATGATAATACCAACAGTACAATTCAAGACAAGGAAGAGAAATCACATACAAAAGATATTGATGATAAAATCAACAGTGAGAAAATACCTGCAACGACAACAACATCTTCAGGTCCAACTGACACGCAAAAAAGCCAAAAGATACTGCATATGACATCTGCAAATTTTTCTGAGTACAGGCCAAAATCTCACAAGCTGTGCATTGTGATTCACAATCTGCTCAAAAACAGGCAAACTATGGGAAACGAGTCCTACAGGCCAAATCTGTCAGAAATCTCAGGACTGTCTGGAGTCAACAAATCACAAGTAAAGCTACGTCTGCAAGCACTGGCAAACCAGGGACTGGTCACAATGAACAAGGGGGAGCAATCCAGAATAGAGTTTGAGCTTTCTCCAAAATTACATAAATTGTTCAATCCAGTATTAGAGAATCAAAGAGAGGGAGGAATGGAATCATTTTTCCTGATTCAGCAGGCAAAAAAGTATCATCTGGACAATGAGGACTACTTTGAGGTGCTAAAACAAGACATCACAATAGAGCAACCTGATGCAATATCAATTCCAATATTGGACAATGACAGCTTTGATGTGCTAAATTCAGTGGCAATTGAGATAGAATCCCCACAGGAGATAAGGTCACATCCTCAACAGGTCAAATCAAACATGACAAAGAATCTGCAATGGTTTTCTAGAGTAGAGATGTGGTGTTATGATGATACCCAAGACAAGATACAGGACATTCTAGAAGAAATTGACCCGCAACTGATACCCAGAATCACGATTATGCCGGTTCACCAAGACGGTTCACTGGCATAGTTCCCACACTTTATCATATATTGTAAAATGTGATTTTTTTGTGAACTATTCAGGTGAACCCGACTGGTGAACTATACCAGTCACCAGGAAAATTTAGTTGGATAACAGATGTCACTTCCCATTCTAAATAATGAATCCCGTTGTATCATACCAAAATAAACTAATTTTCTAATAATAGATTTTGAAACTATATGTCTTGTGTAACTTGGACTAGTTCCATCTTCTCTTCTTCTTCTTGGTTTATAATTTTCTGATATTCATCAATGTCTAAGAACTCTTCAATATTTAATGACACCAGTTGATTTAGCACTTCTGGAGTCAAGGCATCTAATTCCCATGACAGATTACCGTGTCTTTTGATGTATTTGTCTGAACGTGGATCTGACTTTTTGGCAGGGTTTGGTGGAAGATTGTACTGTTTTATCTGCTCCATTGTTAAAGCTACATCCCTTACCGTGGCATCACATTGAAATTGCTCCAATCTGTTTCTGATGTCAGTTATCATGTTCTTGCCGCTGGGATCATGGTCTCCCAGATACAGGATGACGCATTCTTTGTCTTGTTGCTCTTTAATTCTTAATACGGATTCATGTAAGGCACTAGTCGAGGAATAGCCTCTGTTCACCAACAGATGTACGTGATATTTTCTGGTCACTGGCTCTAGTACTCCCGACAGGGCATCTTTTTCAACCCATGCCTCTACGTAATATTCTTGGTTTTCCCACCTGTCACGCCTGTAAGATGAGATGGCAGCCTTTACCAGATGAGAGATATTCTCAAATTCGCTTGGCATTGTTGGAATTCTTATTCTATCTTCTATCACATCCCAGTCAATCAGGCCGGCCATCCTAGCATCTTTAATTATCGTACTGAGTTTCTTGTACTTTTTTTGGTCATTTGGCAATATGTCGTGTGATACCAGCTGATAAAACAACTGCCTTAGCGTCATACGATATCCCTTTCTCTCATAGTCATCTGTCATGGCAACAATTTTCTCAAGCAGTAGCATGGTATCTTTTCTAAAATTTTTAGATAGAGCGTATGATATCTTTGTCATAACGTGAAAGTTGTTCAGACTGGAATTAAAGAGATTCTATTGATTCAGATGAAAATGTTATATTTTGATTGTTTTGAAATTTCTAAAATTTAGATGATGGTTTATTATTTTTACACAAGATTGGTTCAAATTTGTCCGGGAGTAAAACGTGCATGGGGATATAGTTAAGGTATTCAATAAAAGACCCACGTGGAATCCATTACGAAAAAAAGTCTCCAGGAAATCAAATTTTGCAGAATTATTCTTATTGTCACAAAAAGCATTCTCAGAATAGTGGTTAAAAACATCGTGCTTATATCAATAAAATGCATGATAGAATCATGAGTTTCAGAAAATGTGTGCATTGTAACAGGGAATATGAAGATGTGTTTAACAGAAGAATATGTTCTGATGAATGTTCATTGCAAATATCATAGTCTGATGTTTTGATCTGTTATGTGATTATCCAACTGTTAAAATTTTACTAATGCAGTTGTTTTTTTGTGGACGTAGGTTAGCTTGGCATACTGCCAGCCTCGGGTGCTGGAGATCATGGGTTCAAATCCCATCGTCCCCAGACACATTCAAACAATCAACAGGTAATTCAAAACTTCATTCAATTGTGCGATTCTTTAGAAATCTAATTGCTTGTTGTGACAGAAAAAGATTCTATTACCCATATGGAAGTCAAAAAAAATGAAAATATATTTGAAGGATTGAATGCTATTCTTCTTGGTCTAAGAGAATTCCCAGTTTCTTGATTGTCATCTCTTCTGCTTTAAGATGTTTTTTCAACAGATTCTGGTGATCACGTCTGTGCTTTTGAAACACTTGGCGCAGTTTTCCTCTTGTCTTTGCATTCTTTAGATGCATGTCATAATCAGCATACAGTTTTTGGATGCCTTTACCAAGGTCATCCGCGGTCTTTTTCCCACTGGATGAGACTGTAGATGTGATTAGTTTTGAAGTCACAGCAAGGCTAAATAACATAACCCTAGAAAAGTCAGATTGGTGTACAATCACAGACTGGCGATACCAAAAATTGATTGATTGATTGATTTGTCAAGGTTTGACAGGACAATTTATTGTACAATCATGTGGGTAATTTCCATACTGCCCCGCCCACTTCTTTGCTATCAATAATTCCTAATGATGATTTACAGAAATTGGGCAAAGAAATAGAAGATAGTCTCATTGGAGTAATTAAAAAATCAAAATGAATACTGAAAATCAACAAGAATATTCCAATTATGGGGAATATTCTGTTTCTGACAAACTGGAACTATCTTTACCCAAAACGCAGGTCATAATCGAGAAAAAAGAAAACCGTTTCTCATACTATAGAAAAAACTCAGAAGGCCAAGAAATAACAAAGTCTGTTCCCAGCAAGAAAGAGAAGGTTCGGATAGAGATTGCACCCATCTTGCCACTGAATCTTCCTGCAAAAAAGACAAATGATCTAATTTTTCTCCGTTTAACAGAATCAATTTTTGTTGAGAAAAATTCCAAGGCAGATATTTTAGTGCAGTTTCCAATCGAGATTGGAGTCTTTGTTGTAAATTCAGATGGCTCTAAGGATTTTTTTGACTGTTTTACATGTGAGCCAATGCATTCCAGATTTGCCCTTTATGGAACACCTGATAATGGAAAACTATGCATGTACGGCAAGGTATCGTTACTGGAAGAATCGACAAGGCCCGAACCGTACATTTTTGCAAAGATGAAGATAACGATAACCAATGAATTAAACGAAGGGACATCTGTTGGAAAGATAGTATTTCCTGTCACGCACCACAATGTTTACTATCTGAATAGTGCATCTGATTCACATATTGACGATATCGAGGCATTCATCAAAAAAGAGTCTGCACTCAAGATAATGAAGATAAAGCATGCAGAGTATTCAAAAAAAGACAACAACTGGAAGTTAGCACCAAGAGCAGACACCAAAGCGGAGAAAAGAAAATTTGAAATGGATAGGGGGTTTGACTGATGGTCTTTGAGATTTTAGATGCCCAAATAATGGATACAGGAGTTACAATTGGACGTCTACTGATAACTGCAATAATTGCACTTGCAGGTGTAATAATTGCAAGGGTTGTGCGTCTGTTATTCAAGAGAAGATTTGCGCCAAACATGCCAGTTGATTCTGCCAAGAGTCTTGACAAACTAATCTACTATGGAATCATCATAGTCTTTCTTCTGGCTGCAACTGCCAGCCAGGGAATAGATCTTGGCGGCCTGGTGATAGCTGGAGGATTCATGGGCATTGTAATTGGATTTGCGGCCCAGTCAGTTGTGTCTAATTTAATCTCAGGAATATTCCTGATGATAGAAAAACCAGTAAAGCAAGGAAACCAGGTAGAACTGCCGGATTCTAATGTAACGGGTACTTTAATTGACATCAACACATTCTCATCTAGAATCCAGCAGTTTGATGGAACTGTAGTAAGAATTCCAAACGAAAAGATGTTCACATCAAACATTCGAACATTTGCTTTATCTGAGATCAGGCGAAGTGACGTAACAGTTGGAATCGCCTACAAGGAAAACATCAAAAAAGCAATTGCAGTAATGAAAGAAGCAATTGAAAAAAACGTGACATATTCACTTATGGAGCCAGGACCCACATTTTGGGTCACAGAGCTTGCAGACAGCAGCGTAAACATTTGGGTCAGAGTGTGGCATCCGCGTGATGACCTGGCAGAAGTCATGCCTATTTTATTGGCAGTGATAAAAGATGCACTGGATGAAGAAGGAATAGAGATTCCATTCCCGCAAAGGGTAGTGTGGAAGGGCAGTTCAAATGAATAGTGCCAGGTATGATTTTTAATATTGGTTAATTATTAATCAGTGACAAGTAAAAAAGATGCAAAGCTACGAGGTCAAAAAAATATTGGTGCCCCTTGACGGCTCACAGAACTCCTTTAGGGGACTGGAAAAGGCAATCTATTTTGCAAGGCAGTGCGGTGCTACACTAACAGGACTATACGTCAGTCAAAAGCCATCAAGATACGGGTTTGATAACATTGAAGATCTAGATTCATCCAAAAGAAAGCAAATTGATACACTTTTAGAAAAGGCAAGAAATACGGCTGGCAAAAATGGCGTAGACTTGAACGGAGAGATAATTCACGGTTCTGCCAAAAAGGACATTCTTGACTTTGCAAACAGGTGGAGATATCACCTAATTGTAATTGGTTCAAAGGGTGCTGGTTCATCAGATGAGTCGTATTTGGGAAGTGTTGCAAACCACATACTCCACACATCCAAGATTCCTGTATTGGTTGTAAAATGATTAGATGAAATCATCTTCTTATCTTTGAATATACCAAGATGCCAGCTCCTGCCACACTTGCTATGATAATCACTAATCCAATCAACCATTCTTGTGAGAACCAATTATAATTTGTAATAATTAAAATTCCAACCAAGATTGCAATTATAATAACCAGTGCAGAAATTATCAGATTTGTTGACATTTTAAATCAAATCCTGTACAGTATTTTTTTGACTTCGTAGGATTGCATCTTTTTTCAGTTGTCCATGTTAAATTTTTTGCTCCTCACTACAAGCAAAATAAGATTCAGTTGAACTCTGACTGTTTAAAATATAGTACAGTTCAAGTGACCATTGAAATAAATTATATCTTTCATACATTTCTTTTGTTATTTTAAAGTCAGCATGTTGCAGTGCACCTCGTCATGTATTGCACTAACTACATCATTGTAGTGTGTTTCTTCTGAATGAGACATGTGTGGGTGATCAACTATAAGCAGATCTATCTTGTTGGATTCGACGTATTGGATTATGCTGTCAACTAGTGTTTCTGTGGATTTGAATGATGTTTTCAAGTCAACATTTTCTTGTTTTGCCTTCTCTTCAAATTTCTTTAGTGCATCCTCCACTAGATGTTTTTGCTCGTTCTCCTTTTTCTTATTATTTTTACTTTTAAAGAAGAGAAATTCAGGTTGTTCTGCCTGTATGAATTCTACAACAGACAGTTTGGCATTGTTGGATTTTGCCAAAGATAAACCCATGTCAAACGCGGTTTCCTTGTTTGTTGGCTTTACATAAGTTACAAGAATATTGCTAAAAGCATCGGTGTTAATCACTGTGTTTCACCAATAATTGTAATCTGTGCATTGTCAAGTTCCTTGGTTGGAATGATTGTACTTTCATTGTTTTGAGTTGCAATGATGATGTGTAGTAATTCCACTGCTGTGATTGTTCCTGACACCTCACCAATTCTTACCTTTTGACCTATCTTCAACACTGAACGTCGCTTTGCAGCAGTATTGATTGCCGCAGGAAGTATATCCTTTAGTGCAAATCCCAGACCTATGGCAATTGCGGCACCCACTCCAATTGCAATGCTCCATGCAAATGCTGAGACCAGTATTGGAATTATTGTGTCACCAATTCCCAGTTGCGTAAGGGCTATTGCAAAGATGACCGCATAGATTACAGCTTTGACTCCGGTTATGACATATTTGGAACCACCAAACTCTTTTTTGATCAGTTCCTGGTCAAGCCATTTTCCAATAAAGTTGGCTATGATCAAGCCTACAACTATGATGAGTATGAATGCCAGAAGGTTTGGAACCCACAGCCACAAGTCAGTCAATGCCGTGGATAGCTGCTCAAATTCTAATGCGTTGATTGCAGCAATAATGAAGAACAGGTAAACAAACCATCTGACACTTGCGGCAATAAGTTTTGAAGAGTCTCGCGAGGATGTAGTTTGAGTGACAACATCATCGCTATCATTTTTCTTAGTTACTTTTTGGAGTATTTTGGAGGCAGATTTTTCAACCACCTTGCCAATCACTTTTCCAGCGATTAAACCAATTATCAACAAAATAACTGCAGCAATAATTTTTGGTGCAGATTCTGCAACCCCAGTTGCAAATGCAGTTAACGCTTCGATTCCTGGCTCATATAGAAATTCAACCGAATTACTCTGAGCAAATGCCGTTTGATCTAAAATTGCACTGGCAGAAAGAAGTACAGAGAACAGGGCTAACAGGGTTATTGAAGGGACTCTTGTGATGAGACCATTTGATCTGGCATTTATCATATTTTTTATTCTTATACCTAAGTTAGTGATTTGAGAATATTAACTTTGCATGACAGTACATAGCACAGTAATCAAATATGGGTAAAAAGACATTCTGTGAAACTGAAATTATGATTTATCTTGTACTGACGCATTATCATTTATTTCATTTACAAAGCCCCCCTCCTGGCTTTCGGGAGGAGGAATTTTCTTTGCTTTGCCCATCCCTAAAGTGGTGATGATGACAGACACCATAATTATGACAAATACGATTTGCGGATATGCCTCCGCATTGGGGAGTCCCATTGTCAATGGGAATGTTGCAAGCACTGCAGCTGCCAATCCTCTTGGAATCATTACGGATGTCACTTTTCTGTCCAGCTTGGAGAATCTCTTGGTCAGTGTGGTTTTGGTGAGGATAACACGTCCCACATAAATTACCACAGTTGCAACTATACCAAATATGATGTATTCCACATTTCCAAAGCTTGCAAGCAATCCGACAAACACAAAGAAGAACGTCCTTACCAAAAATGTAAGCTGATTGTGCATGGAATCATCTGAATCCACCTTTGGCAACTTGAATCTCAGATATCTTGAAAGATGTGCTTTGTTTCCAAGCATTAATCCAAACACCAAAGCTGTCAGGGCACCTGACTCGCCAAACGCGTTTGCCATAAAGTATAGCACAAACAAGATTCCCAGAGTCAGCATGTATGCATGCTGGCTGTTTGACAGCTTTGTTGAAAGATACATCCATGGAATTCCTACTGCAAATCCAAGAAGCAATCCCACTGCAATGGCCCTGCCAATCGTATCTCCCAAGGTGTTGATATCAAGACTTCCAGTCAATACTGCCTCAAAGAGTACAAACGCAACGATGGTTGCCAAGATATCCGTCAATGCAGACTCAAAACTCAACATGGATTTTGCCTCACCAGAGATGTGAAGATTCCTCACCAGTCCAAATACAATTGCTGAACTGCTTCCGCCCACTATTGAGCCAAGCAGAATGCTTTCAATCCATCCCCATTCCAGCCAATAATGAGTGAGGCCGGTCACTATTCCAACTGATATGACAAATCCAATTATGGAAAGAACTGATGCAAAATGAGCAGTCTTTACCATGCTTTTTATTTCAAGATTCAGACCGCCATCAAACATGATGATTATCAGTGCAAGTGCCGCAAAATAGGGGACAACTTCAAGCACGACTTCGGGCTGGATTATTCCCAAAACAGGGCCAATCAGGACTCCGAGCATCATTATGAATGCGACATCAGGTATCCCTGTCTTTTTGAAGAATGATTCTCCAATCACTCCAAAGAAGATCACTACACCTGCTGCTAGTAACAAGACAGGTGGCGACACCAAGGATGATTCAGAAGTTGACAGAGATACCATCGTATCCTGTATGTTTGCGAGACCGTTGATCAGAAAATTTGATGAGGATGTTGAATCACTTTGTACTTCAAATGATGGCAGTATTTCTGAGATTTTTGACTTTAGTTCTTGAAAGTTAAATGAGCCAAAAGATAATTCATCAAGATAATTTTTGAGAGTGTCTATGATGCTGAAGAGAAAAAATATTTCCATCTAATGTATCTGTAATCCAAGAATAGGGCTAATAGAATAACAAGTCAATGAATATTGAGTAATGCAGATATGAAAAATCTGCTCTCCGAAGAGATACACTCATTATAATTTCCAAAAAAGAATCATTGAGTGGTCATCCTTTTAAGGAAATTTTGTAATGAAAGGTATGAATCAAGATAACGACTGCCTGTTTGATGCATGTATGCAAGTCATTAATGTCATTGTGCGCAAATAACGTATCATACAATAGATCACAATTTCTTGTGAAATTTTCCAAAA
>Ga0224512_10005199_pt1 | contig 10790 bp, 7 predicted proteins | sample SF_May12_sed_USG_4_FD_169103 | JGI IMG/M metagenome (GOLD analysis project Ga0224512, IMG submission 169103) | Sediment microbial communities from San Francisco Bay, California, United States - SF_May12_sed_USGS_13 | ecosystem: Environmental > Aquatic > Marine > Sediment | place: USA: California...
TGAACCAGAAGTGTAGGTTCTGCTCGTCCGTCCAGCCGATGCCGCCGTGCACCTGCGTGGCGACGCTCGCGATCTCGCGTCCGATCTCCGAGACGTGGGCCAGCACGTGGCAGGCCATCAGCGGCGCCTCACCGGGGAGAGCATCGAAGCTGTGGGCCGCGTACCAGAGCAGCGACCGCGCGGGCTCGAGCTCGGCGATCATCTCGGCGCACATGTGCTTGACGGCCTGGAAGGAGCCGATCAGCCGCCCGAACTGCTTGCGCTCCTTGGCGTAGGCGACGGCCTGCTCGATCATCGCTTCGCAGGCGCCGAGCGAATCCGCGGCCAGCGCGATCCGCCCGGCGTCGAGCATCCGCGCGATCGCGTCTCCGGCGTCCTCGAAGACGGCCTCGGGCATGACGCCGTCGAGGAGCAGCTCCGAGGCGCAGCGGGTGGCGTCGATCGTCGGGAGCCGTGTGCGCTCGAGGCCGGGGGCGTCGCCGCGGATCACGGCGAGCCGGTCGTCTCCGATGGCGACCAGCAGGTGGTCGGCCCCGCAGGCGTCGAACACCAGCATGGCCTTGCCGCCGAGGACGCCGCCCTCGAGCGCGACGCCGGCGCCCTCCCGGACCGAGAAGGTCTCGGTCGCGGCCAGACCGAAGACGATCTCGCCGCCGGCGATCCCGCCCAGCCAGGCGCCGATCTGCGGGCCCTCCAGCGCGCCGAGCGCCACGGGGACCATCACGGCGGAGCCCAGGAAGGGAGCCGGCGTGACCGAGTAGCCGAGGGCTTGCGAGACCAGCGCCGCGTCGAGCAGGGTGAGCGCGCTGCCACCGCGCTCTTCGGGAATCACGATGCCGGTCATTCCCAGCTCGGCGAGCTCCCGCCAGAGCTTCCGATCGTTGGGACAATCCTCGTCGCGCAGCGCGCGGACCCGCGTGATCGGAACGCGGTCCTTCAGGAAGCCGCGGACGGTTTCCTCCAGCAGGAGCTGATCTTCCGACAGTCCGAAATCCATGACCGATCCTCGACTACGCCGGCGCGGGTCTGGGCTCGCGCGGCAAGCCGAGCCCACGCTCCGAGATGATGTTCTTCTGGATCTGGGCGGTGCCGCCGCCGATGATGAGACCGAGCGAGAACATCGAGTGCACCTGCCAGAAGCCGCCGTCGCGCTCGTACTTGCCGTGATCGTAGAGAGCGCCGAGCTCTCCCATGACGTCGAGCGCCAGACCGGCGATGTCGAAGTTCAGCTGGCAGTTCTGGAGCTTCGCGACCAGACCCGCGACACCGGGCGACTCGTTCCGGAGGCTGCAGGTCAGCATGCGCATGCCGTGGTGCTTCATCGAGAGCACGCGCGCCTGGAGCTTCATCAGGCGGTCGCGGTAGACGGGGCTCGCCATGGCGGGAACCCCGTTCTCGGTCTCCTCCTTCATCAATTTCATCAGCCGCAGCAGCGTTCCCTCGGGATTGGCGTTGAGGCTGTTGCGCTCGTGCTTGAGCGTCGTATTGGCGATCCTCCAGCCCTCGCCGCGCTTGCCCACCACGTTGGCTCGGGGCACGCGCACGTCGCTGAAGAAGACCTGGTTGAAGGAGTTCTCGCCGAGATCGCCCGACATCGTCCGGAGCGGCTGGACCTCGATGCCCGGCGTATCCATCGGCAGCAGCATGTAGCTGATGCCGGCGTGCTTCGACGCGTCGGGCTCCGTTCGCACCAGGACGAACATCATCTCCGATTTGTCGGCGGTGCTGGTCCAGATCTTCTGGCCGTTGATCAGGAAGTCGTCTCCGTCCTCACGGGCGGAGGTCTGCAAGCTCGCCAGGTCGCTCCCGGCACCCGGCTCGGAGTAACCCTGGCACCACATCACCTCGGCGCGCATGCTCGGGCCGATCCAGCGTTGCTTCTGCTCCTCGGTGCCGTGCTGGAGCAGCGTCGGAACCAGCATCGAAGGCCCCTGCGCCATCAGGCCCCGGCCGACACCGGCCCGATTGAACTCCTCGTCCATGATGACGGTCTCGAGCAGGTCGGGCGCCGCCCCGTACCCCCCGTACTTCTTGGGGATCGTGCGCGCCCAATAGCCGTGCTCGATCAGGAGGCTGAGCCAGCGGATCAGGTCGCGGCGTCCTTTCCCGGAGAGGCTCCTCCGCTCTTTCTGCGGCTTGTGCTCGTCGAGGAACGCCCGGACCTCGCGCCGGAATTTCTCGTATCGCTCGCCGTACTCGAGATTCATCGCTCCCACTCCTCGCCGGCGCCGCGGGCGCCCCGCTAGCCCCCGCTGCGCTCGCCGGGCTTCGGCGGATCCACTGGGCCGCCGGCGAAGCACTGGGCGATCGACATCCAACGCCTGGCGACGTCGCCCACCACCTCGAGCGTCGTATCCGCGATGTTGCGTCCCTGGGTCACGACGTGGCAGAAATCGACGGCGTCGCCGCGGATGCGCTCGCTCTCGCTCGGCTCGTTCCACTCCCAGATTGCGCCCGACGGCGCGACGAGGCGCACGTAGGGCGGGGCGCCCGGCGCCTCGAGGCCGCGGTTCACGAAGGTCCAGCCGAAGGTCTTCATGCCGATGACCGCGATGCTCTGGATGCGGTCGGTGTAGGTGCGCCGGACCCGCATCAGGTCGTAGACCTCCTGGCCGTGGGCCCAGGTCTCCATGAAGCGCGCGGTGGTGAACATGCGCACGCCCATGTCCGGGCCGAACCAGGGGAGCCGCCGCTTGGGATCGGAGCGCCCGAGCTGCTCCGCCATCTCGTGGCAGGTGGCGTGCCAGCGCGCGAGCAGCTCGGTCGGGCTCATGTCCCCGTACTCCCGACGCGCGATCTCGGCGGTGCTCAACCCTCCGACGATCTCCGCGACGAACGCGTCGCGCTTCGCGGCGAACGCGTCCCGGCTCTTCAGCGCCAGCATGGAGACCCGATCGAAGAAGTGCAGGTGGGCGACCACGTCCCAGGGCGTCCAGTGCATGAAGCCGGTCGGACGCCCCCAGTCTTCCTCTCCGAGGGTCTCGAGGAAGGCGCGCAGCTCATCCGCCTCGGCGCGCAGGTCCAGGCTCTCTTGCAGCATCTCGGTCGGTCCCCTCCTTCTGGGGCCTGCGGCCGTCAGTCGCCCGCGTCCGCCGCCCACGCCGGCTTTCGCTTGCCGAGGAAAGCTCCCACGCCCTCGGCAGCCTCCTCGCTGGCGAAGAGCTCGCCCGAGAGGCGGGTGGTATACTGGAAGGCCTCCTTCTGGCCCATTCCCGGCACCTCGTAGACCAGGCGCTTCGCGAGCCCGAGGGCGTTCGGCCCGCCCTTGCGCAGGTCGGCGAGCACCGCTTCGACCGCGGCGTCGAGCTCGGCCGCGGGCACGGCGCGGTTGATCAGGCCCAGCTCCGCGGCGCGCGACGCCGGGAAGCGATGCCCGCGCAGGAAGGCCTCCATCGCCTCGCCGGGCCTCATCTTGGGCAGGCACACCACGGAGATGATGGCGGGCACGACGCCGAGGCGGACCTCGGTGAACCCGAACTTCACGTCCTCCGCCGCAATCGAGATGTCGAGGACCGCCGCCAGCCCATTGCCCCCGCCCACGACGTGGCCGGCGATGCGTCCGACGACCGGGGTCGCCGAGGTCTGGATCTCGTGGAGCAGCGTCTCGAAGCCGCCCGAGCCGGAGGCTTTCATCGACGCCTGCGACCGCTCCTTCAGATTGGCGCCGGCGCAGAAGGTCGAGCCTTCGTTCGTGACGACGAGCGCACGCACCGCGGGATCGGCGTTCGCCGCTGCCAGGGCGTCGCGGAGGCCCCCGATCAGGGCCAAGCCCAACGCGTTCCGGTTGTCCACATCGGCGAGCGTGGCGGTCATCACGCCGCGCTCCGTCGTCACCTTCACGGGGTCCATGGAAACTCCAATCCGGACCGGCCCTGCGTGCCGATCGAAGCGGCCGTCCGCAGCGAGCGGAGCTAGCGCCCCCGGAAGACGGGAGCGCGTTTCTCGGCGAAGGCGGCCACACCCTCTTTGGTGTCCTGACTCCTGAGATTCACCGACTGCGCCGTGGCTTCCCAGCTGAGCGCCTCGGAGAGGCTCAGCGAGAAAGCGTTCGAGAGCATCCGCTTGGTCATTTGCAGCGTGAGGGCGGGGCCCTCCGCCAGACGCCTGGCCCATTCGGCGACGAAGCCGTCCAGCTCGCCGTCGGGGACCACCCGGTTGACGACGCCGATCCGTTCCGCGTCCCGGGCGGAGAGGATGTCTCCGAACAGGGCGAGCTCCTTGGCCTTGTGGAGGCCCACCAGCCGCGGCAACAGCCAGGTGCCGCCGAAATCCACGGAGAGGGCACGGCGGGCGAAGATTTCGGAGAAGCGCGCGCTCTCGCCCGCCACGATCAAGTCGCATCCGAGCGCCAGATTCATGCCCGCTCCCACGGCGTCGCCGCCCACCTTGGCGATGGTCGGCTTCGACACGTCGTGCAGCGCGAGCGCCGCAGCGCTGACCGGATGCATGGCGTCGAGGGGATGCCGGTCGGCCGTCGGGTCTTCGCTCAGGTCGGCCCCCGCGCAGAAGGCTCCGCCCGCCCCGGTAACGACCAGCACCCGATCGGTCTCCGTCTGCGTGACCTCCTGGAAGACGCGTCGCAGCTCCTCCCACATGGAACTCGCGATGGCGTTCTTCACATGCGGCCGATTGAGCGTGAGCGTCACCACGCCGTCTGCGGTCCGATCGACGAGGATCCGGTCCACAGGGCCCGTCACGGCTGTCGCTCCGTCGGCAGATTGCGACAGGTAATATTCATTGCGTTCTGTTACCCCACATGTTACCCATCTGTCAATTCGACCCGGCCGGCCGGGTCACCCGAGTCTTCAGGGAAACGGGAACACCATGCAAGAGTCTCTGCTCGCCACTCCCCTCGTGTCCAGCCTCGATACCCGCGCGCCGGAATTCGAGGAAAACCGGGCCGCCATGATCGAGAAGCTGGAAGAGATCGAGCGGCTGCTCGACCAGGCCGAAGCCGGCGGCGGCCCCGCCTCCCACGAGCGCCTCCGCAAGCGCGGAAAGCTGCCGGTGCGCGAACGCATCTCGCTCGCGCTGGATCCCGACAGCCCCTTCCTCGAGATCAGCTCGCTCGCGGGCTACAACTCCGACTACGCGATCGGCGGCGGCGCCGTGCTGGGAATCGGTGTGATCGGCGGCACCGAGTGCGTGATCTTCGCCAACGATCCCACGGTGCTCGGCGGTGCGCTCACCCCCTACGTGGCCAAGAAGTGGATGCGGGCGCTGGAGATCGCGCGCGACAACCGCATCCCCTACGTGAGCTTCGTCGAGTCGGCGGGTGCGGACCTGCGGATGGAACCCGACGACGATTCGAAAGACGGCAAGAAGAGGCGGCGCTCCGCGAAGGTCCTCCACTTCGCGGAGACCGGGCGCTTCTTCTACGAGATGATCGAGCTCTCGAAGCTCAGGATCCCCACCGTCTGCGTGGTCTTCGGATCGTCCACGGCCGGCGGCGCCTACCAGCCCGGCATGTCGGACTACAACATCGTGATCAAGCACCAGTCGAAGATCTTCCTGGCCGGGCCGCCTTTGGTGAAGATGGCCACCGGGGAGGAGTCCGACGACGAGACCCTGGGCGGGGCGAAGATGCACGCGGAGATCTCCGGCCTCGGCGAGTACCTGGCCGAGGACGAGCACGACGCGCTGCGCCTGTGCCGCGAGGTGGTGTCGCATCTCAACTGGCGCAAGGCCGGGCCCCCGGCCAGCCTGCGGGCCGACGAGCCCGTCCTCGACCCGGAGGATCTGCTGGGGCTCGTGAGCCCGGACCTGCGCCGGCTCGTGGACGTGCGTGAGGTGATCGGGCGCATCGTCGACGGCTCCCGCTTCGAGGAGTTCAAGCCGCGCTACGGCAACACGCTGGTGTGCGGGTGGGCGGGGATCCAGGGGCACCCGATCGGCATCCTCGGCAACAACGGCGTGCTCGACCCGCAGTCGGCCGAGAAGGCCGCCCACTTCATCCAGCTCTGCAACCAGATCGACGTGCCGCTCCTCTTCCTCCAGAACCTCACCGGCTTCGTGGTGGGACGCGACTTCGAGCAGGCGGGCATCATCAAGAAGGGCTCGCAGATGATCAACGCGGTCACCAACTCGACGGTGCCGCATCTCACGGTGATCTTCGGCGCTTCCTACGGAGCCGGCACCTACGCGATGTCCGGCCGGGCCTTCAACAACCGCTTCACCTTCCTCTGGCCCAGCGCCAAGATCGCCGTGATGGGGGGAAAGCAGATCGCGGGCGTGATGTCGATCGTGCGCCGCGCCCAGGCGGCCCGGAAGGGAGTGCCCTTCGACGAGGAGACCGACGCCAAGCTCGTCGCCGCCGTGGAGGCGATCCAGGAGAGGGGATCGATCGCCCTCGAGGCCACGGGCGCCATCAGTGACGACGGCATCATCGACCCGCGCGACACCCGCACGGTGCTCGGGATCTGCCTGTCGGTCGTCCGCAACCGGGCCATCGAAGGAGCGGTCGGATACGGAGTGTTTCGGCTGTGAGTTTCTCCACGCTTCTCGTTGCGAACCGGGGCGAGATCGCTCGGCGCGTGATCCGCGGCGCCCACTCCATGGGGATTCGCTGCGTCGCCGTCTACGTCGATGCCGACGCGGAGGCCCCCTTCGTGGCGGACGCCGACGAGGCCGTGCGGCTGCCGGGCTCCTACCTCGACGGCAAGGCGATCGTCGAGGCCGCGCGCGCCACCGGGGCCGGGGCGATCCACCCGGGATACGGCTTCCTCTCGGAGAACGCGGCCTTCGCGGCCGACGTGATCGCGGCCGGGCTCGAGTGGGTGGGCCCCACGCCCGAGTCCATCGAGCGCATGGGCGACAAGCTGGCCGCAAAGGCGCTCGCCGAGGAGGCGGAGGTGCCGACGCTCCCGGGCAGCGACGACCCCACGGACGCCGGCGCGGTCGGCTATCCGCTGCTCGTGAAGGCGGCAGCGGGCGGCGGCGGCAAGGGCATGCGGATCGTGGAGTCGGCCGACGCGCTCGGCGAGGCCGTCGCGGCGGCGCGGCGCGAGGCCGCAAGCGGCTTCGGCGACGACCGCGTCTTCCTCGAGCGCTACCTGGCGCGCGCGCGCCACATCGAGATCCAGATCCTGGGCGACGCCCACGGCGAGATCGTCCACCTGGGCGAGCGCGAGTGCTCGATCCAGCGGCGTCACCAGAAGATCCTCGAGGAGTCGCCCTCGACCCGGGTCGATCCGGCGCTGCGCGAAAGCATGGGCGAGGCCGCGCTGCGCCTGGCCCGTGCGCTGGACTACCGGTCGGCCGGCACCGTGGAGTTCCTGGTGGACGACGACTCCGGGGAGTTCTTCTTCCTCGAGGTCAACACGCGGCTTCAGGTCGAGCACCCCGTCACCGAGGCGGTCACCGGCATCGACCTCGTCCGCGAGCAGCTCCGCATCGCGCGCGGCGAGCCGCTGGGCTACGTCCAGAGCGACATCCGCTTCGCGGGCTCGGCCATCGAGGCCCGCCTCTACGCCGAGGATCCCGCGCGGGACTTCCTGCCGGCGACGGGCGAGCTCGTCGCCTTCGAACCCGCCGCCTCGCCCGAGGTGCGCTGGGACTCGGGTGTGGCCGCGGGATCGGTGATCGGCACGGATTTCGATCCCATGCTCGCCAAGGTCATCGCCCATGCGCCGACGCGCAGCGAGGCGGCCGGGAGGCTCGCGCTGGCCCTCGAGCGGTCCCACCTGGGCGGGGTCACCACCAACCGCGACTTCCTGGTGGCGACGCTCCGAAGCCCCGAGTTCCTGGCCGGGGACACGACGACGGACTTCATCGAACGCGTCGGACCGGCGCGCTCCCTCGAGCTCGCCGGCGACGAGCTCGAACGGGTCGCCCGGGTGGCGGCGCTCTGGATACAGGGTGTGAACCGCGCCGAGGCGCGGGCCCTGGCCGCGACCCCCAGCGGCTGGCGCAACGCGCGCCTGCCGGACCAGCGGCTGGTGCTGACGCACGGCGAGGACGAGGTCACCGTTTCCTACCGGACGCTGCGAGACGGCGCTTTCCGAATGGGCGACGGAAAGCACGCGCGGATTCATGCGTGGAGCCCCGACGGCATCGACGTCGAGATCGACGGCCGGCGGAGCCGGGCGCGGATCACCCGGGCCGGAGACCGGATCGTCGTGCACGGACCCCGCGGTGACGTCGAGCTCGGCGTGCGGCCCCGCTTCGAGGTCCCGGGCGCCGAGGAGACCTCCGGCGGCTTCGTCTCCCGCATGCCCGGCAAGGTGATCGACCTGCGAGTCCGGGTGGGCGACGCCGTGCGGGCCGGGGAGATCCTGATGGTGCTCGAGGCCATGAAGATGGAGCATCCGATCCACGCCACCGAAGACGGTGTCGTCGCCGAGGTGCGTGTCTCCCTGGGAGAGCAGGTGGAGAAGGGTGCGCTCCTGCTCGTCGTCAAGCCCGCCGACGCGAAGAACGCCGACGGCAACCAGAGCAAAGAAAAGGAGGGGTCGTGATGACCGACCCGATCCGGATCGCGAACTGCTCGGGCTTCTTTGGGGACCGTCTCTCTGCCGCGAAGGAGATGGTCGAAGACGGCCCCATCGACGTGCTCACCGGTGACTGGCTGGCCGAGCTCACGATGTTGATCCTCGCGCGCACGCGAATGAAGCGGCCGGGCGGCGGCTACGCGCGCACCTTCGTCACCCAGATGGAGCAGGTCATGGGCACCTGCCTCGACCGGAGCATCAAGGTCGTCTCGAACGCGGGCGGCCTGGATCCCGACGGCTGCGCGGAAGCCGTGGCCGGGGTCGCGGAGAAGCTGGGGTTGCATCCGAAGATCGCCTACGTGCGCGGCGACGACCTGGTGCCGCGCATCGCCGAGCTGATCGCCTCCGACCAGCTCAGTCACTTCGAGACCGGCGAGCCCATCAAGGACGCTTCGGCCTTCCTGACGGCGAACGCCTACCTCGGCTGCTGGGGGATCGTCGACGCGCTCGAGCAGGGTGCGGACATCGTGATCACCGGCCGCGTGACCGACGCCGCCGTCGTGTGCGGCCCCGCCGCATGGCATCACGGCTGGTCGCGCACGGACTGGGACGCCCTGGCCGGCGGCGTGGTGGCGGGCCACGTGATCGAGTGCAGCACCCAGGCCACGGGCGGCAACTACTCCTTCTTCACCGAAGTGCCGGGCATGAGCCGCGTCGGCTTCCCGTGGGCCGAGGTTGCCGCGGACGGCTCCTCGGTGATCGGCAAGCACGACGGAACCGGCGGCGAGGTGTCCATCGGCACCGTCACCTCGCAGGTGCTCTACGAGATCGGCGGACCTCGCTACTTCGGTCCGGACGTGACCACCCGCTTCGACACCATCGAGCTCGAGCCGGTGGCCCGGGATCGGGTGCGGATACACGGCGTCAAGGGCGAGCCGCCCCCGCCGACCCTCAAGGTCTGCATCAACCGCGTCGGCGGCTTCCGCAACGACATGAACATCTGCCTCACCGGCCTCGACATCGAGGCCAAAGCGGCGCTGGTCGAGGAGGCCTTCTGGAAGGCCTGTCCCTTCGCTCCCGGGGACTTCGCCCAGGTGACGACGCGGCTGATGCGAAACGACCGGCCGGACCCGGAGACCAACGAGCAGGCGGTGGCGATCCTGCGCATCAGCGTGAAGGATCCCGACGAGAAGAAGGTCGGCCGCGCCTTCTCGAACGCGGTGATCGAGCTCGCGCTCGCCAGCATCCCCGGGTTCTTCGGCGTGGGCGGCGGCCCTTCGGCGGGGCGGCCCTTCGGCGTCTACGAGCCGGCCTGCGTTCCGGCCTCGGTCGTTCCCCAGGAGGTCGTCCTCCTCGGAGAGGAGCCCCGGGAGGTTTCGTCGGTGATCCCGCCGGGCGAGGTCTCCGTCGAGCCGAGCGCCGGCCCGGCGGCATCCGCGCCACGTGGTCCGACGACCCGGTCCCCGCTCGGCGCCGTCTTCGGAGCGCGCTCGGGCGACAAGGGCGGCGACGCCAACCTCGGCGTCTTCGCGCGAAGCGACGAAGCCTGGGCCTGGCTCGACGACTTCCTCGGCGTCGAGCGGCTGCGCGAGCTCCTTCCCGAGGTGGGGAAGCTGGCGGTGGACCGATACCGGCTGCCCGCCATCCGCTCGCTGAACTTCGTGATTCACGGACTCCTGGAGGAAGGAGTCGCCGCGTCGACGCGACAGGATGCCCAGGCGAAGAGCCTGGGCGAGTGGCTGCGCTCGCGGGTGGTGGACCTCCCGGAGGCGCTGCTGACTTGAGTCTGCCGGAACCCGACGCCCGACGGCGCCTGCGCTTCCCGGGTGTGCGGGCCCCCAAGCCCCTGCTCCCGCCCGAGACGGAGCGCCGCCTCACCGCGCGGCAGCGGCAACTCCTCGACCAGTTGGAGGAGCTCGTCGCCGCGGAGAGGCTGGCCGATCTCACCATGGCCGAGATCGCGGCCGAGGTGAACTGCTCCCTCCGCACGCTCTATGGAATCTCGCCGAGCAAGGAGGAGCTCGTGCTGACGGTCGTCGACCGCCGCCTGAACCGGATCGGTCGCACGGCGATCGGATCCCTCGACGCTTCGCTGTCCCCGCTCGCCGCACTCCGCGCCTACCTGCGTGCGGCGAACGAGGCCGTCCAGCCGGAGACCGCCGCCTTCTCGAGGGATTTTGCCGGCATCCCCGGGGCGGAGCGCCTGCTCGACGCCCACGAGCGCTACGTGATCGCCGTGACCCAGAGCCTGCTCGACCGTGCGCTGGCGGAGGGCCAGATCCGGCCGGTCGATACGGCCTCCATCGCTCACGTGCTCGGCGGCCTCGGCCGGGAGTTCGCGCGGCCCGAGCTGGCCGAGGT
>Ga0224512_10005201_pt1 | contig 10786 bp, 7 predicted proteins | sample SF_May12_sed_USG_4_FD_169103 | JGI IMG/M metagenome (GOLD analysis project Ga0224512, IMG submission 169103) | Sediment microbial communities from San Francisco Bay, California, United States - SF_May12_sed_USGS_13 | ecosystem: Environmental > Aquatic > Marine > Sediment | place: USA: California...
CGCGAACCGCAGCATCACCATCTGCGCGATCCACCGCAGCCTCCAGAGCATCGAGCATAGGTAAATCTAGTGCATTGAGCTTGTCTGGCCGATTAAATGTGATCAGGGCCAACGGTCCTTGCCGTTCATACAGAACTGATTGCTCTGGCATGCTCTTCTCCTGATTATTCCAGCGTGCGTTGGATTGCGGCTTCGATGTCGCCGGCAGCGGGTAGATAGCTGGCCTCCAGCGGTGTCGCGTATGGAACCGGCATAAACGCTGCGCCTACACGCACGATCGGTGCGTCCAAGTCGTCGAAACCTAGCTCCGCTATGGTGGCGGCGATTTCCGCGCCCACACCGAATGCCTTCACCGCTTCGTGCGCGATAACCACTCGGTGGGTGCGCTGCAGTGAAGCTAATACGGCATCGGTATCCCAAGGTTGGAGACTGCGTAAGTCCACTACTTCCACCTCAACGCCGGTAGTGGCCATGGTATCCGCTGCTGCCAGCGCCGTGGCCACCACACCGCCATACGCTACTACAGTGACGTCGCGGCCCCGTCTCGCTATACGCGCCTCGCCGATGGGAACGGTGCCGGGTGCTTCAGGCATGTCGGCCTTGGCGGCATACAGTTTCTTGTTCTCCACAAACAATACTGGATTCGGATCAGCGATCGCGGACCGCATCAATCCGTAGGCGCTTGGCGCATCCGCCGGACATACCACTTTTAGTCCGGGAACGTGAGCGAACCACGCTTCCAAACATTGCGAGTGCTGCGGCCCCGCGTTCAGCCCACCACCGTGTGGTGTCCGGAGTACCATAGGAACCGAGCGCTGCCCACCAAACATGAAGTGCGCTTTGGCCGCTTGGTTGACCACCGCATCCATGACGAGGGTGGTGAAGTCCATAAACATGATTTCAACGACGGGTTTCAGACCGCTCAGAGCCGCTCCGGTAGCCGCCCCGGCTATAGCAGCCTCCGAAATTGGTGTATCGATAACTCTCGTTCGACCAAAACGTTCCTGCAACCCTCGAGTAACGCCGAAGGGCCCTCCCGCGGATCCAATATCCTCGCCCATGGCCACAACCGTAGAATCGGCCTCCATAGCATCCGCCAGCGCTCTGTTAATAGCTTTTCCGAAACTAGTAGCTGGCATAGGTGTGGGTCCTAGGCGGCATAAACGTCATTCAGTGCTGTGGCAAAATCTGCTGGCTCGCCCTCACGGGCTTTGCGAACAGCAGCGTCGATTCTGGTCTGAATCTCGGCACGCGAAACACTAAGTTGCTCATCTTCGATCCCCAACGCCCGCAGCTGTTCAGCGGCAATTCGAAGAGGATCGTGCGCTTCGAGTTCACTATCGCTGGTAGTCCGATACTTCTGAGGGTCCCCTTCGAAATGGCCTCGCACCCGGATAGTCTTGCACTCCAATACTATTGGACCACGCCCCCGCCGGACGTCATCGACCGCAAGTCGCGCAGACTCCGCCACTGCCACCACATTATTACCGTCAACATGCTGGTAGCGCACACCGTGACCCGCGGCGAGACTTTCCAAACTAAAAGCAATTTGCGAGTCGGTAGGCGAAAACTCACTCCAGCCGTTGTTCTCGCAAACAAACAGCATCGGTAATCCCATAAGTTTTGCCATATTCAGGCACTCGTGCAGCAAACCTTCAGCCAGTGCACCATCGCCAAAGAATACGACAGCGACCGCGTCTCTTCCGAGCACCTTGTGGGCCAACGCACTACCGAGCGCGATGGACATACCGGCTGCGACTATACCGTTGGCACCTAACATCCCTAAGGAAAAGTCAGCCACATGCATCGAGCCGCCCCGCCCTCGACAGAGACCCGCGTCCATACCTAGCAGCTCAGCAAAGAAACCATCGAGGGAAAGTCCTTTGGCCAGCGCATGACCGTGACCCCGGTGGGTCGACGCTACCGTGTCAGCAGGCCCAAGGTTGCTGATCACCCCTACCGGGACCGCTTCCTGGCCGATACTGAGATGGATGAAACCTGGCACTGCACCGTCGGCGAACAAGGCGGACAGCCGCTCTTCCGCCAGGCGGATTAACAGGAGCTGGCGGTACAAATGGAGAAGTTCGTCAGCCGATATGGGCCTCTCAGCTTGGCTCATCGGCACTAGCGCCCATCCAGGGTGTACACGAGCAAAGCGTTACCCGGCATGTGGTCTCCAAAATCGTAGCCTGAGTTAACGATGACAGCGCCATCCCCCAGCGTCGGCCCTGGACCGCCTATCGACCCTCCTTGAGCCTCGCCATTCACAGCCTCGAACGTACCGCTGGTATCCGTCTCCCATAACACCCGCCCGGTTGCTCGTTCGTAGGCGCGCAGCATCCCATCCATGTGGCCCGCGAACACCACTCCGGGTATTGCGCTGGCGGCCGCCGAAATTCCTGGATCACAAAATTTTCGTCCGCTGCACCGCCCTTCGTCAATGACACGCCAAAGCAACTTTCCTGTCGCAGCGTCGATGCTGTGTAATCCGGGAAGCATTTCGCCAGTTAGGCGTTGGCCCTCAGCATCAAGCGGAATATCGGTGATCGGTACATAAACCTGAGCGCCTTCTGCGGCCATGCCGAAGTGTACGCCGCCCTGTACACCCCCATGACCAACTTGCCGTTGCCAAACTAATTCACCGTCTCTATCGGGGTCCAAACCGTACACCATCCCAGACTTCTGGCCGACCACAATCAACTGCCGGCCGTCGTCCATATCGATTAACAACGGAGACGCCGAGAAATCGTAATCCGGCCCACGTTCCTGCGGGCAGTTGGGATGGTCCGCGGCACCGAAATAACAGGCGGCATTCCACGCATCACCGGATAGCAATTGATTGCGCCACAATCGCTCGCCGGTTTCCATGTCGACAGCGAAAATCGCATCGGAATTCTTATCCGCCGGTGAGGAATAGTTCTCACTCGACCCAAAATAAATGACGCCGCGGCCTTCATCTACTGCGGGGCTACCCCACACTGCGGCACCCGAGGGCCCAAACTGAGCGGTTCCGACTTTCGATACGCCTTGTTGGAGCGGAGGATTCTCGACCGTATAGTGCTGCCAAATAATCTGCCCGTCGTCGGGGTTCAAAGCCACTACGGAACCGCGAAATGTGCAACATTCATAGTCAGGGTCCGGCGCAGTCAACACCTCTAAAGAGGACACGGGTACAAATAAGCGGCCATCATGAAATACCGGCGTCCCGGTAATCGTCGCGTTGGGATGGTCGTCAGCCCGAACGCTCCACACCACCTCACCGGTCAACGCATTTAGGGCATACACCCGGCCCATGAGGTCGCCGAAGAACACGCGCGGCGGTTTCAACGCATTATCAACTGAGTCCCAGGGTTCGACGACAACAGCGGTACGCACCTCAGCGCTGACCCTAGTGGTCCAACGGGCGCAGCCACTGTCCAGGTCAAATGCGTAAACGGTACCGTCCTGACTGCCCACGAAGATGGCACCCATAGCAACAACTGGCAAAGATCGGGCTCGCACCGCTCCCGGGAACGCATAGGCCCATTTCAGTTGCAGCCGTGAGATATCTGCTGCTGTTAGCCCTGCCGAATCACTCGAGAAAAATCGCCGCGTGTCGTATCCCCAACCCGCTCTCGCCAGCGGCCGGGTTTGATCAAAAGCCAATGCCGAACCGGTACACGGTTCTGCTCCCGGCGGCGGTTGGTACGTGGCAGGATCGACACCGGTTAAGAATTCCGTAACAGTGGAAAGTTCCTGGGCGCTAAGCGCTTCCGCTTCGCGCTGCATAATTCCGTCGGTTAGTGCCCGCAGCACCGAATCCGGTGCCATTTTGGCGAGCCAGTCTCGGTGTGGCGCCTTAGGAATACCGCCTTCGTGACATTGAGCGCAGTGTTCGGCGTATAGGGATTCGCCGTCAGCAGGGGTGGAGGCAACCTTCGCAGCAGACGTTTCGCGATCTACGGTTACGTCGCCGTTCTGACTGCAACCCACTAATAGCACCACCGCAATCAGCAGTTCTTTCGCCCCACCGATTCTAGAGATCGCCGCACTTACCCCCGAACTTGTCATTCCGCCAACAACCCCCCATCAACCACCAGCGCCGTCCCGGTCACGAAACTCGCCATATCGGACGCGATAAAAGCCACCGGCCCAACAATTTCTTCGGGGTTGCCAAAACGGCCCAACAGAACCCGGTCCTTGTAGTAGTTACCGCGACTGTCATCAGCCAACGTCACCGCGGTCATCGGCGTTGCAAAGGGTCCGGGTACTACGGTATTGACACGGATCCCGTCAGGAGCCAACTTCGCGGCGAACCCTCGCGTCATTGCGACCACCGCCGCCTTCGATGCCGCATACCCAGGAAATGTCCGAGCGGCGACAAAAGCCGTGATAGACGTCATGTTGACGATATTGCCTTGGGTCTGGCGTAAATGAGGAATAAACGCCGTGCACATATTGAACACGCCAGTTGCATTGACCTGCATACAAGCGTCCCAGGCATCGGCTGCTGCCGGATCGTCGATCTCCTCGCGGCGAATAATGCCAGCATTGTTAACGACAACAGCAACGGGCCCCGCCGCCCGTTCGATTTCCGCGGCTACGGATCGGCACATTGCCAGATCCGTAACGTCGAGGGCGAAGGACCACGCCGTTCCGCCATCGGCACGAATCAGTTCCGCCGTTTCCCCGGCCGTCCCCGCATCGATATCGGTTGCTACGACCTTGGCACCGTAACCCGCCAAACCCTTGGCCAGCGCCGCGCCGTTGCCGCGCCCGGCACCAGTAACCAATACCAACCGACCCTTTAGCAGATTCATCTCTTCCTCATTTTTAGGGATGGCTGAGTCCGCCACCGCCTACAAACCTAACTGTTCGCGGAGTTCACGTTTCAAAATCTTCCCGGACGGGTTGCGCGGTAGTTGCTCTCTCAACACCAACTGTTTGGGTACTTTAAAAGCCGCCAGGCTCGCGCGGCAATGCGAATCAATCGCTGCCAAATCCACTGTCGCCCCTTCAGCGCAAACCACCACGGCTACGGGAACTTCACCCCACCGCTCGTCTGGCTTGCCGATCACGGCTACTTCACTTACTTCGGGCAACTCCTGAATTACCCGTTCAACCTCCGAAGAAGCGACGTTCTCGCCGCCAGAGATAATCAGGTCTTTTTTTCGGTCGGTGATGTACAAAAAGCCATCCTCATCGAGATGACCGACATCACCCGTCCTAAACCAGTCGCCGAAAAAGGAAGCCTTGGTCTTGTCGGGATCCCGCCAATAACTCTTAAATATTTTCGGCCCACGTAGACAGATCTCACCGGTCTCCCCTGCCGATAGGGTTCGCCCATCGTCATCGCGAATCTCAATTTCAACATGGGGAGTTGCCGGACCGGTAGAGCCAATCTTTTCTATCTCCCGGCCAGCCTCCATGAAAGTATCGCCGCTACAGCTTTCGGTTAGCCCATAGGCATCTATATACCGAGCATTAGTAAAACAACTGGAGAAAGCTCGAATGCGCTGCTCGGGGGTGCGTTCGCCGCCGCCGATAACCCAACGCATACTCGTGAGATCAAACTGATCACGCTCTGGAAATTCAAGCAGGCCACTGGTCATGACGGGCGCGAGCCAGGCTGAATTCAAGGCTTGATCTTGAATGGCCTCTAACGCTGTTTTGGGATCAAACTCCCGCAGGATAGCCAACATCCCCCCCTGCCAAAGCACAGCGACGCCGGGTAAGTCGAAAGCGCCGACATGATACAAGGGGCCTGTCACTAACAGGCGCGTTTCAGCAGTTAGTCCGAGCACGACGACATGGTCGGTACACTTCCAATGGAAGTTCTCGTAGCTATGCATCACGCCCTTAGGTCGATCCGTTGTTCCCGACGTGTACATCAACCGAAACAAGTCCGTGGGAACGCGTTGTACCATCTGCGCTGGTGTGCAGCCTGTCGACAGATCTAGCGTGCTTGACTGCAACGCCGTATCAATAACGATGGTGCGACATTCGATGTCGCTATCCACTAGCTCGTGATCAGCGAACAACAGGCTGGCATCCGAATCCTTACAGATGTAGTTCACCTCGCTGGCCGCGAGGCGATAGTTGATCGGCAAGAAAACGGCACCTACATGGCTTACCGCGAACGCGATTTCCAGGAAAGCCGGGCTGTTCTTCATCAGCACACCCACCACATCCCCGGGGCCAATGTCCTTGGCCTCGAGATAACCGGCTAGCTGGATGATCCGTTCAAACAGTTCCCCATAACTGATGTCTGCACCCTGATAGGTCAGCGCAACCCGGGTCGGTGTGCGCAGTGCGTGAAAACGGATAAAACTAGATAGGTTGATCATGATTGGCCAAACCTAGCGGTGAGGATCCACGATCAAAGGCTCTCTAGATAGCCGCTAGCCTCAATTACCTGTGCTTGCCGGGGAAGAATGTTTTCTATTAGGAATCGGTGAACCTCGGCATCGCCGTCGTAACAAAGATCGCTTATAACCACCAAACGATAATCCAGGTCAGCACCCTGCCGAACCGTCGACAGGACGACCCCACTGGTCGCAATACCGAACAAAATCAACGTTTCAATATCGCGGGCACGCAATAGCATTGCTAGGTCGGTGCCTTCAAAGGCACTGACTCGATGTTTCACGATCACAACATCGCCATCCTGCGGAGTGATCGCATCTGGAATCGCACTACTACCATCGCCCAGGCGGAAACGCTCACCGGCGCGAACACCGGAAAACATCATGTTGCGGTCGCTAACCTCTGGATAACCGGGCCGGAAACCCACGGTAACGTAGAAAACCGGTATGTCAGCAGCTCGAGACTGCTGCATTACTTCTGCCGCCCGGGACAGGGCAGCGTCCGGATTCGCTACGTAGCCGTCGACCAGCAACTGTTGGTAGTCCATCACCAACAATCCGGTTTTCTTGAGATCGATGTTTTCGAGGGCCATATCTTATTTTCGCCTAACCATGTTGTTTGACATCACGCCTGTTTTGACGTTTTCACGGGTTGCTCACGAGTCAGACTGCCTAACACTTGCTCGGTATGCTCACCCAATAACGGCGGCGGCAACGGAGACCGCCATGGCCGCCCATCACTGCGGAACGGTGTGCCGACGCTGCGCATCTTACCCAAGGTGGGGTGCTCATACTCAAAAACGATCTCGCGGGCTTTGGCTTGTGCAGACTCTAGCGCTTCACCTACCGTATTCACGCGCGCCGCAGGCACGTCGCCCTCAGTAAAAATTTGCAGCCATTCGTCAATAGTTTTGGTCGGGAATAGCGGATCGATAATCTCGTACAACGCTGTCATATTGTGTTTTCGTGTAGTGATGTCGGCAAAACGCGGATCGTCTACGAGTTCCGGCATGCCGATCGCTTTCGTAAATTTGACCCAGAAAATCTGCGTGAATGCGGCAATGATGAAATAGCCATCTTTTGCCAAGAAGGCACGATACGGGGCGATGTGGTGATGGCCGGACCCAACAGGACCAGGAACCTCACCCGTGGTGAAATACAGTTGTCCCACATAGCCTAACAACGAAACCAGAATATCGTGCAGGCTGAGATCAATGTGCATGCCCCCGCCCCCCTGGCGCCGGCCGTAAAGGGCTGCCAAAATTCCGAAGGCCGCGAAAATTCCACCACCGAGGTCACCTGCAGGCAACCCGACGCGAACCGGCGGCCGGCCCGATTCCCCGGTCACTGACATCGTCCCCGCCATGGCCTGATTGACTAAATCAAAGCTAACCTTGCCCCGTAGTGGACCGGTCTGTCCGTAACCGGAAATCGAACATAGGATGATCTCAGGGTTAGCGCCCCGCAGATCGTCATAGGCGAGCCCAAGACGCGCCATTACCCCCGGGCGGAAGTTCTCGATAACCACATCGGCTGTCTTGACTAGTTCGAGTAGTGCAGCGCGATCCTCATCGGCTTTAAGATCCAAAGTTACGCTGCGCTTGCCGCGATTGATCGCCATGAAGTAGGTGCTTTCACTCCCTACTTTAGGGATGTTGTGGCGCGTCGGATCGCCCAGGCGAGGCTCTTCTATCTTGATCACATCCGCGCCGAGATCGGCGAGAATGAGTGTGCCGTACGGACCCGCCAACATCCGCGTCAGATCCAATACACGCACACCGGATAGTGGCAGAGCGTCCCGGTCCGCTGCGTTGACTTGGGGAATTTCCGTAGTGGCCGGCGGCCGCGGATTCACCGATGTTTGCCCCGGAATCTCAGAGGTTCGCACGACCATCTCATCCGCAAGTTCGCGGATCTGCTCGGCGTCGTAGCCTAATAGATTCTCTAGAATCGATGCGGTGTGTTGCCCGACCACCGGCGGCGGTGCATAAGGCGACGCATAGCGGCTGCCGTCCGGGAACGTCAGGTGAAAGGGCGTGCCCAGGGTCTTCAGCTTGCCACATACCGGGTGGTCGAATTCGGCAACCATACCCCGCGACACAGTTTGTTCCATTTCAATAGCTTCTTTTATGGAAGCCACAGGACTGTTCGGCACATCCCCAATGTCAAGCTTCTCGCACCAGCGGGCAGTCGTTTCCGACTTCATGATTTGCTCAAGAATTCCACCCAGTTCCTCTCTGGCAGCTAACCGCTCTTTGAAAGACTTAAAGCGAGGATTTTCTGCCAGGTCGGGTCGACCAATCGACGCACAGAACTTGCGCCAAAAAGCATTAGTGAACGGCGCGACCACGATGTAGCCGTCTGCAGTTTCGAACGCATTGTAAGGATAAATCGTGGGGTGGGCTGAACCGAGGGCTTGGGGGCTTTCGCCCGTGGCGAAATATATGTTCGCCATGTAACTTAACATCGAGATGCCGCCGTCGAACATGGACATATCAAGATAACAGCCTAGACCAGTACGTTCGCGGCGCTCGATCCCCGCCATCACGCCGATCCCCGCAAACAACGATGACATTTCATCCGCCAGCGGCAAACCCATCTTGGCCGGGGGACGGCCAGCCTCGCCGGTAACGGACAGCGCGCCGGTCACCGCCTGAATGACCAAATCGTAGGCCGTCTTGTCTCGCCAAGGCCCGGTCTGGCCAAAGCCAGTGATACTGCAATACACCAACCTTGGATTGATTTTCTTTAGCGTCGGGTAGTCCAGCTTAAGCCGCTTGGCCACACCATGACGAAAATTCTCAACCACAATATCGGCCTGGCGAACCAAATCCTGTGCAATCTTAAGCCCCTCTTCGGTTTTCAAATCAATCGCAATGCTTTCTTTATTGCGATTGAGGGAGAGGAAATAGTGACTCTCTCCCTTCACGAAGGGATGATTGTGCCGTGTGGTGTCGGACCCCTCTAGGTCTTCCACCCGAATCACATGGGCGCCGAGATCCCCCAGAATCATCGTTGAGAGGGGACCGGATAACATACGAGAAAAATCCACCACGCGGAGATTCTTCAGTGGCGGCTTCTGATCCTGGCTAGGCCGTGAGGGCTTGGTCATGTGTTGCCAAATGAGAGACGGTACGGGTTATTCAAACGAGTGGGTCAGACTGGGGTCACCCGTCAAAGCAATACCTGAGATCTTGCCATTCAGCAAGCTGAAAGGCTACTTTCATCAATGAAAATTGGGATCGCAGAATTAGTCCCGATAATGGAAAGAGTCTAATATTTACCCCTTAAAAACCAGCATGTTGTAGGTCTTTATTTTGGCTATCATAAGGGTTGCGCCGGGACGCTAGCTATGTTCTATTGTGAATAGCTATTCTCATAGATGGGCACCGTGCCCGGGGGACGTCCTTTGGCGACAGGTGCAATCATATCAGGTGTACACGGCACTCGGGTTGGGGCACTCCCAGACTCTAGCTGTATGTCGCTGCACGATGACGCCGCGCGCGGTGCAATTGCCGATGCCGGGCTGTCCCCCGGTGACATTGACGGGGTCATTTGTGCCTATTCCTTAACGGAGCCCCATTTGATGTTGGCCTCCTGGTTTTGCGAGTTTTTCGGTTTGTCCCCCGATGTCTGCTACTCGATCCAGGCCGGTGGCGCTACCGGCGCCGTCATGCTCAGCCAAGCCGCGGCACTGATCGAAAGCAAAAGCTGTCGACATGTGTTGCTGGTCGCGGGTGACAATCGCCTCACGGGACTTTCAAGAGACGGCGCGGTCGCAGCTTTGGCAAAGGTCGGCCATAGTCAGTTTGAGCAACCTTACGGGATCTCTCTTCCCGCCGCCTATGCGTTGGTGGCCGCCCGCTACATGCATGAGTATGGCCTTGAACCGGAGCACCTGGCTGCAACCGCCGTTACTTTGCGCGATCACGCCTCCCGCAATCCGGACGCGCACATGTCTGAGCCGATCACGGTGCAAGACGTGATGAACTCGCGGTTAATTGCCGAACCCTTACATCTGTTGGACTGCAGTCTGATTTCTGACGGAGGCGGCGCGCTAGTGGTTAGCTCACCCGCCGCTCGACATGAGCTGCCCCAACGACCCATCGAAATCATTGGAACCGGCCAGGGCCACACCCATGAACATATCGTCGCAGCCCCCTCGCTTACCGACTTTGGCTGTCAACGGTCAGCTAGTGCAGCATTTGAAAAGGCGGGGATCAAGCCCAGCGATATAGACATCGCTCAGATTTACGATTCGTTCACGATAACATTGGTCGTTGAACTGGAATCCATGGGCTTTTTCGAGCGCGGCGAGGCGGGGCCGGCGATCCTCAACGGTGCGCTTGAGCTAGACGGTGTTCTACCCTGTAATACCCATGGGGGGTTGCTTTCCCATGGTCACCCTGGCGCGGCAGGGGGTATTTTCCATATTATCGAGG
>Ga0224512_10005203_pt1 | contig 10785 bp, 4 predicted proteins | sample SF_May12_sed_USG_4_FD_169103 | JGI IMG/M metagenome (GOLD analysis project Ga0224512, IMG submission 169103) | Sediment microbial communities from San Francisco Bay, California, United States - SF_May12_sed_USGS_13 | ecosystem: Environmental > Aquatic > Marine > Sediment | place: USA: California...
CTGGGGCAAGTACGTCTTCGTCGACGCCAACCGCGACGCCCACCAGCTGGCGCTCGCGACCACGCGGGCGGTGGCGCGCATGTTCTTCGCCTGGCACCCGACGGTGATCCACGACCTCCACGAGGCCATCCCGCTGCTGCAGACCTGGAACGGCACAGGCCCCTACAACCCCAACCTCGACCCGATCGTGTGGAGCGAGATGCTCGAGCTCTCCTTCCACGAGATGAGCGCGCTCGCGGCGCTCGGCATGCCGGGCGTCTGGACCTGGAACTTCGGCGAGGGATTCGGTCACCACTACACCGACTCGGTGGCAATGAACCACAACGCCATCGGCCGCGGCTACGAGACGTTCGGCAACGCCGTGCCGCTCACGCTCACGCGCAAGCTCGAGCCCTCCGACCTGACGCGCGAGTGGTATCGGCCCATTCCGCCCCCCGAGGCCACGTTCACCTGGTCGCACCGCGACGGGGTCAACTACTCGCAGACGGCGGCGCTGGCCGCGCTCGACTACGCCGCCCGACACGCCGAGGCGCTGCTGCGCAGCTTCTGGACCAAGAGCTTCAATTCCTGGCAGCGCGGCCTGGCCGGGAATCCCTTCGCCTTCGTGATTCCGGCGCAGCAGCCGGACCGGCGGCGCGTGGCGCAGCTGGTGCAGCGGCTGCTCGATCAGCACATCGAGGTGCAGCGCGCCGCTGCCGGTTTCGCCACCGCCGAGGGCCGGTTTGCCGCCGGCGACTTCGTGGTGCGCCTCGATCAACCCTACCGAAACTACGCCGTGGACCTGCTGCTGCCGCAGCAATTCCCCGCCGGCGCCGAGCACGAGCCCTACGACGACATCTCCTGGTCGCTGCCGTTGCACTACGGCGTGCGCGTGGTGCGCGTCGACGACGCGGCCGTGCGCAACGTCGCGCTGACGCCGCTCGACGCGGTGGCGGCGCCGGCGGGCCGCGTGGCGGGCAAGGGCGCTGCCTACCTGCTCGCGGATCTCGGTCAGGAGGCGCTGCTCGCGGCGCGCTATCGCCTGCAGGACGCCGGGCTGCGCGTGGCCGAGGCGGCGTTCCGCGACGGCAGGCACGATTACCCCGCCGGCTCGTGGATCCTGCCCGACCAACCCGGCCTGCGCGATGCGCTCGAGACCGTGGCCGAAGAGCTCTCCCTCGACTTCCGCGCCAGCCGCGCGCTGCCCTCGGTGAAGAGCCACGCAGCCCCCGCCCCGCGGCTCGGAGTCTGGGTGCCGTGGGCCGACACCGACATGATCGGCTGGATCCGCTACACGCTCGACCAACGCGGTGTTCCCTACACGTATCTGCGAGACGACGACATCCGCGCGGGCGATCTGCGCGCGCGGGTCGACGTCGTGCTCTACGGCACCGTGCTCCTCGATCTGCAGGGTCAGATCCACGGCATCGAGTCCAGCGCCGGCCCGATGGCGTTCGAGGCCACGCCCGAGTTCCCCAGCCTCGGATCGCCGGTGAGCTCGCCCGACATCACCGGCGGCATCGGCTGGGAGGGCCTCGCGAATCTCGAGGCCTTCGTGCGCGACGGCGGCCTGCTCATCACGCTCGGCAACGGATCCACCCTGGTGCTCGACAGCGGCTTCGTGCGCGGCGTCCGGCGTGCGCCACTGCCGGGCGTCACCACACCCGGCGCGCACCTGCGCGCCCGCTTCCTGCAGCCGCAGCACCCGATCGCGTACGGCTATCCAGAAGTCACCAGCGTATTCCGCTCACCCTACGCCTTCTACGATCCGCCGCGCCGCTGGCTCACCATGTCGTACTGCACCTCCTGCCTGGACGGCCCCCTCGACGTGCGCCACGTGGTCCTGCAGTGGGGCACGCGCGCCTTCCCGGGCGTCGAGCTGCCCCCGCTGCCCGAGCAGGATCTCCCCATCCTCGTCAGTGGCGGCGGCCAGAATCCCGACGCGCTGCAGGGCCGCCCCGCCATCCTCGACGTGCCCGTGGGCCGTGGCCACCTGCTCGCCTACAACTTCAACCCCATGCACCGCGACCTGAACCGCGCGGACTACCGCACGCTCTGGAACGCCATCCTCAACTGGCAAGCCATCCTCGACCGCTAGCGGGGACGTTGGTTGGCAACGAGTGGGCACGCCTCGATGCCGGCTTGGCTCCACAGCGGGCGCAGCTACTCCGTGGCGTCGCGCCGGGGCGAGAGCCAGCGCGTGAGCATCTCGAGCAGCTCCCGCTGCGTAAAGGGCTTGCCGAGGTAGTCGTCCATGCCGGCCGCCAGACAGCGCTCGCGATCTCCTTCGAGACGGTTGGCGGTGAGCGCGATCACGCACAGCCGCTCTCCCCCCGCAGCGCGCGCGTTGCGCCGGCGGATCTCGACCGTCGCCTGGTAGCCGTTCATTCCCGGCATCTGACAGTCCATCAGCACCGCGTCGTACCGCTCGCGTTCGATCCTCTCGAGTGCTGCGCGCGCATCGCCGGCCACATCGACGCTGCAGCCGAAGCTGTTCAGCATGGCGACCGCCACCATCTGGTTCACCTCGTTGTCCTCGACCAGCAGGACGCGTGCGTCGAGTCGGGCGCCGCGCGCGCGATCTTCCCGCGCCGCCGTGTCGCTGGGCGTCCAGCCCGACGCCCGCATGCCACCCAACACCCCCGCGATGCAGTCGTAGAGCTCTGTTTGTCGCGCCGGCTTCGTCACCCGGCACGCCGCGCGGTGCGACGCCGCCTCGCCGCCCACACGCGCAAGCATCGAGTCCAGCAGCACGATGCGCACGTCTCCGAGCTCGACATCGTCCGCGATGGCGAGCGCGAGCTGGGATCCCGCCGGACCCGGCAGCTGCGCGTCCACGATCACGAGCTCGTAGCGGTCGCCGCGCCATGCGGCAGCGCGCAGCTCCCTCAGCGCCGCGTCACCGCGCTCCAGCGTCGTCACGTGCATTCGCCAGGATCCGAGCATGTCGCGCAGCGTCGACCGGACGAGCGCGTTGTCGTCCACCACCAGGACATTGATGCCATTCATCACATCGGCGGCCCGCATGCGCGACCCATCGGATCCCGGAGCGCGCGGTATGCGCAGCGCGAACCAGAAAGTTGACCCCCGGCCGGGCTGGCTCTCGACGTTCAGCTCTCCGCCCATGAGCTCGACCAGCTCGCGGCAGATCGCGAGCCCCAGACCCGTGCCGCCGAACTCGCGACTCGTGGTTGCATCGGCCTGCGTGAACGATTCGAAGATCTGCGCCTGCGCTTCTTGCGGAATGCCGATCCCCTTGTCCCGCACCTCGAAGCGAACGACGCACCCGTCTGCGCTCTCGCCTTCGATCGATGCCGCGATGGCCACCTCGCCTTGCTTGGTGAACTTGACCGCATTGCCGACCAGATTGAGCAGCACCTGCTTCACACGGACCGGATCGCCCCGGCAGATGACGTCGAGGTCGGGAGGCATGACGCAGACCAATTCGAGACCCTTCGCGTGGGCGACCGGAGCGAACAGCAGTGCCACGTCTTCGACGAGCGAGCGGATCGAGAAATCCCGGACGTCGAGCTCGAGCTTGCCGGACTCGAGCTTCGAGAAGTCGAGAATGTCGTTCAGGATGTCGAGGAGCCCGCCCGCCGATTCACGGAGAGTCCGGGCGAGGCGCAGCTGATCCCCCTCGAGCGGGGTCTCGAGCAGCAGATCGGCCATGCCGAGCACGCCGTTCATGGGCGTGCGCACCTCGTGGCTCATCGTCGCGAGGAAACGACTCTTCAGCCTCGCCAGCTCGAGCGCTGCGTCGCGAGCCTTCGCCATCTCCTCGCGCGCGTGCACCAGCCGGACGACGTGGCGCAGCACGAACCAGAGGATCAGGCCGAAGGCCGCACCCGCGCACAAGATGAGGACGCTGGCGGTTTGCACGGCACTCAGCCCGATGGGCGTCATGTCGCGCGGAGTGCGCACCCGCAGCACGAAAGCGGGATCACCGTGCACGTCGCTCAAGATCTGGGATGTGATCATGATCTCGCCGCGCGCATCGTGCGCGACCGCGGCTCCCGATTCGAGCAGCGTGGCCAGGGCGCCGAGGGCTTCGTCGCCCAGCGCGCGGGGCGCGGCGGACAGCAGCTTGAAGTCGACCCCGATCTTGTCGCGGATGATCTCGAGCCGGCGCGCGTCCAGGAAGCGCCCGAAGACCACCGCGCCCGCGATCGGACCCTGCGCCTCGCTGGTGAGGACCGGCCGCGACGCGACCACGAGAGGCCCGCGGCGCGTATCGAGCAGGCCGCGCACGCCGCGGTCCAGGGTCTCGTGGCGAATCAACGGATCCGAGCGACGCAGCGGGCGGTCCAGGATCTCGCCGAGGCCGAGTCGCCTGCCGGCGTTGCGATCGAAGGCCCCTTCCCAGCGCAGCACGCCCTGCGCATCGAAGAAGAGGATGAGATCGACGTCGAGCTCGGAGTAGGAGTGTTCGTTGAACATCTCCTCGGGATAATCCTCGTTCTCTCCCGAGACGAAGGCGTAGGTGGCATCCCACTGGGCATGGTCGATGCTGGTGGCGTCGAGCTGCTCGGCGACCGTGGCGATGGAGGCCTCGATCCGCGACAGCTCGCCGCGGGCGACGCGCAGCTCGAGCGCTCGGATGTTCGGGTACACCAGGGTGCTCAGGATGAAGTATGTGAGCAGCGCATAGCCGCTGATCGCGGCGACCAGGATGAGCGCGATGCTGCTGCGCTGCGGCATACCCGCACTCCAGCCGGGAGGGATTCTCCGCCCGAGATCGCCCGAAGGGCTGCGGCAAGTCCGGCGCCGGGCGCTTCCACCGCTCATCGGAGCCCCGGAGACACGCTTGAGCCAGCGGCTGCACGATTCCGCTGCCACCGGATCCGCCGCTCCGTCTCGCAGCGTCGCAAGATCCGCCTTGAACTTCCCACCTCTCGCAGCCCCCGCTGCGCACGCCGCATTGGCGCGCGGCGGGAGGGTCGCTATCCATTGCAGGCGAATCGCGTCCACCTCGAGATCCGTGACACCCGTGCCTCCCTCTTCTCCTGCGGTCGCTTCTCCTCTGGCAGCCGCTCGCGGCCGCCGGATGGCGCGCTGCGCCGCTCGAGCGCTGGCGCTGGCGCTGGCGCTGGCGCTCGGCGGCGTCGGGGCCTGCAGCGACCGGCAGCCTCCTGGCGCCGGTCCGCCCCCCATCGCGGTCCAGATCGTCACCGCGAGCGCGCGTACGATTCCGAGCACCGTCGATACGGTCGGCACCCTCGCGAGCCCCGAGCCGACCGTGTTGGCGGCCGAGGTGCCCGGCACGGTGGTCTTCGTGGACATCGCCGAAGGCCGGCGCGTCGAGCGCGGCCACGTGCTGGCGCGCATCGACGACGCGGAGCTGCGCGCCCGGGTGGCCGAGAACCGCGCGCGCTTTCGTCAGGCCAAGGACCGCCTGCGGCGCGTGGGCTCGCTGCGCGAGCAGGGCGTCGCCTCCGAGGAAGCCCTCGACGACGCCCTCGCCGAGAACGACGCGGTGCAGGCCGCCCTCGAAGAAGCCGAGACCCGCCTGCAGAAGTCGCAGATCCGCGCGCCCTTCGAAGGCGTGCTCGGGCTGCGCCAGGTGAGCCTCGGGCAGTATCTCGAGATCGGCGATCCGCTGGTGCGGCTCACCCAGGTGGATCCGCTCGAGCTGGTGTTCGCGGTGCCCCAGCGCGAGGCCTCGCGGGTGGCGGTGGGACAGACCGTCTACGGCGTGATCGGCCGCTGCGAGGGTCGCTTCGAGACGACGGTGAGTGCGATCGATCCGCGCGTGGACGTGGCGACGCGCATGCTGCGCCTCGAGGCCAAGCTGCCCAACCCCGACGGAGCCTTCGCGCCGGGCATGGCCGTGCGCGTGCGGCTGATCGTGGACGAGATCCTCGGCGCCATCGTGGTGCCCCAGGAGGCGATCGTCCTGCAGGGCACCAAGCACCTGGTGTACGTCGTGAACGGAGACGACACGGCGCACCAGCACGAGGTGACGCTCGGCGAGCACTTCACCGACGGCGTGCACGTGACGCGCGGCATCGCGGACGGGGATGTGGTCGTGGTCGCGGGACACCAGAAGCTGCGGCCGGGCGCCCGGATCCAGCGCGAGGCGTGGCAGGACACGCACAATCCCCTGCTGGATCTCGGCTGGTTCGGACCGATCACCGACTGCGGGCTCTAGCGTGCGCCTCTCGGATCTCTCGATCGACCGCCCGGTGCTGGCCTCCGTGATGAGCCTGATGATCATCGTGGCGGGCCTGGTGGCTGTGTTCGCGCTCTCGGTGCGCGAATACCCGGATGTGGACAGCCCCGTCGTCTCGGTGCTGACGCTCTACCCGGGCGCCAGCCCGGAGACCGTGGAGGCAACCGTCACCGAGCCCCTCGAGCAGGTGCTGAACGGCATCGAGGGCATCCGCAGCGTGCAGTCGGTCAGCGCCTTCGGCGAGAGCTCGATCGATGTGGAGTTCGAGGCCGGTCGCGACATCGACCTCGCCTCGACGGACGTCTCCAATGCCGTGCAGCGCGGCCTCGAGGGCATCCCCGAGGAGGCCGAGCGTCCCATGGTGCTCAACGCCGGGGCCAACACCCGGCCCATCATGTGGCTGTGCGTCGCGGGCGAGAACTACAACCCCGTCGATCTCACCGATCTCGCCGACCGCATCGTGAAGACGCCGCTCCAGCTGCTGCCGGGCGTGGCGAAGGTGATGCTCGGCGGCGAGCGCCGCTACGCCATGCGCATCTGGCTCGATCCGGCCTCGATGGCGGCCCACGGCATCGACGCCCAGGACGTACGCCAGACCATCCTCGACAACAACCTGCAGCTGCCCGCCGGACAGATCGAGGCGCAGGCGCGCAAGTACACCATCGAAGCCGACGGCGTGCTCTCCGACCCGCGCGACTACGAGCGTCTCGTGATCCGCGAGACCGAGGAGATCCCCGTGCGCATCGGGGACATCGGCTGGGTGGAGCTCGGCTCCGAGAACTACCAGTCGATCACGCGCTTCAACGGCGCGCCCATCGTGGGCATCGGCATCGTGCGCCAATCGCGCGCCAATGAGCTGGCGGTGAGTCACGCGGTGCGCGAAGCGCTGCCCGCCATCCGCGCGGCGCTGCCGGAAGACGTCCAGCTCTACGTGGCGGTCGACAACACGATCTTCGTCGAGGCGTCGCTGATCGAGGTGGCGAAAACCCTCGGCATCGCCTTCGTGCTCGTGGTGCTGGTGAACCTCTTCTTCCTGCGCTCGAAGACCACCACGTCGATCGCGGCCGTCGCAATTCCGATCTCCCTGATCGGCACCTTCGCCATCATGCAGGTGCTCGAGTTCTCGCTCAATGTGCTCACCCTGCTCGCCCTCGTGCTCGCCATCGGACTCCTCGTGGACGATGCCATCGTGGTCATGGAGAACATCTTCCGGCGTCAGGAGACGGGCGAGGCGCCGCTGCGGGCGGCCAAGAACGGAGCGCGTGAGGTCGGCTTCCCGGTGATCGCAACCACGGTCTCGGTGGTGGCGGTGCTGATTCCGCTCTCGCTGATGACGGGCGGCACGGGGCGACTGTTTCGCGAGTTCTCACTGGTGATGGCCGGCGCCGTGGTGATCTCCACCTTCGTCGCGCTCTCCCTGGTGCCGATGCTGTGCTCGCGCTTCCTCGACGTGAAGCGCCGCGAGGGCCGCCTGGCGTTGGCGATCGAGCGCTTCCTCGCCCGCGTCGGCGATGGCTACGCTCGCATCCTGGAGACGTCGCTCGCCAACCGCGCGCTCGTCGATCTCATCTTGCTGTTCACCGCGGTGGGCACCGGGCTGCTCTTCTGGCTGCTGCCCCACACCTTCGTGCCGATCGAGGATCGCGGCAGCTTCCTGACGCTGATCCGCGCGCCGCAGGGCTCCACCGCGGCCTACACCGATCGCGCCCTGCAGCAGGTGCAGGCGGCGATGGCGGAGACCGAGGGCGTCGCCGGATACTTCTCGGCGATCGGACTCGGGATCGGCGGCCCCCCCAATACGTCGGACGGCATCGTCTTCACGCGGCTCCTGCCCTGGGGCGAGCGCGACGCCGTGCAGCAGCAGATCGTGGGAGCCCTGTTTCCCCGCTTCCTGTCGATCCCCGATGCCCTCGTCTTCCCGATCAACATGCCGTCGCTCGGCCAGCTCACCCTGGCGGACGTGCAGATCGTGGTGAAGAGCTCGTCGGCGCAGTTCGAGGAGTTCGTGCCCGTCATGGAGCGCCTCGCGGCGCGCGCCGCCGAGGTGCCGGGCCTGGTGAACGTGGACACGGATCTGCGCCTCGAGAACCCGCAGCTCAGCGTGATCTTCCACCGCGAGCGCAGCTCCGACGTGGGCGTGCCCATGCGCACCGTGGCCGAGGCGCTGCGGCTGCTGGTGTCCCAGAACAAGACGGACGAGTTCGTGTTGCGCAACAAGCAGTACGACGTGGTGATGGCCCTCTCGCCGCGCTTTCGCAGCACGCCGGAGCAGCTGACCGCCATCCACGTGCGCGCGCGCGACGGCAGCATGGTGCCGATCGGCTCGCTCGTCGATCTGGTGCCCGGCATCGGCCCGACGACACTCAACCACTACGATCTGCAGCGCTCGGCGATGCTCACCGGCAATCTCGCGCAGAATGCCTCGCTCGGGCCGGTGCTCGATCAGGTGCAACGCATCGTCGACGAGGAGCTGCCGAGCGGCTTCTCGTCGTCGCTCGCCGGCATCTCGCGCGAATTCCTCGAGGCTTCGGGACTCATCTACTTCACGTTCCTGGTGGCGCTGGTCGTGATCTACCTGGTGCTCGCTGCGCAGTTCGAGAGCTTCGTGCACCCGCTCACCATCCTCCTGAGCGTGCCGCTCGCCACCTTCGGCGCGCTCGCCACGCTCGCGGCGAGCTACTTCGTGTTCAAAGCCACGAACAACTCGATGAATCTCTACAGCCAGATCGGTGTGGTGCTGCTGGTCGGTCTGGTCACCAAGAACTCGATCCTGATCGTGGACTTCGCCAATCAGGCCCGCGCGCGCGGCGTCGAGCTGCTCGAGGCGCTGGGCCAGGCCGGGCGCATCCGCTTTCGCCCCATCCTGATGACGAGCGCCACGTCGATCCTCGGCGCGCTGCCACTCGCGCTGGCCACCGGCGCCGGCGCCGAGAGCCGGCGGCCGATCGGCGCCGCAGTCGTGGGCGGCCTGCTCTTCTCCACCGTCTTCACGCTGGTGGTGACCCCCGTGCTGCACCACGGCATCGTGCGCACCGCCGAGCGCCTCGGCCTGCGCACGATTCCGCCGCTGGTCGCCCTCGACGAAGTCGACCCCGGAGAAGTCGAAGCTGCCGCCCGCGGATGAATCGGATCCGCTGCGGAGAATCGCCGCACCCGTGACCGAAAAGCCACAATCGGCAACACACCGCTTGGTATGGCTCTCCTCCCGCCGGCGTGCCATCTGGCGACGTCGCTACGAGGGCATTCTTGTTGCATTCCGGCAACGAGAGAACCGCATCCAGCGCGCGATAGCGGGACCCGCGGTGGAGCCGTGGCGAACGTCAGGAAGCTGGTCGGTGACCTAGCGCGCGGGGCATGGCGATCCTGGCATGCCACCCAGAGCCCAACGTATCCTGTCGCGAGGCACGCGGCGGATCGAAGAGGAGTCCAAACCATGCCCTGTCCGAAGATCGAAGGCTGCCCGCTGTATCCGGAGCTGAAGCTCGAACTCTCGCTCAAGATCTGGCGGACGCACTACTGCGATACCGACGAAGACTACCGGCGCTGTGCCCGCTACAAGCTGTCGCAGTCCGGAGAGATGCCCCATCCACGCCTGATGCCCGACGGCGACTTCCCGGGCGAATCCAAGCAGTGGCCCCCAAGAACGGGGACGTTGTTGAATCGTTGATTTCTCGCGGGACACGAAGCTAGAGATCTGCTACTGCAGGACGCTATTCAGCTGTTCAACAACGTTCCCGTCTACGTTCTCTTCTTCCTGTCGGGCGCCGCGGCGCTGGTGTATCAGGTCGCGTGGGTGCGCTCGTTCGGATTGATATTCGGCGGCTCGCACCTTGCGGTGGCCACGGTGCTCTCCGTGTTCATGGCGGGACTCGCGCTGGGCGGCTGGTGGCTCGGACGCACGGTGGACCGGAGCGGGCGCACACTCCGGCTCTACGGCTGGCTCGAGCTGGGGATCGCGGCTTCGGCGATCGCCTACATCGCGCTGATGGCGGTCTATCCCACGCTCTACATCGCGCTCGCCAGGGCCGTGGGAGACGACCGGGTCGCGCTGACGGCCATCCGCGTGCTGTTCGCAGCCGCGGCGATGATCGTGCCGACGACCCTGATGGGAGGCACGCTCCCGGTGCTGGTGCGGTTCGCCAGCGGCAGCTCGAAGGAGCTCTCCCGACAGCTCTCCTTCCTCTACGCTTTCAATACCCTGGGCGCGGTCGCGGGAACGCTGGCTGCCGCCTTCGCGCTGCTGCGGCTGCTCGGCGTGAGCGGAACCGTCGGTGTGGCGATCGCCATCAACGTCGCGATCGGGCTGCTCGCCCTGCTGCTTCCCGAGCGCGCCTTCACGTCCTCGAACTCGCCCGCGCCGGACGACGCATCCGGATCGCGCACGCCGGTGCAATCCGCCGGCGATGCGCGGGACGATCCCGTGCCGGTCGCGGCCTACCGCATGGTCCTCTGGGGCATCGGGGTAAGCGGATTCTGCGCCCTCGGCTACGAGGTGCTCTGGACGCGAATCCTCAGCCTGGTGATCGGCACGTCGGTGTATGGCTTCGCCACCATGCTCGTCGCGTTCCTCGCCGGAATCGCCGCGGGCAGCCAGGCCTACGGCCTGCTCGGACGCGCGCATCGATCGGACCGAT
>Ga0224512_10005204_pt1 | contig 10784 bp, 10 predicted proteins | sample SF_May12_sed_USG_4_FD_169103 | JGI IMG/M metagenome (GOLD analysis project Ga0224512, IMG submission 169103) | Sediment microbial communities from San Francisco Bay, California, United States - SF_May12_sed_USGS_13 | ecosystem: Environmental > Aquatic > Marine > Sediment | place: USA...
CACATTCAAGCCGTACCCATGCGGCATCGTCTCTCACCCGGCGATTGACGCGGCCTTGGCGGCTCGACGACACATCTCTGATCCGTCGATCATCAAGAGCGTCACGATCAACTGCCACCCACTCGTCCTCGAGTTGACGAACAACCCAGATCCGGCGACTGGACTTGAGGCACGCTTCAGCACAACCCATGGTGCCGCCCTCGGTCTGCTCGACGGAACCGTGGGCCTGGCCCAATATGAAACAGCCCGCGTCCGCGCGCCTGACGCCATATCGCTCCGAGCAAAAGTCAGGCTCCACGCCACACCCAAAATGCCACGCGACGCTGCATCCATCGAGATCCACCTTGAGGACGGAAGCTCGGTTCACGAGAAGGTAGAGCACGCCACGGGCAGTCTCGCCCGACCACTTGACGATCTGCAACTAAAGCAAAAGATCCACACTCTCGTCGAACCGGTTTTGGCGGGGAGGACGGAACGTCTCGTGGAGGCGGTCTCATCGCTCCAGGAAGCCTCGAATCTCTCACTCCTCGAGAGCCTCATCACGCCTGAAGGCAACGGAGCGCGGCAGCCCTGATGACACAGTCCATTTCCCTCCGGTTGGCCGAATTCGCCTCGGCCTTTGACGCAGCGAGAATTCCGCCGCCAGCCCGACACGCCGGACGCCGCACCATTCTCAACGCAGTCGCCCTCGCCGTGAGCAGCTCCCACCACCCCGCGGTCACGGCCACGCTCGAAGCCGTTCGAGCGATGAGCACTCCCCCTCGAGCCTCTGTGCTCGGCCGATCTGAACGAGTAGGCACGGCATGGGCAGCCCTGCTCAACGGAATGGCTGTTCACGTCGAGGATTTCGATGACACTCATCTTCGGACCGTCATTCATCCCGGAGCACCCATCGTGCCAGCAGCTCTGGCCGTTGGTGAGGAGGTGGCGGCCAGCGGCGCCGAGACGGTAACGGCTGTGGTCATCGGCACCGAGATTGCGCTGCGGGTTGGGAACAGCATCTCCCCCGGGCACTTCGACCGAGGGTGGCATCTCACAGGAACAATGGGTCATCTGGGAGCGGCGGCGGCGGCGGGTCGCCTGCTCGGTCTCACGCCAGAGCAGATGGTTGCCGCTCTGGGTCTGGCAGCCACCCAGGCGGCCGGACTTCAAGAGGCACTCGGAACCATGACCAAAAGCTTTCACGCCGGGAAGGCTGCTGCCGATGGGGTCGAGGCAGCTCTTCTCGCACGCGCTGGATTCACCGGACCCGCAGAGCCGATCGAAGGTCGACGCGGCCTGCTCAACGTCTCAGCACCCGCTCCTCGCCCCAAGGTCATCGGGGAGAACCTCGGCGCTCAGTGGGAAATCGAATCCAACACTTTCAAACCGTACCCATGCGGCATAGTGAGCCATCCAGTGATCGACGCCGGCATAGCCCTTCGTGACCAGATCGAAAAGGCGGAAGACATCGAATCGGTAGAGGCAATCGTCAACCCTGTGGTTCTCGATGTAATGGGCGTCAAGGATCCCAAGGACGGCCTCCAGAGCAAATTCAGTATGTACCACTGTTTTGCCATCGGTTTCCTTTACGGCAGAGCCGGACTGAACGAGTACACCGATAAGGTCGCCCGCGACCCAGCGGTGTCTGACCTACGCCGCAGGGTGCATGCCACGCTCGACTCGGGCATTGCCATGGACGCTGCCTTGGTCACTGTCCGGACCACGAGTGGAGACTATTTCCGGCACCACGTTGTACACGCCACGGGCAGTGAGGCCGTTCCGATGACTGACGAACAACTTCGCGAAAAGGCGCGTCTCGCCGCTACCCCGATACTCGGTGACCGCACAGATCAGCTTCTGACCACTCTCAACGACATCGACACCCTGGAGAACGTGCGAACTCTCACCGAGGCTGCGTCTGGTGCCGAGGACGCGGCACATGCCTGACCAACCTGTGGCGTTGTCCAAGACTGCCTAGAAGATCGGGTCCGAGCGAACTTCTCTCATGCGGCCAGCATTGGCAATTCCCCTACCGAAGATAGGGTCGGCTGCTGCACGCGGGAGTCGCCGGTTTGAGCAGGTGTGCTTGGTTGTGCCCGCCCTGCAGCAACGTGCCGCAGCAGCTTGAACGACACAGGGCCGGTCGTGTGGATGGACACAACTCCTGCGGTCGCGTCTATCTCGACACGGCCTGGAGGCCGCAAATCATCGAAGGCTTCGATCCCATCCGGAGTGGATCCAATGGCCCTGATGGGAGGAGGAGACGCCGGTGCGAGCCGCGTACGCATCCGGGTCGGCATCGGACAGGTACACGGGCTTACAACCGAATCACGAAAGGATGTCCTCGGTCCCGGTCAGGAACTGAACCTCAAGACCGTAGGTTTCGAGCATTCGACCAAAATCAGCCACAGCCTCGGTCTGGACGTCAGAAGCCATGCCTTCCGTGAGTTCCTCTTCACTCCGGAAGAGGAGTTCCACCATGACCTGCACGGGCGGAAGACCATCCTCGTCTGACTGGAACTTGGAGACGCGGATATCCACTAGCCCGGGCGTGGACATCGCGGCGGGAAGGTGGGAACCGTAGAAGTAGTCCTCAAAGCCCTGCCGATCATCGATACGCGTATATAGCACCGTTATCTTGTTCATTGATATTCTCCTGTCGGGCCGTTGTCACCAGTTCTGGCCTACCGCGGGGTTCACCGTCGCGGTACGTCGGTGCTCCCCAGGCCGGCAAGCAGTCACTCGTCGGCCAGCACGTTCCGCAGAGACTACCCCCTGAACCCGATGCCGGCGGCCACGTCCGATCGGGTGGGTCGCGATCAACGCGGGCGGAACGCGGCGTGTCCGAGTGGCATCCACAGCCCACCGCTGACGACTCGACGAGTGGTGAGGTCGCGATCGGCCATCAGTAGTAGCCTCTCAAAGCAGTGGATCAATCTTCAACCAAACGCACCGTGCTGCGCGGTGCTTGGTATCCAGGCGACGTAGCCGTCACCGACGGGTATATCGAGCGGGTGGGCACAGTGGAGGCCGAACCCGGCGATCGAACCATCGACTGTCGTGACGGAATCATCACAGCGGGACTCATCAATGCTCACCACCACGTGGGTCAGTGGATGACTCGCGGCGAGGACACGGCCAGCGGGCTGTCCGCGTGGCTCCGACACTTGTATCCGCGCTGGGGAGCGATGGATGTTGACGATGTCCGATCCGCAGCCCTGGTCGGGTTCGTGGAGTTGGCCCGCTCCGGTTGCACTACATCGGTTGATCACCACTATGTCGTACCTGGCTCCAACGACCAGTGTTTCGATGCCATTGCGGACGCTGCACGAACTGTCGGTATCCGCCTCTTCCTGGCCCGGGGAGCGATCGACATCGGAATCAGAGAAGGCGGGCTCGCTCCGGACGACTTGGTCGAAGATCGCGACGCCGCGCTGGCGTCAATGGAGTCAGTCGCAACTCGACTCCACGACGATGAAACAGTGTGGGTCGCCCTCGCCCCCAACAGCCCTCACAGTGCGTCGCTGGGGCTTATGCGCGACGCGGCCGAATTGGCAGATCGACTTGGACTTCGGCTTCACACACACCTTGCGGAGACCGCCACAGTGGCAGCCATGTATCGAGAGCGCTTTGGCCGCACACCGATCGCGCTGCTCGACGACCTCGGATGGCTCAGCCCGCGTTCCTGGGTGGCACATGGGACTCACTTGGACGAGGACGAGATTCGACAGGCAGGCCGGGCAGGGCTGGGAGTCGCGCACTGCCCGTCTGGAAACGCCCGGCTAGGTACGGGAATCTGCCCCGTCGTTGACCTGTTGAACGCCGGGGCGCCGGTGGGCCTTGGAGTTGACGGGGGCGCCGTCAATGAAACCGGTGTGCTGTTTCCCGAACTTCGGCAAGCGCTGTACTTCGCCCGTCTCCGGGCAAGAGACCCGGCGATATTCGGTCCGCAGGCTGCTCTGGACCTCGGAACGGTGGGCGGTGCTCGTTGCCTGGGACTGGATGATCGTCTCGGTCGTCTCGATGTCGGAATGGAGGCCGATCTTGTGGTCTGGCCGGCACATGACCTCCACGACTTTGCCGACCCCATCGCAGCCCTGGTCCTCGGAGCCAATCGGCGCGCGCTCCATGTGCTCGTCAGAGGTAGGCTCATAATCGTCGATGGGGAGTCACCGACAGTCGATGTCGGCTCGGCTCATCGCGATCTGGCAAGACGTGCAAGTAGACTGCGGGAACAAACGAGGCCATCCCCACTGTGATGTGGCTAGGGCGCGGAAGAGTTCCCAAGAACACAGCTGGGCTATTCCGGATTTAGTGGAGGTGTCAATGACAGGCTTGACAACTCGGGCAACTGTCATGCGATCAACCGGCGGTCGCGACGTGCTCGTTGAGGAGCATGACTGGCCCATACGTGCTCCAGGGCCCGATGAAGTCCTAGTCCGAGTGGAAGCAGCCGGCGTGAACTTTATGGACATCTACCACCGCAGGGGTGATTATGCAGTGACCACCCCCTGTGTGCCGGGGATTGAGGGGGCCGGGACGGTCGAAGCAACGGGAACGAATTCGACAGCACTCGTCCGCGGCCAACGGGTTGCGTTTCTGCGAACAATCCTTGAACCGGGCGCGTATGCAGAGCACGTGACCGTCCCCACCAGGCAGGTCGTGTCACTTCCAAACAACGTCGAGACGTCCGACGCTGCAGCGGTCCTGCTACAGGGGATCTCGTCGCACTACCTCACGCATGCCTCATACGAGGTGCGGGAGGGAGACGTTGTCCTTGTCCACGCTGCTGCCGGGGGGTTGGGACTGCTTCTCGTGCAGATGGCAAAGACGGCTGGAGCAACGGTGATCGGCACGACTTCGACACAGGAGAAGGCTCGCCGCGCAGAAGCGGTCGGCGCCGACCATGTCATCCTCTACACGAGCGAAGGCATCGTCGACTCAGTAATGGAACTGACCAACGGCGAGGGTGTCCACGCAGTTTTTGACGGTGTCGGCAAGGCCACTTTTGACGCCAGTTTGGCCGCGCTTCGAAATCGGGGGACCCTGGTCGTATTCGGTACCCCGAGTGGTGACCTCGAGCCGTTGGATACATGGCGTCTTTGGGACCGCTCTCTGAAGCTCACCCGTACCCAGATCAAGCACCACATCGAGACCGAACAGGAGTACCGGATGAGGGCTGAGGCCGTTTTCGGGGCAGTCAGCCGACGCGACCTCCAAGTCACCATCGACAGCCGTTTCCAGCTTTCGGACGCCGGAGCCGCTCAGTCGCGTCTTGAGGAGCGACAGAACATCGGCAAGGTTCTGATCGTGCCGGGCTGACCGTGTTTGCACATCACCGCCTCAAGATCTTGCGCCGCAACCGTACGCTCGATTGACGAAACGTTGGTGCAAGAACTCAACTCTATTGACAGTGGGGGATGCTACCTCGTAACCTCTCCTTCGACTTGCCCGTCTGAGGGAGAGGTTCCTCAGCCAAGAGCTGGGTTGCCGCGTTGGTTGGGGAATGGACAGCGGGAACAGAACAAGAGGAGCAAAAGAAGGACCATGCGAAGACTGTTTACAATTCTTATTGCGTTGGCTTTGATCGCGTCGGCATGCGGTGATGACGACACCACCGCCACTACCACTACCGCTGCAGCCGCGGCTGCCACCACGACGGTGCCTGGCGACCCATTCGAAGGCCAAGTTCTCACGATCCGACAGGCAGCGATCCGGGCTCTTCCGAATCTGCCTCAGATTCTCGCTCCGGATTCGCCCTACGCCGAGGAGTTTGGAATCGAGATCATCGACGTGCCCGTCAGCACGCCGACGGACTACGTCACCGGCTTGGGGCGTGGAGATCTGAACGTTGTGCCGGGAACCCCGTCGATTGCGATCGCTGGTCGGGATAGCGGCGTGCAGCTCGTCAATGTGGCAGCGGGTCCCATGAGTTCACGCAGTTCATGATCCGCAAGGATATGAACATCGCCGAAGGCGATTGGGACGCGTTCAAGGCGGCGGTTGATGCCGGCAAGGCATCGGGAAACTTGATAAAGATGGGTGGCGTCTTGGCTGCCTCGACGAACTACGTTCTCTGCTACGACACTCTGGTGGCCAAGGGGATCGACCCCGAGACGGATATCGAAGTCGTCAACCTCCCCATCTTCCCAGAGCACCCGGGGGCTCTTGAGCGGGGTGAAGTGGACATGCTCTGCAGCACCGAGCCGTTCAACACATTCGTTTGGGATAGGGACATCGGCACGTTCCTCGATACACCATTTGAGACGGAGGCCGGCGACATTCTCGGGGCGCTCATCTCGACCGATCGGGATCTTCAGGATCCGGAGCGGCGCGAAGCCCTGAAGCGGTGGATGAGGGTTGTGATCGCAATAATGGAGGACCTCGAGGCCGACCCCAGCATTGCCAGACAGTGGATCATGGACACCATGGAACTGGACGAGGAAGCCGCGAATCGTATGCTCGATTTCGCCTACTGGGATCCGCCGTCCAATCTGGATCATCTCGCCGCGTTGGCCAATGGGCACTTCAGGCTTGGCCAGACGGAGATCGACTGGTCCACCCGAATGGATGATTGGACCGACGATACGCTCCTGGCAGAGATCCTGGCCGAAGGCTAGAAGGGACAACCTGTAGACGGAGGATCAATGTCACGCACTGCGTGACATTGATCCTCCGTTCTCAAGAGAGGAGCGCAGTCTGACTAGGCCAACGAACCAACTCGAGCCGAACGACCCTGGACAGGTTCTGGATACTTCCACCCGGTGGCTCCGACGGGGTCTGGAATCCATCGTGGTTCCCACCATCGTTCCAGTTATTGTGATTCTTGCTTGGTGGTTGGTTACGAAGGCCGGAATAATCAGCGGGACGTTCTTGCCTACGCCCGGCAAGGTGGGCAGTGCTCTTCTCGATTGGACCACCGGCATCGCCCCGGGTGCGACTGGAGAAAACCAAGGGGGAGGCGCATCCGTCTACAACGGCTACTGGCTTCGAGACGCTTGGGCCAGCGGGTTCCGCGTTCTCCTTGGGTTCAGTGTCGGTTCGGCCCTCGGCCTAATCATCGGAACTCTCCTCGGTTACTTCCCGCTGTTCCGACGCGCTGTGGAGCCCCTCATCCACATGCTGCGGGCCATTCCGATAATCGGGTGGCTACCACTTTCTTTGGTGTTCTTCGGCTTCGGGCTGAAGTCAGCCGTGTTTCTCGTCGCCTTGGGTTGTTTCTTTCCTGTCGTTGTCAACACTATGAGTGGTGTACAGGGTGTCAGCCTGTCATCGTTGCGCGTCGGCTCCATGATGGGCGCCAGTCGGAGTCAGCAGCTGCGCTTTATCATCGTGCCCTCGGCAATGCCCAGCATAATCACTGGACTCCGGGTGGCGATGGGATTTGCATGGATTCTCGTCATTGTCGCCGAGTGGTTAGCGGTACGATCGGGTCTTGGATACACGCTGCTGGATGCCTACCGCTTCGTGCGCTATGACTATGTGATTGCAGCCATGATCTCCATTGGAGCCGTCGGCTTCTTGTCCGACAAGCTGTTGTATCGGGTGAGCCTGCGGACTGTCCGCTGGCATACCGAGACGACGCTGGGCACGTGAGGAGGGCATATGAAGCATCTTGATGACATCGCGCCAGCTGCCTACGAACGTAGCAGTGAGTGGGAACTCGAGATCGACGGGTTGTTCAAGGAGTTCGAGGAACCCTCGTCCGGCGGTACCAACGTGGTGCTCGAGAACATCGACATGAAGGTTCGCAAGGGGGACCTCATCTCAATCGTTGGCCCCTCTGGCTGTGGGAAGTCCACGCTCCTCAAGATCATTGCGGGGTTCGAGAAACCCACCAGGGGCAGCGTCCGGTTGGGAGGTCGGACCATCACGGGATCCGGCCCCGACCAGATGATGGTGTTCCAGGACTACGCGCTCTTCCCTTGGATGAACACTGTTGAGAATGTGGAATTCGGGCTGCGCATCCAGAAGCTGGACAAAAAAGAGCGGCGCGAAAAGGCTATGGAGGCGTTGGGACGCGTTTCGCTACAGCACGTTGCAGAACGCCCCGTCTACATGCTCTCTGGTGGCATGCAACAGCGCGTAGCCATTGCGCGCGCCTTGGTCATGCAGCCCAGGATCCTCCTCATGGATGAGCCCTTCGGTGCAGTCGATGCCCAACAAAGGCACCTCCTCCAGGAGGAACTCATGCGCATCTGGCGAGACACCGGCCAAACCATCCTGTTTGTAACGCACAGCCTCGACGAGGCAATCTTCCTCTCGAGTTCTGTCCTATTGATGGCGATCAACCCGGGCCGATTCATCCATTCTGACGTGATAACCCTGGACCGCCCTCGTGATTCGACAAGCGAACCTTTCAACCAGATCGAGCGCAAGTTACGCGCGCTTCTCGACACCGAAGTACACAAGGCCGAGGCGCAATTCGAAATGTCGATCGCCGAACAGTCTCCCAAACGTTGGTGGAGCCGTCGTCAGAGATAGATGTCTTGACTTAGCGTCGAGAGGAGATATGACAACAGGGCAGCGGCGTGCCGCCTTCTCCGGGCATCGACCGACCCGTCACACCCCGACCCAACCTCCGGAGCCCAAGACGCGAGAGGAACCGAAGTGGACGAATTCATTCCTGAGGAAGTTCGCTTCTTCAGCGCCGGTTGCTGGCTCGCTGGCTACCTATACCGTCCAGTTTCGTGGGACCCCCGGAGGGATGAGGCTCTCCCTGGTGTGGTTTTGCTTCAGGGCTACAGCAGTCTGCGCCATATCCACGGCCTAGAGGTCCCAAGGTTGCTGGCCGAGGAAGGCTACATCGCCCTCTCGTTTGACCACCGAGGGTTCGGCAAGAGCGACGGCGACCGTGGGAGGGTCCGTCCTCTCGAACAGGCACAGGACACCCACGATGCGATTACCTACCTCCAGACGGTCGAGGGCGTGGATCCAGAGCGAATAGCTCTCTACGGCTCGAGTTTCGGGGGTGCGAACGCGCTGTGGGTAGCTGCTTTTGATCCGCGGGTGAAGGCCGTCGTTTCGAACGCAGGAGTCCACGACGGCCCCCGCTGGCTGGAGACGCTCCATGGTGAGGAGAGTTGGTCGAAGCTGAGGCAGGACGTTGGGAGCGCCGCACGGCTTCGGGTTCGTACTGGCGCTCCTACTTGGATCTCATATCCCGAAATCGTGCCGGGCGATGAACAGGCGAAGCGCGTCGCTCAGGAGCACGGATACGCCAACGACCCCCTCTTCGTACATACCTACGACGCGGAGGCTGTGGAGCACCTGTTGCGATACAGGCCTGAATGGGTGGCCAACCGGATCGCGCCACGAGCGGCGCTCATTGTTTACGCCGAGTTCGACAGCATCGTTTCCCCGTCGGAGGCACTTGCCGTCTATTCGGCGCTGGGTGAGCCCAAGCGACTGGTCAAGCTCCCCCAAGCCAACCACTACGACGTGTACCACTTCATCAATAGCGAACTCGCAGATAGAGCGTTTACGGAGGTCCGGACCTTCCTTAGCGAACACCTGTGAAGCCGCTGCCGGATTTAGCAGGATCAAGAATCAAATGAAGTGCTTCGCCTAACTCACACGGTCCCTCGCTCGACGAGCGCAGTCTGGAAGCTCATCAATGCAGCATTCCTCCATCGACCACCAGATACTGCGCAGTCATGAAAGATGATGCATCCGAGGCGAGAAAGAGAAGCGCTGCCGCCTGCTCTTCTGGTCGAGATTGCCGTTCGAGCGGTACGTTCTCCTTGACGGATTCGTCCATCAAATCACGGTTGCCGCCGAAGTACATTCCAATCGCGGGATTGTTGAACGGCGTGTCTGTCCATCCCGGGCAAAGGCAGTTGACGCGAATGTCTGGAGCCAACTCCAGGGCCAGAGCCCGAGTAAAGGAGTACACGGCTCCCTTGGAGGAAGCATATGCCGTCATGCCCGCTCCACCGCTGAGGGCCGCGAGAGACGCGACGTTGACTATCGCTCCTCCGCCTCGCATCCGTAGCAGAGGGACGCCGTACTTGGCAGTCAGGAAACACCCCTTTGAGTTCACGTCGTGAATGAGGTCCCAGTTCTCCTCACTGGCCTCTGTTACATACTCAGCCCTCTGCACACCGGCAACGTTTGCGATGATGTCGAGTCCCCCATACTCCTCGCCGATCGTCTTCATCAACGCTTCTACGTCCGCTGCACTCGAGACATCAGTCCTCACGAACATGGCGGCGTGGCCGTTGTCAGTCAGCTCGGCGACCGTTCGAGTTGCCTCAACGTCGTTGGTGTCTGCGACAACAACCGCTGACCCTTCTTCGGCAAACAAGAGCGCCGTCGCCCGGCCGATGCCAGTCGCGCCACCGGTGACGAGTGTGATCTTGCCCTCCAACTGCATCCTGCTCTCCTTTGTGGCAGCCACTCGGGCTACCCAGTGAACGCGTCAACCGCGGCAGCCGCCACCTCTTGATCCTGCTCGACGCTTCCGCCGGAGACCCCGACGGCGCCCACGACCACGCCTCCTCGGCTCAGCGGTCGTCCGCCACCGAACCCGATTACGAGCGGATTGGTGGCCTGGAGCCCGAAGAGGGGTGCACCCGGCTGCGTCAGTGGTCCAACATCCTCGGTATTCATGTCCAAAGAGCGAGATGTGTAGGCCTTGCCGATGGCGACATCAATACTTCCGAGCTTGGCGTCATCCTGCCTACCAAATGCAAGCAAGCTCCTTCCGATGTCCACGATCGCAACGCTCATGGGCGTCCCGATCTCGGTGGCCTTCGCAAAAGCAGCATCAAGGACCTCTTGAGCCTCACTGAACGTAACCG
>Ga0224512_10005205_pt1 | contig 10783 bp, 8 predicted proteins | sample SF_May12_sed_USG_4_FD_169103 | JGI IMG/M metagenome (GOLD analysis project Ga0224512, IMG submission 169103) | Sediment microbial communities from San Francisco Bay, California, United States - SF_May12_sed_USGS_13 | ecosystem: Environmental > Aquatic > Marine > Sediment | place: USA: California...
TTTTCCGAAGCGGCGGTCGATGTCCAGCTTGAGGCTGCGTTTGGCGCGCCGCGGCAGGATATTGCCGGTGCTGTCATCGCTCGGGTTCAGGAAGGTTGCTGACGTGCTCGTTGTCCAGCCATACAGGTCGCCGGACAGCGTGGCCTCCAGTCCTTCGATGGTGGCTTCATTCACATTGGCCGGCAGGAAGCTGGCCAGGTCGAATACGATCAGGTTGTCGATGCGCGTGCGGAAGATGCGCAGGTCCCAGTCGAGCCCGCCGGCACGGCCTTCAGCGCCGAGTTCGAGGGTCTCCGATTCTTCGGGGTCAAGGTCCGGGTTGCTGGTGGGGAAGCCCATGAAATCCGGGAAATACAGGTCGTTGAATGTGGGTGCCCGGTAGGCCGTTCCCCAGGAGGCGATCAGGCGGGTCGTCGCATGCAGCTGGTAACCCCAGGCCAGGTTGCCGGTCGTATGGCTGCCGAACTGCTCGTCATCCAGCGGCCGGATGCGCGCCAGCAGGGTATGCCTGCCGCGCTCGCCCCGGTACTGCGCAAACACGGCCTGCGTGTAACGCGCGGTTTCGTTGTACGGTGTGCTGCCGTCGATCCGGTCGTCATGGTAGTCAAGGCCGAGGGTGACGATGTCTGCATCGGAACGCGAATAATCCCCCTGCAGCGAGAAACTGCGGCGTTCCGAGTCAAACTGTGTTGTTGAGCCCGGTACGCCGGAACGAAAGCTCTTCCTTTCATCCAGGCTGCGGCCCGCCGTGGCGCTAAGGTAGAGGAATTCTGTCAGGGGCGTGCGCAGCGACACCCCCAGCACCTGCTCGACGAAATCGTCTTCGTCGGGGTACGGGTCGCTACTGTCGAACTCACTGTTGCCTTGCGCGTGCAGACCGTGAACCTCCAGTTCAGCGCCGCCGGAGAAACGGTGCCCGGCCCTGAGGTTCAGGGACGTGTTGTCGTGACCGTCGTCGTCCGGGGCATTGATCGGGGTACCAAACTCGACAGTGGGTTCGCGCGCATCAAAACCATCGGTTTCCAGCCTGGAGAGCTGGCCGGAAAACCAGTTGTCGGCGGCGGAGCCGCTGAAGTCCAGCGCCGCCTCGCGGGTGTTGTAACGCCCGCCACCGGCCATTGCATTCCACTGCAGCGGGCCCTTGCCGCGCCGGGTGAAAATCTGGATAACGCCGCCGATTGCCTCGGAGCCGTACAGGGCCGAGTTGGGGCCGCGCACGATCTCGATGCGCTCGACCTGTTGCAACGGGATGAATTCCCACGACACCCTGCCCGCGGTCACAGAACCCATGCGGAGGCCGTCGATCAGCAGGGAGACATGGCCGGGGTTGGTGCCGCGCATGAACATCGAACTCAGCTGGCCTGCGCCCCCCTGGTTGGCGATGTCAATGCCGGCCCTGCCGCGCAGCAATTCGGTAATGCTGCCCGCCTGGCTGCGTTCGATGTCCTTGCGGGTGATGACAGTGACGGAGGCGAGCGTTGCATCTGCGGTTTCAGCGACACGCGCAGCAGTCACGATAATCGGCGTGTTTTCGACGGCAGCGGCGACGGGCCGCACGATCAGGCAGGCTGAAAGTGCCAGGTTCCGTGCGCTCGTTGAATACTGCATGCTTCCTCCGGTGGACACGGCCACGTTGACCGTGGGTAGTGCGGAGGAAAGGAGACAGGCCACGAGAGAAACGGCTGTCAGCACCGCCCGCCGCGACACGTTCAAGACTGTTTCCAGGCCGGTCTCCGGGCTTGCGAGCGGGACGAATCCCCGGTGTGCCGCCTTCCCGCGCCTTGCGCAGTGGCATTGTGGCTCACCTTGTCTCGCTTACCGTTGCGGGGGCAGCGCCGGAATTGTCATAGGCTGACGCACCGGCTTCCCGTTTCATCCCTGGGACGATTGTCCGCGGGACACCTGTAAGCGGGGACGACTTTAAGACCCGCTGGCAGGGGTGTCAAGGTAGGAAGTGAACAACCGTGATTATCCCGGCAGCCAGACCGGGCCCTGCGGCCCTTGCAGGGCGTACATCGGGTGTCCGTACAGGCGTTCCAGTATCGGCCGGGTCAGCACCACGTCCGCGCTGCCCTGGGCGGTCTCGCCCGCGCCGAACAGCAACAGGAAGCGGTCGCAATAGCGCAGTGCCAGGTTGAGGTCGTGCATGACCAGCAGCAGCGTCTTATGTTCTGCCTGCGCCCGGGCCTGCAGCAGGTCGAGGATGCGGATCTGCTGGTGGACATCCAGGTGGTTGGTGGGTTCGTCGAGCAACAACACGGCCGGGTCCTGGGTCAGCAGGGTGGCGATGCCCAGGCGCCGGCGTTCCCCCCCGGAGAGCGTGGCCACGTTGCGGTCTTCCATGCCGTCCAGTCCCACGGCATGCAGGGCGGCACGGGCCATCGCATAGTCATCCGGGCCTTCCCACTGCAACGCTCCCAGGTAGGGGTGACGTCCGATCAGCACCGTCTCCATGACATTGGCAGGAAAGGCATCCAGGTGGTCCTGTAACAGGACGCCGATCCGCCGGGCGACGCGCTGCCGGGACAGGGTGTCCAGTGTGGCTCCATCCAGTCTCACCGTGCCGTTGTCGGGACGGCGCAGGCCCGCCAGCGTGTGCAGCAGGGTGGTCTTGCCGGCACCGTTGCGACCGAGGATGGCCCAGCGTTCGCCCGCATTGAAATGGAGGTCAAGCTGGCGGCAGACCCTGGTGGTGCCGATGTGGACGTCGAGTCCTGACGTTTCCAGCCGTGCCATGGCCGTTCAGCCCTCCCGGCCGTGCAGTTCGCGGCTGCGATACAGCAGCACGAGAAACACCGGCACGCCCACCAGTGCCGTCAGGATGCCCACCGGCAACTGGCGCGGTGCCAGCAGGGTGCGCGCCAGGGTGTCGGCGATCAGCAGCAGGCTGCCGCCCAGCAGGGCCGCCGCCGGCAGCAACAGGCGGTGGTCGCGCACCCCCTGCAGGCGCAGCATGTGCGGGACCACCAGGCCGACAAAGCCGATGCTGCCGGCCATAGTCACCGCGGCAGCCGTGAGCAGGGATGCCAGTACATAGATGAGGCGGCGCAAGGTCGCGACCGGCACGCCGAGTGTTGCCGCGGCCAGTTCGCCGTGCGCGAGTATGTTGAGCGAACGGCCCATGGCCAGCGCAATCAGCAGGCCGCCGAGCAGGACGATCAGGCCCGTCAGCGGCGTGCCGGCATAGGCCAGGTCGCCCATCAGCCAGAACAGCATGCCGCGCAGATTCTGCTCGGGGCTGATCGCCAGCAGGAAACCGATGACCGCGCCCCAGCCCGCGGCGATGACGACGCCGGTCAGCAGCAGGCGGTTGATGGTCCAACTGCCGCGGCCGTGCGCCAGGCCGAACACGATCAGCATCGACAGCAGGGCACCGCTGAACGCGGCCCCGTGCAACCAGAGACCACCAAACCCGAACAACAGGGTCAGCAGGGCGCCGGTTGCCGCGCCGCCGGAGATGCCGAGGACATAGGGGTCCGCCAGGGGATTGCGCAACAGCACCTGCATCAGGGCGCCGGCCAGCGCAAGCAAGGCGCCGGTGACAAAGGCCGCGGCGGCGCGTGGCCAGCGCAATTCAAGGATGACCCGGGCAGGGAGGCCCGCCTCCGGATCGAACAGGGCCGCGACCAGTTCGCGCCAGCCGATGTCGATACTGCCGCTGGTCAGGCTCCAGCCAAAGCCGGCCACAGTCAGTGCCAGCAGTGCGCTAAACAGCAGCAGCGGGCGCATCGGGCCGGGCTTCAGAATAAAGGGAACATTCTGCTTTTTTCATTTTTTCATCTGCCGGTACACAGTGATGACAAATAAGCAGTGTGTCCCCACTGCTGTCCTGTTAACGCCCTCTCCCTCAGGGAGGGCTGGGGAGAGGGGATAAAATAAATGCAACTGCCTGATTTTATACCCCCTCATCCTCGGTAACTGCTCCATGCGGTACTCTACCTCCTGCATCCATGCAGTCGTGACCTTCTCGGCAAATGCTCCATGCATTGCACTACCACCTACATCCCTGTAGGCCTCCCGCGGGAGAAGGGACGCTGTATTTGGATAAAAAAAAGGACATTACGCTTTTGGAAGGCCTGGTTAATTCATCTTGCGTCATTCCGGCGGAGGCCGGAATCCAGTCACTGCCTGGTTACCACCTACTGGACTCCGGGTCTCCGCCATGCTTCGCCCGGAATAACGGCTTGATCAGGCTTTTCCTTTTTTCATGTATTCAAACGGAGGTACATTCAGATACCAACAAAAAAGCAGAATGTCCCCTTTTTTTAATCTCTCAGACTCATGACCGGCCAGCCATGGTCGGCGGCATGCTGACGGAGAATCTCATCTGGATCGACGGCGATCGGATAGGTGACCTTGCGCAGCAATGGCAGGTCGTTATGGGAATCACTGTAGAACCAGCTGATATCCAGGGTCTCGCCATTTTTATCGATCCAGCGGGTCAGTTTTTCCACCTTGCCTTGCTGGAAACAGGGCACGTCCGTGACGCTGCCTGTAAAGCGGCCCGCGCAGATCTCGGGTTCGGTGGCCAGCAGGTGTTCGACGCCATAGAGTTCGGCGATCGGTCCGGTGATGAAGCTGTTGGTTGCGGTGATGATGACCAGCAGGTCACCCTGGGCCTTGTGCGAGTCGATCAGTGCCTGCGCCTTCGGCAGCAGGATCGGCCTGATCTTTTCCTCGATGTACTCCCCGCGCCACTGGTTGAGCGTGTCCATGTCATGCTCGGCAAGGGGCTTGAGCTGGAAGCGCAGAAACTCGTGGATGTCCAGTTCACCCGCCTTGTACTGGTCATAGAAGCGCTGGTTTTCCTGCTCATAGTATTCCTGGTCCACGATACCGCGCTCGGCCAGAAAGCAGCCCCACAGGTAGTCGCTGTCACCACCGATCAGGGTGTTGTCGAGGTCAAAAAGTGCGATTCCCACAGTCAGCCCGCCTTGCTCACCGCGATAGGCAATGCCCGATGACACACCGTCGTGCTCACTTTCTGCACTCTATTCATTACCTCAGTGTCTTAAGGAAGGCCTGATTAATTCATCTTTCGTCATTCCGGCGAAAGCCGGAATCCAGCAACCGCCTTATTGGCACCTACTGGATTCCGGGTCTCCGCTACGCTCCGCCCGGAATAACGGCTTGATCAGACTTCCTTATGTGGAGCTGCCGCCACCCGGTGAGCAAGGCGGGCTAAATGCTCCCGGATGAAAAACGCCGCCAAGCATAGAGGCTGGTGCAGCAAAGGTAAAACGGCCGGCGTTGCGATCGGTCCGGATTATTTGCTCCACCTGCCCGCCTATGGGAGAATGATTGTTAATCAGGTTAAGCATCAAAGGTTCTGTAAGTGATTGATCCAGATGGATTTAGGCCGAATGTCGGTATCATTCTGTCTGATTGCGCAGGCCGGCTGCTTTGGGCACGTCGCATCGGACAGGATGCCTGGCAGTTCCCGCAGGGTGGCATACGCAGCGATGAGACCCCGATTGAGGCCATGTACCGGGAATTGGCCGAGGAAGTCGGCCTGCGTCCCGAGCATGTCGAGCTGTTGGGTTCCACCCGCGGCTGGCTGCGCTACCGCCTGCCGCGCAGGTTCATCCGGCGCAGCTGTCGCCCGTTATGCGTCGGCCAGAAGCAGGTCTGGTTCATGCTGCGCCTGCTGTGCGACGATGCCGAGGTCCGCCTCGACCAGGCCGAGCAACCCGAGTTCGACCACTGGCGCTGGGTTGATTACTGGCTGCCGTTGGAAGAGGTGATCTCATTCAAACGCGGTGTCTATAAAAGGGCGCTGAACGAACTGGCGCCGCTGCTGTTTCCTGACGGGTTACCCGGCACCTTCCGTTGACGCCAGGTTTTTAACCGCGCACAGAGCGGATATCATGCCTTCGGCGACTGCGAAGGCGGTGCAGTACCCGGCCCACCCACTGACAGGCGGAACCACGACCATGCTCGATATCCTTCGACGCATTATCCAGGAGGTCAATTCAGCCCGTAATCTCCAGCAGGCGCTGGACATTATTGTCGAGCGCGTGCGGGCGAGTGTGGGGGTGGACGTGGCCTCGGTCTACCTGACCGACACTGAACACAAGCAGCATGTCCTGATGGCCACGGAGGGCTTCCGCAAGGATGCCATCGGCAAGGTGCGCTTCAACCAGGGGGAGGGCCTGATCGGCATGGTGGCCGAGCGCGAGGAGCCTGTGAACCTGGATGACGCTTCCAGTCATCCGAACTACCAGTTCATCGTCGAAACCGGTGAGCAGCCCTACCACGGCTTTCTCGGTGTACCCATTATCCAGCATGGCAAGGTGCTCGGGGTGCTGGTTGTCCGGCAGCGCCAGTCACGCAAGTTCGGTGAGGAGGAGGAGGCCTTCCTGGTCACGCTCGCGGCACAGCTGGCCGGCGCTATTACCCATGCCGGGGCCAGCGGCGAGATTTCCCACTTGCTGGAGACCGCCGACGGGGTTTCGGTCACACTCAAGGGTCTGCCGGGCGCGCCCGGCGTGGCGATCGGCCAGGCCATGGTGGTGTACCCGCTGGCAAACCTGGATGCCATCCCGGACCGCAAGGTGGTCGATATCGAGGCAGAGATCCAGGACTTTCATGAGGCCGTTAACGCCGTGCAGGACGATTTGCGTGACTACGCCAACCACATGTCCGCCAGCCTGCCCGCCGAGGAACTCGCCCTGTTCGATGCCCTGGTACTGATGCTCGGCAGTGACAGCATCGTGGGCGAGACCGTTGAGCGGATACGTGCAGGCAACTGGGCACCGGGCGCCCTGCGCGAGACCATCGCGGCGCATGTGCAGGTCTTCGATGCCATGGAAGACGCCTACCTGCGCGAGCGCGGCGGCGACATCCGTGACCTGGGGCGCCGGATATTGACTCATATGCAGTCCGACCGGCCGGCGGGCCGGTCGGCCTATACCCATACGATACTGGTTGGCGAGGACATCAGCATCGGCCAGCTCGCCGAGGTTCCGGCAGGCATGCTGGCCGGCATTGTCTCTACCAGCGGATCGAGTTCCTCGCACGTTGCCATCCTTGCCCAGTCCATGGGTGTGCCGGCAATCATGGGCGTCAAGGATCTGCCGGTGAGCCGCCTGGAAGGCCAGACCATGGTCGCGGATGGCTACCGGGGCGATGTGTATGTCAACCCGTCCATGCTGGTGCGCAAGGAGTTCATCCGCCTGCAGGCGGAGGAGTCCGCGCTCACCGAGGGCCTGAAGAAAATCGCCGGCCAGCGATCGCAGACGCCGGATGGTGTGTCGATTCCGCTCTACCTGAATACCGGGCTGGTGTTTTCGGATATCGAATCATCGGTGCACAGCGAGGGTGACGGTGTCGGGCTTTACCGTACCGAAATTCCGTTCCTTATGCGTGAGCAGTTCCCGGGAGAGAATGAGCAGATGCGTATTTACCGAAAGACGCTGAAGGCATTCGCACCCCGGCCGGTTACCCTGCGTACCCTCGATGTCGGTGGTGACAAGATGCTGTCCTATTTCCCGGTCAAGGAAGACAACCCGTTCCTCGGCTGGCGCGGAATCCGCATCACGCTGGATCACCCGGAAATCTTTCTTACCCAGCTGCGCGCCATGCTGCGTGCCAGCGTCGGGCTGGACAATCTGACCATCCTGCTACCCATGATCTCGACGGTAAGCGAGCTGGATATGGCCATGACCTTGATCTCCAAGGCCATGCTCGAACTGGTCGACGAGGGGGAGGACGTGCACCGCCCCCCCGTCGGCATCATGATCGAGGTGCCTTCGGCCGTCTACCAGGTCAAGGCGATGGCGGCGCGGGTGGACTATTTCTCGATCGGTACCAACGACCTGACCCAGTACCTGCTTGCAGTGGACCGTAACAATACCCGGGTTGCGCATCTCTACCAGTCACTGCACCCGGCGGTGCTGCAGGCCATCAAGCAGGTCGTGGACGGGGCCCACCGGTTGGGCAAGCCGGTGAGCGTGTGCGGTGAAATGGCAGGTGATCCCGCGGCGGTGCTGGCGCTGCTGGGGTTGGGTGTCGACAGTCTGAGCATGTCGGCCAGCAGCCTGCCGCGCATCAAGTGGGTGATCCGCAGTTTCGCCCAAAGCGAGGCACGCGGGCTGCTGGCACAGGCGCTGGAGATGGAGGACCCGCGTGCTATCCGGGAACTCTACAATGGCGTACTCGAGCAGGCCGGGCTGGGCGGGCTGGTACGCGCCGGGAATTGAGCGGCGCGCAGGTGCTTTTAACTGCATAGGGGCTATATTCTAGGGAAGGCCTGATCAAACCGTCATTCCGGTCTTCGCCGGAATGACGCAAGATGAGTTGATGAGGCCTTCCCCGGGTAACTTCCCCGCCAGCGATCGTGGGGTACGGCGTAGCAACAGGACAACACAATGGAAACAAAACTGCCGGATACCTACCAGAAGGCCCTGACGGTCAACCTGGACATCACCAAGTACGGCACCATCGCCGAAATCGGTGCGGGCCAGGAAACGGCGCGCTGGTTTTTCAAGGTCGGCGGTGCCGCCGGTACCATCGCCAAGGCTATGTCAGCCTATGACATGCATTTCAGCGATTCCATCTACGGGCCCTGCAAGCGCTATGTCAGTCGCGAGCGCCTGGAAGCGATGCTGGGCTACGAATACAACCTGCTGATCGAGCGCCTGGATGAGTCGCGCGGTGCCGAGACCGCTTTTTTTGCCTTCGCCAATTCGGTCACCGTCCACAGTTACTCCCACTCTGAAGATGGACATGGCTGGCTGGGTATCCGTTTCCAGACGCAGCCGCGCGAGGCCCCCTCGCAGATCGTTCTGCATGTGCGTCTGCTCGGCAAGGACAGTGCCCAGGACCAGGAAGCACTCGGGATGCTGGGTGTGAACCTGATCTACGGCGCACTGCTCCTGTACCGGGACCCGCGTGAACTACTCGAGGCCCTGCTGGACAACCTCTCCATCGACAACCTGGAAATTGACCTGCTTGATTTCAGCGGGCCGGTATTCGCCCAGGTGGACAATCGCCTGATGGCGCTGCTGCTGGTGCAGCAGGGCGCCAGCAATGCCGCGATGTTCACGGCCGACGGCAAGGTGGTGCAGCCGGGTGACATGCTCTACAAGAAGGCGGTGCTGATCGAGCGCAGTCGCTTCCGGCCGCCGACCAAGCTGACCATGAACCTGCTGGACAGTGCGCAGGCCGAGTTTGTCAACGAACCCGAGGTCTGCAATGAATGTACCCTGGTGATCAGCGAGATGACCTTGAGTAACCTGTCCGACGGCAGCGACATCCAGATCGAGGACTTCCTGCAGCGTGCCGACATCCTGTGCATGCTGGGCAAGAACGTGCTGATATCGAACTATGGCGAGTTTTACCGGCTGGCCAGTTATCTGCACCGCTATACGGACAAGCCGGTCGGGGTCGCGATGGGGGTGCCCACCCTGAAGGAGATTCTCGACGAACGCTATTACGCCGATCTCGCCGGCGGCATCCTCGAGGCGTTTGGTCGGCTGTTCAAGAACAATCTGCGCTTTTACGTCTGCCCTTACAAGGATCCCGAAACCGGTGAATTGACCACGGCCGATGACATGCAGGTAATGCCCCACCTGCGCCACCTCTACGAATACCTGCTCGAGAACGGACTGATAAAGTCACTGACCAGCATCAACCACGACTACCTCGGCTATTTTTCCAGCGATATTCTGGAGAGGATCCGCTGTGGCGATGCGAGCTGGGAAGCCATGGTCCCGGAGGAGGTCGGCCGGATGATCCGGGAGCACGCGCTGTTTAATTGCCGCAAGCAGGCGTGACAGCGGCTTCAGCCGCACTGTTAATGGCTGTAGAAATTGCCACGGAATCCACGGACGAACACGTAAAGATAAAAACGTGAAAAGTAAGAAGTGAAACGTGAAATACATGATGTAGGAGCGCTTCGTTTATGCCCGGCGCTTAATCGGGTACAGGCGCGATGGTTACACGTCATTTGTACTAACGAGAATGACACAGGAGTAGTGCCATGTATTTATCCAGGAAACTTCCGCGTAGACAGGCCCTGTTCGCCACGGCCCTTTGGCTATGCACGGGCCTGGCCCTAAGCGGCAATGCCGTGGCCGCATCGGCCCAGGAGATCAATATCGGCGTCGATGCCACACTGGAACATTTCAAGAGCGAGATCACCGGTGGGGCGCTGTTTCTCAAGAACGCCAAGGGCGTACTGGTGTTCCCCAGCGTCATCAAGGCCGGTATCGGTATCGGCGGGGAGTACGGCGAGGGCGCGCTGCGCATCGCCGGCAAGACCGTTGAGTACTACAACACTGCCGCGGCCTCGATCGGCTTCCAACTGGGCGCACAATCCAAGTCGGTCGTGCTGGTGTTCCTGGACAGCAAGGCGCTCGAGGAATTCAGGCAAAGCGACGGCTGGAAGGCCGGTGTCGACGGCTCGGTCGCGCTGATCAAGTGGGGTGTCGGCGAGGACATCAACACCGTGGATGTCAAGGACCCCATCGCCGGTTTCGTGTTCAGCAACAAGGGCCTGATGTACAACCTCACCCTCGAGGGTTCCAAGTTCACCAAAATCGACAAATAACTGATCCCACCCGGGGGATCGCAGACGAATCCGTAGGATGGGCAAAGGCCGGCAGGCCGTGCCCATCGATACCTTCCCGTGTCGGGTACGCTGCGCTTTGCCCAACCTACTGAACTACGGATGCGCACAAAAAATTTGCCACGGAATCCACGGAACCCACGGAAAGACAACAAACGTGAAACGTAATTCCGTAGGTTGGGTCAAGGAGCGCAGCGACGGACCCAACAATTC
>Ga0224512_10005206_pt1 | contig 10782 bp, 11 predicted proteins | sample SF_May12_sed_USG_4_FD_169103 | JGI IMG/M metagenome (GOLD analysis project Ga0224512, IMG submission 169103) | Sediment microbial communities from San Francisco Bay, California, United States - SF_May12_sed_USGS_13 | ecosystem: Environmental > Aquatic > Marine > Sediment | place: USA...
TGATCTTGAAAAACTGGCGGAGAGGGTGGGATTCGAACCCACGGTACGCAAAGCGCACAACGGTTTTCGAGACCGCCCCGTTCGACCACTCCGGCACCTCTCCGCGATCTGGGGCTGCCCTTGGGCGGGCGCGGGGGAACCTAGCGAAATCGCGCCGCCGCCGCAAGCGGCGTCATCCGGAACTCTGGGGATATTGTGCCGGCCGTCGCCGATGACAAGATATGCGGTGCGGGACCGCCGCGGCACGGCCAGGCAGTGCGCCGTCAGCGGCCATTTGCCGGTTGACTTGGGCGTGCGTCTGAATATAGTGCCGCCACGTTTTCCTGCGGGCCCTTGGCTGGCCCGCCCTTTGTTTTGCCCCGCGCCGGGCGGGAAGTGAAAGCTGGATTCATGTACGCAGTGATCAAGACAGGCGGCAAGCAGTACAAGGTCGCCAAGAACGATGTGATCCTGGTCGAGAAACTGCCCGGCGAGGCCGGCGCGACCGTCGAGCTCGACTCGGTCCTGATGGTCGGCGACGACAAGGGCCAGACCGTGGGATCGCCCCTGGTGGCGGGTGCGCATGTCGCGGCGACGGTGCTGCAGCAGACCCGCGGCGACAAGATCATCGTGTTCAAAAAGAAGCGGCGCAAGAATTACCGCCGCACGGCGGGCCACAGGCAGGATTTGACGGCGCTCAGGATCACCGACATCGTGACCGGCGGGCGGAAGACGGCGGTGGCCAAGACGGCGGCGCCCAAGGCGGAAGAGAAGAAGGCGGCGCCCGCGTCCGACACGCAGGATATGATCGAGGCCGCGTCGGATATGCCCGTGGCCGAGGTGGCGCCGAAGAAAGCCAAACCTGTGGCGAAGAAGGCGCCGGCCAAGACGGCCGAAGCGAAGAAAGCCGGAGCCAAGCCGGCGGCCAAGAAGGCCCCGGCGAAGAAGACAGAGGCCAAGAAGGCCGAAGCCAAGCCCGCGGCGAAGAAGGCGCCGGCCAAGAAGGCTGAACCGAAGAAGGCGTCCGCGAAGCCCGCCGCTGCCAAGAAGGCCCCAGCCAAAAAGGCCGCGGCGAAGAAGCCTGCCGCGAAGAAGAAAGATTGAGGAGTAACCAGCGATGGCACATAAGAAGGCGGGTGGCAGTTCACGCAACGGCCGCGATTCCGCAGGCCGCCGCCTCGGCGTGAAGAAATACGGCGGCGAAGCGGTCGTCCCCGGCAACATCATCATTCGCCAGCGCGGCACCAAGGTGCATCCCGGCGACAATGTCGGCATCGGCAAGGACCACACGATTTTCGCGACCGCCGCGGGGCGGGTGACGTTCCGCAAGACCCGCGCGCGCACCTTCGTGTCGGTGGAGCCGTCGGGTTAAACCGTTCCTGGTGGCGCGTTTGCATGAGTTTCGGGGGAATGCGCTGCATTCCCCCTTTCTTGTTGGACGTAACGGATGAAGTTCCTCGACGAAGCCAGGGTCTATATTAAGAGTGGCGACGGCGGCGCCGGCTGCGCCAGCTTCCGGCGTGAGAAATACATCGAGTTCGGCGGCCCGGACGGCGGCGACGGGGGCCGCGGCGGCGATATCGTCGCGGTCGCGGTCGCGGGCCTCAACACGCTGATCGATTTCCGCTTCCGGCAGCATTTCAAGGCCAAGAACGGCCGCCCGGGCATGGGCAAGCAGCGCACCGGCGCCGGCGGCAAGTCGGCGGTGCTGAAGATTCCCGTCGGCACCGAGATTCTCGACGACGAGACCGATGAGATCATCGCCGATCTGACCTGGCCCGGGCAGCAGGTCGTGCTGCTGAAGGGTGGCGACGGTGGCCGCGGCAATCTGCATTTCAAGTCCTCGACCAACCGCGCGCCGCGCCGCGCCGATCCCGGCTGGCCGGGGCAGGAAATGCGCATCCGGCTGCGCCTGAAACTGATCGCGGATGCCGGCCTTGTGGGGCTGCCCAATGCCGGGAAGTCGACCTTCCTTGCGGCGACGTCCCGGGCCCGCCCGAAGATCGCGGATTACCCGTTCACGACCCTGCATCCGCAGCTGGGCGTGGTTTATGCGGAAGACGAGGAGTTCGTGCTGGCGGACATCCCGGGCCTGATCGAGGGCGCCCATGAGGGACACGGACTGGGCGACCGGTTCCTTGGCCACATCGAACGCTGCGGCGTGCTGCTGCACCTGGTCGACGGGACGCAAGAGGATATCGCCGCGGCCTATCGCACCGTGCGCCATGAGCTCGAGGAATACGGCGGCGGGCTGGCGGCCAAGCCCGAGATCGTCGGCCTCAACAAGTCCGATGCGCTGGACGAGGCGCTGATCGCGGAACGGCGCGCGGCGCTGGAAGCGGAAACCGGGACCGCGGTCTTTGTCCTGTCCGGCGTCTCGAAGCGCGGCGTCGACGCGGTGCTCTCGGCGCTGCTGGCCGAAGTCCGGCGGGCCCGCGCCGAACGCCAGGACCAGGGTGCGGCCGCCGAGGGCATATCGACGGGTACGGACTGGTCGCCATGAAGGCCGGCATCGACAGGATCGCGGCCGCGAGGCGCCTCATCATCAAGATCGGTTCGGCGCTGCTGGTCGACGAGGCAACCGGCAGGATACGGCATGACTGGCTCGCCGCGTTGGCCGGGGATGTCGCGGCCCTGCATGAGCGCGGCCAACAGGTTGCGGTGGTGTCGTCCGGCGCGATCGCCGCCGGCCGCCGTCATCTCGGTCTGACCGGCCGTGAGCTGCGGCTCGAGGAAAAGCAGGCCGCCGCCGCAACCGGCCAGATCATCCTCGCGCATGCCTACCAGGAAGCCCTCAAGCGGCACGGCATCACGGTGGCGCAGGTCCTCGTGACTCTCGACGACACCGAAGAGCGGCGGCGGCACCTGAACGCGCGCAGCACCCTGAACCAGCTGCTGGCACTGGGCGCGGTGCCGCTGATCAACGAGAACGATACGGTGGCGACGCAGGAAATCCGTTACGGCGACAACGACCGGCTGGCCGCCCGCGTCGCGGCGATGATCAGCGCCGAGGTGCTGATTCTGCTGTCCGATATCGACGGCATGTACGAGGCCGACCCGCGCAAGAGTCCCGATGCCAGGCACATCCCGGAGATCCGCGAAATCACGGCCGGGATCGAGGCGATGGCCGGCGCCGCGCCGGAAGGCTTCTCGTCCGGTGGCATGATCACCAAGGTGCAGGCCGCCAAGATCGCGCTGGGTGCGGGCTGCCACATGGTGCTGACCGAGGGCCATAGCCTTCATGCGGTGGCGAAGCTGCTGGAAGGCGGGCGCTGCACCTGGTTCCTGTCGTCGGCGAATCCCCGCACGGCGCGCAAGCGCTGGATCGCCGCGTCGCTGAAGGCGCGCGGCGAACTCGTCATCGACGACGGCGCGGCGCGCGCGCTCAAGCGCGGCGGCAGCCTGCTGCCGGCTGGTGTCGTTTCGGTCGGCGGCCGGTTCGAGCGGGGCGACCTCGTGACGGTGCGCGGGAGCAGTGGCAACGAGATCGGCCGGGGCCTCAGCGCCTATTCGGCCGCAGACGCGGCCCGCATCGCCGGCCACAAGACCGGTGAAATCGAGGCGATTCTCGGCTATCGTGGCCGCGACGAACTGATCCACCGGGACGATCTGGCGCTCGACTGACCGGCGGACCGAAGGGAAGGCAGGAACGATGGCGAATGTGACGGTGCTGAAAACCGACGATATCGCGGGGGCGATGCGGCGCATCGCCGAGACCGCACGCGCGGCCGCGCGGACCCTGGCGCAGTCGGACGGCGAGATCCGGGACCGGGCGCTGACCGCCGCCGCGGCAGAGATCCGGTCCAATGCGGACAGGGTCGCCGCGGAAAACGCGAAAGACATGGCCTCCGGCAAGGAGAAGCGCCTGTCGGCGGCGCTGCTGGACCGGCTGCTGCTGACGCCCGAGCGGATCGAGGCGATGGCCGCCGGCCTCGAGGCTGTCGCCGCCCTGCCCGACCCGCTGGATACGGTGCTGGCGGAATGGGACCGCCCGAACGGGCTGCGCATCGCACGGGTGCGGGTGCCGCTGGGGGTGATCGGCATCATCTACGAGTCCCGGCCGAACGTCACGGCGGATGCCGGCGGGCTGTGCCTGAAGGCGGGCAATGCCGCGATTTTGCGCGGCGGCTCGGAGAGTTTCCATTCCTCGACGATCATCGCCGAATGCCTGCAGGCGGGCCTCACGCAAGCCGGGCTACCCGCCGGGGCAATCCAGATGCCACCGACCCGCGACCGCGCCGCGGTGGGCGCCATGCTGACCATGCCCGAGCTGATCGACGTGATCGTGCCGCGCGGCGGACGTTCGCTTATCGAACGGGTCATGGCGGAATCGCGCGTGCCCGTGCTGGCGCATCTGGAAGGCATCTGCAGCGTCTACGTGCATGCGGCGGCGGATGCAGCCATGGCGCGGGCGGTGACGCTGAACGCCAAGATGCGGCGTACCGGCATTTGCGGGGCGGCGGAAAACCTGCTGATCGACCGGTCGGTGGCGGCGGCGATGCTGCCGGGCATCGTCGACGATCTTGCCAGGGCCGGCTGTGAGGTGCGTGGCGACGACGAGGCGCAGCGCATCGACGCCCGCATCGTGCCGGCCGGCGATGAGGACTGGCGGACCGAATATCTGGATGCCATCCTCGCGGTCAAGGTGCTCGACGGGGTCGACGAGGCGGTGGAATTCATCAACCGGCACGGGTCCCACCATACTGATTCGATTATCACCGGCGACGAAGCGGCGGCGGAGCGTTTTCTTGCCCGGGTCGACAGCAGCATCGTCATGCACAACGCCTCCACCCAGTTCGCCGACGGCGGCGAGTTCGGGATGGGGGCCGAAATCGGCATCTCCACCGGCCGGCTGCATGCGCGCGGGCCGGTCGGCGCCGAACAGCTCACGACGTACAAATACGTCGTGCGGGGATCGGGTCAGACGCGCCCGTAACGGGAAAGTCTGTGGCGGCCCGCGTGCGGGTTTATCCGGTGGCGCGGCTGTCGCGCAGGATCTTCCTTAGATGCGCGGCACTTGACCTCGCGCTTTCGCGCAGCAGGGTCAGATCCGAATCCTGGAGGATCAGGTCGTATCCGGCGGCCAGCAACTCCGCCGCCCCCCGCCCTGGTGTCGCGATCCCGCCGAGCAGTTTGCCGGCCTCCTTTGTCGCGGCCTCGACCTCCGCAATGGCCGCCCGGACCTCGGGGTGGTCGGGTTCGCCCAGGTACCCCATGGAGGCCGAGAGGTCGAAGGGGCCGATGAAAAGCAGATCGACATCCCCCACTGTCGCGATCTCGACCGCGTTCGCGACCGCCTTGGCGGTTTCGATCTGGCAGATCACCAGCACGTCTTCCTCGATGCGCCGGACATAGTCCTGCCAGTCCGCCCCATAGTTCGCGGCGCGCACGATGACGGCCGCCATGCCGCGCATGCCTCTTGGTGCGTAGTGGCAGGCGGCGGCTGCCGCCTCGGCCTCTTCCCGGCTGTTCACCGCAGGAACCATGACGCCTTCGGCACCGGCGTCCAAAACGCGCTTGATCCAAAGCGGGTCGTTCCCGGGGACACGCACCAGGGCGGGGCAATCGGACCCCAGCGCCTGCATGACGGAAATCGCACCCATGACGTCGCCGGGACCGTGCTCCAGATCAATCATGGCGAAATCGTAGCCGGCCTGACCGACGATCTCCGACGCAAGCCTGTCGAAGAGATTGATCCAGCAGCCGACGATGGCGGAACCGGCGCGCATGCGCGACTTAAGGCAGTCACTCACGAAAATTCCTCCCCCAACCTTCGCGCCACTGGAAACGGCGTCCCGAAGCGAATCAAGCCGGCGTTCCCCGGATGGCCCGTCTGTCCGGCCGCGACGGTAACAGAACGGGCCGGACCGGGAAACCGTGTACCGCTTGCCCGACCGCCCGGCGCGGCAACGGGCCGGGCGTTCCGGGGGCGGGTTTGCCGCCGGCGCCGGAATCCTTCTTACATGTTATTGCGATCGTCACCGGCGACGCGGCCGCAGCTTGCGGGCCCGGACAGACCGGTCGCGAAAGGGGCGGCCCCGTGGCCACCCCTCGATTTGTCTGGCTCAGGACCCGGCCAGGTTGACCCGCAGCACCGAAATTTCGCCTTCCAGGCGGCCCTCTTCCTTGCCGAGGGCCAGCAGGCGTTCGTACATGGCGTCGCGCTCGTACTTGTTGAGCTGGTGCTTCTTGCCGTCCTTGTCGACCGCATAGCCCTGATCCAGGTTGGTCCTGATTTCGACCACCTCCTCCTGGACCGCGGCGAGCTCGCGCTCGAGCCGTCGAATGTCCTGCTTGGTCCGGTAGCGGTCCTGACCGGCAAGGTAGCCCTGCATGAAGATCGGCTCCAGATGCGGCGGGCAGACACCGCTGTAGCTGCGTCCGTTTTCGCCCTCGGCGTAACCGCGCTCGCGGGTGCAGAACGACTGCAGGCCGAACGCGCGGCCCTCGTTGTAGCGGGCCATATCCGGCTGCACGCCGACCTCGGCACAGGCCTTGCGATGCGCCCCGACCCGAGACACCGACTGGCCGCGGGACCCGTCCTCGACGCCGATCGTGTACCAGTCCGCCGCCAGGCACTCTTCCGCCGACAGGCTGGCGCAGCCCGCCAGGATCAGGAGGCCGACCAGCATGGCGGGCAGGACGTACCATACGCCAAACCGCGCCCGGTCGCCGCGGAGCAGCCCGGCGATTCCGTCGGATAAAGGTGCATCAATGCGTTCTTCGAAACCAGGGTATCTTGTCACCGCCACTTCCTCCTGCTGAGTTGCTCGGTTCCCATGCCTGGAATCCCCGCCGCGGTTGTTCGGCTTCGGTGCATTTACCGCCGATAAATTGAAAAAACCGTTAAGCCGGCCACCAAACGCTCCCGGCACGTGGCCCCGGCTCCCGCCGCGGGACGACTGCGCCATTCCCCGGGGGCCGATTCGCCTTTCAGTTCGGCCGTAATCTGTGCCATGACATTGCGGGCCGCTTATCGGGCACGGGATCAATGACAATACGGCGGGCAGCGCTGCGCCTGGAGCATGGAAAGAGCATCGCATATCAACCTCGGCGCGGCATGCCGGGGGCGCCGGCGCATCGGTCTTCTGGGCGGATCGTTCAACCCGGCCCATGAGGGACATGTGCATATCAGCCGGCTGGCGCTCAAGCGGCTGCGGCTGGACGAGGTCTGGTGGCTGGTCTCGCCCCAGAATCCGCTGAAACCGGAGGTCGGCATGGCACCGCTGCAAGACCGCCTCGCCACGGCAAGGGCACTCACCGGGAGTCGCTGCATCCGGGTGACGGACGTCGAGACGCGCCTCGGCACGCGCTATACGGTTGACACCGTCACAGCCCTGCGCCGCCGCTGCCCGGGCACACGGTTCGTCTGGCTGATCGGGGCCGACATCCTTCTGGAACTGCCGCATTGGCATCGCTGGCAGGACCTGTTCGGACGCGTGCCCATTGCAGTCTTCGCCCGACGACCCTATTCTTTATGCGCGCTGTCGGGGCCGGCGGCGCAGCGGTTTGCCCGTTTCCGGCTGCGCGAAGCGGCGGCCGGGGCGCTTGCCGGTCGTAACCCGCCGGCCTGGGTGTTTCTGCATTGCAGGCCGCATCCGGCTTCGGCGACGGCGATCCGGCGATCGCGACAGGCGAGTCACCGGGAAGAGTGAGTTTCGGCAACGAGCAAAGGGAATACAGCCATACCGAGGAAATCCGGGAAGCCGAAGAGCTCCCAAGGTCTCTTGGCGATGATCATGGCATCGCTGGAGGACGACAAGGCAGAGGATGAAACCATCATCGATCTGTCGGGTAAGTCCACGATGGCGGACTACATGGTGATCGCGTCGGGGCGGTCGCAACGCCAGGTCGGCGCAATGGCCGACCACCTCCTCGAAAAACTCAAGGCGAAGGGTCTGAAGTCGGTCGCTGTTGAAGGACAGCCGCAATGCGACTGGGTCCTGGTCGACGCCGGGGACGTCGTCGTCCACCTGTTCCGCCCCGAAGTCCGTGACTTCTACAAGCTCGACAAGCTGTGGGGACCGGCGGCCGCGCCGGGACAGGCCGCCGCTGGCGGCTGATGGCCGCGGCGGATGCGCCTTGAGATCCTGGCCATCGGACGGGCCCGGGCCGGGCCCGAGCGGACGCTCTACGAAACCTATGCAGGGCGGCTGGTATGGCCCGTCGCGCTTCGGGAATTCGAGGAGAAGCGACGCTTGCCACCGGCGGAACTGAAGAATCGCGAAAGCGCGATGCTGCTCGAAGCGTTGCCGCGCGATGCGGTTCTCGTGGCGCTCGACGAAGCCGGGCACGCCCTTTCCAGCGAGGATTTTGCCGGACGGCTTGGCGCATGGCGCGACGAGGCGCGTGCAACGGTTGCGTTCGTCATCGGCGGTGCCGGCGGGCTGACCGACGAGGTTCGCGACCGCGCCAATCTGCTGCTGGCGTTCGGCCGGCAGACCTGGCCGCACATGCTGGTCCGCGCCATGCTGATGGAGCAGATCTACCGTGCGCAGCAGATCCTGGCCGGCCATCCCTACCACCGCGGATAAGGGAGCGAGTGACGATTCGATGCCCGGTCACCTTTGCCTGACAGTGTTTGTGCAGTCTTCCGATTGCGGATATAAATCGGCCGACATGCTTGTGGGACGGATTCGCCAATGACCGATTCACCGAAGCCGCGGCCCGTCGTCCTGTGCATCCTCGACGGCTGGGGCGAACGCGACGAACAGGACTGGAACGCGATCGCCGCGGCGGACACGCCGGTCTGGGACAGGCTCAAGGCGACTTGTCCGCATGCGCGGCTCGACGCGTCCGGCGAAGAGGTCGGCCTGCCGGATGGCCAGATGGGGAATTCCGAGGTCGGCCATATGAATATCGGCGCCGGCCGTGTGGTGATGCAGGAATTGCCGCGCATCGATGCCGCCATTGCCGACGGCAGCCTCGCCGGGCGGCCCGCAATGCGGGATTTCATCGCCGCGCTGAAGCAGAGCGGCGGCACCGCGCACGTGATGGGGCTGATATCGCCGGGCGGCGTGCATTCGCACCAGAACCATGTTGCGGCGCTGGCCAATATCCTCGGTGACGCCGGTGTGCCGGTGGCGGTCCATGCCTTTCTCGACGGGCGCGATACACCTCCCTCCAGTGCGCGCGGCTATCTCGAGGCGTTCATGAAAGCGGTGCCCCGCGCGGCCGTCGCCACGGTCAGCGGCCGTTATTATGCGATGGACCGGGACAAACGCTGGCCGCGGGTCGAAACGGCCTATGCGGCGCTGGTCGAGGCCCGGGGCGTGAACGCCGCCGACGCGCTCGCCGCGATCGACGTGAGCTATGCCGGATCGGTCACCGACGAGTTCATGCTGCCGGCCGTCATCGGCGACTATCAGGGCATGCGGGACGGCGACGGCGTGCTGATGGCGAATTTCCGGGCCGACCGGGCCCGGGAGATCCTGACCGCGCTGCTCGATGCCGGGTTCGACGGTTTCCCGCGCGAACGCCGCGTGGCCTTCGCTGCCGCCGCCGGCGTGGTCGAATACTCGGCGGCGCTGGCGGCGCTGATGTGCTCCCTGTTCCCGCCGGCGCGCCTCTCGAACGTTCTTGGAGCGATCGTTGCCGATGCCGGGTTGCGCCAGCTGCGCATCGCCGAGACCGAGAAATACGCCCACGTGACATTCTTCCTGAACGGTGGCCGCGAGGCGGAGTTCCCCGGAGAGGACCGGATCCTGGAGCCGTCGCCCAAGGTCGCGACCTACGACCTGCAGCCGGAAATGTCCGCGCCCGTCGTGACCGACCGGCTGGTCGAGGCGATCGGCGGCGGGACCTACGACCTCATCGTGGTCAACTACGCCAACACCGACATGGTCGGCCATACCGGGATACTGGCCGCCGCGGTCGCCGCGGTCGAGGCGGTGGACCGCTGCCTGGGACGGCTGGAGGCCGCGGTGCGCGCCGCCGGCGGCGCGCTGCTGATTACCGCCGACCATGGCAATGCCGAGAACATGCGCGATGCCGCCACCGGCCAGCCGCATACCGCGCACACGAACAATCTGGTGCCCGCCATCCTGGTTTCCGACGCGACCGCGGGACTGCGAATCGCCGACGGGCGTCTTGCGGATATTGCGCCGACGATCCTCGAACTCATGGGGCTGCCCCAGCCGGCGGAAATGACCGGACGGTCCCTGATCGTGCGCCGGAGTGAAAAACGTGCCGCGGGCTAGTGTGGTGAGTGCCAGGCGCCCCCCCGGCACGCTCCCATGGCTGGCGCTGATCCTGCTGGCCCTGCTTCCCGCCGCGGCGCCGGCGGCGGAGACCGGCGACCTGGAGCAGATCGAGCAGCAGCTGCAGACCGACCGCGAGCGTGCCGCCGCCCTCGAGCAGGAGCAGAAAAAGAAGGCCACGGAACTCAACAGCCTGCGGCGCCAGGCGATCGCGGCGGCGAAGAAGGCGCAGCGGCACGAGGCCGAGCTTATCGAGCTGGAAGCGCAGCTGCGGGAAATGGGCGATCGCGAGGCCGAAATCCGCGGCGAGCTGAGCCGGCGGCGTTTCGCGATGTCGGGAACGCTGGCGGCGCTCGAGCGGCTGTCGCGCAACCCGCCGCAGACCTTGCTGGCCTTTCCGGACGCGCCGACACAGATGGTGCGCAGCGCCATGCTGTTGCGGGTCGCGCTGCCGCGCATCCGCGACGATACGGAACGGCTCGCGGCGATGCTGGACGAGCTGGGCGAGATCCGCGAGGAAACCCGGCTGCGGCTCGTCTCGGTCGAAGCCGAAACCGTGGAGCTGGAAGCCGAGCAGAAACGGCTGTCGGGCATTTTGCGCCGC